>Ga0075522_10001847_pt1 | contig 15941 bp, 16 predicted proteins | sample NGEPerA_FD_74796 | JGI IMG/M metagenome (GOLD analysis project Ga0075522, IMG submission 74796) | Arctic peat soil microbial communities from the Barrow Environmental Observatory site, Barrow, Alaska, USA - NGEE PermafrostL2-A | ecosystem: Environmental > Terrestrial > Soil > Wetlands > Peat ... | reverse complement strand
GCGGCGGGCGGCGGTGGTGGGCCGGCGCTGGGCGTCTGGGCCTTGGCGTCGACCGAGATGGCAGTCAGGGCTGCAAAAACGGACGCGCCAACGATCATTCCAACCTGCTTGCCGACCTGCTTCGCGATGGTTTTCATGGGGCCTCCTCGGCGGGCACCATAGCCGAAGGGGAAAAGCGCCCCAAGCAGAAAGGTCGCCGACGGGTCGACCGATCGGTCCGGCTCACGCCGGGTGCGAAACGGCGTCTCGCAGCCCGCGCACGAAAGCGGTCATCTCGGGCACCGGATCGCGACCGGCCGCGGCGGCCTTCTCGACGATCTCGACGGCGGCGCTGCCGACCACCACCGCGTCGGCGAAGTCGCCCACCGCGCGGGCCGCCGCCGATGTCTTGATCCCGAAACCGACCGCCACCGAGACGCGGCCGGCGCTGCGCGCGCGGATGGCGTCGACCTGAGCGCGGGGCGCCTGGAGGTTGGCCAGCGCTGCGCCGGTGACGCCGGCCAGCGAGACGTAATAGACGAAGCTGCCGGCGGCGGCGATCGCCGCGTCGATGCGCGCCTCGGTCGAGGTCGGCGCCAAAAGCGGCACGTAATCGAGGCCCTCGCGCGCCAGCGCCGTCACGAGCGCGTCGTCCGCATCCGGTGGGTAGTCGACGCACAACACGCCGTCGGCCCCCGCGTCGCGCGCCTTGAGCGCGAACACGTCGGGGCCCATCACGACGATCGGGTTGGCGTAACCGAAGAGCACCAGCCCGACGTCCGGGTAGGCGTCGCGGAGCTGCCGACAGAGCAGCAGCGATCGGCGCAAGCCGCCGCCGCGCGCGAGCGCCCGGTGCATGGCACCTTGGATGGCCTTACCGTCGGCCGATGGATCGCTCCAGGGGACGCCGATCTCGATGACGTCCGCGCCGGCGTCGATGGCGGCCCGCATGAGCCGCAAGCTGGTCTCGCCGTCGGGATCGTCGGCGGTCAGATAGATGATCAGCGCGGCGCGTTTTTCGGTGCGTGCGCGCGCGAACCGCGCGGCCAGCCGGGGCGCCGCGTTCACAGGCTGACCCCGAGGCGCTTGGCCAGCGTCCCCATGTCCTTGTCGCCCCGCCCCGACACGTTGACGATGATGACGGCGCCGTCCGGCAGTGCCGCCGCCACCTGCGGCAGCGCCGCGATGGCGTGCGCGCTTTCGAGGGCACACAGGATCCCTTCGGTGCGGGCCAGGCGCTGAAATCCAGCGATGGCCTCCTCGTCGGTGGCCGACAAATAAGTCGCTCGCCCGGTCTCTTTGAGGAACGAGTGCTCGGGGCCGACGCCCGGATAGTCGAGACCGGCCGAGATCGAGTGGGCCTCCGAGATCTGCCCGTCGTCGTCGCACAACACGTACGAGCGCGCGCCGTGCAGGATCCCGACGCGCCCCTTCGACAGGGTCGCGGCGTGGCGGGTGGTCTCGACGCCGTCGCCGGCCGCCTCGACGCCGTACAGGCGCACCGACGGATCCGGCACGAAGGCGTGGAAGAGGCCCATGGCATTCGATCCGCCGCCCACGCAGGCGACGGCGGCGTCGGGCAGCCGCCCCTCGACGTCCTGGATCTGCGCGCGCGCTTCGCGGCCGATCACCGCCTGCAGCTCGCGCACCATCAGCGGGTACGGGTGCGGGCCGGCGACCGAGCCGATCACGTAGTGGGTGTCGCCGACGTTGCTCACCCAGTCGCGGAGCGCCTCGTTCATGGCGTCCTTGAGGGTGGCGGTGCCGTCCTCGACTGGGTGGACCTGCGCGCCGAGGAGCTTCATGCGAAAGACGTTCAGTCCCTGGCGCTCGACGTCGACGGCCCCCATGTAGACCTCGCAGGGCAGCCCGAAGAGCGCGCAGGCTGTGGCGGTCGCGACGCCGTGCTGGCCGGCCCCCGTCTCGGCGATGATGCGCGTCTTGCCCATCCGGCGCGCCAACAAGAGCTGGCCGATGCAGTTGTTGATCTTGTGCGCGCCGGTGTGGCACAGGTCCTCGCGCTTCAAGTAGATGCGGACATTGCGGCCCGACCCCTGCGCGACCTCGGCCGACAGGCGTGCCGCGAACCCCAGCGGCGTCGGTCGTCCCACGTAATCGGTCAGCAGGCGGTCCAGCTCCTCGGAGAAGGTCGGATCGGCCGAGGCAGCCTCCCAAGCGGCGGTGAGCTGGTCGAGGGAAGGAATCAACGTCTCGGAGACGTAGCGGCCGCCGAAGGGGCCGAATCGTCCCGGGGTGTGCGGAGCGGTCGAGACGGACATGCGCGTCGAACTATATCGCGGCCCCGGCGCGCCGCCGCTCAGGGTTTCGACGAATTTACCGAAGACGCCGCGGCCCGCGCGGCAGCGATGAAGGCCGTCACCTTGGCGGCGTCCTTCACGCCGGGCCGAAGCTCGACACCGGAGGCGACGTCGACTCCATCGGGGCGCGTCGCCGCGATCCCCGCCGCCACGTTGTCGGGTGTCAGACCGCCCGCCAACAAGAAGGGCCGCCGCGCGTGGCGGGCGATCAGCGGCCAAGGGGCCGGCACGCCGCCGCCCCCGAACCCGTCGACAAAGGCGTCATAGAGCCAGAGTGTGGGATTCCAACCGGCCGCCTCGAAGGAGGCGGCGTCGCGCACGCGAACCGCGCGGACCAGGCGCGCGCCATCGAACATCGCGAAGTCGGCCGCCCGCTCGTCGCCGTGGAGCTGCGCGCGGTCGAGGCGCAGCGCCTGCATCTGCCAAGTGACCTCCTCGGCGTCGGGCGGATCGACGAAGACGCCGATCTTGAGGACACCGCGCGGCACGGCCTCTAGGACCGTGCGCGCACGCTCGGGCGTGACGTAGCGCTTCGACCCGGGCCACAGGTTGACCCCGATCGCATCCGCGCCGGCGGCCACCGCCATCGCCGCATCCTCGGCCGTCGTGACGCCGCAGATCTTGATCAACAGAGGCATTGCGTCGATCGGTAAGAAACCGAGATCTACTCCAACTCCAGCGCGACTTGGAGTGCCCGACCAAAGAGTTGACGGGCTGGCAGCGTCAACGATCCGACGTAGTCGGTGAGCATCGTCTTCGGGAGGCTCACGAGCTCGTCGCAGTGAATCGCCGAATCGTGTTTTAGGCCGGATTCAATTCCAACGTTCACTTGCGTCGCCAGACCGTCGCGGCGGGTATAGACGGGGGCGCATATAACGGTCGAAAATCGCGACTCGATCAGGGCCTGACGACTGGCCACGACGAAGACCCGCTGGCTCTTGGGATCCCCGCTCGGCTTGCGGACCCAATAAAGGTCGCCGCGCCTCAAAGTTTTGCCTGGTACTCGAGCACATCGGCCGCCTCGTCGTTGAGGCGATCGGCATGTCGATTGATGATCTCGATATCCTTCGCGTCCCTCTCCGCGCGTGACTGCACTTCCAGCCAGGCGCGCACCGCCTGTTCGATCATCCGCGAGCGGTTGCTGTGACCTCCCGCGGCGCGATCGAGCGAACGCAAAAGCTCCTCTGGCAGGGTTACGGATGTCTTGACCCTCATACCCGCGAGTATACCGCAAACATACCGCCAAGGCCGACGGGCTATCCCGCCAGCGCGCGCAGGGCGGTGGCGGGATCGGGGGCGCGCATGAGGGTTTCGCCGACCAGCATGGCGTCGATGCCGGCGTCGCGGAGACGGGCCACGTCGGCGGAGTCGCGGATCCCGGACTCCGCCACCACGATCCGATCGGCTGGGACCTGCGACCGCAACCGGCAGGCCAGCTCGCGATCGACGGTGAAGCTGCGCAGATCGCGGTTGTTGATCCCGACGGTGACCGCGCCTGCGGCGACGGCGCGGCGCGCCTCGTCGGCGTCGTGGGCTTCGACCAGCGCCTCGAGGCCGAGATCGCCTGCGTCGGCGAGCAGCGCGGCCAGCTCGGTGTCGGAGAGCGCTCCGACGATGAGCAGGATCGCGTCGGCGCCGGCCGCGCGGGCTTCGACGAGTTGGTAGCGGTCGACGATGAAGTCCTTGCGCAGCACCGGCAGGTGGCAGGCGGCGCGCGCGACGTCCAGGTCCGGCAGGCCGCCGCCGAAAAACGGTCCGTCGGTCAGAACCGACAGGGCCTGCGCGCCACCCGCGGCGTAGGCGCGCGCGACCCGGGCCGGGTCGGCCCCCTCGGCGATCCAGCCCGCCGAAGGCGAGCGGCGCTTGAACTCGGCGATGCAGGTGATTCGACCGGGCTGCCGCAGCGCGCGCGCCAGGCTGCGCGCCATCGGCCGTGCGGCCGCCGCGGCCTCCAGCGGCGCGATCGGTTGGGCCAGCTTTCGCGCCGCCAGGTCCGCTCGCGTGCGGGCCAGGATGTCGTCGAGGATCATGGTGCGCCCGCCGGTGGCGCGGGCGGGATGACCGGCGCGATCCGGCGCAGGGTCTCGAGCACCTGCAAGGCCGCGCCGCCGGTCAGCGCCGTACGCGCGGCCTCGGTCGCGGCCACCAGGCTCGGCGCAGCCCCGCTGACGTAGAGGGCCGCGGCGGCGGTCATCAGCGCCACGTTGCGTGCGGCCTCCGGGCCGGCTCCCCGCAGGATCTCCAGCGCCAGGCGCGCATTGTCGGCGGGTGTGCCGCCGCGCAGGCCGGCCGGATCGCTCTCGTCGAGCCCGAAGTCCGACGGGCGAACCTCGTAGGTCCGCACCGCGCCGTCGGCCAGCTCCGCCACGAAGGTCGGGCCCGTCGGCGCCACCTCGTCGAGGCCCCCCTCCCCGTGCACGACCCAAGCCCGTCGCGAGCCGAGCGCGCCGTGGGCCTGGGCCAGCAGCTCGCAGCGGTCGCGGCTGAAGATCCCGTTGACGTGGTTGCGCACGCCGCATGGGTTGGTAAGTGGCCCCAGCAGGTTGAAGAACGTGCGCACGCCGACCTCTTTGCGCGGACCGCCGGCGTGCTTGGTCGCCGCGTGGTGTGCCGGCGCAAACAAAAAGGCCAGCTTGGCCTCGCGCAGGCAGCGCGCCGCCAGCTCGGGCCCGGGCGCCGGGTTCAGCCCCAGCGCCTCGATGACGTCGTGCGAGCCAGACTGCGACGACTGCGCGCGGTTGCCGTGCTTGGCGACCACCACGCCCGCCCCCGCCACGATCAGCGCCGCGATGGTCGAGACGTTGACCGAGCGCGATCCGTCCCCGCCCGTGCCGCAGGTGTCGACCATCGTCTCGTCGGCAAAATCGACGCGCAGCATGCGGGCGCGCATCGCCCGCGCGGCGCCCACGATCTCGTCGACGGTCTCCCCCTTCATCCGCATCCCGATGAGCAGGCCGCCGATCTGCGCGGCGGTCGCCTTCCCGTCCATGATCTGGCCCACCACCTCGGCCATCTCGTCGGCCGACAGATCGCGCCGGTCGGTCACCTTGGCCAGCGCGCCGCGCAGGTCGAGCCCGCTCACGGCCGGCCGCCGTGGGTCAGGAAGTTGCGCAGCAGGTCTTTGCCCGAGGTGGTGAGGAACGACTCCGGGTGAAACTGAACACCTTCGATCGGCAGCGAGGTATGTCGGACCGCCATGATCTCCCCGTCCGGGCTCTCGGCCGTGATCTCGAGACAAGCCGGCACGCTCGAGCGTTCGATGAGCAACGAATGGTAACGCGTGGCCTGGAACGGGTTCGGCAACCCCGTGAACATCCCGCGCCCGTCGTGCGAGATCGGCGAGGTCTTGCCGTGCATGACCCGCGCGGCCCGCACGATCTTGCCGCCGAACGCCTGTCCGATCGCCTGGTGGCCCAGGCAGACGCCCAGAATCGGGATCTTCCCGGCGTAGGTCTCGATCACCTCGAGGCTGATCCCCGCTTCGTTGGGCGTGCAGGGCCCGGGCGAGATCACGATCGTCGCAGGGGCCAGCCCGGCGATGTCGGCGGCGGCGATCTCGTCGTTGCGCACGACGCGCACTTCTTGCCCGAGCTCGCCCAGATACTGGACCAGGTTGTAGGTAAACGAATCATAGTTGTCGATGACCAGCAGCATCAGCGGCCCCGCGGGTCGTGCCCGGCTTGCGCCGCCCGTCGGGCGATCTCGACCGCGCTCACCACCGCGCCGGCCTTGTTCACGCACTCCTGGTACTCGTCGGCCGGCACGCTGTCGGCCACGATGCCGGCGCCGGCCTGGATATAGATCTTTTCGCCCAAGGTCACCATGGTCCGGATCGCGATCGATAGATCGAGGTTTCCTGTATACGACAGGTACCCGACCGCGCCGCCGTAGATTCCGCGCCGCGAGGGCTCGACCTCTTCGATGATCTCCATGGCGCGGATCTTGGGGGCGCCGCTCAGCGTTCCGGCCGGGAAGGCAGCCTCGACGACGTCGACCGGGCGAATCTCGGGCCGCACCCGACCGCGCACGTTGGAGACCAGGTGCATGACGTGCGAGTAGCGTTCGGTGACCATCCGATCGTGGAGAACGACCGAGCCGGCCACCGAGACGCGCCCCACGTCGTTGCGCCCGAGATCGATCAACATGGTGTGCTCGGCCAGCTCCTTGGGATCGGCCCGCAGCTCGGCCTCCAGCGCGGCGTCCTCCTCGGCGGTGGCGCCGCGCCGGCGGGTTCCGGCAATCGGCCGCACCTCGACCTCGCGCTTGTCGAGCCGCACCAGCACCTCGGGCGATGCGCCCGTCACGATGGCCTCGGGGAACTCCAGGTGGAACATGTAGGGCGACGGGTTGATCACCCGCAGCGCGCGATAGACGTCGAACGGATCGACCGGGCCCCGCGGCAGCTCGAACCGCTGCGAGTAAACGACCTGGAAAGCGTCGCCGGCCAAGATGTACTCCTGAATGCGCCGCACGCCCGCCTCGTAGGCGGACCGCGTGACGGTGGCTCGGGGCGCGTCGTCCGACCGCGACTGCGGCTCCGCCGACGGCGACGCCGGGCGGGTCACGTCGAGCGCGCGCAACGCGGGCGCCGGCCGGCCCAGGCGCTCGACCACCTCGTCGATGCGCGCGCAGGCGTCGTCGTAGGCGCGGCCAGCGTCGCCGGCACCGACGTCGGCCGCCGCCACCACCTTCACCGTGCCGCGTAGGTTATCGAAGATCACCACCGTGTCGGTGATGGCGAAGCACAGCTCGGGCAAACCGAGGTCGTCGGGCTTCGAGCTGGGGAGTCGCTCGAAGGTGCGCGCGATGTCGTAGCCCAGCCAGCCCACCGCGCCGCCGAAGAAGCGCGGCAGCCCGGGCGGCACCGAGGGCGCCAGCTTGGCCAGGTAGCCGTCGAGGAAGCGCAGCGGCTCGGCGGTCTGCACGCGCTCGACCACCCGCAGCTCGCCGCCGTTCGGCTCGAGCACCTCGACGGTCTCGCCGCGCGCGCGCACGACGGCCCGCGGGCGCACCCCGACGAAGCTGTAAGCCGCCCACTTGTCGCCGCCGACGACGCTCTCCAGCAGGAACGAGTACGGCCCGCGTCCGAGCTTGGCGTAGGCCGAGACCGGCGTCTCGGTGTCGGCCACCACCTCGCGGTAGACGAAGGCCAAGCGGCTGGCCCCCGCCCGCTCGAGGAATCCGGCCCGATCCGGTACGAAGCGCATGAGCGTTTCAACATACCATGCGTGTCCGCGGTCACCCGCGGGTGGGCCAGACGGCCCGGTCTTTTCGGGCAAAGTCGCGCCGAGTTATCCGCCGCGCCGTCGACCTTCGGCTATCATGGGCGCCCGGCCGCCCACTCGAGATAGCCCGGCCCCTGCATCCATATCCACGTGTCATTCGATCCAGTTGATCCATCTGGTCCACTTTCCACCCCCGGCCCGCTGACCCGCCGGTACGTGGCTTGGACCCTCCGCCGCGGCAAGCTGCTCTGGGCGCTGGCGGTGCTGCTGGCCATCCCGGCGGCCTGGCGGACGGCGAGGCTCTACGGCCACCTGCGCAGCGACATCGAGGAGCTGTTGCCGCGCGACGCGCCCAGCGTGGTCGCCATCGGCGAGCTGCGCCGCCGGATGTCGGGCTTGCAGTACCTCGGCCTCTTGGTCGACACCGGCGGTCCCGATCGTCTCCCGGCCGGCGAGCGCTTCCTGGACGATCTGGCGGCCCGCATCCGGCGGTACCCGCGGACGGAGGTCAGCGACGTGCGCACCGGCTTCGCCGCCGAGCGGGCCTTTGTCGAAAAGCATGCCGGCAGCCTGATCGCGCTCGGGGATCTGCGCATCGTCCGCCAGCGGATCGAGGACCGCCTGCACTGGGAGTACGGCAAGAGGACCGGTACGCTGCTCGACGCCGACGAGCCGGAGCCGCCGCTCGATTTTACCGACATCGATCGCAAGTACGCCAGCCAGCTGGGCGGCGGCGATTTGGAGGGCAACCGGTTTTCGAACCGGCGGATGGGCCTCACGCTGATGCTGGTGGAGGTGGGTGGCTTTTCGACCAGCGCGGCGCAGGCCGCGGCACTCATCCGGCACGTCAAAGCCGACATGCGGGCGCTGGGTGGTCCGGACCACTACGCGCCCGGGATGCGGGTCGGCTTCACCGGCGACGTCGCCATCGCCGCCGAGGAGATGGCCGCGCTGGTTCAGGACCTGACCCTCTCGTCGATCTTGGTGCTGGTCGCGGTGGTGCTGGCGATCGTCTTCTTCTATGGGTGGGCGCGCGCCATTCCGGCGCTGTTCCTGCCGCTCGGCGTGTCGGTGCTGTACGCATTCGGTCTGGCCAGCCTGCCGCCGTTCGGCATCAGCGAGCTCAACTCGAATACCGCTTTCTTGGGGTCGATCATCGTCGGCAACGGGATCAACTTCGGCATCATCCAGCTGGCCCGTTACGTCGAGGCGCGGCGGCGCGGCCAGACGGTGGAGGGGGCGCTGGCCACGGCGCTGTGGGGCACGCGCAAGGGGACGTTGTCGGCCGCGATGGCGGCCGGCGTCGCTTACGCCTCTTTGGTGGCGATGCAGTTCCGCGGTTTCCGGCAGTTCGGCGTCATCGGCGGGCTCGGGATGGCGTTCGCTTGGGGAACCACCATCCTGCTCATGCCGCCGCTGCTGGCCTGGCTCGATCGGGGGCGGCACGCGCCGCGCGTGCGTCCGGTGTCGGGCCGCCTGATGGGCGCGGTCGCGCGCTTGGTCGGCAGCCACCCCCGTCTGCTGGTGGGCGGCGCGCTGGTGCTCACGGTGGCGGCGGTCTGGCAGGTGCGCGGCTTTGGGCGCGACCAACTGGAATACGATTTTTCGCGGCTGCGAAGGCGCGACACCTGGGCCACCGGCGAAGGCTACTGGGGCAAGCGGATGGACACGCTCATGGGCCGCTACCTGACGCCCACCGTGATCCTGACCGATTCGGAGGCCGAGGCGCGCGCCGTGACGGCGCGGCTGCGGGCCGACGCGGCCCACCCGCCGCTGTCCGGCATGATCGCGTCGATCCGCAGCTACGACGACGTGGTGCCGCCCGACGAGGCCGACAAGAAAGCCGAGCTGGCGATCGTGCGTCGCAAGATGACGCCCAACGTACGCGCCAAGATCGCGCCCGCCGATCGCGAGAAGCTGAACCGCCTCATCGGCCCCGAGGATGCGACGGCCGACCCACCTCCGATTCGCCCCGCCGAGGTCCCGGCTGTCCTTCAGCGGGGGTTGCGCGAGCGCGACGGCAGCGTGGGTCGCACGGTGCTCATTTACCCGAATCCCGCCAACAGCTGGTGGCGCGGCGAGACCATCACCACCTTCGTCTCCGCGCTGCGGGCGGCGGCCCAGGCGCCGACCGCGCTGGGCGGGCGTCCCGGGCGCGTGGCGGGCGGCCCCGCGCTGTCGGCCGACATCATTGCGTCGATGACCCGCGACGGGCCGCTGGCCTCGGGGCTGGCCTTCGTGGGCGTGGTGGCGACGGTCCTGCTGATCTTCCGCCGAGGCCTGGCGACGCCGTTCGTGATCGGCTCGCTGGTGGTGGCTGTGCTTTGGATGCTGGCGCTCACGATGAAGCTCGGCATCAAGATCAACTTCGTCAACTTCATCGCCTTCCCGATCACCTTCGGGATCGGCGTCGACTACGCGGTGAATGTCATGGCCCGCTACCTGCGCGACGGCGCGCGCGACGTGACGGCAGCGGTGCGCGGCACCGGCGGCGCGGTCGGCCTCTGCTCGCTGACCACCATCATCGGCTATTCGTCGCTGCTGGTCGCCAAGAACGTCGGACTGTTCCTGTTCGGCCTGCTGGCGGTCTTCGGCGAGGTCGCCTGCCTGACCACCGCGGTGGTGTTGTTACCGGCGGTCCTGACCCTGGTCCGGCCGCCCGCCAGCCCCGACCTTCCGACCTTCGAATGGGGGGCGCCGGCCGCCACCGCCGCCGAGCCGGCTCGGCTGACGGGGACGCCCCAGCCCGAGGTGCTGTCCTGACGGGGGAGACGGTTCGACGTGCCGCGCCGGTGGGCGCCATCGTTCCGGTCGTCCCGCTCGGGGTGTCCCCAGTCTGGGCCGACGATATCGTCAGAGCCAGCCGAGGGCGCGGGCGGACAGCAAGACCGCGGCGCCCCAGACGCCGGCGGCCACGTCGTCGAGCATGACGCCGGCGCCGCCGCCCAGGCGCTCGGCGGCGCGGGCGGGCCAGGGTTTGAACTGGTCGAAGATTCGGAAGGCGATCACGCCGGCGATCAGTGCGCGGGTCGTCGGCGGCGCCACGATCCAGGTGACCAAGACGCCGGCCACTTCGTCGACGCAGACCATCTGGGGATCTTTGATGCCAAGACGGCGCTCGACCCGGCCGGACGACCAGATCCCGACCAGCGTCACGACCAGCGCGGCGGCGGCGACCGCGACGTGACCGTGTGGGCGCAGCAGAAGGTAGAGCGGGATCGCGCCCAGCGTCCCCGTCAGGCCCGGCGCCACCGGCATGTGGCCGCAGCCGAACCAGACCGAGATCACGTGCGCCGTGACGTCGCGCCAACCCCGCAGCGGCGGTCGCGGCGACGCCGGCACCCCGCCGGCTTCAGCCGGCACAGAGCGCCGATCGCATCACCGCTCGCGTCGATCGCACGCTGGGCGGCGTTGCCGAGGCGGAGGCCAACGCGATCACGCGCGCCAGATCTTCTCGCGCTCCACCACGTCGAAGACCTCGCGCAGGATCTCGACGCCGTTGCGGGCCGTCGCCTCGTCGATGGTGAGCGCCGGTTGGATGCGGAAGCTGGCGGCGTAGGCCATCGTCAGTAGGCCGCGGCGAACCGCCTCGGTGAAGATCCGTTCGGTCACCCGGCGCGGCAGCGGCGCCTTGGTCTTCTTGTCGGAGACCAGCTCGACCCGCACCAGCAGGCCCGCTCCATCGACGAAACCGACGAACGGGTAACGATCGACGAAGGCCTCGAGCTCGCGCTTGAGCATGGCGCCGACGGACGCGGCGTTCTCGACCAGCTTCTCCTCGTCGATGATCCGCAGCGCGGCCGCGCCGGCCGCCGCCGCCAGCGGGTTGCCGCCGTAGCTCGACGACGAGCCGGACGGGTTGCCCCAGGGCTTGGCCTGGGCGATTTCGTCGGTGGTCAGCAAACCCGAGAGCGGGAAGCCGCCGCCGAAGGCCTTGCCGATCGTCACGACGTCCGGCTTGACGCCCGTGTGGTCGGTGCCCCAGCGCTTGCCGGTGCGTCCGAGGCCGGTGATCATCTCGTCGGCGATCAGCAGCGCGCCCATCTCGTCGGCCAGCGCGCGCACCGCCGGCAAGAACTCCTTGGGCGGGATGACGTTGCCGGCCGTCCCCTGCATCGGCTCGACGATCACCGCCGCCACCGCGCCGGCGCTGGCGATCTTGACCTGCTTGCGGCCGACCTCCGCGCAGGCGATGCCGCAGCTCGGGTATGAAAGGCCGATCGGACAGCGGTAGCAATCGGCGTAGGGGATCTGGTGCGCGCCCGACACCATCGGCCCGAGCCGGTCCTTGAAGGTCGAGCCCATCAGCGACAGCGCCCCCATGGTCTTGCCATGAAAGCCGCCCCAAAAGCTGACGAACTCGTACTTGCCGGTGTGGCACTTGGCCAGGCGCAGCGCGCTCTCGACCGCCTCCGCGCCGCCCGAATAAAGTTGCAGGCGGTGGACGCCCGGGGCCGGCGGCGCGGCGGCCAGCCGCTCGGCGAGCTCGACGCGCGCCCGCGAGGTGAACGACCCAACCGAGATCTTGCCGGCCTGCGCCTGCAGCGCGCCGACGAAGGTCGGGTGCGAGTGCCCGAGGGCGTTCACGTTGATGCCGCCAATGAAGTCCAGATAGCGGTTGCCGTCGACGTCGGTGACCGCGCTGCCGCGGCCTTCATCCACCACGATCCCGGCCATGACCGCGTATCCCTGCAGACCTGGCGCGATGTGCTGATCCTCGCGGGCCCGCAGCGCCCGGCTCTCGGGCCCGGGAATCGCGGTGACGATCTGGGCTTTTTGATTCTTGGGCTGGGAGCTGTTCATGCGCGCGACGGGGGGCGGCCGGAGAATACGAAATATTTCAGCATTGGGTAGTTCCACCCGCCGCTGACGGCGAGCGACGTGATGACGCGGGCCAATATGTACTGCAGCCCGACCCGATCGTGCAGCAGGTATTCGCCCAGCGTGTTGAGCCCGAGGCTGCTCCCCGACACCAGGACGAAGCGCCACATCTGATGCCCGGCGGCGATGTGGGTGGCGCGGTAGGTGAAATAGCGGCTGAAGGTGAAGCTGGTCACGGCGCCGGCGCTGGCGGCGATGGCGGTGGCCGGCACCGGTCGCATGCCGGCCAGCGAGACCAGGACGATCATGGTGAGGTAATCGACGGTCGTCGCCAAGATCGAGGTCGTGGCGTGCCGAACGGCCTCCCAGCCGACGCGGGACATCCGTTGCGCCGCGGGCTAGGCCGAGCCGACGTGCGCGTCCGGCTTGGTCGCGATGGCGTCGGGATCGAACGGCTCGATGGGCGGCTCGATCTTGGCCGGCTCGCGCGCCCGGAGCAGCGCGACGACGCTGGAGAGTCGCTGCAGCACCGAAATATTCCCCACCACCGCCACGATGGTGATCGCCAAGATGATCGGTAGGTCACGCAGGGCCAGCGACGGCGAGCCGGCGCAGGCGCTCTTCGCCGGCGGCGTGAACCCACACCCGATAATCAGATAGGCGGCCCGCTCGCTGCGGCGCATCGCGCCGCGCGGGGCCGGCACGCCCATCGCTTCGGCCTTGGCGGTGGTGTAGCTGACCATGAACCCGCCCACCAGCGCGGCCAGGACGAGGAACAGCACCTGATCGTGGCCGCGGTAGTAGTAGATGAGGCCGCCGAACATGAAAAACTCGCCGAAGCGATCGGCGGCCGCGTCGATCACCTCGCCCGCCTCCGACCCGATCCCAAGTCGGCGGGCCAGCAGGCCGTCCAGGATGTCGCAGATGGTGGAGAGCGTCGCCAGCGCCGAGGCCAAGCCGAACCACCCGAAGGCGATGGCGACGCCCGCACCGGCGGCCGGGACCAGCGAGAAGAGCGTCACCATGTTGGGGGTGATGCGCAGCGAAGCGATGAAGTCGATGATCGGGTTGACCACCCAATAAACCATCTCCATCGTCGCCTTGTTCAAAAAGACGCTCCCGCCATCGGCGTCGGTGCGGGTGTTGCGGGCCCGCCCATGCAGATAGGCCCGGATGCCGTACGCGACCAGCATGGTCACGACCAGGCCGATCATTCCGAGCGAGATCCCGAGGTCAAGCATTGGACACATCCTTCATGACGAGCCGATCGCTCACGTCGTCGCCGGCCAGCGCCGAAAGTCCGGGGAGCGGCAGCTCGCGGCTGCCGTCACGCGCCGAAGCGTAGGCCGTCGCGATGAGCTGGACGCACAGGAAGGACTCTTCCGCCTCGCGCCCCACGAACTCGCCGCGCGCGATGGCGCCCTTGAAATCGTCGAACAGCGAGTTGAACCAAGTGACGTGGCTCGAGTCCATCCAGTCGGAGGAGATGGCCTGGCGCTCGAAGGCCCAGGTGGTGCCGCCACCCGGGGCGCGCTCCTGCAGCGCGACCTCGATGTCGTCGTCCTCGACGCGGATCCCACCGCGCTCGCCATGCAGCGTGTAGATGACCTTGCGGACGCCGGCGTTCCACGACAGGTGCGCGGTCGCCGTGCCGGTCGGAAAGCGCAGCCCGCAGGAGAAGTCGTCCTCGGTGTCGAAGGCGCCCAGCGTGGCGGTCCTCGCCGTGATGGCGGTCGGGTAGGCGCGCAGCCATTCGAACGCCAGATAGAAGGTGTGGCTGCCGTGGTCCATGGCGATGCCGCCGCCCGAGAAGCGTCGTTCGCGGCGCCAGTCGGGGCGCCATCCGGTGACCCCCTTGGCGTGCGTGTTGCGGAACGTCTGCAAGGTCACCAGGTGGACCTTGCCGATACGTCCGGCGTCCAGCACCGACCGCACCGCCTTGATGACGGGCGCGTGCTTGTAGTTGTGGCAAGGATAAAGGACGCGCTCGGACCGGACCGCATTGCGCAACATCCCGCGCGCCTCGTCGATCGACGCGGCCAGCGGCTTTTCGCACAGCACGTGTAGGCCGCGCTCGAAGGCGGCGTGGGCGATCTCGGCGTGGTGAGAAGGCGGGGTCGCGACGTCCACGAAATCTAGGCGCCCGCTCTCGGCCGCCAGCATCGACCGGTGATCGTCGTAGATCCGGGCCGCCGGCCACTGGGCGTGGGCCGTGGCTCGGCGATCGGGGGAGATGTCGGCGATGGCGGAGACCTCGACATCCTGAAGGCTCTGCGCACGCAGTTTGTACCCGGCGGCATGGCCCTTCTCCATGATGAACCCGTAACCGACGATGCCCCCGCGAAGCTTCTTCATTTTGACCCCTGCATTAATCGCGTTTTCCCGGTCTAGGTCAAGTTGCTGCCGGCTCGAGATCGGGTGCCGCAGCGCCGTATTTTGCAGGCAGGTCACGCTATCCCATCAAACTGCCAGGCACGCAGCCGCCGATCCCATGCATTGTGTCGAATGATGAGCACGAACCGGCGCGTGGGGAGGCCCAAACAGACCGGATGGGTGGTCGCCAGCCACAACCTGATGCACGGGGTGCGCCTGGAAGCGCTGGTTCCTCACTACCTGGCGTTGCGGCAGACGGAAGGGTTGGATCTCCTCTGCCTGCAAGAGGACCGGTATGTCGGGGCCGGTTTGGCGGGCGGCGGCGAGCGCCCGAGCGACCGCATCCAGGCCGCGCTCGGCGAGCGCCATCGGCCCGACAGGTATCGGGTCGTTCGTCGGGACGACTGCCCGGGGCTGGCCTTCATCTACGACGGGGCGACCTTGCGCTGCGCGTCGCAGGGGGTGGTCCCCCTGCCCCGGCTGCAGTCGCTCTCCTGGTTCGAGAAGCGCTACATCCTGGGCGGGCGCACCAAACAAAAGTACGTCTTACTGGCTTCTATGGAGCCGTTTGGCGGGGGGCCGGCGTTCACGGCGACCTGCTTCCATCTCGACACCGCGGGGGGCAACGCCCATCGTCTGTCGCAAGTGCGCGCTATCGCCGAAGCGTTGCAGGCACGCGGCCTCGATCGGCGTCTGGTGGCCTGCGGGGACACCAACGCCTTCGCCTGGCGGCGACAAGCGGCCGCGCTCGACCGGTTGCTGGCGCCGCTGGCCGCCTTGGGGGCCGTCGATCCCGGCACCCGGCCCACGCATTTTTTCGCGCGCCAAAACGAACCCAAGCTCCCCCATCAGATCGGCGTTCTGCTGGGCAAGCTGGGCCTCGATCTGCCGCGCCGCTACGACGTGGTGTGCGCCAACCTGCCGGTGGGCCGTCGCGGCCAGGTCCCGACGCCCGGCTCGGATCACGATCTGGTTTGGGCGGCGCTGCAGGCATCGTCCGGCTGACGACGGAAAGCGCGAGATCCGTTGACGAATAGGGCCTGCAAGCATAGGGTCCCGCAGCCATGAGCGAGGCCCTCACGTCCGAAGACACCAGCGGCCCGATGCGGCCCGGGCCGCGCGGTCGGCGCGGTCGGCGCTATTGGATCCTTAGGTTCCCGGCGCCGGGCATCTCGATCTAAGAACCTCCGGTCGAAATCCGCGGGACAGCCATGACCAACGACAG
>Ga0075522_10001846_pt1 | contig 15942 bp, 9 predicted proteins | sample NGEPerA_FD_74796 | JGI IMG/M metagenome (GOLD analysis project Ga0075522, IMG submission 74796) | Arctic peat soil microbial communities from the Barrow Environmental Observatory site, Barrow, Alaska, USA - NGEE PermafrostL2-A | ecosystem: Environmental > Terrestrial > Soil > Wetlands > Peat ... | reverse complement strand
GGTGAGAGGGAGCAGTTGTGTTTCGTCCAGGCCCGACAGCGAGCGCTGGGTCTCGGGATCGAATTTGCGAATGGTTTCAATCTCGTCGCCGAAGAACTCGATGCGGATTGGGCGATCGTGCTCGGGAGAATAGACGTCGAGAATTCCGCCACGCCTCGTAAACTGGCCCGGCATCTCGACCAGGTCCATCTGCGTGTAGCCCACCGCGGCCAGGTGGCCGGTGAGCACCTCGACGTCCACCTCTTCGCCGCGCCGCAATTGCACGGCCAGCCCGGCGTAATACTCGCGGTCAAAGAGCTTGAGCGCAGCCGACTCCACCGGCGCAATGAGGATGTCTACCGCGCCGGTTACGAGCTTCCACAAAGCTGCAGCTCGCTGCTCCTGGACGTCAGGGTGTGGCGAAAGGTTTTCGAAGGGAAGTACATCGTGAGCCGGGAGGCGTACCACGCGGTTCGGATCCACGGCGCCGGTGAGCTCGCAGCCGGCCTTGAGCATCGGCTCCAGGGCCTCGGCAGCCTTGTTGTCGGCTACAACGACGATGACAGGTTGCTTGGCGGCCCGCGCCATCAACGGAATGTACAGGCATCGAGCTGTCGCAGTCAGCCCGGACACACGTCTCCGCCCCGTACTCAGGCTCAGGTGCCTGACAATACGCTCAAATCCCGAAGAGTGCTCCAGCTCCGCAAAAACCTCGCGGACAAACGGGAGGATCATGAGTCTCTAGTTTAACAGCGTCGGCGCTTGGACGATGGAGAGGTCTGGGAAACGCAGCGCTTGCGACTTTTGCCGCGTCAGTGCGGTTTGCCCGGAAGGACAAAATGCTCTGCGCAGCGCGGCTCGTAGGAGTCTCCGGGCATTTTGACGGGGCTGTCGTAGGGGGCCGGCTTGCCTTCGATGAGGCGCTGCGAGTAGAGTGCGCGGTTCCCGCAACTGCAGTAGGCCATGCACTCGGTAATGCTGCCGCCGTATGCATTTACGAGCCAGGTAAGGTTCAGCATCTCTCCAAAGGGAAGCGCGCGAAAATCGAGATCGAGTCCCGCGATCAGGACATCGTGATTTGCGTCCAGCAGATGGCGCGTGAAAAGGAAGAGTTCCTCCACGAACTGTCCCTCATCGATGGCGATACACTCCACCTTTTTGCCAATCTCTTTTTCTCTCTGGGCGATGGCTTTCAGAACTTCCCACGGGGTCTGCGACTTGAACTCCAACGCGTTCATCTTGCCGTGGCCGTTTGGATTTCGGCTCTCGACTACCCCGGGCCCGCCTTTGGTGTCGTCGCTGGGCTTGAGAACCAGGACATACTGACTCGCATATTGCCGACGCATTTCTGCGCGCCGCAACAACTCCGCGGTCTTGTTGCTTCTCATCGGCCCCAACATCAGCTCCAGTTTCCCTGCCACGTTCGTACCCTTTCGCTCCAGTGAAGAAGCCTATCGGTTCCGGATTTCCATCATATCTCGCTTGAGCCCCGGCTGCGGCGCGGGCGGTTCTGGAAAATGCGTCCTTTAGAAATTCTGTGCGAACGAAGGCCTCGATTGTATTGGAAGGGGATGGGATGGGTAGAATGCAAAGAGCGTCTAGTGCATACCCTGGAGCTTAGCCCACATGACAGAACAACCGCGCATTCTCATCGTCGGCGCTGCCGGACAGGTAGGCCTGGAACTCCAACGCAGCTTTGCAGGCTTCGGTTCCATTGTCGCCGTCGATCTCGAATCCGTCGATCTTGCCGATGAGGGGCAGACCCGCACGCTGGTTCGCCGCGTCCAGCCCAACGTGATTCTGAATGCGGCTGCCTATACAGCCGTCGATCGGGCCGAATCCCAACCCGACGTAGCCATGGCGATCAACGCTACTGCTCCCCGCGTGCTCGCTGAAGAGGCTCTGAATCTCGATGCATTGCTGGTTCACTATTCCACTGACTATGTGTTCAACGGGCAAAAGCAGGAGCCATGGATTGAGGCCGATGAACCGAACCCGCTGAATGTTTACGGCGAAAGCAAGCTCGCCGGCGAGAAGGCGATTGAGCAAGCCGGCTGCCGCTTCCTCACTTTTCGCACCAGTTGGGTTTACGGCCCGCACGGCAATAATTTTCTGCTCACCATGCTTCGCCTGGCGCGCGAACGCGATCGTCTGTCGATTGTTGACGATCAGTTCGGCTCGCCGACTACCTCGATCGAACTCGCGAATGCAACGCGGACGATTACGGAAGGCGTCCTGGCCGGAAAATTTGGCGCAACCCAGGATTGGGCGGGGCTCTACCACATGACCTGTGGGGACTCCACCACATGGTTTGGCTTTGCGAAGGCAATCTTTGAACGTGCTCCGAATAAGCTGCTGGCGAAGCGGCCCGAACTCACTCCGCTGGCCACAAAGGACTATCCCACGCCCGCCAAGCGGCCCAACAATTCGGTGCTGTCAAACCAAAAGTTATACGACCGCTTCGGTGTCCGCCTCGCATCGTGGCAAAACGCTCTCGACGGCGTGTTCCAGGTTCTCAACTCCGCAAGTACGGAATGAGGAGACTGCGCATGCTCGCCAGATGGGAGCTTGCACGGTCGTGTGAAGATCCGCGGGTGTTGGCTTCGAGGTAATCCACTTCTTGGGAGGCTATCGCTCCCGCCGCTTGCCGCTGCATTTCCGCTTCAAACGGGACTGTGCTGGAATCACTACAATATTTACGCTCGCCATCCGTCCAGGGAAATAGATGGATGAGCCATGAGCGTGATTTCGATGATCGAACAAGACCGTCAAATCGCCGAAGTCATCGCGGAGCAACGGCCGCGGCTGCGCAATTTCATCCGCAGACGAGTGCCGAATCAAGAAGATGTGGATGATCTTCTGCAGGAAGTGTTCTGCGAACTGGTAGAGGCTCATCGCCTGCTGACACCGATTGACTTTGTGACCGGCTGGCTTTTTCGTGTTGCGCGCAATCGTATCACCGATCTTTTTCGCAAGAAGAAGCCGGAAAACTTCAGCGACGTAATGGTGGGAGGCGAAGACGGGGAGTTGTTGGAGATTGAAGATCTGTTGCCCTCGCCCGATGCCGGGCCGGAAGCGCTTTACGTTCGCAGCGTGCTTCTGGATGAGCTGGAACTTGCGCTTGGCGAACTGTCCGACGAGCAGCGTGAGGTCTTTGTGGCCCACGAAATGGAGGGGCGAAGCTTCAAGGAGTTGTCAGCAGAAACCGGGGTGAGCGTGAATACGCTGCTGTCGCGCAAGCGCTACGCAGTGCTTCATCTTCGCCGCCGACTACAAAGCATTCACGACGAGTTTTTGAGGAAGTGAGGAATTTGAAATGAAGAAATGGATCTTTTTTGTGGCCCCGCCGGCGATCGTGCTTCTGGTAGCGATTTGCGGTGAAGTGGTGAAGCATCTGTGGAACTGGCTTGCTCCGACGCTGTTTGGATGGCATCAGATCAGCTTCTGGCAGGCTCTCGGGCTGCTGGTTCTGTGCCGGATTCTGTTTGGAAGCTGGGGCGGCCACGGTCCCAATCCTGGCCGCTCGGCATCGCGCCGGGTAACGGCGGAAGTCTGGGAGCGGATGACGCCCGAGGAGCGCGAGAAGATCCGCGAAAGAAGGGGATGGCGTTGCGGCGGTTTTGGACCGCCGACCAGCGAAACCGGCGAGCCAGCCTGACGCTCCTTAGTTGAGGAAAGGTGGGGCGCTATAGATCCGGCAAATAAATACTGTCTTCGTGCTACCCCACCCTAGCCACAAAGACAAAGACGTGGCGAGGATGGGGCACCCAAAGGTTGTTGGTATTTATTTGCCGAAGCAATAATTGGGAACAGCCCTGCAGGATGCACGTACAGATTGGCGGCCATTATTAGACGTCTCCAATCGAGCCGTGTCAAAAGGCGCAGGTTCTGAAACAGGCACTGCGGTAGCAATGCTTCAGGGGCAAAGCCAACTCAAAGCGATGCCTTAATAAATCCTGCTGGCGACCACTTGGGTCCCAGTCGAATTGGAATCGATACTTGTGGAGCGCAGCAGTATTTCGAAGAAGCGGAGTGAGCCATCCGAGCGGGTCGCCTGCCGTAGAATTGGCGCGATTGCCGCTGGGTGAAAGAGCGTTTCGGCAGATGCCTGGGTTCCGGCAACATCCAGCCCTTGTAAAAGCAGCAGACGCCCGCTGCCGCCCAGATTGGGCACAAATGCAATCAACGCGTATGTCTCGTGCGCCGGCTCGTTCCAGTGGCTTACGTAGGAAGCCGCCTCTCCCTGTTGCGGTTTCATATTGACGATGGTTGCGCTGCGCATGCCCTGGCGATAGACGATACGGAAGTTTGTGCTGCTCTCCGCAATTGACGCCCACGGATTGCTGCCTACTGAACCAATGAGAATCGCGCTGGCGTTCTTGAGATCGTCAAGCCGCAAGTCGCGTGGGAAGCGGAGGAAGGTCCGCTCCTGATTAAACTCCGGCAGATGCGCCAAAGCAGCCACGGTCTGGAAGTCTACAAAGCTGGTGAAATGTTGCGAGCGCAGATCGTCGGCGCTGTGCGCATCGACTCCCGCCAGCGGCAGTTCCAGGTATTTGCCCTTGATGTAGTCGGCGAGCTGCAGAGGCCGTCGCGAAAGATCTTCGAGAAGATTGAAGCCTGCGTCTGCCGGGACGATGTAGGTGTTCACCTGACCGTCGAACAGCGATGTCCAAAGCGCATGGGCTGGTTCAGGAGGATGCGGTTGCGGTGCGTGTACGCGCGTGGAGATCAACAAGGTGATCCAGACTAGCGCCGCGCTGTATGCGGCTATAGCTGCTGCTGCTATCAGCCGGCGTCTCCACCGGCGCCGTAGAGGAGCGGTTGGTTCGGCGCCAAGCGTTTCCGCGGGTTGGGCGTGAATGCTTACGGATACCGGGAGACTGCGCATCTCTGCGGCAGGGTGGTGCTCTGAGGCCGGAACAAAAACGGGAACGTATCCCCCCAGAGGGATATCGATTTGCAGGGTTTCTGAACTTCCTTCGCCAGCAAAGGATTCAGCCAGGCGTTTGCGCAACTGGCGTGCGTAGTTGCGGACAATGTTGTCCTCAATGGTGCTGTAGCCGGGCCGACGGTCAAAGACAAGAACGCCTATCTGATGCTCGGTAATGTCTTTTTCCCGGCCTTCGAGGGTTTCGGCAACCACAAACAGAAGGAATCGGGTGAGTAAGGGGGAGCGGGCAAAGTGAGAGCCGGAGACGACCCGTTGGGCCAGCCTCCAGCGCGGATCGTCCTGTAGCCAGTGAGGCAATGTCTCCTGAGGAAGAAGCGCCTTTTGCACTTGCCGAATGGCATTCGATCGTTCCATGACGGTCACCTTCAATCGAGCGTGTGAGGGCGAACATTCCCATTTCGAAGATAAGGAAATTGGATGAATTGGCGATGAATGCAAGCGGGAACGCCAGTCAACCGGGCAAGTTTAGCAACAATTTATGTAAGTGGCAAGCAGTTTTAAATCAATGCAATACGAGAAGAGGTCACCAGTGTATACACGTCACTCACGTAGGGTAAACCCTTTCGCCCTCATGGAAAGTGCTCTACGGTCTGTCAGGTTGCGATCAGAAGCACCATCCATGGAGCATTTCCCCTAATCGAAATCGCTCCAATTGACAGCACAAAGTGGAATCAAGAGTGCATAGCAGAGTTGCGGGCAAATGGGATTCCAGAAATACGTGATGCGCGGGGTCTACGTCCACATGCAGCAGGTAGCCACTGCGGATGTTCATCGGGCAACGGGCAATGTTGAATCGGGGGCCCCGGTGAGCCAGCTAATGCTGGTTTTAAGATTCAACATTTTATCCCTAATGAATATCGCATGCGGGGGCAAATATTCCTTGATGGGTAAGCACTAGCGTGGATATGGGCCGCGTGTACTGCTTGCGCTACCAGCGTGATAGCCAAGCATAACTCAGCGAGTTTGAATCGCCAGAGTCAACGTCGTCTGAAACAGGACGGCAAACAAAGAAACGGTGTCAAAAATCGGAGGCCATATGTTGAAACGTCAGTGGATGTCCAGTCTCTTGTGTGCGGTATGGATTATGGTCCTGTTCTCGGCAGGGGCATTTGCTCAGTCCGATAAGGGGACTATTGGCGGGTTCATCAAGGACGCATCGGGAGCTGTGGTGCCGGGTGCGAGGGTTGTTCTGACCAACGAGGCAACGGGTGAGGCTTATCAGGCGACCGCGGATACGCAGGGCCATTACACCGTTACCAATTTGACTGCGGGCGACTATAGCCTGACGGCGGAAGTAAAAGGCTTTAAGAAATATGTCAGCTCGCATAACACGCTGGGTGCGAACACTACGCTGGACTTGGACGCACCCATGACCATCGGCGCAATGACTGAAGAGGTAACCGTATCGGCAACCGCCGAGGTGCTGCAGACGGAGTCAGGTGCGGTGCAGGCTGAGATTACGGGCAAGCAGGTCAGCGATCAGGAACTCAATGGGCGCAATCCGCTCTACATGGGTTCGCTGGTTCCCGGGTTGCGCAGCGGCTCGACGCTGGGCGACTTCAATTTTGCGATTGGCGGCGGTACTCCATTCCAGATCAATGGTTCTCGCGCGCAGGATACTCTTGTGACCTTTGATGGGGCTCCGGCCGTTCGAACCCGTGGTAGCGGCGCCATCATCGGTGTCGCGAGCGTGGATGCTACTGAAGAGATGCAGGTCATCAATACGGATTACCAGGCGGAGTATGGCGACGCCGCGGGCGGCCAGATGCGCGTTGTAACGAAGAGTGGAACCAGGGACTTTCATGGTTCCGCCTATGAATATCTGCGCAATTCGGCAATGAATGCCAATACCTGGGTTCGCAATCAGTCTGCTTCGACGCGATTCGCTTCGCCATTCCGCTACAACAACTTTGGCTTTACATTTGGCGGACCAGTCTGGATTCCGAAGGTGGGTATGGACAGGTTCCGGAACAAGTTCTTTTTCTTTGTGAACGAAGACTGGATTCGCTATCGCTTCTCTGATACGCAGCAGCAGGCCGTTCCTACAGTGAAAATGCGCACGGGGGACTTCAGTGAATTCCTGAGTTCCAATCCGTGGCTTTCCGGTGTTCACCAGCTTTACGATCCGGCGACGTGCCCGGCGGTCGGAAATGCCGGCTGCGTGGCGTTTACGGGCAATGTCATTCCCAAGGGCCGGCTCAGCACGAACGGCATAGCAATTATGAATGCGTATCCGGCCCCCACACCCGGATATCTTTCGGGAGCTAACAACTGGATAGCCCAGGCCTCGCACCCCATCAACCAGCGGAAGAGCGTCATCAATGTCGATTGGGTAATCAACGACCAGCACAAGTTGGAGTTCCGCCGCCAGAACGCGACCTACAACGAGTATCAGCCGTTTGATCAGGGTTCAGGTTTGACCGGGAAGTACTTCATCCGTCCAAACCAGACCAACGTATTGGCGTGGACCTGGACGATTTCGCCGACGATGATTAACGAGGCTCGTACGACGCTCAGCCTCGATAATGTCTATATTCCTGTGAATACGGCCCTTGCCGGATTCAACCGGTCATCGCTGGGAATCACCTTTCCGTATATATTCCCGGCAGCCCAAAAAGCCCAGCCCAATAAGATACCCACCGCTTCGGTTCAAGACAGCTTCTACAGCCTGGCTGGTGGTCCTTACCCCTCGCACTCGTCTGGTCCCATCTTGACGGCGTCGGATAGTTTTACGAAGGTGTGGGGGAGTCACGCGCTCAAGGGCGGCTACTACCTCAATATTTCCGGAGAGAACGACAACGACCAGATCAACGTTGCCACCGTTCCCGGAGGCGCGAGCAACCAGAACGGCACGTTTTTCTTTACGGATAACCGCACCGGATTAGGCGCCACGACGGGCGTTAGTATGGCTAATCTGGCCATGGGCATCGCCGATAGCTATGCCGAAATCGGACAGAAGTCCTATACCTATTGGCATGGCCTGATGGACGAGATCTTTGTGCAGGATTCGTGGAAGGTAAACAGCAAGTTTCATATTGACTATGGCGTGCGTATTTCCATCCTGGAACCTTACACGCCAGCGTGGGGAAATGCAGATTACTTCGATCCTGCATCCTACAATCCGGCCAACGCACCCACGGTGAATCCGTCAACTGGCAACGTGACGCTTGGGACCGGCAATCCTTACAACGGCATTGTGATCCCTGGCTATTCCTCCTTCCCGAGTTCAGCGGCCCAGCACGGTGTGCTCGGTGCTGAAGCCAACCCCACTGACTGCGACGGTTCTTCGTGCGCTGCTCTGTTTGCTCCTAGCATGAAGAAAGGTTATGTCAACACCTCGCACAACTACCAGCCGCGAATTGGTATTGCTTATCAGTTAGCGCCAAAGACAGTGGTTCGCGCAGGCGTGGGCAACTTTGCTACCCGCATGGGCCTGCTGGACAACGTCTTCCCGGGCGGCAACGCGCCCTTTCAGCCAGCCGTTACGGTCAATCCAGCGGCTGGCGTGAATGACATGGTCGACAACCCTGGAAGCAGCCTGACCACCGGTATTGCTGCTCCTCTCCAGATCACTAGCCTGAAGCAGAACTTGCAGTCTCCGCAACGATGGAACTGGAACGCCACGGTTCAGCAAGAGCTCCCCTGGAAATCGGTGGTGTCAGTTGCCTATGTCGGTGGCCGCGGTCTTTACAACTGGCGCGCCATAGACATCAATCAACCGACAGTTGGAGCCTTGTCCCAAAATCCCGGCAAAAACCCAAACTACCTGCGTCCGTATCGTGGGTATGCAGCGATCCAGCAAGAGCAGAGCAACGGAAGTTCGCGGTACAACTCATTCCAGTTGGCATGGAATCGTCCGTTCCAGAATGGCGTGATGCTGGGTCTGGCATATACGCTTGCGAAGAGCATGGATAACAGTTCCAACTATCGCGATATTCTTCCCGATTCCTATGACACCAGCGGTCTGTGGGGTCCTTCGGAATACGATACGCGCAACGCCCTCGTGATCAATTTCCTCTACGCATTGCCGTTCTTCAAGAACCAGAATGAGCTTGCGGGCAAACTTGTGGGCGGCTGGCAGTTGAGCGGTAATTTTCAATTCCAAAGCGGTGTGCCGTGCGGGATCGGAGCAAACAGTGACCCGGCTAGCGTTGGCGAGTTTGGAAGCTTTGGGTGCGGCAGTGAAGGCCAGTTCTACACTATGAACGGAAATCCACAGTTGACGAAGCAATTTGCCGGATACCCAGGCCTGACCGGCAAGTGGTTCAAAACAACCAATGGAGATGGCTCGCCCATCTTTACGGCGGCACCTGCAAACACCTTCGTCCACCAGACGAATGTTCGTGACTCCATCTATCAACCGGGATTCCAGAACTGGAATCTCAATATGAAGAAGTCGTTTCCGATCAATGAGAGGACTGGCTTCGAGTTCAAGGTTGATGCCTATAACTTCATCAATCACCCCAACTGGGCCGGCCCGAGTTTGAACCCGACGGCAGGCACATTTGGCCAGGTTACCGCAAAAACCACCAGCAACCCTCGTAACTTGCAGGCGGGACTGAGCTACCGGTTCTAGGTTGGCAAGGCTAAAGCAAACCCCATGCGTTTGCCGGACGCATGGGGTTTATTCTTATGGCAGGCAATTCAAACCTGAGCCCTCCGTGCGGTATCGGAGCGGTAGGACGTCTCCCAATGACACGATTTTCGCGCTTGCTGGCTGCGACCAGAATGTGCTGCTATCTGCTTCGATGGAGCAGCCTTGTGGCGGCGATTGCCGCTTGTTCATTACCCGTTGCAGCGCAGACGATGAAGGCGCCGGATATTACCCAGACTCCGACATTGTATGTAGTGCCATACGCGCATCTCGATACGCAGTGGCGGTGGGAGTTTCCGCAGTCGATCAGCGAGTTTCTGCTAAAGACGATGCGAGTGAACTTCGACTACATGGACAAATATCCGCATTACGTCTTCAACTGGTCGGGAGCCAACCGGTACCGCCTGATGAAGGAGTACTACCCAGCCGATTACGCGCGAATGCAACAGTATGCCGCCAAAGGACAGTGGTTTCCGGCAGGGTCGTCGGTGGAGGAAGGGGACGTGAACCTTCCCAGCGCGGAAGGTATTTTCCGCCAGATTCTGTATGGCAATAATTACTTTCGCAACGACTTTGGCAAGGCAAGCGCCGAATATATGCTGCCTGACTGCTTTGGCTTTCCCGCGTCGCTGCCAAGTATTCTGGCGCACTCTGGCGTCAAGGGATTCTCGACACAAAAGTTGAACGCGCAGTGGCAACCAGCACCCAAGGTCGGGGGACCGGGCTCACCGGAAGAGACTCCAGAGGGCATTCCTTTCAATGTTGGGATGTGGTTTGGTCCAGACGGGAAGGGGGTCATTGCTGCGTTAAACCCTGGTGGGTATGGAAGCAATGTATATGTTGACCTGAGCCAGGAGCCCACCGGTCCGCTCTCGGCGTCGGCGCCACAACTGACGAGCGAGGAGAATGCACGGTTGACTCCAGAGCAGCAGCGTTCCATTGTGATGCGGCAGCGGGCACTGGAACAGAACTGGGTGAAGCGCATTGATATCGATGGCAAGGCGACGGGCATCTTTGCTGATTACCACTATGTAGGAACGGGAGACATCGGAGGTGCGACCCAGGAATCGACGGTCAAGCTTCTGGAAGCCATCGTCACGAAGAGTGAGACGACACTGCCGTCCCCTCCGAGCACGCTGTTCGCGATGGGGCAGACGCCGACTGCTACAGCATCCAACTCTCCCGCAGTAAGGGTTGGACTGGGTCCAGTGCATGTGATTGAGTCTGCGGCAGACCAGATGTTTAACGACATTACGCCGTCGATGGCTTCGCGATTGCCGCAATACAAGGGTGATCTGGAACTGATCAATCACTCCGCGGGTTCACTGACTTCGCAGGCGTATCACAAACGCTGGATCATCAAGAATGAACTGCTGGCGGACGCAGCAGAGAAGGCCTCGCTTGCGGCTGCGTGGATGGGAGGTCGCGCCTATCCTCAGCAGCGACTGAATGATGCCTGGATGTTGGAGCTTGCCGGGCATTTTCACGATACTGGCGCTGGTACGGCCACGCCACGCGCATACCAGTTCGCGTGGAACGACGATGTGATCGTGTCGAATCAGTTTGCAGGGGTCTTGACCGATGCGAGTGAGGCGATTGCTTCCGGGCTCAACACACAAGTGAGTGGAATTCCGATCGTGGTGTTCAACCCGCTGAATATCGAAAGAGAAGATGTGGTTGAAGCGCACGTGGAATTTCCGAATGGGACGCCCAAGGAGGTTCGGGTCGTCGATCACGAGGGTAAGGAAGTAGCGGCGCAGTTTGAGGATGGCAAGGTTCTTTTTGTGGCGAGGGCCCCGTCGGTTGGGTATTCGGTCTACGGAGTTCTCCCCGCTGAGGCGGCAAAGGGACACTCCGGACTGAAAGTAACGGATACGTCGCTGGAAAATGATCGTTATCGCGTGCAGGTAAATGCGAACGGCGACGTGGCGAGCATCTTCGACAAGAGCTTGAAAAAGGAGTTGCTGTCAGCTCCGATTCGGCTCGCAATCACGAGCGATACGCCGAAGGTCTACCCCGCGTGGAATATGGATTTTGAGCAGGAGCAGGCCGCACCACGTGCGTATGTGGATGGGGCTGTCCGGGTACGGATCAAGGAGAATGGTCCGGTACGCGTCTCGCTTGAGGTGACGCGCGAGGCGGAAGGTTCGAAGTTTGTTCAGACTGTCAGCCTCTCGGCTGGGGATGCGGGCAACCGAGTGGAGTTTGCCAATGCGATTGACTGGAGAACGCTGGCGGCAAATCTCAAGGCGACTTTTCCTCTGAGTGCGAGCAATCCAAATGCAACGTATAACTGGGAGATCGGAACCATTCAGCGATCGACTGCACAGGAGCGTCAGTTTGAGGTTGCGTCGCATCGCTGGATCGATCTGGCCGACAAAGGCGGCAGCTTCGGGACGACCATTTTGACGGACTGCAAGAATGGATCCGACAAACCGGACGACAATACGCTGCGGTTGACGCTGCTGCGCACGCCGGGCATCACGCCTTCGACCAATGGAAGGCCCACGACGTACACGGATCAGGCGAATCAGGATTGGGGCCACCACGAGTTTTCTTTTGGACTGGTTGGTCATACCGGCAGTTGGCAGCAATCTCAAACGGATTGGCAGGCGTATCGGTTGAACGACCCGCTGATTGCGTTTCAGACGACGAAGCATGCGGGCGAACTGGGTGGAAGCTTCTCACTGGTCCATCTGAGCAATTCACGGATTCGCGTGCTCGCGCTGAAGAAGGCTGAAGCAAGCGACGAGGTAGTTGTGCGCATGGTTGAGCTTGATGGTAAGCCGGCCGAGAATGTCAGGGTTTCGTTTGCGGGGCCGGTTGCAGCGGCTCGCGAGATGAATGCTCAAGAGCAGCCGGTCGGGTCGGCGCACGTCAGTGGGGGTGAGCTTGTGACTTCGTTCACGGCGTATCAACCGAGGACGTTTGCGGTCCGTCTTGGCGCGCCCAGCTCCAAGTTGGAGTCGACGCACTCTCAGCCGGTCGCCCTGCAATACGACCTTGCTGTGGCGAGCAATGACGACACCAAGGCAGTTGGTGGCGGCTTCGATGGCACCGGCAATGCGATGCCCGCGGAGATGCTGCCTGCGACGATCAACTATCACGATGTGGAGTTCAAGCTGGAGCCAGCAAAGACGGGAGTGCCAAACGCAGTTGTTGCGAAGGGACAGACAATTGCCCTGCCTGCGGGGCGCTTCAATCGCATCTATGTGCTTGCCGCTGCGACAGGCGGCGACCAGGCGGGTTCCTTCCTGGTCGGTACGAAGAAAGTTGAGTTGAATATCCAGGATTGGAGCGGATTTGTCGGTCAGTGGGATACGCGCATCTGGAATATTCCAGCGGAGCGTGACTGGGCAATCTCAGCAAATCACGCGGCGTGGCCTCCTGTGGATGAGGCGGAGCGGGAACAGCGTCCGATCATACCGCGCTATCCGGAAGACTATGTGGGCTTGAAGGCGGGATATGTAAAGACTGCGAGCCTGGCTTGGTATGCTTCGCATCATCATACGGCTTCCGGATTGAATCAGCCTTATGAGTACTCCTATCTGTTCGCGTATCCGATTGAGGTAGGTGGAGACGCGAAGTCGATTACGCTCCCGTCAAACGATAAGATTCGCATTCTTGCTATTTCGACCGCTGAGGAGAATCCGTCGATCGTAGCCGTCCAACCGCTGTATGACACGCTGGGCCGCACAGAGTCTCCACAGGAGATGGAAGGTAAGTCTCGATGAACAGCAAAAGCTCCAGTCTGCGGGCTTGTGCGTTGATTGTTACGCTTGCTTTGGGGACACGCATGAAGGCGGGATCGGTTGAATAATTTTCAGACTATGTAAGGATTTCTGATTATGACCGAGCAGCGATTCCGCCCCGTGAGATTAGTCATTTCCGCGACGTTCATTTTGACTTTGCTTTCATTTGCTGATGTATCTGGGATTGGACAGCAGGCTGCCACCGCGACTCAGTCCTCTGTCCCCGACTTGGTTTTACAAGGTGTGGTGGTTGGCTCCCAAAACCAAACGTACATTCAAGTGCCGTTCAACGTGCCTAACGGCACCGAGCGGGTAACGGTGAATTTCAGCTACACCGGCAAGGAGGAGCATACCGCGCTTGATCTTGGGTTGCTTGACACAGCGCAGCTGCGCTGCTGGAGCGGCGGAAATAAGTCTATGCTTTCGATTGGGCTTTCGGATGCTACCCCCTCGTGCCTTCCTGGGCCGATCCCTGCTGGTTTGTGGAACGTATTGATCGGCGTGCCCAATATCCGCTCAAAGGCGCAATCGCACTACACGGTGCAGGTGTATTTTTCGCCTGGCGGTGCGGTCGCGCGCGAGCCTGCGACATTGAGGTTGCAAGTGCGCGTTGGTCCGGCGTGGTTCCGCGGCGATCTCCATCTGCACACCGGACATAGCGATGGGCAGTGCACAAGTCAAACGGGAAAGATGGTTCCGTGTCCTGTTTTCTTTACCGTTGATGCCGCAGCGCGTCGCGGGCTCGACTTTATCGCGATCACCGATCACAATGCGACCTCGCAGTACGATGCGATGCGCGAGCTGGAACCTTACTTCGACAAGGTGCTCCTGATTCCAGGGCGCGAGATTACGACCTTTCACGGTCACATCAACTTTCTTGGCACGACTGATTTTCTTGATTTCCGACTTGGGAGCAGCCAGGTCCCCGACATGAACACCTTATTGCGCAATGCTGCTCGTGTCGGTGCGCTTACCTCGATCAATCACCCCTCTGCTCCGAGTGGTGAGATCTGCATGGGCTGTGGATGGACGCCAACCTCAGGTGTTGATATGAGGCTGCTAACGGCTGTAGAGGCGGTAAACGGCGGTAGTGTGAAGTCCGGTATCTCCGACGTTCCGTTTTGGAATAGGGAGCTGGACATGGGCTGTCGGCTCACGGGGATTGGCGGCAGCGACAATCACCGACCAATGCAGCCGCTGGACCAACAAGGATCGATCGGTAGCCCGACAACTGTTGTATTTGCCACCGAGCTTTCGACGCCTGCGATTCTTGCGGGGATTCGCGCCGGACACGTATTTATTGATCTTGTTGGGACACGCGATAGGGTTCTCGAAGAGACCGCGCACTTTGGAAATCAAGTTTTCCACGCGGGAGATACTCTCGAAGCGTCAAAGGGCGAACATGTAGATTTTTCCTTGAGGGTGGCCGCTGCGGTCGGCGGGAAGATTCGTTGGCGGGAGGATGGGGAAGAAGTTGTTCAGACTGCTTCGAATGAGGTCTCATCCACCGATCAGACTTTTCTCCGGTCGTGGGTAAGTGATGGCAACCGTCATTGGTTTCGTGCGGAGGTGGTCGGCGCCGATGGAAAGCTCTGGCTGCTGGGCAATCCCATCTACGTCAACTGGACCATCTCTAACCTATGCAGTAACCGATGACTTAAAGCCGACTGGACACAATCAGTTCTTTTTCTTGCATTTACTCCCTCAGACGCGTAGGCAATAAGTACAGGCGGATCATTTGGCAGGCATAAATATATTGGAAGCAATAGTTTCAAGTTATGGTGGAGGCGGCGGGAGTCGAACCATTCATGCCATTGAAAACAGGCGAGTTGCTGATTCTGGATGGACAGAAAGGACCAAAATGCCCACAATGCCAAATCGACTGTACGTTTATTGTACGGAGGAGAAGGAGCAACGTGGCCCGGGATGAGTGGTCGACTTCCGTTGCGATGGTGTCTCCAGGGTGAGTGTTCCTTTGTTGCAGCGAATGAGTCGCCAAACATAAACAACCTGTCTTGTTTCCTGGTCGATTGTGCCCCGCCCCCAATGAATCCTCACAATGAGTGACCGCCCCATTCGGCTTCGTGACGGTTATAGACGGTCCCGCGTACCTTAGGTACGCCTCGCTCTTCCTCAAGCCCAAGTTCAGCTGCGGCATAACTGCCCGACTGGTTTCCCTGGTTGGTGCTCGTGGGGGGGGCGTGGTTTTGTCTCAAAGGCGTTACTGCTGCTAGTTTTTGTGTATGCATCCGGTGTTGCTCGCTCCCGTTCTGACTCCCCATGGACACCTCCTGCTGGCACAGCAGGACGACGCCCTTGCGCTCGACGCGGGGGTAGCGCAGCGCTTGCAGGCAGCGTTTGCGCGCGGCGCGGGCCATGGACTTCTGCAACTCGGAGCCAGCGAAGTGGGTACGGCGTTGCCCGCCGTCTTCTCGTATTGGCGCGAGTTTGCCGCTCGCAATGTTACCGCGCTCTGCACGCACCCAGGTCTTTCCGCAGATGCGTCCGACACAAAAATGGTGGAAGCAGTTGCGCCGCCGCGGGATGCGGAACTGGAGTGGCTGGCCATGGCCGCGCCGCTTATGACCGGGGCTGAATATCTGACCAGTGCCGTCTTGCGCGCCTTATGGCAGCAGACGGACAGGGCCCTTCGGCTTGAGTTG
>Ga0075522_10001845_pt1 | contig 15948 bp, 14 predicted proteins | sample NGEPerA_FD_74796 | JGI IMG/M metagenome (GOLD analysis project Ga0075522, IMG submission 74796) | Arctic peat soil microbial communities from the Barrow Environmental Observatory site, Barrow, Alaska, USA - NGEE PermafrostL2-A | ecosystem: Environmental > Terrestrial > Soil > Wetlands > Peat ... | reverse complement strand
ATATGCAGGATATCGCGAAATCCGCGGGTGGTTATCATGCCCACATCGGCACCCTTGCGCTCGATCACCATGTTGGTCGCCACGGTGGTACCGTGCAACACAAGGTCAATATCTGCCGGCGGCACGCCGGCGATCTTGCACACTTCCACAACACCCTGGACGACCGCGATGGATTGGTCCGCGGGCGTCGACGCTACTTTGTGTACGAAGATTTTCTGGCCCGCGCCGCCAGTCGTCTGCTCCAAGACAATGTCGGTGAACGTACCCCCAACATCAACGCCGACACGTATCATGATCTTCTTCCTTCCTGATTGATTGTTTGGGCCCGTCCGTGCGGTCGCTGAAATTCCGCTTTCATGTCAGGCGCCCGTTCACCGGCTAGCCCCGCGGAAACGCCGCACTGATTTTTGTCCAGATAGCTGTTTGCCTTTGCGGTCCCGAGGCGATTGAATGTCGCGAACGAGCGCCGAATCGATTCGGGCTCGATTCCCTCCACGATGAAGACGACGCGGGATCTGTGATCCTCGCTCGGCCAATGGCCCAGATGGGTTGGCGCGTGCACCAGATGTTGTACCCCGTGGATGGCAACCGGCCGTTCTTCACCGGCCAGCGCCAGTATTCCCTTGACCCTCAGAATTCGCTCGCCATGCCGGTTGAGCAGCATGGTCAACCAGATGCCGAAGGCCGTCCAGTCGAGAGGCTCGTCGACGATGATCGCGAAGGCGCTGATACCGCGATGCGCGGCCGTTTCCACAGTGAACTCCTCGATCGCCTTGAACCCGCCGGCGCTGCCCGATTGCAAAAGAAAAGCCGCGTCCAGGGATGCTTCGGCGGCGGACAGCAGCGGAGCGGAAGGGTTCAGGGTGCCAAGCTGCGCCACCAGCCGCGCCACAACCGCCGCTTCGGCAATATCGGTCTTGGTCAGGACGATCGCGTCGGCGATCGCGACCTGTCGAACCGATTCGATGTGGCGATCGAGCTGAAGCATGCCGTTAACCGCGTCCACGGTGGTGACGACGCCGGCGCTGCGAAAATGGTGACGCAAAACGGGATCGGCCTTGAGTGTTGAAAGCACCGGAAACGGATCGGCGAGCCCGGTGCTTTCGATGACCAGCCGCCGGAACGGCGGCACCGCACCCCGCTCGCGCCGGGAAAGCAGGTCGCGCATCGCAGCCGCCAGTTCGCCGCGAACGGTGCAGCAAACGCAACCCGACTTCAGCAGCACCATGTGATCGTCCAGACGCTCGACGAGAAGGTGGTCGATTCCGACTTCGCCCAGTTCGTTGATGATCACCGCGGTATCGCCGAACGCGGGATCGGCAAGCAGGCGGCGCAGCAGGGTCGTCTTGCCCGAACCGAGAAACCCGGTGAGGAGCGTCACCGGCGTGAAGGCTGGTATGTCGTTAACCATGGCGGCTATCCAGTTGCTCGACCAGTTCGTGCGCGAGCGGATCGCAGCATCGACCGCACAGCTTTTCGGCCACCGGCCAGAGATGACCGAGATCCTCGACGATCTCGCTCTTGCCGGTGAAGGTCGACAACAGAAAAGACGCGCCTTGCCAATCCGAGAGCTGCAATCCGTAAAACGCAAGCACCTGATTGGCGAGGCGGACGCGATGCGCACGTTCGCGCCGACGACGCATCGGGTCCGCATTGCGCGTGTAGACGCCTTCGCGCGCTGCAGCATCCGCCCAATGCTCGTTGGCACCAAGAACACCGCACAGCGAACACATCTTTGCCTCCCCTGCCTTTTCGGCAACCACTACTTCTTGCGCGGCGACCGCCTGGCGAAATCGTCTGCCATCTCGTTCATCGTGACAAATCGCACGCCGGCGTGCGAGGCAATGTGCTTGTAAAGCCGCTCCAGCATCATGAGCACCTGAGGTCGGCCCGAAACGTCGGGGTGAATGGTGATGGGGAACACGGCATAGTCGTTCTCCCGATAGACCCAGTCGAATTGATCCCGCCACATCTCCTCGAGATGCCGCGGATTGACGAAACCATGACTGTTCGGGCTCTTCTTGATGAACATCATTGGCGGCAGGTCATCGAGGTACCAGTTCGCCGGGATCTCGATCAAATCGGTCTCGACGCCGCGTTTGAGCGGCGTCATCCATGCCGAGGGGTGGGCCGAATAATCGATCTTGGTCCAGCTATCGCCAACCCGAACGTAATAGGGATGAAAATCGTTGTGCATCAGCGAGTGATCGTACTTGATGCCGCGCTCCAGCAGGAGCTCGTTGGTCACGGTCGAGAATTCCCACCACGGCGCGACATAGCCGGTCGGCCGTTTGCCGGATAATCGCGTAACGAGATCGATGCACTTGTCGAGGATAACGATTTCCTGCTCGCGCGTCATCGCAATCGGGTTTTCGTGACTATAGCCGTGGATGCCGATCTCATGGCCCGCGGCCGCGACCGCCTGCATTTCCTTGGGGAAGGTTTCGATGGAGTGGCCCGGAATAAACCAGGTCGTCTTGATCCCGAACCGCTCAAATAATTTGAGCAAGCGCGGGCTCGCGACTTCGCCGGCGAACAACCCTCGAGAAATATCGTCAGGCGAATCCTCGCCGCCGTAGGAACCGAGCCACCCGGCGACGGCGTCGACGTCGACGCCAAATCCTACGAGAATATCCTTAGCCATTGTTTTTCCTTTCGTAGACAAGCGCCGGCGCGCCCAGATCCGGCATTGAAGGTTTCACGTCCTCATCCTCGCGGGCGCTGAAACTCCATTTTCCTGGGGTGCGTCCGTTCACCAACTGGTCGTCCAACTCGGATCCTCGATCGCCATCGGATATGCGAGTCCATAATCCAGCGGCGGTCGTATGACGTATTTCCGATCGAAGTCAGCCCAGGGATAAGGCACTCCCGAACGCACGATGTACGGCCAATCGGGTTGAGCAAAAATCGGCCGTCCAACCGCGACAATGTCGGCAGCACCGCTGGTCAGCGCCATCTCGGCCTGTGGGCCGTCGGCGATGCCGCCATTGGTAATCAAGGGAAGTCCCGAAGCCTCGCGCAGCGCGACGGGCATCGGAGCGTTCGAGTTCGGATCGCGATTCTCAAGGTAGTTGAAGCTCGACCAATGCAAGGCGTCCGCGGCTGAATCTCTTAAAACCTTGCCGATCTGCCTGGCGTAAGCGACGCCGCCAGGCCACGCTCCCGTGAAATCGTCGACCCCGTCCTGCGAGAGACGCAAACTGACGATCTTGTCGGGGCCGATCGCCTTGCGGACCGCCTCACATGTCAACGTGGCGATGCGAACGTTATTTTCGGGGCTGCCACCGAATTCGTCGGTCCGCAGGTTCGTTTTGGGATGAATGAATTGATAGAGCAGATATCCATTCGCGCCGTGGATCTCGACTCCGTCAAAGCCCGCTTCCATGGCGCGCTTGGCGCCGGCGGCGAACCCGTCAGCAACCTGATGGATTTCGGATATCGAAAGCGCGCGCGCCGGACCGAAGGTGACTTTGGGCCAATTGCCTTCGATATTCCTGATTATCTTTTCATCGTCGGTATCGGTATAGAGCGTCCAGCCTTCGCTTCTGGTGGCACTTGCGCTCACCGGCTGCTCGCCTTTGGCCAGGCACCGGGGATCCGTGACGCGGCCGCCGTGCATGAGTTGCAGGATGATGACCGAACCCTGCTTGTGGACGGCATCGGTCACCTTGCGCCAACCCGCCACATGCCTGGCGTTGGCGATGCCGGGCTGCGAGAGATAGGCACGGCATCCCAATCGATCCTCTTCGTAGGTCCCCTCGGTAATGATCAGGCCACAGCCGCCCCGCGCGCGCCGCGCATAATAGGCCGCCATCTCGTCGGTGGGTGTTCCATCAGGCTCCGCCATCTGCCGCGTTAGCGGCGCCATGGCGATACGGTTGTTCAGCGTGTAGCCCGCCAGCTTCGTCGGAGCGAAAAGGCGCGGAAAGACCTCGGACATTCGTCAATTTTCCATGATGCGGTTCATCGGTTCGACTGGAATTTTCCGTCCGTGATGTAGCGTTTCTAATTGCTGATGAGCGTCGCGACGTCCTTCTTCCAGGCGAGCAGTACCTCCTCGCCCCCCTGGAATCGATTGGCGTATTTGTCTGCATGGCCCTCGACGATGATCGGCTGGGCCGCGCCAACGATGATGACGAGTTGAACGATGTGTCCGACCTGCTGGACCGATTCGACGGCTCCCCTGATATGGTTGCCGCCATAGGTTTCGTAAAAATAATTTTCCGGTGTCGAGGCAGGCAGAACGTCGATGGCTTCCGCTGGCACCGCAAGGCTTGCCAGGCTGCCGGCCCGCATCGCCATTCTGGACGTACCGACAAGCTCGCCGAAGGCGGTGTCCAGCCGGCAGCCGTTTGTATCCGCCGAAATCACCTTGCCATCTATCAGCGCATTGCGCCCGATGAATTTCGCCACGAACTGACTGCGCGGGCGGGTATAAAGCTCATAGGGAGTGCTGATCTGTTCGATACGGCCGGCATTCATAACGACAATGCGGTCCGAAAGGGCCAACGCTTCGGACTGGGCATGGGTTACGAACACGAAGGTAACGCCCAAATGGCGCTGCAGCAGCTTGAGCTCGTTCTGGATGCTCTTGCGCAGATTGGCGTCGAGCGCACCCAACGGTTCATCGAGAAGCAGGATGTCCGGCTCGACCACCAGGGCGCGCGCGAGCGCGATCCGTTGCTTTTGACCGCCCGACAATCGTTCCGGCTTGAGGTCGCCGACATCGTCCAAGCCAAGTTTTTCGAGAATGCGCTCAACCATGGCGTCACGCGTGGCAGCCGGCGTCTTCTTGACGTCGAGGCCGAAGCGGATGTTTGCGCGCACGGTCATGTGCGGAAACAAGGCGTAATTCTGAAAGATCATCGCCGTCGGCCGGCGCTCCGGCGGCACATTGTTGATCTGATTGCCGCGAATGAAGATGTCGCCTGACGAAATCGTCTCAAATCCCGCGATCATTCGGAGCGTGGTCGTCTTGCCGCAGCCCGACGGTCCCAGAAACGCGATGAACTCGCCTTTCGAAACCTCAAGGTTGAAGTCGATAACCGCGGGCGTGCCATTATCATAGACTTTCCCGACGCCGACGAGCTGCAGATCGATGGTCACGCGACAGTTCCAGACATTGCTGTAGTTAATGGCTCGCTCTCCCGCGCCCGAAGGCGCGGGAGTATTCGCTTGCAGAAAACGGAAGGTTCGAAACCTGCCATCAAATCAGGCGCTGAGGAATTCGTCCCACTTCTTCATGAGGTAGTCGTATTCATCGGGCCATTGATGCCAATAGGCGACGGTCGAGGCACGTTGCTCGAGCGACCCGCCATCTCGCAAATCGCCTTCCTTGATGCCGCGCTCTGGCGCCCCCTTCCAGGGCTTGCCCTCGTACCAGAAGGCGTATTTGTCGGGCGCCATGACTTTCTTGATGTCGGTCGAGGGTGAATAGTAGCCTTGTTCGGACACGACGGCCGCCGGCGGCCCGGAAAGCCAATAGTCGGCATAAGCGATCACGGCGTCCTTGTTCGGTGTGCCTGTGATCGGGGCTATGCCGATCGCCCAGGCACGGTAACCCTCCTTGGGAACCGCGTAGGTGCATGGTTTGCCCTGAGCCTTCACGGCCATAACAGCCGGTTGCCAGGCATCCGCCAGAATCATTTCGCCCGACGCGAGGAGGTTGACGAGTTCACCGAAGTCGCCCCATAGCGCACGGAACTGACCGTTCTTCTTCTTGGAGATGAGGAATTTGGAAGCCTCATCGATCGCCTTTTTATCCGGATTGCCAGGATTGGGAACCTGCAGCAGGCCGAGCGAGTTCATCGCCAGCACGGCCTGGCCGAAGGCGATGAGCGGATCGACATTCAGACCCGTCTTGCCTTTGAACTTGTCGTCGAAAATGGCCGTCCATGTGCTGGCTTCTTCTTTCGAGACGAGATCCGGCCGATAACCGATCGAGTCGTAATTATAAACCGTCGGCACCATCCAGAGCGCGGTCTGCTTGTCGTCCGTCCAGATTTGACCCGCGATTTGCTGCTTCTTGCCCCATTTCGGGTTCGGCTTGGTGAAGGTGTCGCGAATATTGGCCCAGCTCTTCAGGGCCGAGACCGGAATCGACTCGATTTTGTTGGTCGCGATAACCGCGGGCAAGCGCTCTCCGATCGTTTCCCAGCAGTCGTAGGCGGTCGAACCCGACAGCAGTTCGGTCTGCGCATCGGGGAAAATTGCGCCCTTGCCTGAGACGGCCTTGACGCCGGACTTGGCCTTGAAATCGGCGAGGATGCGTTCCTGGACCGTGACCGACAGCCCTATCGTGCGCAATTCCTCGTTGGCAAGATTAGCCGCGAAGGCCTGCTGGGCTCCGAAAGGAGACCCGAACGATGTAAGGGCGACGCCGCCCGCTGTTCCCTTCATGAAAGTTCTGCGCGATACCTGATAACTAGACATTTAAACTCCTCCTCTGTTGTCGTTGCGTCACGTATTCACTTGGAAGATGCAATCGCTTCAGTATCGTCCCACCAACAAACCGCCGTCCACCACCACCACCTGCCCTGTCACGTATCGGGCAGCCCTGGATGCAAGAAACAGAATGACGTCGGCGATCTCTTCGGGCTCGCCGATCCGCCCCATCGGAATGAACTCCCCTGCCTTCTCGGCGCCGGCAGGACCCAGGGAATGCTCCTCGGACAGCAACTGCGCCGTACGGATGTATCCGGGCGCAACGCCATTGACCCGCACGCCGTCCCTCGCGAGTTCGACCGCCAGCCCCCGGACAAGTCCAACTACCCCGGCCTTGGCGGACGAATAGTGCACATGTTCATCCCATCCGTAGGCGATACCCATGATCGACGACAGACAGACGATGGCTCCCTTCCGGCGTTTTCTCATGCCGGCAAGCGCCGGCCTGACCACGCGAAAGATGCCCTTCAAGTCGATATCGAAGGTGTGATCCCATTTGTCGTCGGTAAGCTTGGCGAGCGGCGTCTTGTGCGCGATGCCGGCATTCGCCACGATGGCGTCGATACCGCCATGCTTCTGTTCAACGGCTGCGACAAGCGCTTCCGCGTCGGCTGTCGACCGCACATCGAGTTTATGAAATTCCGCCGTTCCGCCCGCGTCGGCGATCTCGGCAACGACAGAACGACCTTCCTTTTCAAGGATATCGGTCACGATCGCTTTGTAGCCGGCATTGGCGAAAGCCTTGGCCGTTGCGCGACCGATGCCGATGCCGGCGCCTGTAATCAGGACTGTCTCACTCATGGCATACTGTCTCATTCATAACATTACGTCCCCGGAATTGGGCCCTATGGTCTGCCCGACGAACAGGCTCGCCTGATCCGAACACAGAAAGGCGATCGCCGCCGCGACCTCTTCCGGCTCGCCAAACCGTCCAAGCGGCAGTTCCGCCGCCTTGGCCTTTCGCCACTCGGGCGAGAGCCCTCGAACAAGCGGCGTATTGATCGGGCCGGGCGCGACCGCGTTGACCCGGACGCCCTGGGCGCTGACTTCACGCGCAAGCGATTTGGTGAGGCCGATAATGGCGGCCTTGGCGGCGCTGTAGTGAACGAGTTCGACGCCGCCGATCTGCCCGAGTTGCGAAGCCGTGTACACGATCGCGCCGGCATTGCGGGCGAGCATGGCCGGCAGCACGGCACGGGTCATCAAGAAAGCGCCGCGGACATGCACCGCGAACATCCGATCGAAATCCTTTGGCGTCAGTTCCGTGAAGCGGGCCTGATGCACGTGGCCGGCATTGCTGATCAGGTGGGTGGGATCGCCAAAAGCCTTTCGGCAAGCCGCCACGATCGCAGAGACGTCGTCTTCAAGGGAGACGTCGCCACCGACGGCGATCGCTTCTCCGCCGTCGCTCCGGATTTGCGCGGCGACGCTTGCGGCCTGCTCAGGAAGGATATCGTTCACCGTCACCCGATAGCCGTCGCGGGCCAACCGCAACGCGACGGCGCGGCCGATGCCGGAACCGGATCCCGTGACGATCGCGGTTTTCATCCTATCGCCTCTTGAATTGCCACGCGTTTGGCTCGCCGCACGCTCAGCGTCATGAGAATCGCGTAGACAGCGAGCAATGAGAACGAAAACAAAGTGGTGAGGACGCCGAAGGCGAACACGTTCGGATGAATCTCGACCGAGAACGTCGCGTAAATCGCCAGCGGCAGCGTTTGCTCGCGCCCGGAAGAAAGCAGCGTCCGCGAGAACTCATCATAGGATAATGTGAACGCGAACAGCATCGCCGAAAGAACGCCGGGAAATATCAGCGGAAAGGTTACCTTGCGGAACGTTGTGATCGGCGAGACGCCGAGCGACCAGGCGGCCTCCTCGACGGACACGTCGAACCGATTGAAGATCGCGAGCATGACGAGAAATGCGAACGGCAGCGTATAGACGACATGCGTTGCAAACGCCGTGCTCCACCAATGCCGCTCAATCCCGGTGGTGGTCGCGACGAGTCCCGTACCCAGGCCGACGAGAATCCCGGGAACAATCATGCCGAGCACGATCAAGTAGAAACTTACGGTTTTTCCCGGGAAATTCCTCCTGAACGCTTGCGCGGCCATGACGCCAAGAACCGTAGAGGTAATCATGGTCATGCCCGCGAGCACGAGCGAGCGGAACAGCGATAGCCCGATGGGAAGCGGGGCGATGCGGGAGGGCGGAGTCAGGCCAAAGATGTCGCGGTACCAGAAGATCGACCAGTGGGTGATCGGGAATTGCGGGCCGCCTTCCGGTCCCTGCTGGAACGAAAGTATGCCGAGCACGATGAAAGGCCCATAGAGAAACAACAGGAATAATCCCACATAGACGGCCAGCACAGGCTTGAGGACGCGCGACTCCATCGCTCCTAAATCTCCTTCTTCAGATCGACGATGCGAAGAAGCCCGGCGATGACAAGACCCATGATCACCGTGAGGATGACGCCGACGACCGACGCGAGCGCCCATTTCAACGAACCGACCTGCGTCACGACGATATTGCCGAGCAGGTTCACCTTGCGGCCTGACAACGCGGCGCTGGTGGCAAATTCACCGAGCACCATGACGCTTACAAACATTGCGCCAACGACGACGCCGGGCAGACTCAACGGAAAGATGATCTTGCGCAAAATCCGCCAGAAACCCGCGCCTAAATCCCGCGCGGCTTCAATGATATTGGGATCGATGCGCCCCAGCATGAACGCGATGGGGCCGACCATGAACACCACGTAGATTTGGGTCATGCCGATCACCACCGAAAGTTCAGTGAACAGCAGCGCCTCGATATGATGATGAATGATCCCTAACTTCAGCAAAATAATGTTGATGGCGCCTTCTTTCCCCAACATCGGCCGCCACGCGATCACGCGTATCAGGAACGACGTCCAGAAGGGAATGATGCACAGCACCAGAAGCGCTGTCTGCAGGGTCTTGTTCCTGACAAACAGTCCCACAAACAAGGCCGTCGGATAGCCAATGACGAAAGTGGAGGTCAGAACGATCAGCCAGATCCGTATCGTGGTCCATAACGAATTGAGGTAGGTGTCGGAACCGAAAAACGTCTGCCAGCTATCGAGCGTCAGCTTCGGTTCTATCTTGAAGGTCGACTGCGTCCAGAACGAGACATAGACGATCATCGCCAGGGGCAGGACCAGGAACAAAGTCATCCAGATGATCGATGGCGCGATCAGCAGATAGGAGCGCAACGCGCCGCTTCTGGCTCGATCGGGCTCGTCCGGCTTGCTGGCGACAGCTTCGATAGGACTCATACCCACCCACTCATCCAAAAACTATGCCATCCTCTGCGGTCCAGGTCAGATCATAGGCCTCGCCCTCCGAGAAGGTGGACGGCGGGCCATTGCTGAGATGGTGCTCGACTTCCAGGACTTTGCCGTCGTTCGCTTCGAAGAAATGCATGATCGCCGCACCGAGGTATTCGCTGGCGACATAGTTGACTCTGATCGCCGGCGACGGCGGGACGGACCCCACCGGCTTGGCGACCAGCCGGTCATAGCGCACGGCATAGGCAGGCTTCGCACTGGCCATGCGAACGCCGTAGGCGAACCGGCCGTAGGCGCTCGCAAAGACTTCGCCGTCGAGGGCGCCGTCCAGCACATTGTAGCGGTTGAGAAAGCGGGCGACATTTGGAGTGGCCGGACGATTGTAGACCTCGCCGGGCTTGCCGAATTGCCCGATGCGGCCCTGGTCCAGAACGATCACGCGATCGCCCATCGCCAAGGCCTCGGTTTCGCTTCCGGTCACGTGCAGGAATGGAATGCCAAACTGCTCGCGGATGTGTCGAAGCTCCGCGCGCATGCGCAATCGCAGATTAGCATCGAGGGCACCCAAAGGTTCGTCGAGAAGCACCAATTTCGGCCGCATGACCAGGGTGCGGGCCAATGCGACGCGCTGCTTCTGGCCACCCGATATTTGAGCGACGCCACGTTCTTCGAGGCCCGTCAGCCCGACCATGGCGATGGCCTGCAGCACGCGAGACCGCACCTCGTCTTCCGGCAGCCGCCTGGCTCCGTTTCGGAGGCCAAATGCGACATTGTCCCTTACCGAAAGATGAGGAAATAGCGCGAAATTCTGAAACACGAAGCCGATGTCACGTTCAAAAATGTTCGCGCGCGTGATTTCCCGGCCGGACAAAAATACCTTTCCGGCGTCCGGGATTTCAAATCCTGCGATGGAACGCAACAAGGTGGTCTTGCCGGATCCGCTTGGTCCTAACAGCGCAACGTACTCACCGCTCTCGATGGCGAATGTGACATCGCCCAAGGCCACATGGCTACCGAACCTCTTCGTCAGACCTTCCAGTCTCAAAACGGGTTCCGCGGACAAGATCGACACACCCTTCTCGGTTCGCGCGGTGTCAATCGCGCCGACGACGAATGAGTTTTGTGGCCTGGTTTGGAGCAGTACGAACCAAGAAAAGCAAAAATGCTTAATGTATGCAACTGTTTTCGTCCGGAGGACGCGCTGCGAGCTCCGATGTCGAGGAAGTGCCTATTTACCGGCCAAATTGCTGGCGCGGAAACGATCAGGTCGCCGAAAAAATGACTATTGTACGCAACATTCGTTAATCGGATTCCCGTGGCGTGAGATAAGACACGCCGACCTGGGCTTCGCCGATGACCGCGACGATCTTCAATCTCGCCAGATTCTTTTCTGCGAGGGCGGTCAGATGATTACTCAGGTAAATCGCCGCCGCATCGATCGCACGCGCTGCGATCAGCTCGAACAACATCAGATATTCGCTGACCGCGATTTCATCCTCGGGTAGTCCCAGCTTGGTCAGAGCCCGGGATGCCGCAGCCAGCGGCATCTGATTGTGACGAATAAGTTCGACGAGATGCTGGTTCGGAGCGCGAAAGATGCAGAATTCCATGAGATCCCGCTCAAGCTGCATCCAGTCCGCCGCGCCCTGTTTGGCCGGGTCGCGGGTCCGCTCGCGTTCCAGTAATTGGGCGATCTTTTCGAGGTCGATGCGATCGCCAGCCAGGCGAAGCGCTTCGGGCTCCAGGAGTTGTCGAACCTGAAAACGCTCTCGGACCGATTCCGCCGTCAACGGACCTACAATCCAGTGGGAGCTTGGGGTCTTGGCTATCAGACCGCGCTCATGCAACCGGCCGAGCACGTCGCGGACGACGGTTCGGCTCACTCCATAGTAGTCGCCGAGCTCCGACTCGATGATGCGAAATTCGCCAAAAATCAGACAAGCGGCGACGGCGGATTCCACCTCTTCATAGACAACCTCCCAAAGACCGCGATTTTGAAGCGCGGCATTGATTTCGTTGGGGATGCGCAGACCGAGCTTGCCGATGTCGCGGCGAACCGGCGCCACCGACGTTCCGGAGCGACCGACCAAATAGCCGCGCCCGCCAAAGCGGCGAATTAGTTTTTCCTCCTCCAGGATTCGCAACGCCGCCTGCACGGGCGCCCGGCTCGTTTTCATGAGGCTGGCGATCGGGCCTTCCAACAGAACGAGGCCGGCTTGCAATCGCCCCGAAACAATATTGGACCTCAACGTGGCGGCGACAAGCTCGTACCGCTTGATACTCTTCCTCATCGCACTCTACCGTTCACGCCGGAGACGAAGCGGGTCCATGCACGAGCTGCATAATTGTGCTCGTCCATCACGGTGTTCCAAAGCGCGATGCGACGCGCACGCTCCAGATAGCTTCCGCCGGAACGCCTCGCCCCTCGGCGCACGATGATCGTCTCGCCATCGACGCCGAAGAGATCCCGACTCGCCTCCCGCCCGTCGTACCAGTAGCTCCATTCCGCTGCGCTCAGGTGATCCATGACGGCCGAGGGTGCCGACATGTAATAGCCGCGCCGGGCCATCACTGCTCCTGCCCAACCGGAAAGCCACCAATCCATGTATTCGCAGGCCATGCGAAGCATCGGGCCTGCGACATGGCGCGCTATGCTGAGGCCGCCATGCCAGGCCCGATAGCCCTCCACCGGAACGGCCTCCTTCACGACGGCAGCCGCGGTTCCCAACTCGTTGTAAGCCGGCGACCACATACTTTGGATCACCGCATCGCCGTCCCGGAACAATTTGGCGGCCTGCTCGCCGGTGCGCCAGCAGCGACGAACGAAACCTTCCTTACGTTTGTCTTTCAAGAACCTGAAAAGAGCGCCAATCTCCGCCGGGCTCATGTTGCCGATATTTTCGAACCGCAAGACCCCCATGGCTTCCGCCGCCAGCGCCGCATCGAAAAGGCCGATCGCAGGTTCGTCAACAAGCGCAAGCTTTCCGTGTGCTCGCGGGTCGAACAGCATAGCCCAGCTTTCGCGCTCATTGCCGTCGATATTGAAAACCCGCGCGTCATAACCGAAGGAATCGAAATTGTGCACGGTCGGCAACATCGCGATATAACGCGTCTCTTCAGGCCCGAGCGAATGATCGGGTTGCACATAGAGCTTGTGCATCGGGGCATCGCCAAAACCCCTGCTGGCGTACTTGCCGACGCCACCCGACTTGGTCAGCGCGCTGACTTTGCTCCAATTGCTTAGCCAGGTCGTGTCGACCGGCTGGAGCGCACCCCAGAACCAGACGATCGCCAGGTTATGAAAGCACTGATCATAGACGTCATAAGCCTCGGGATTGAGCGCCGCCTTGCGCTGGCAATTCGGGAAGTCGAGCACCTCAAATTCGATATTGAACCCAAGGTCGCTGATCGCCCTGGATCGAACCGTTTCCAGCAAGGAAATGTCGGTGCCCAGGACGCGCAAAGTGCGTTGACGGTGAATGGAGGGAGAAGACTGCTTTCGACCATGTCGGGTCATAGCTCGGGTATTTCCTCCAGGATCACAACAGGCATTCTTCGAACACGATGCCGCCGTCGCAGCGGCGAGGAAAGCGGATTTGAGTTAGATCAACTTCCCGGTCACCTGCCTCTTGTGAATCTCTGTCCGGCACGGGCTCTGGTGATTGTCTTAAGTACGGACGATACTTTGCCTTTTCCGCTCGGCCCGTCAAATCCATCATGGGTACCACAACAAAGCGTCAGCCTAACATGCTGTTTTCAATCGCTTTGCAATTCAGTCAGCCAATCTATTTTCGGACCGACAAATGATCCAGGCGGGCTAGCGCGTTTTGCACTCGATGAGCGCGTGCAATACCGCGCCGCTGAGGCTGCCCGCTACGACCACCGCGATCTCGCCAGCATCGACAAACGATAGAAGGCCAATCAAAATCGGGAGCAAAAATAACCTTGCACTTTGCCGGCGCCCAGGTCGGCATCGCTCCGATCGTCGTTTCGTACACAAAATTGCGCACAATGGGACGTGCGATCCCGCGGAACGAATACATCATGGGCGAACATCCGGGACACCAATCGAGCCCCGTTTTTCTGTTTGGCAGGTCCAATCCGTCATCCAAGCCCTTCCGCACGGGGTGCTGGCCAGAGCCCTCCAGCGCTCCAGGCTTCCGCCTCATCGGGCATTAGCGGGTCCGCGCCGCCGCCGCTGCGAGCCGGATCCGTATTCTGATAGCTGCGGATTTCCAGCCGGCCGATCTGATTGCGATGCACTTCATCGGGACCGTCCGCCAACCGCAGCAGACGCGTGGTCGCCAGTGCCGCGGCAAGGAAATGGTCGTTGCTCGTTCCCCCGCCGCCAAAGGCCTGGATCGCCCAGTCGACGATCGTCTGCGCCATGTTCGGCGCGACGACCTTGATCATCGCGATCTCCTGCCGCGCCACTTTGTTGCCCACGGTATCCATCATGTAGGCCGCCTTCAGGGTCAGCAGGCGCGCTTGCTCGATCATGATGCGTGCCTCGGCGATGCGTTCGAGCGTCACCGTTTGCTCGGATACCCTCCGGCCGAACGCGAAGCGCTTTTCCGCGCGTCGGCACATTCGCTCGAGTACGCGTTCGCTGAGGCCGATCAGCCGCATGCAGTGGTGGATGCGCCCGGGGCCAAGGCGGCCCTGCGCGATGTCGAAGCCGCGCCCCTCACCGAGCAGGATGTTCGTCGCAGGAACGCGCACATCGGTGAACGTCACTTCCGAGGCCCGGTCGGGCACGCCGTAGAAGCCGAGGACCGGCAGCGAGCGGACGACGCGCACGCCGGGCGTAGCCTTCGGCACCAGTACCATCGACTGCCGCCGATGCCGGTCCGGATTATCCGGATCGGTCTGCCCCATGAAGATAATGATCTTGCAGCGCGGGTCGGTTGCACCGGTCGTATACCACTTGCGTCCGTTGATAACGTAACGATCGCCGGCGCGAACGATCGAGCTCGCGATGTTGGTGGCGTCCGATGACGCAACATCCGGTTCGGTCATCGCAAAGGACGAGCGGATCTCGCCGGCCAGGAGCGGCTTCAACCACTGCTCCTTCTGCGCATCGGTACCGTAGCGCAGAATGGTTTCCATGTTGCCGGTGTCGGGCGCGCTGCAGTTAAAGATTTCCGGCGCCAGATGCGACCGGCCCATGATCTCGCACAAGGGTGCGTATTCGAGATTCGTCAACCCGTCCCCGTGATGCGGAGGCAAAAACAGGTTCCACAGCCCCTCGGCCCGTGCGAGTGGCTTCAACTCCTCGACCACCGGGTGCACGGCCCAGGGGCCAAGGCGCTCGGCTTCCTGGTAATACCGCCGCTCGTTCGGATAGACGTGCTCGGCCATGAACGCGCGAATACGTAGCGCAAGTTCCGCGCTCCGGGCGCTTTGGCTGATGTCCATGGGGTTCTCCTCTATCGCACGATCGGTGGCCGAAGACCCTGCTTCAGGGTGTTGCGCGTGATCTTGCCCGACGCTGTCTTGGGTAGTTCAGGCAATACGTTGATCTGCGCGGGGCATTTGTAGGCGGCGAGGCGCTCGCGGCAGAATCGCGCAAGTGCGGCGACGTCCAACATAGCGCCCGGCTCGGCCGAGACGAACGCGATCACCGTCTCGCCGCGATAGGCATCTGGCGCGCCCGTGACGGCGGCCTCGCGCACGCCAGGGAACGCATACAGCACATCCTCCACTTCCCGCGGCCATACCTTGAAACCCGAAGCGGAGATCATGTCCTTCTTGCGGTCGACCAGATAAAACCAGCCCGCCTCGTCGAAGAAGCCGATGTCGCCCGTGTGCATCCACCCGCCGACCAGAACCTCTTCCGTTTCGACAGGCTTGCGCCAGTAGCCCGCCATCACACCCGGACCGCGCACAAGAACCTCGCCATGCTCGCCGGGTCCGAGCGGACGCCGGAGGTCGTCGACCACGATCACGTCGGTACCCGGCGTCGGAATGCCCACCGAAAGCGCGCCGGACCGGGGATCGACCGGAATGGGCCCCTCCGCGGGAGCCAGATGACTCGGCGCCGTGAGTTCAGTCATGCCGTAGGAACTGCGGATCGATCGGCCGAAACGCTGGGCGAAAGCTTCCACCACCGCGGGCGCAATCGGCGCGCCACCGGAATACAGCCGGTCGAAGCTCGCGAAATGCGCATGGGTCGCGTCCGGCTGGTTCATCAG
>Ga0075522_10001840_pt1 | contig 15964 bp, 15 predicted proteins | sample NGEPerA_FD_74796 | JGI IMG/M metagenome (GOLD analysis project Ga0075522, IMG submission 74796) | Arctic peat soil microbial communities from the Barrow Environmental Observatory site, Barrow, Alaska, USA - NGEE PermafrostL2-A | ecosystem: Environmental > Terrestrial > Soil > Wetlands > Peat ... | reverse complement strand
CCTTCTGCGTGCGCAACCTCCGCGATCTCCCGGCCGGGATGCGTGAGCTGCGGCGGGTGATTCGCCCCGGCGGTCGAGTCGTGATCCTCGAGTTTTTGCGCCCGGAGCGCACGCGCTTCTTCTTCGATCGGATCTGGAACGCGCACGTGCTGCCGCTCATCGGCTGGGCCGTGACCGGCGATCGGGCCGCCTACCGCTACCTGCCCGACTCGATCGCCCACTTCCGGACATCTGCGGAATTCGAAGCCCTGATGCTGGAGGTCGGGTTTGCCGACGTGGAATGCAAGCCGCTCTTCCCGTCGGGCGTCGCGACCATGGTGGTGGCGTCATGAAGGTGGTCGTCGCGGTCGGCGGCGCGTCGGGATCGGTCTACGCCAAGCGTCTGCTCGATGCGTTGGTGCCCCTGGCCAACACGGTGGAAATCGGCTTGGTGTTTACCCGATCGGGCGACGAAGTCTGGAAGCACGAGATCGGCGACGTGCCGGCTTTTCTCGGGAACCCCCAGGGGGTTCCCGAACCCTCCCACGAGGAGCCCGGCCGGGCCAAGCCCGGCCTCCCCCACGCGTCGTACCCGTTCAAGCGCTACGGGCTGCGCGATTTTCGGGCGCCGTTCGCGTCGGGCTCGGCGGGGTGGGACGCCATGGTGGTGATTCCGTGCTCGACCGGCGGCCTGGCCCGCATCTCTCACGGCATTTCCGATGATCTGGTCGGGCGCGCCGCCGACGTCATGCTCAAGGAGCGCCGCAAGCTGGTGCTGGTGGTGCGCGAGACGCCGCTCTCGACGATCCACCTGGAGAACATGCTGAGTGTCACGCGCGCCGGGGCGGTGGTGCTCCCCGCCTCGCCGTCGTTCTATTCCAAGCCCGCCTCGATCGAGGCGGTCCTCGACACGGTGGTGGGGCGGGTGCTCGATCAGCTCGGACTCCCCAACACGGCGATGCCGCGCTGGGGCGCCGAGGGGGGATCTCGATGAGCATCGAGGTGCAGGGTTTCGAGGCGACGGCGTCGCTGCCCGAATCGATCGGCGGCTTGGACCTGTTCGCGCTGGGCCGGCGGGCCTCGGCGGCGCGCGACGCCCGGGTGGGTCGACGGGGATCGTTCGTGCGCGCGCGCCAACTGCTGGCGACCGGCGCCTGGCGCGGGCCGCGCGACGCCGCCGAGGCCTTCATCGAAGAGACGGATTTCGACCTGACGGGCGGCTGGGCCGCGGTTCGCTCGGCCGGGGTGGGCCTGTTCGTGGCCGCCACCGACTCGCCCCACGCGCGCGCCGCCGCGCAAGCCGGCCTGCGGGTTTTGCTGCGCCTGCCGTACCGCGCCGGCGAAGACGAGCCCGCGCGGCTCGAGCGCCTGGCGGCACTTGCGGAGCTCCCCTTCGCAACGTGGGGCGTCATGCCGGCGCCGGTCGGCGAGGCCTATGGGCTCGACACTCTGCGCCTGTTCGCGCTCTGCCGGCTGGCCCTGCCGCGGGTGGCCCACCTGCTGGCCGACGTCGGCGCGCTGGGGCCGCGGCTGGCGCAGATGGCCTTCGGGTTCGGCGCCGACGAGCTCTTCGCGCCGATCGTGGCCGAGCGCGCGTTGCGCCTGGGCGCCAACGCGCACAATCCGTCGCTGACCCGCAAGGAGGCCGCCACCCTGATCCGGGGCGCGGGGCTCTTGCCTTGCGAACGTCTCGCCGACGGCGTGATCGAGGAGGTGACCACGTGAATGATCAAAATTCGGGAACCCTGGCAGGGTTCCCGCGCCCTCCCACGACGGACTCCGCCGAGCAAAGCTCGTCTCCGTCCACGCGTCAAAATTCGGGAACCCTGGCAGGGTTCCCGCGCCCTCCCACGACGGACTCCGCCGAGCAAAGCTCGTCTCCGTCCACGCGATCGTTCGGGCAGATTCGCGACAAGATCCGGGCCGCCGAGGTGCTCTCCTTCGAGGACGGCGTCGCGCTCTACCAACACCGCAACCTGATGGAGCTGGGCGCGCTCGCCAACGAGGTGCGCGAACGGATGCACGGCGATCGCACCTATTTCAACCGCAACCTGCACATCAACGCCACCAACGTCTGCGAGGCGAGCTGCCGCTTCTGCTCGTTCGCGCGCCTGCAGCCCGGCGACACGGCGGCCTACACGATGTCGCTCGACGAGGCGTGGGGCAAGCTGCGCGCGCGCGTCGCGGCGGGCGACCCGATCACCGAGATCCACATCGTCAACGGCCTGCACCCGGGCCTGTCGTTCGACTACTACACCGAGCTGCTGGCCGGCCTCAAGCGGATCCAACCGTCGATCCACCTCAAGGCCTTCACGGCGGTCGAGATCTTCTACTTCGCCAAGAAGTTCGGGATGACGATCGAAGGGGTGCTGACGGCGCTGCGCGCGGCGGGCCTGGATTCGATCCCTGGCGGCGGCGCCGAGATCTTCGCGCCGCGCGTGCGCAAGAAGATCTGTGACGACAAGTGCAACGCCGACGAGTGGTTGGAGGTGCACCGGGTCGCGCACCGGATGGGGCTGCGATCGAATTGCACCATGCTCTACGGCCACATCGAATCGGCCGAGGAGCGGGTCGATCACATGCTCCGCCTGCGCGCGCTGCAGGACCAGACCGGCGGCTTCCAAACCTTCATCCCGCTGGCGTTTCATCCAGACAACAACGCGCTCATGAAGCTGCCGGGGCCGACCGGGGTCGAGGACCTGCGCACCTACGCGGTCGCGCGCCTCTTGCTGCACAACATCCCGCACGTCAAAGCCTACTGGATCATGCTGGGGATCAAGACCGCCCAGACCGCGCTCTGGTTCGGCGCCGACGATCTCGACGGCACGGTGCAAGAAGAGCGCATCTACCACATGGCCGGCGCGGCGACGCCGCAGGTGATGCACCCAACGGAGATCGTGCGCCTGATCCAGAACGCCGGCCGCACGCCGGTCGAGCGCGACACGCTCTACAACGTCGTCGCCGAAGGGGCCGCGCTGATCTCCGACAAGCCGTTCAGGCGGGAGGTTCGCCGGAGCCTGGAGGTCGTATCGTGAGCAGCGACAAGGCGGATAAGAGAATCCGGATCTCGGCGGTGTCGTTCCTGAACGCCCGCCCCATCACCTACGGCCTGGAACAAATGGAGCCTAGCGCGTGGACCAAGCTCGGCTCTGCCGAGCGTAGTCCGTCGCGGGGCCGCGCGGGGACCCTCTCGGGGTCCCCGCGTCAATTCGATCTCTCGTTCGATCTGCCGGCGCGTTGTGCCGAGCGGCTGTCCACCGGCGACGCCGACCTCGGCCTCATCCCCGTCGGGGCCTACGCGACCAGCGCCGACGAGCTGCGCATCGTCCCCGGAATCGCCATCGCGGGCCACGGCGCGGTGCGCACCGTGCTGCTGGTCGGCGAAGTGCCATGGGAGCAGATGCGCGAGATCGCGCTCGACGGCGCCTCCCGCAGCTCGGCGATGTTGGTCCGCCTGCTCTGCCACGAGCGGGGTCTGACCCCCAGCTTCCGCGAGGTCCCGCACGACGAGGTGCTCGACGCCGCACGCGGCACGACCGGCGCGCTCGTGATCGGCGACGCCGGCTTCCTCGCCGAGACGCGCTACCCGCACGTGCAGGATCTGGGCGCCGCCTGGCACGAGCTGACCGGCCTACCGTTCGTCTATGCGGTGTGGGCCGGACGCCCGGGCGCCGTCGACGCCGACGCAATCGCGCGGCTGCAGCGCAGCCTGGACGACGGCCTGGCCGCGCGACCCATCATCGCGCGCGCCCACGCTGAGGCCCACGGCGGCGATCCCGCCGTCTACGAGTCGTATCTGTCGCACAACATTCGTTACCGCCTGGGGGCCGCGGAGCTCTCCGGCATGGCCGCCTTCTTCTCGCGCGCCCGCGCCGCCGGCCTGATCGAAGGCAATCCCCGCGCCCGCCTGTATGAAGCCGGTGCGGCCGGGCCCACCCCTGTTTCGAACGGCGTGCGCCCACGTTCCATCGACTCTCTCTTGAGCGATGCCGCCGCCGGCGGGCGGCTGTCGCCCGAAGAAGCGATGCGGGTCTACGCCGAAGCGCCGGTGCTGGAGCTGGGCGCCGCCGCCGACGCACGCCGCCGGATGCTCCACCCCGACGACGTCGTCACCTACATCATCGACCGCAACGTCAACTACACCAACGTCTGCGTCACCCGCTGCAAATTCTGCAACTTCTACCGCCCGCCCACCAACCGGACCGAGGGCTACGTCCTGTCGCGCGAAGAGCTGGCGCGCAAGTTTCAGGAGACCGTCGATCTGGGCGGCGTGCAGATCTTGCTGCAAGGTGGGCTCAACCCCAACCTGCCGCTCACCTGGTACGAGGACCTCTTCCGCTGGATGAAGGCCAACTTCCCGCTGGCCATCCACGGCCTGTCGCCCGAGGAGGTCCGCTACATCGCCGAGATCGAGAACCTGCCGATCCGCGCGGTGGTCGAGCGCCTCATCGCGGCCGGCCTCGATTCGATCCCCGGCGGCGGAGCCGAGATCCTCGACGACGAGATCCGTCACGCCATCTCGCCCCTCAAGTGCACCGCCGACACCTGGATGGAGGTCATGCGCCAGGCCCACGCGCTCGGGCTGCGCACCACCGCGACCATGGTGTTCGGGTTCGGCGAGGAGCCCCGCCACATCATCGGCCATCTGGAGAAGCTGCGGTCGCAGCAGGACCTGACCGCCGGGTTCACCGCCTTCATCTGCTGGCCCTTCCAGGCCGAGGGGACGCGCCTCAAGCTGCACGACGACACCACCGCCATGCGGTACTTGCGCATCTTCGCGCTCTCGCGCCTCTACCTCGACAACTTCCCGGGTCTGCAGGTCTCCTGGCCGACGATGGGACCCGAGGTCGGACAGGTGGGGCTGCGCTTCGGCGGCAACGACTTTGGCTCGGCGATGATCGAGGAGAACGTCGTCTCGCAAGCGGGAGCGGTCTTCAAGCTCTCGGCCGCCGACATCGAACGCTACATCCGCTCCGCGGGCTTCGAACCGCGGCGCCGCAACATGCGCTACGAGCGGCTGGCCGCCGCCTAGCGTCGCCACGAACATGAAGGTCATCAGCGCACGCTGGGTGGTTCCCGTCGAACGGCCCCCGATCGCCGACGGCGCCATCGCGCTCGACGACGACGGGACGGTCCGGATGGTGGGCACGCGGGCCGCCCTGCGGTCCGCGTTTTCGGTGGCGCCCGAAGAGCGGGCCGAGGGGGTGCTGGTGCCGGGCCTGGTGAACGCGCACTGCCACCTGGAGCTGTCGGCGCTGGCCGAGGCGGTGCCGGGCGGCGATGGCCTGGTCCCGTGGGCGACCGCGCTCATGCGGCAGGCCCGCGATCTACCGCGCGAGCGCCGGCGGGCGGCTGCCGTCGAGGCCGCCAGCGCCGGCGCACGGCTTGGCACCGCGGCCATCGGCGACGTGGGCAACTCGCTGGACGCGGCGCCCGCCATCGGGGCGGCCAAGCTGCGCGGTGTGTTGTTTCACGAGCTGGTCGGCTCGCGCGAGGCCGCCACGGGCGACGCGCTGGCGGACGCGGCACGCGAGCGCGCGGGGGCCGAGGCCGAGTGGCCGGCTGGGCTCGGCTACGTCGCGGCGCCGCACGCCCCTTACTCCGTCGGCGCCGATCTGCTGCGGCGGATCTTTGCTGCGGCCACGACGGCCGGGCGGGCCACCTCCATTCACGTGGCCGAGGATCCCGACGAGCTGGCGCTCCTGCGCGACGGCAGCGGCCGCTGGGCCACCGTGCTGGAGGCCATGCGGGTACCGGTCCACTCGCGGGTGCCGGGAAAATCGCCGCTCGATTATCTAGCGGACTTGGGCGCCTTCGAGGGGACACCGCCGCTGCTGGTGCACATGGTCTACGCCAGCCACAGCGATCGCCGTCTCGCGCGCGACGCGGGCGCGACGGTGGTGCTCTGCCCGCGCTCGAACCTGCACATCGGCGGGCGGCTGGCCGACGTCCCGGCGCTGCTGGAAGACGGCGTCGCGATCGCGCTGGGAACCGACAGTCTGGCCTCGGCCCCCGACCTGGCGCTGTGGGGCGAGATGTCCACCCTGGCGGCGCACTTTCCCAGCGTTCCCGCCGCGCGCTGGATCGAGGCCGCCACCGCCGGCGGCGCCGCGGCGCTCGGCCTGGGCGCGCTCGGGGCGCTATCCCCTGGCAAACGTCCGGGCGTACTCGACGTGCTGGTGGAGGATCTTGCCGCCCCGCTGGACTCGCTGGTGCGCGACGCCACCCCGTCGCTGCGCTGGGTGGCCCGCGCATGACCGCCACGCCAAACCAGATCCAATCCGGCGCCGACTCTGCCGCGGGGGGAACCGATCCGGCTCCCGGCGTGATTCTCCGCTTCGGTCGGATGATCAAGTTCGAACACACGCTCTTCGCGCTGCCGTTCGCGCTGGCGGCGGCGGCCATCGCGGCGCGCGGCCACAGTCTGTCGCCGTGGCGAATCGTCGGGATCGTGATCGCAATGGCCGGCGCCCGCACCGCGGCGATGGGGTTCAACCGGATTATCGACCGCCACATCGATGCCAAGAACCCCCGGACCGCCCGCCGCGAGATCCCCGCCGGCGCGATCTCGCTCTCCGCCGCCTGGGCGCTCACGCTGGTCGCGACTGGGGTCTTCGTGGGCGCGGCTGCGGCGCTGGGGCCGCTCTGCTTGGCGCTGTCGCCGGTGGCGCTGTTTTTTCTGTACGGCTATTCGTTCACCAAGCGCTTCACCTCGCTCTGCCACCTGTTTCTGGGCCTGGCCATCGCCTCGGGGCCGGCGGGCGCCTGGATCGCGGTGCGCGGCGACTTCGGCTGGGCGCCGGGCCTGCTCATGATCGCGGTCGCCTGCTGGATCGCCGGCTTCGATGTCCTTTACGCGCTCAGCGATCGCGACTTCGATCGAAAGGCCGGGATCCATTCGATCCCCGCCCGCTTCGGGGTCGGGGGCGCGCTCCTGATCTCGGCGGTGCTGCACCTGGTGACGGCCGGCGCCCTCCTGGTGTTGGCCCCGATCGCGCACCTCGGCGTGCCGTATCTCGCGGGCGTGGCCCTGGTGATCGCGCTCCTCGTCTATGAGCACGCCATCTTGCGACCTGACGATCTGTCGCGCCTCGACGTCGCCTTCTTCAACCTGAACGGCTACGTCTCGGTGGTGTTCTTCATCGCCACGCTGGCCGATGTGCTGCTTCGCTGAGCGCGCCGCTGAGCTGTGCAGGCGCGCGAAGTAAGGAATCCCACGATGGCCGAACCCGATCGACGAGCCGACAACTACGAGTGGGTTTCATTCACACAGGCCGAGGAATTCCTTGGAGCGATCGCACCGGTTCCATCTTTGCGAACAGAGACACCGTCTCGCGGCGATGACGCCGAAGGTTTCTAGCCGGGCGGCCATTTTTCGCGGCTCGGCTCCTATTGAAGCGCGCTAAGGCTTTCGGCGGGACCGCGGTACTTGGGCGCTCCTGTTCTGACTCCGGCGCGAGAGCAGCGAGGACGCGTTCACCGAGAGGCTTCGACGTCTAGAAACAAGCGCTCGTTTCAAGCTTCAGTACGTCATATCCTTTTAGGATCTCTTCGGAAGTCGCCACCGAAGAGGAACACCAGGCCGGCCTTCATTCCGCGAGCGCGGTCTGTGCCTGCTGCAAGAACCCATCGAATAGATCGAGCGCGTCCGACGCCAGCGGGTCGACGCGGAGGAGCCGATCGAGGTTGCCGCGCAATCGGCCCGGATCGAGATTCACGCCATACGCGTGCCGGAAGAAATGCCTGAACTCCAGCAACTCCACCAGATCGCGCTGGATCTCGCGGGGCAGAACCTGTGGCCGCACGGACGGCACCTCCGTCATGCATTGTGAAAGGAGGTCCCGGTGCCAGGTCTCGCCGGTCGGAACCCTCTGATCGACCGCCCGGGCGATGCGTTCGAGCGCGGTCTCGATCCCCGTGTACCAACCATGCAAGGCGACCGTCCCCAGCGCGAGCCAAGGACGCTCTGGTTCGGTCGCTGCCCACCTCTCGGCGGCTGCGCGCGCGTCGTCGAGACACCGAGCCATGGTCTTGCGATCCTCCGAAAGCTCCGCGCGCAGCCGCGCGAGCTCGACGGACGCGCCACGCTGATCAGGCGACAAGCGCGACCCCTTCGGCAAGCACGCGGTCCTGAAACCCTGGCGGCAGATCTTCGAGCCGCAGCACGTCGACGCCGACGCGCAGCCGGTCAGCGAGACGAGCGGCCACATCGCCGACGCGGTCGAGCGCCAATCCTTCGAAGACAATATCCACATCCGATCGCTCGCCAAAGTTTCCCCAGGCGAGCGATCCGATCAGCCAGGCGCGTCGGCCCCCGAGGTCTCCGATGATCGCAGCGGCCTCACCGACAACCACCGATCGGAGTATCTCGGCGCGCCGAGCGTTCCCATCCCGTTCCACCCTTCGGCGACGGACGAGCTCACGGGCCAGATCGGATGGATCGACAGTCATCTCGGATAACTCCCATCTTCAAGTTACCCGAGGCGGCCCTATCGGGCTACCGGGCGCATCATCCCGCCCCGCGGCTTCAGCGCTTGGGCGTCCAGCCACCGACGCTGCCACCGCTCGACGGCGCCGGATTGGCCGAGTCCTGGGCCGGGCGCTCCGAAGCGCGCGGCTCTGCCACCTTGGGCGGCGGGACCGGGCGCGGGTGGTGGACGTCGAAGGCCGGCTTCTGCTTGGGGTCGCAGTTGGGTCCGAAGCCGTTGGCGTTGAACCGGTACGCCAACCGTCCGCTGGCCCCGCCGGCGATGGCCTCGACCTCCAACTCGTGCTCACCGGCGCGCGAGGGCGAGCAGTACGACAGCAGGTAGAAACGCCGCGAGGCCGCCTCGATGCGGGCCCCGATCTCGTCGAACCCGCGCTGCACGTCGGCGCGGTTTTGCGAGGTGAAGGTTCCCGAGCGCCCAATGCGCGCCAGCTGGCTGCGATCGACCTCCTGGCCTGCGCCGATCACGTAGGTCTCGAAACCGGCGCTGTCGAGCGCGCGGTCGACCTCCTCCGGACTGGCGCGGTGGGCGCGGTCGGTGCCGTCGGTGAAGACCACCAGCGTCCCGAAGCGCAGCGGCACCGGCGCGCGCTCCATCTGCTGGGTCAAAAGGCGCGTCCCCTCGATGACCGCGCCGTTCAGATTGGTCGACGGATCGCGCGGCCGGCGCATCGACAGCGAGTTCACGCCGGCGCGGACGTTGCCGCCGAAGCCGACCACCGGCGTCAGATGCGGGCTGCCGTCGAAGGTGTACACGGCGATCTTCTGATAGGGGCCCACCCGATCGCCGAACGAGGCGGCCGCCTGGATCAGCGCGGGCATGTCGCCCGAGTCGATCACGCTGCCGCTCATGTCGATGAGGAGCAGCGTGTAGTGGATGGCCGCCACCTCCGGCTGCAGGATGGTTTGTTTGCTCTCCAGCCTGGAGACCGGCTGCTTGTCCTCATAGATGCGGAAATCGTCCGGGGTCAGGTTGGCGACCGGCGCCCCGCCACGGGTGTCGACGGTGAAATAAACCGCCACGTTGGATGGCTTGCGCACCGACGCGTCCACCAGCCGCAGATTCAGTCCGGCGCACCCGGCCGAGAGCGCCGACAGCAAGCAGCCAGAGATCGCCAGGGACCAAGCGGGGGGCGTGCGCATGCGCCTCCGCATACCACGAAACCGCAAAAGGAATTAAGCTTCTACGCCCAATGCCGATGGAACCATCGCGAGACCGATGACCCGCTCGAAGACCCTTTGGTTCACCCCGCTGGCCCTGCTCTGGATGGGCCTCGATCCGAGCCGCGCCGTCGCCACACCCATCCCGGCCGACAAGTTACCGGAGATGGCCATCCCCCCCTCGCCACCCGGCCCCGAGGCTGGCTATCTGCGCGATATTCACGCGGCAATTCACAAGCGCTGGACCGACAATTTCCTGCGGCTCATCGGCGAGAAGCTCGAGCCGGCCAACCCGCTCAACACCCCCGATCGCAGCGCGGAGATCGATCTGGTGATCGGCGCCGACGGTCGGCTCCTGTCGACCACCGTCGCCCGGCCATCCGGATTTCCCGGATTCGACGACGCCATCCTCGAGATCGTCAAGGACGCGGTGCCGTTTCCGCCGCCTCCGCTGGCGGTCCGCTCGGACGACAACAACCTGCACCTACGCTGGGTCTTCGCGCGCGATCAGCGGCGATGCGCCGGGATCACCGTGACCCACGCCTACGATCCGATCGAGGCGGCGATGCCCAAGCTCTTGCGGGAAGGGCGCCGCGACGAGGGCCTCAACCGGGTCGCGTTCGCCCGCGCCAGCGGCCAGCACGTCGAGCCGCAGTTCACGCTGCTGGCCAACGACTGGATCAAGGCCTCGCTCAAGCAACCCTGGGCCACCGTGGCGATGGCGCGACCCGCGGCCGGACGCGGCGACCCCGAGGCAATCGCCTGGCTCAAGACCGCGGTCAAGCGACCGGAGCTGGCGGCCGAGGCGGGCGCCGTCCTATCGGCCAACAAGGTCGCGGTCTGCCCGCTCGTCAAGGCCAGCTTGGAAGGCGCCAACGCGGCCGAGCAGCAGACGGCGGCGCTGGCGCTTGGCGCGGCCGGCGAAGCCGCCTGCGCGCCCGGCCTCATCAAGCTGCTGGGGAACACCAAGGCCAGGCCGGAAACGCGGGCCGCCGCGGCGACCGCCCTCGGGCCGATCGACGACGACACGGCCAAGAAGGCCCTGTCGGAGGTCGTCAAGAATGAAAGCGAGAACGCCACCGTGCGCGCGGCGGCCATGCTGGCCTGGGTCCGTCCCGGATCGGGTCGGGCCAAGGTCATCGCGATGGAGCGGACGCTCCGCGATCCCTCGCCCGAGCTGCGCGCCGCCTCGGCGGCCGGCGTCGTGCGGGCCGGCGGCGATACCAACCTGGCGGATCTCTACGTGCTCTTCAAGGACAGCGATCCGCGCCCGTCGTTGGCGTCGCTCCGCGAGCTCGAGCACCTGAAGACCGAAGAATCGACCAAGCTCATCCTCCGGCTGCTACACCGCTCGCAGCCAGACATCGAAAAGCTGGCCGCCGACGTCTTGCTCCGGCGCAACCCGCACGGCGATCTGTCGGCGCTCAAGCCCTACCTCGACCCGGCCAGCGATCCGGGCGTCCGGGGACGCGCTTTGGCCGTCGCCGACGAGGCGCTGCTGACCTCGCTGGCCGCCGATCCGGTGCTGGGCATCTGGGTCTATCGCGCGCGGCTGCTGCACGGCGAGGGCGATCTGGCGGCCGACTGGTTCCTGGCCTACGGCACCAAGCTGCCGCCGCCCGCACAGGCCGCCGCGCTGGCCGACTGGGCCGCCGCCATGCGCATGCCGGCGGCGCCCAAGGTGTTGCCCACCGCCGCCACCACGCCGACGCCGATCAGCCCCGTCAAACCGTAAGGTCTCCCGGGACCGGCACCTGACACCTGACACCTGACACCTGGTCTTGGCCTCCGTGGGCTACGGCGTGACCTGGGTGACCGGCAGCGCCAATTTTTCGACCAAGCTGCGGCCGCCGGTGGCGATGACCTTCTTGTACCAGTCGAACGAATCCTTGGGGATGCGCTTCTGGTTCTGAAAATCTACGTAGACCAGCCCGAAGCGCTGTTTGTAGCCGTCGGCCCACTCGAAGTTGTCCAGCAGCGACCAGGCGTAGTACCCGGTGATCGGTACGCCGTCTCTAATCGCCCGCGCCAGCTCCAGCAGGTAGCGGTGCATGAAATCGATGCGCTGCGGATCGTGCACCTTGCCGTCGAGGAACATCTGGTCCCGCGTCGCCAGGCCGTTCTCGGTGAGCGACAGCGGCAGCTTGTAGCGATCGTAGAAATAGCGCGGGCCCCAGTACATGCTGCCGGGCGTGATCGGCTGCCAGTCGGCGCCCGAGCGCGGGTAGCCGGGCGGCGTCGGGATCTGCTCGGGCTTGCCATCGGCGCCGCGCCGGTAGTTGTCGGCCTTGTAAATGTTGAGGCCGAGGTAATCGAGCGGCTGCTTCATCTCGTCGAGATCGCTGGCCTTGAACTTCGGCATGTCCTTGCCGTAATTCGCGACGCCGTCCTCGGGGTACTTGCCGAGCAGCACCGGGTCGAGCCACCAGCTGTTGTTCCATTCCTGGCGGCCGCTCACGGCGAAGATGGCGGTGCGCGCCGCCTCGACGTCCTCGGGCTTGTCGCTGACCGGCTGCGCGATCTGCGCCGCCAGCACGTAGCCGATCTGGGTGGCCTTGGCGTCCTTGCAGCGCGCGCGCAGGACCTGCACCGCCTTGGCGTGCGCGCGCATACCGTTGTGCGCGGCGGTCAGATAGTCGGGGAACTTGAGCTTGTCGCCCGGCGCGTGCGCGCCGTCGAGCAGCCCGAGGCCGATGAAACACTGGGGCTCGTTCTGCGTGGCCCAGATCTTGACGCGGTCGGAAAGCTTGTCGGCCAGCAGGCTGGTGTACTCGGCGAACCACTCGGCCGAGTCGCGGTTGAGCCAGCCGCCCTTCTGGTAGAGAGCTTGCGGATAGTCCCAGTGGAAGATCGTGCAGAGCGGCTCGATCCCACTCTTGTGAAGCTCGTCGAGGAGGCGGCTGTAGAAGTCGAGGCCCTTGGGGTTCGAGGCGCCGATGCCGTTCGGCAGCACGCGCGGCCACGACACGCTGAAGCGGTACGACCTGGCGCCCAGCGACTTCATGAGCGCGATGTCTTCCTTGTAGCGGTGGTAGTGATCGCAGGCGACGTCGCCGGTGTTGCCGTCGAAGATGGCGCCTTTCTTCTTGCAGAAGACGTCCCACACCGACGGCCCCTTGCCGTCCTCGGCGGCGGCGCCCTCGACCTGATAGGCCGCGGTGGCGACGCCCCAGGCGAAATCCTTCGGGAACGGCGCGCCGGACTTGGTCGCACCGGCTTTGCCCGCGGCGCGCGCCGCGCTGGCCAGCGCCACGCTGCCGGCGGACGCGCCCAGGAACATTCGCCTGCTCACGGTTTGATTGGCCATGGGCCCGATCCTGTATCACGGGGCCCTGCGGAGCGAGAGCTCGTGCCGATGTTCACAGCCGCGCGGGAGTCCTTGACAGAGGCGACCGGTCTGAGCATCATTCCGCGTCTTTCCCGCGCCCGTAGCTCAACTGGATAGAGCATCGGCCTTCGAAGCCGAGGGTTAGGTGTTCGACTCACCTCGGGCGCACGGCCGCTGGAAGGACAGGCGACTGAAAACTTAATACCGGGCGCATAGCTCAACTGGCAGAGCAGCGGACTCTTAATCCGCCAGGGGCGCGCCGACGGGCGGTCACGGAGACCGCAGACAGAGACGGGACGCGGGGTTAGCCGGTCCGCCCGGCTGGCCTGCCCACACGCTCGGGGCTGGGAATCGGTGCCGGTGACCATGCCTTGACCACGCCGAAAGCTCCTGCAGCCGACGTGATGCTTTGGGGAGTGCTACGAGTTGGACGGAGGATGGGCTCCCGGCCCCGCCCGACCCGTGCTAGGTTTCGCCCGTGTCCAGGGACCGCTCGAGCGATAGAAAGGCCCCACTGGTCCAAGCCTTTACGCGTCCCGCCAGATCGGCAGAGTCGACGCGCCCGGGCGGGGTTTATGCGACGGTTGCTCGCGATTCTGACGCGATGCGAGCTTCTCTGACAGACGGCGACCTTCCTCAAGCTCAAGCGACCGTCGCAATCGACTGCGGACAAGCACTTATCTATGACGGCTATCCGGAGCTGCGTCTGGGCCAACGCCAGAGGATCAAGTCCTCTACTCTGACCAGGCTACTGGTCGTCCGTTACTCGATGGACATCTTCAAGATGCGGGCTCGGGACAACGAACCGTTCCGCGATGCTCTTGAGCAGTGGCTACAGGGTCTGGGGCCGTCAGAGAGAGGCGAGGCCGGGTACTTCTCGGCAGCCATTGAGAAAGCGGGCGATTCCGAACCGGCGACCGTGACGGTTGACGCAGACAGCGAGTGGATGCTACGAACTGGGCATAAGGCCGCGATTACATTCATTTCTACAACTGCCTGGGACCTCTATAAAGCATCTACGGGAAAGTCCGATGGCCTCTATCTGTACGGCCCAGTGGAGGTTACGATGCCAGTGAGGGTGATGGCCGATGTGCTGCTATCCTGGAAGAAGGTAGCGGACGGTATGGACGACACAACTTCGGACAAGGCACAAAAATGATCACCATTGGGCTCGATGAAGTGGTGGCACTCGACGAGGTAGCCGCACGCCTGTTGGACGAGGACGCACCTCCCCGACCCAAGCGCGGGTCGGTTACTACGCCTTTGCGATGGACGATGGCGGTCGGCATTTTGGCGACCTCGATGACGTTCGCGATCCCACGTGTAGCCGCTGCCACCCAAGTCGGTCCACCCTTCCTTCAAGCTCGCGACGCGACTGCGGCGCCGCGCGTGGTGGCCCCTGGCGACTTGGGTGCAGAATTCAATCGTCTCGTCGAAGAATGGCGAGGCCAGACGATGTTCAGTTCATCGCTCACGGAGCAGTATGCGCACCCTTCATACGAACGAATAATCGCCCTGGGCGACGCGGTCGTTCCGTTGCTCCTTAGGGAAATGGAAAACCGACCAGATCATTGGGGCTATGCTCTGACCAAGATCACCGGTGATGATCCTACCCCGAAGGAGGCGCACGGGAGCTTGCGTGGGGTTGCAGACGCCTGGATCAGTTGGGGTAAGAAGCAGGGGCTGCGCAGCTGATCGAGAGAGAGCGCGAGGTTAAGCAGCGGTTGGAGCAAGCCTTCCCGAGGCTACGTGGCAGCGGATACAAGATAACGAGCAAGGACACTCCCTCCTACAACTGCATCGCTTGGGCTGCCGGAGTCAACAATCGGTGGTGGTGGCCGTTAGAGCCAGAAGGATTTTGGCCTGCTGGCGTTGAGCGGGCGATCACGATGGCTGCCTTTGTTCAGGCGTATGGGACAGTCGGATTCCTGCCCTGCAAAGACACGCGGTTGGACCGAGGCTACGAGAAGGTCGTGATCTACGCTGACCCCGCTGGCATTCCGAAACACGCGGCGCGCCAGCTTCCCAACGGCAAATGGACGAGCAAACTTGGCCCGTTCGTTGATATCGAGCACACGTTGGTAGCTCTTCAGGGACAGACGTATGGCCAAATTTCCACCTTCCTAAAGCGATCGCTCAACTGGGAGGGGAAAAGCTCCGGATCCCTGCGGCCATCCCCGGCGCAAGCGCCCTAAGGTACCTACGCCCTCCAATTGATCGTCCAGCTCCAGTGTGCCCGGCTCGCAATGATGCCCTGACACCCTGGCCTTCACCCGGCGTGTAGAGACGGCTCACCGACGAGATCGTGCCCGGCGTGCCCGCGTATTTGCTTGCACCCGAATCACGTCAGCAGCCAAGCTTGATTCGGGCACCGCGCGGAAGTCATGAGCCGCACGGGGGCGAGTTTCGCACCCTCGCCCAGCCCGGTTTTTCCCCGGGTGCGGCGAAGGTGCGATCGTGGCGACGAGGCAGACTGCAAAAAAGGAAGTGCGGCCGGTGGTTGCGGCTCGGCGGGTGGCCAGGCCCCTCACCCGCGAAAAGGCCGAAGAGATGGATCGCCTGGCGCCGTTCCCGATCCTCCGGCAGGCGACGAGGGACATGGCCGTTCGGTCGTTGAGCTCTCCCGGTGATGCCCGCCTTCGCGACGCCGCGCGGGTCCTGAATGCGGTCGAGCTTGCACTGATTCGCGGAGATTCGGGTCCGTTGGATCTACTCGCCGCAGCGGCTGAAAAGGCGTTCGCCAAGGACGTCGCTTGGACCATGCCGATGTCGCTCACCCTTGCGCCGCGGCGTCTGCCGGCCAGGAAGCGGGCCGACGCACCCCGCGCCTTCAACAACTTGCTCGGAGTGGCGCGTTTCATGTTGAGGGGGATCGCATATGACGACGTTGCGTATTCCGGCCATCGTGAACGCCTCGATCGTTTCATCGTGAACGCCCCGATCGGAGCATCATGAACGGAGCGAAGCGACGCTGGTTGTTCTGGTCAGTTTCCGGTGGCTTCCCCCTT
>Ga0075522_10001838_pt1 | contig 15981 bp, 12 predicted proteins | sample NGEPerA_FD_74796 | JGI IMG/M metagenome (GOLD analysis project Ga0075522, IMG submission 74796) | Arctic peat soil microbial communities from the Barrow Environmental Observatory site, Barrow, Alaska, USA - NGEE PermafrostL2-A | ecosystem: Environmental > Terrestrial > Soil > Wetlands > Peat ... | reverse complement strand
CACCATGGCGTCGTGCCCGGCTCCGCTGGTCATCCGCTTCACCGGCATTCCTGCTGCCTCAATCGCGTCGCTGACAAATGAAGTCAGCCTCTCGTCCATCGGCACTGCCGGCTGCTCCAGTTGAACCTGATGCTGCACCGCAAGTCCGCGACGCTCTGCGATCTCCCGGGCAATTTCAAGCAGTTGCTTCACCGCGCCTGATCGCACTGAGTCCCATGCGTGCCGCACGTCAAGGCTCACCGTCGCCTTGCCGGGAATCACATTGCCCGCATTCGGCTCCACTGCAATCTTGCCTACCGTTGCCACCAGGCCGTCGGTGGAGCGCGCAAGCTGCTCCACTCCGCCAATCCACTCGGCAGCCGCTGCCAGCGCATCGCGCCTCAATTTCATCGGAGTCGTACCCGCGTGATTCGCTTCTCCTGCGAACTCAAGCGACAGCCGCGTCTGGCCAACGATCGTCGTCACAGCAGCCAGGCTCAGTTTCTCCGCTTCCAAAACAGGTCCCTGCTCAATGTGAATCTCAAGGAACCCCGCGGCATATTCATCAAGCGCGGCTTCATTTATCAATGCAGGATCAAGACCGAACGCGCGAATCGCATCTGCCATCGTGATTCCGTCCGCATCTTTACGCTCCAGCAGTGCGTGGTCGAACCGTCCAGCAACAGCGCGGCTGCCGATAAACGGAACGCCAAAACGCACACCCTCCTCATCAGAGAATGCAATCAGTTCTATCGCAAGCGGAAGCTGCATCTCCTTCGCTAGCTCCACAAATTCGAGCGCCATCACAACGCCCAGCACGCCATCGAACGCGCCTGCATCCGGTACCGTGTCAATGTGCGAGCCAATCAGCAATCGCCTGGCCGGTGCGTTTGCCGGCTGCCAAAGCCCAAGCAGATTGCCCGCGGCATCCACGCGCACTGCCATGCCCAGCGCTTCCATGCGGGCGCGCAAATGGTCGTGCACGGCCTGCATCGGCGGCGTCAGGAAACGGCGCGTCGTTCGCCCAGGCTCTTCGCTCATGGACGCAATGCGCCGGCACTCCGCAATCACCCGGCTCGCAACATCGCTCATTGCCGCACCAGCTCTCGTCCGTGCGCATCAGCGGTACAGCCGCCATCCGCATAGATCCGTGCGCCGCGTAGCCACGTTTCTTTAACGCGTCCCCGTAATTTCGCGCCGACGTAAGGTGAAACCTTGTGCCGAAAGCGCAATTCATCTGCTTCTACCGTCCATTCGGCGTCTGGATCGAAAATCGCAAAATCCGCATCCGCGCCAACCGCGATGGCCCCTTTACGTCCCGTCAATCCGGCAAGTTTTGCCGGAGCCGAACCCATCCACTTCCCAATCTGCCGCACATCAATTCCGCGCTTGTGCATCGCCGTCCACAGCACCGGCAGCGCCAACCCCATTGTGCTGATGCCACCCCACGCGGCATCCCAGCGTGTTTCAACGCCCCGAATCATACTGCGTTTCATATGCGGTAAACACGGCGAGTGGTCAGTGGTCACCATGTCAATCAAACCCGTCTCCAGCGCCTCCCAAAGCGCCTCGCAATTCTGCGCATTACGAATCGGCGGCGCGCACTTGTACTCCGTTGCTCCGTCAGGAATCTGCTCCGCCGCAAACCACAAGTAATGCGTGCAAGTCTCCACGGAAATCGGCAATCCCCGCTCGCGCGCATCCGCCAGCAGCGGCAATGCTGCCGCGCTCGCCAGGTGCACCACATGGATCGGCGTATTGAATTCCTCAACCAGCCGGATCAGCAGTGCAATCGCATCCACTTCCGCCGCATCCGGCCGCGATGCAAGATATGTCGCATACTTGCGCCAATCCGCGCCGCTCGCGTTCAATGCTTTTGTCGCCGCATCCACTGGGCCTGCCACTTCCGCGTGCACCAGTAATGGCAAACCGGTCCCGCGCAAGCGCTCAAGTGCGAGTCGAAGATCCGCTTCATCCACCCACGCAAAGCCTTCGATCCCTGAGTGGATCATGAAGCACTTGAACCCCGGCACGCCCGCGCTCGCCAGCGGCAATAGCTCATCGGCATTGCCGCGCACAGCGCCACCCCAACTCGCCCAGTCCACCCATGCCTTGCCCTGCGCCGCCGCCCGCTTTGCCTCAAGAGCTGCGATATCAACGGTCTCCGGCGCGCAGTTCAGCGGCATGTCGATCAGAGTGGTCACGCCACCTGCGGCAGCCGCCTGGGTCGCCGTCGCAAACCCTTCCCACTCGGTGCGTCCAGGTTCGTTAATGTGCACATGGGGATCGATCAGTCCGGGCAGCAGCAGGTCATTGCCGCAGTCGTGCACCGCGACCTCAGGCAACTCGGCCCAGCCGGCAATCGCGCGGATGCGCCCCTCTCCCACCAGCACGGTAGCGGGCGCCACCCCCTCGGGCAGCAGAACACGCGTCGAGCGAAGTGCTTGAACCATCGTCCCTTTACTGTCGCCTTTCCGCCTCATTGAAAGCAAGTTCCCCCTCATTACGCCGCAGCCGATTCCATCCTTGCTGCATCGAATAGGAGACGCTCGCTCCGGCCTGGCCGTGCCTTGGGACGTACCAACCCCGGTTTTGCGATAATGTCATCTCGTCAGCACTTCGCCCGTGGCAACGTGCTCTACGCCTCGGCCCCCAAAATTCACACGCAAATTGGAGAGTTCCATGTTGCAGGGATATTCGATCATCGATGGCAAACCCCGCCAGAGCGGCGGCGCAGAATTTGTTGGATTTGAAACCGCCACCGGCGCCAGGCTTGAGCCCGCCTACCACTCCGCCACTTCCGAAGACATTGATCTCGCGGCAAACCTCGCCGGCGAGGCATCCGCCGTTCTCGGCAAGCTCTCAGGCAAGCAGAGAGCCCAGTTCCTGCGCCACATCGCCGACGGCATTGAAGCCATCAAGCCGGAGATCGTTGCCCGCGCTCACCAGGAAACGGCTCTGCCAGAAGCGCGCCTGCAAGGCGAAGCAGCCCGCACCATCAACCAGCTCCGGCTCTTCGCCCAGGTTGTTGAAGAAGGCTCTTGGAGCATGGCCCGCATCGACCCCGCAATGCCCGATCGCAAGCCGCTGCCTCGCGCCGACATCCGCTCCGTGCTGCGCCCGCTCGGCCCCGTGGCGGTCTTCGGAGCCAGCAATTTCCCGCTCGCCTTTTCCGTAGCCGGTGGTGACACTGCTTCAGCCTTTGCAGCCGGCTGCCCGGTCATCGTCAAGGCTCATTCCGCTCACCCCGGCACCAGCGAGCTGGTCGCGCAGGTCATCGTCAACAGCGTGCGCGCCTGCGGATTGCCCAACGGCACATTCGCCGTCGTCTACGGCGCTGGAGCGCAGGTAGGCGCGGCGCTGGTCCAGCATCCCGCCGTCAAGGCTGTCGGATTTACCGGGTCGCTGGGCGCAGGCAAGTCGCTTATGGACCTTGCTGCCGCCCGCCCTGAGCCCATCCCATGCTTCATGGAAATGAGCAGCACCAACCCCGTATTCGTACTGCCTGAAGCGCTCAAGTCGCGCACTTCGCAAATCGCCAGCGGCCTTTTCGGATCGTTCACGCTCGGCGTGGGCCAGTTCTGCACCAAGCCCGGCCTTGTCTTTCTGCCGCGCAACGAGTCGGCAGACGCGCTGGTGGCCGAGCTCGTCACGCTGGTCAAGAATGGCACCGCGTCGCCCATGCTCACCGCCGGCATCTGCAAAAGCTACAAGGCAGGCATCGCATCAAGAGAAGGGAACGCGCGCGTCGAAGTTCTGGCTCAGCCGGCTACCAACGGCGGCGGTCCCGTCCATGTCGGTCCCGTGCTTTTCCAGGTAAGCGCAGAAGACCTCATCAAGGATCCATCGCTCGAACATGAAATCTTCGGGCCCACCACGCTCATCATTCGCTACACAGACAGTGAAGAGCTGGCCAAACTGGCGCAGCAGCTGGAGGGGCAGCTCACCGCCACCTTGCACGGAACTGAAGCCGACATCCTCGCCTTCGGCCACTTGGTTTCGGTTCTTGAAAACAAGGCAGGCCGCCTCGTCGTCAACGGCTTTCCAACCGGAGTTGAAGTCTGCCACGCCATGGTGCACGGCGGACCATACCCGGCCACCAGCGACAGCCGCCATACCTCCGTCGGCACCCAGGCCATCTACAGGTTTGTGCGCCCAGTCTGCTATCAGGACTTCCCACAGGCAGCCTTGCCGGCCGAACTGAAAGACGAAAATCCGCTCGGCATTCTGCGCCTGGTCGATGGCGTCTACACCCGCGATGCAGTAAGGGAAGTGGTCGGCGCCAAGGCATAGTTACAACCAGAACCGATAAATGCAGCGAGGGCTCGTCCTGAATGTCAGGACGAGCCCTCAATGTTTCCGCTACTTGTGGCTGAGCGACCAAACGTAAGCCGCCACTGCCCTCGATTGTTCGGGTGTAAGCTGAGTGCCCCCGTTCGGCGGCATCGGGCTGCGAAATTGCTTCGGCTGCATCACGCCAGTGGTGATGGTTTTCGTCAGGCCGCTCAAACTGCCGTCGCTCCACATCCACTTCTTCTTTGTCAGGTCTGGGCCCAGCGGAGTTCCACCGCCATTCGTACCATGGCAGGCAGTACACATTGCGCCCGCTACCTGGCCGTGGAAAATGCGGCCACCTAATGCCACCATCGCAGGCGTCGCGCCGGGAGCAACCGGAAGCGCAGCCGCGCCAGCGTCAGGATGTGTGCCCTCGGGGGGCTTTGCCTGCGCCTGCATCACCTCGCCCGGCGAAGCGGTCAAACTCGGGCAAGGCCTGTACGCGGCCTTCGCTGTCGAGCCCTGTGCGCTGCCGTTGTAGGTGATCTTGTAAATGCGGCCCCGCACGTCGTCGGAGACATACAACGATCCATCCGGACCCACTGCCACGCCGGAAGGCCGATGCTGCGCGTCACCCGGCGAAGTGGCTCCGCCGGCAAAGCCGTCCGCAAAAATCTCGCAACGCCCGGCAGTGCCGGTTGGTGTCAGCCCCTGGTAAACAATGTTGTAGCCGCCCTGCGCATAAGGAGCCCGGTCCCACGATCCATGGAACGCAATGAAAAGCCCTCCGCGGTAATTGGCCGGGAACTGCTTGTCGCTGTAGTAGGTCATCGCGTTGGGAGCCCAATGGGCAGGGAAGGCCGCGGTAGGCCCAGTCTTGCTGGCGCACACTCCTGCGGTTTTGCCACCGTCTCCACCGTACTCCGGCGCCAGAACCAGTTTGCTCTGATACGGATCGTAGTAGCACTCCGGCCAGCCGTAATCGCCACCCTGCTTTAGCAGCAGCACCTCTTCTGACGGCAGCGTTGCCTCCTGCGTCGTCTTGTAAAGTGCCGGCCAGTTGGCATGGAGCTGATCGCGGCCGTGTTGCGTTACGTAAACGCGGTGATGGACCGTATCGACACCAAAGCCCTCCGCATTTCGGATTCCCGTTGCATAGCGCTCTGCGGGTGAAAACGTCTGGTCTGTCTTTTTGGCGTCGAATCGCCAGATGCCGCCACGGGTCTCCAGTTCAGTGCACGGCTTGGCGCCCGGCGATCCCGCTATCCGATTCTTAAATTGGCAGGCGTTGGTTGCCGTGCCCACATCCACATACATAAGCCCGTCTGCGCTGATGTAAAACGGGTGCATCGGGTGGTCGCCTCCCAGCGGCAGCCCGGAAACCACCGTCTCTGCAGATCCCTGCGGAACAATCGCATCCGCCGGCAGCGCATAGCGGACAATGCGGTCGTTGCTCTCCGCGTACAGCGATCCGTTGTAGAGACCGATGCCTGTACCGCCGTGCCCTCCGGTCTCCTCCGTCTCGCCAAAGCGCTCGATCACGTCCGCTTTGCCGGACCCGGTCTTGTCCTGCAGTGCAACCAGAAAGCCGCCCTTCGGCGCCGGTTGATTCGGTGGATAGTAGCTGCCGGACCAGGTGTTCACATACACCACTCCGTTTTCGGCTACAACCAGTTGACGCGCATGTCCAATGCCATCGGCAAAAACTGTCGCGCAGAATCCGGACGGCAACTTCAGCCCGCTGTCATCGCTCGAACACGCAGAACCAGCTGCGGTCGCCGCTGAAACTGAACCGCTTTGATGTGCCGTGAATGAACCGGCCACCGAGACTACGGCCAGCACAACGGCGACGAAGAAAAGCACTTTTAAGCCCAGCAATCGCATGGAGACTCTCCTTGAAGATGGGGAAGCAAAATATATCGGAACGGGGCAAGGGGTACCGCACGGCTTGTCCGTGCTTCACCATTATCCTCACGCGCAGGCCAGTTCGGCAATTCGGCCTTTGGCAATGCGCCGTCCTGCTTCCGCTGTCTTAACGGTCTGCTCAGCGCTTGCCGCGAGGATCGTACTGGAAGCACTGCTCCAGCGGCACGCCCAGCACCATGGCTACCTTGAACGCGGTCTCCAGAGACGGCGAATACTTGTCCTGTTCGATAGCAATCACCGTCTGCCGCGTTACGCCCACCCGATCGGCAAGCTCCTGCTGCGTAATCTCCCGCTGCGCCCGCAGTTCTCTGATCTGATTGCGAATCGCACCCATCAGAGTCCTCTCCGATAAGCCACAATCTGCGTCGCGGTCTTGGCAATATCTGAAATGACCAGCATGCCAAAAAAGACGCTCAGGAAATGAAGTCCCATTATCCGGCTGTCAATGTGAAGACGCCCCATGGCCGCGTGAAACCACAACATGGCAAGTCCGATCACCATCAGCGATGTGATGGCGAAATAGCCCACGCGATAGCCGCGCAGCTCGATCAACCGATCGCGCTCGTCGGTCACTCGGCTGCGCGAGAAGGCGGCAATGGTCAGCTGCAACACAATCTGCAACACGATTATCGCAATAATCATGCCCGCGACTTTGTTGAGTGAGTTTTGATCGTGCAGGAAGAAATAAGGTCCGTACACAACCAGCTCCGCCGCAAGTGAGGCGTAAAGAGTCTTTTCCCGGTAAGAAAGGCTAGGCGCCATGGCAGGTTTCTCCAATGTCAAAAATGTTTGACATCAGTGACTGTAGCGCGAGCTTGAGCGCGTGTCAAATATTCTTTACATGGAATCTGAAGGGTACGGGCTCCAGCCCTTACATAAACCTTCCATCGTCAAAGAAGTGTCATCCCGAGCGTAGCCGAGGGATTTGCAGTTGCTTTTCTGTCCATCTGGCAATGCGATGACACGTTTCCGGGGCGATGCGCGCGGATACGCCGGCCAGCAGTTCGAGAATGCCACGCCTCGAAATTGTTATCACTTGCCTTCCGGGGCCGCCTTCTTGTGCTCCGAGAAGATGTGTGCCTGATGACAGTTCACACAAGTCTTGCCTTTCATGAACGGATCAGACTTCAGTTGCGCCACCTGATCGGTGTGACAGCTGTCGCATGTGCCTAACCCCGGCTTGCCCGCGAAGTCTGTTGCGGTTGTTTCGCCATGGCAAACGGTGCATTCCACACCGTTGGCGGCATGCGGGCTGGCTTTCCATTGGTCATAGATCGCCTTATGGCAGGTGGCACAGGTATCACCGGCTGGAAGCAGCCGATGGTGTATATGCGTTGCTTGATCCTGCTGAGCATTGGCAGGTTGGACGGCAACAGCCGAAACGAGAAAAGCGAACAGGATGAAACCGAATAAGCGCGCACCGAAACGATTCACGGGCAAATCTCCTCAGTAGATGCCGAAGTATCGGCCCAGCGAGGGCTGCCAATCTGTGATACACAGCACGTCTCCCCAGGAAGCGATCTGCACACTGGCGCAAGCTTTGAAAGGGCCGCACTTTAATTGGGCCAATTCAATCGCCGTAGAAATCAGGAATTCCAGCCTGCAAAGCCGCGATCAAGCCCACCGAGCCGAATGCCGGTCCCGAATGCCGAGAATGATGTGTCAGAACGGGAACTCACCATGCTCAAGCTCTTCCGCAGTGCTTGAAATCGTCGCCTGTCAAGAAAGCGGTTCTCATTTCGTAACCCGGCCGGCAAGCACAATGTCGATTACAACATCGTTGTCCGCCTTCCAGATCAAAAAGCTGGGATTCTTCAATCCCCAGGCAACGTACGGTACAACAAAGTGAGCCTTGGCCGTCGCAGTTGCGCCGTCGAAATGAATAAGGATTGGGATGGTGATCTCGTGAGGCGTGCCGAGCAGTGTGAAAACTCCGGTTGCCTGAATGGTTGAGTCGCCTGAAGGAGCGATGGCGCCGATATAGGTCTTCGGCTCAAAAAAAATATTTGCGTTCTGTTCGACCTTCAGAATGTCCTTGTTCATCCTGCTGTCGCGACTACTATTGCCGGTCTTGCCGCTGCCTGCAAGGACGATCACCGAACCGGCCAACTTCTGAACGCCGGGGTCAAACTCAATCGATCCGGATTGAAGGTGAAAGGTACCGTTGACGATTTCGTGGGTCGTTTTGAGCGTTATTTTGACCTCGCTGGAATCGGGATTGACGATGAAGGTCTGATGCTCGGCGGCCGCAACAACCGGAGCGAGTAAGACGGCGAGAGCGAAGACTGCAAAGGGTCTCATTACATCATTCCTTGAGGATTTGACTATTCAAAGTCGTTTTTTTGAAATAGCGGTTGTTTGCCTCAGTATCTACACCGCGGCAGCATGGTTAACCACCGAGGAGTGCTGGGCGACACGTGTCAGTTTTGCCGTCACGCGCATCACACCGGGCCACGCCCTGAGGAAGAATGGCAATACGGCGCGTGCGAAAGAGTTGTTTAAGCCGTCAGCTGCGAACAGGGCAAGGCGCATCTGCGCCTGCAATGCGGACCGCAGTTTAGTCTGGAACACCGGCGCCGGTTCTGCCACAAGATAGGCAGCGACGGCGCAGCGTGCAGTATGCAGCGCGATCGATATTCCATCGCCGGTGAATGACGGGATGACAGCCGCCTGGTCGCCGATGCAGTAGAGCCCATCGTCCGTCGTAGAGCGGATGTAACCATATGGGATATGTGTGACTGCGATCGGCTTGGCGAGCAACGGCTCCGCCCCGGCAAGTCTCATTGCGAGGTGTGGACAATCCTGCTGCATCTTTTCAAGAAAGTTCTCCCACCGATTCCCCGAGCCTCCGAGATACTTCTGTTGCACTACGCAACAGAGGTTCGCAATTCCGCCCTCTACCGGTTGGATACCGCCATATCCTCCTGGATAGAGCATCAATTCAGAGGCCCCCGCAAGCTCAGCGGCCTGCGCAGGAGCCAAACCAAAATACATCTTGAAGGCAACCCATCGTTGCGGATCCTCCGCACGCGCGTGGCCGCGGAGATCGTGCTTGCCTGTGGCGAGAAACACCGTTGGCGCTGCACGGGTAGTGCCGTCGTCGAGCGTTGCTTGCCACATGCCGCCCGTCGTATGAGCGAGCGCTCGCACGCTGTGTCCGCGTTCTACGTCAACTCCACTGGCGACGGCCTCTGCGATGAGCGCCGTATCAAGCGCCTTGCGCGTCAGCGACTTTGCAGGAAAAGGCAGTGGAGCTTCAGCTGCCCGCCTGGCAGCAGCCAGGCGGACGTAGTCGATCGGCACGGCTCCAATCGAGGTTACGTCGATACCGAGTAATTGCAGATCCTCCAGGGCCTCACCGCTTAGGAATTCTCCGCAGACCTTATGACGCGGGGTCGTCTCGCGTTCGATCAGTGTGACGCGCCGCCCGTTCCGTGCGAGTGCAATAGCAGCGGCACAACCTGCAACTCCACCACCTAGGATTAGAACTTCATCTTGCTCATCAGTCTGATTCAAAGTCGAAGTTGTAACTTGGATCTCCTTTTCGGATCCGGTTATGGATTTGTTCCGTAAAAACTTATGCATGATCGGCGCCACAGTCGCGCAACGGTGCAGTTCGAAGACAACAGGACTGTCATAGGATTTGACGGCCTGTAGAAGAAGATGGCGCGCCTCTTTCGCTGTCTTAATTATCGAGGCGGCAACCTCGCCAAGATGACGAAGAATTCATTCAGCGCTGCATCACATATGAACCACAAAAGCGAGAGCCTGCGATAAGGTCAGCGAGCGCCAGGCACCAGCGATCAGCTACGACGAGTGGTGAGCTCGTGCCAGTTTAGGCCGATATCCGCGATAAGCAGCGAGGCAAGTGTGAAGGCGATGACACCGACAGCGGCGAGGCTATCACCAAGGTGGCTCCAGTAACGGGGCCAAAGGTTGAGCAAACGGCTGGAGACAAACGTAAACGTCACGGCGTAGGAACGCACCATCCACTGACGATGCTGAACGATTTGGCGATTTCTCGCGGCGATTAGAGCAGCGCTGGTACAGACGATCCAGGCTGCCGCCTGCATTGAGGTTCCGGGCAAGCCCGGACGGCCAGTAGCCAGTGCAACTCCGGTTGCAGCGCCAATAAACACAGAAATAACGTAGATCCGGCCGAGGACACGATGGAGTTTCAAATAGCGCTGGCGTATCCGCGAGGAGAAATTGATCGGGCCAATCAAGAGAGCGAGCATTCCAGCAAGCGTATGTGGGATAAGGAGATGGCGGTCCGCGATAACTTGCAGACGGTAAGAGTGGTACATGGGGTAATCGGTGACGAGGAGAATTTCTGAAGTAATAAAGACAAACAGCGCAGTTATGCCAAGGAAGATCCATAAAACAGTTCTAAATATGGAGCGCCTGGCGCCAAGCGCAAGAGGCGTGTAAGTCGCCATTATTGACCTTTCATATGGTTAGACGCGACGATCGGTGCAGTGAGAGCCAAGGGGGCGAAAAGCTCCATTATCTTGGTCTAACGAAAATCCTCAGAACGCTGATTACAAAAGCGCAATCGGGAAAACCGCCGTATCAGCCCTTGAAAACGCCGTTTATCCGGCCAACCTGCCTTCAAGCATCGCAGATAGCTCTCCATTTCCCAAATAACAGGTTGAACGCGCTCGCTCACCCGAAATTTCACAGTTTCACAGGGCCCCCTTGTACCAGGAAATTGGCGTTTCGCGTATAGTTGTAACACACATTTCAGTACCCACCGCACCCCCAAAGTTGTCATCCCGACAGAGCGCAGCGACGAGGGACCTGCGGTTGCTTTTTGGGTTTCAATCTATCACCGCAAAAATCAGTAGAGTCCAGGCAGCAGAAGGGTACGGGCTTCAGCCCGTACATAAGAACATCGCCAACGAAGCAGCCTTCACGCAGCAGAAAGAAGTGGAGGGAGCAGCAGCCTTCAGGCTGCTGACAGAGTGCTTAATGAACGATTGGGCCTTCAGGCCCGGAAAAACACCGCCAATGAAGCGGCCTTCAGGCCCCGAGGGAATGCAATCAATACCAGCCACAAGTTTTGAAAGGGCACGGCTTCAGCCGTGCCGCCAGCCGCATATTTTAGAAATCAAGAAATCCACGCGGCAAAGCCGCGATCAAACCTGCAGATCATCGCATCCAGGCCTGATTTGCCTACTCTCAAACAACGCGTCGGCAAAATTCCAATCGATGAAGCCGAGATAAGAAGAATTAGGTTCGAGAAGCCGACTTTCGAGGACCTATCCGATTTCAAGGAACGCTTTGGCAATTCCGTGCTTGCGAGAATGCTCTGTCGCACCAGGCGGACGTGGGTGTATAACGAGTCCCGCGCGGGGCGGTCAAATGGAGGTGCCGGCTAATCAAACCAGAGAGGAAAATGCAATGAGATACTCGCTGATCGTATCTGGAATGGCGGCTTTGATCCTGGCCGCTGCGTCGATGGGAAGTGCGCAGGCCCAGAGTGGAGCGGGCAACAGCGACAAGTCTGTGCTGTATGTGGCTGCAGAAAACGCGAAGTTCGATCAATCGCCGATGCCAGGGGTCTCCATGTCCACCGTCTGGGGTGACCCGAGCAAGGGGCCTCACGGAACCTATACCAAGTTTGCACCGGGCTACGACGCGGGAATGCACACCCATTCGAGCGATGTGTGGATTGTGGTCATAAAAGGAGCCTATCTCTATAAGGATGAATCCGGTGAAAAGCGCGTTGGGCCCGGAGATTTCATCCGAGTCCCGGCCGGCCACAAGCATTGGAGCGGCGGCGACAAGACCGAAGGCGCGCTCTTCTATGAGGAGGGATCGGGAAAATTCGACCTCATCGCGGCGAAGTAATGGAGAGTGGAAGGGGATGACAATCGCACGCTCGGATTACATCCCCTTCAACGAGTAGTGGTCATGCGTCAGGGCACGACTTCAGTCGTGCCGCAAACGCCCCCCACAAAATGCGGGCTTTAGCCCCTGAGCACGCCCAGTCGAATGATTCCGATTCGGCCTAAGTGTCCCTCTCGATGTCAATCAGTGACCTCCGGATTGCGGTTGACCCATCGCAACTCCGACCATCCCACAAAGACGTGCGAGAAGCCGACTTGCGAGGAGTAATCGGCGTTGGTGAGTGCCTTGGCGGATTTCGCATCCGCCGAGAAGAAGGAGTTGTGGCTTCTGCTGTCAATCTCCAGCCTCGGGGGCGCGGGCTGCAGGTCATGGATTAAAGATGGAGGCCTTACGTATTTCGATCTGTCCACCGCGAGTGCGGACTTCGAGGCATGGCTGTGGGTGCACGGCTGGTCCGTTAACGACATGGCCATCTTCAAGGTCAAACTGGGAAGCGTGATAGGGACACACAATGCAATTACTCACGAGCGTACCCTCCGAAAGCGGGCCGCCAAAGTGAGAGCACGTGTCGGCCATGGCAAAGAGACGGCCTGCGCGACGGACCAGAAGAATGGGTACGCCCTGAACCATCGCCCGGGTTGGTTTGTCCTCGACTAGCTGAGATTCCGGCAAGACGGCGACGAAGTTGTCCGGAAGGACCTGGCCATCGGTGCGATCAACCCCTACTCGGTGTTCGTAGACCAGTTTGCCGCCGAGATGTGCCGCATAACTCATCACTGCGTAGCCGAGCGCACTGACAATGCGGCCGCTTCTACGGCACTTCTTGCTTCGCAACACCAGAGACGTAGCGAATAACGCAGTACCGCCAAGGTTCAATAGCCCATGAACCAATCCGAGACGGCGGGCTGGAGGATCCACATCGGACCAGTCCGTGATGCCGGTTACCGCGGCGCCTGCTGCTCCCGCCAGTCCGATGCCGATGGAAGCATCCGCGGCTGAGGCGAACTCCCTCCGGTCGAGGATCAAATCCAGGAGGTCGAATACCATCGCGGCGGTCCATGCCCCGACGGGCAGGTCTGTCAGTGCGGCGTGTAATGGCTCGCCCAGCCAGGTACCGTTCAGGAAATTCCTGAGTCTCTGTGCCTCGGGCCGTCCATCGGCATACAGAGCTTTATCAAGGATCTTCTGGAGTTTTTCGTCGACTGAAGGTTGTGGTGCCGGTTTCGACACGTCGCCGTTGAGTTCGGCCGCCATCCCCTCGTTTGCGCCAGCATCTTGGTTTTCCATGCTGCTCCTGTTCGGTGCTCACGACGAAGTCACGCCTGTGACGGAAAACTCATCGATGAAGTGTTTAAGGATTCCGTTGTCCCGTACACGCCTTGAACCGCCGCGGGTTGCTTGCTGGGATGCCTTGATAAAGCGCGGGGTTGCGTCTTTCCGATTGCTTCGGATTTCTTATTACGGCAGAAGCGCGGTTGCAAAGCTATCGGACGATGGTATCGATCGATATCTTGGTATCAGTCGGCACAGCGAGCGACGTCGGATGAAGGACGACAGATAGGTTCCCCCACTAGACCTTCAATCGTGAGTTTGATCTTGACAGTCCGCATAGGTCCCGGTCGACGAATGTGGCGTACCTTACTTGCGCCAGCAGATCGCGCCATCAGAGTCCAAGCATCAGTTGATGCAAACAGTACGATAACCGGCCAATATTTGTGAGACGCGAAATTGCGAAATAGCTTGATGTGGCGCGGGCGGGAGAGAAGATGTATTATCTTTCAGCCGGTTTTCTTATCTTCAGACAGAGCAGTTCCAGTCGTGACTGAAGTGCAGAATGGCGAGTGCTGGAACATTGAGACCTGTGTGTCGCCAGGTCGGGTTCTCAACGGCCTCGGGGATAGCTGGAATCCATTGTGTGCTGATGTTGCGACCGACAATGTGAAACTCCGAATTACTCAAGCATGGCATCGTCCTGGCGAAGATAGGGCAAGATCGGCATCTGAAAGCTCACTTTTCGAGACACATCAAAATGGGCACCGATTAGATGGGATGAGAAGGTCGACCCCGATCACGGCTGGCGTTAAGCTGGCTGTGATCGACGCACTTTAAATGTGCAATCTCAACCGATGAGGAGGTCGACCCATGAAGAAGGATAGCAATTCCTTGAAGCAGAGTGAAGCGCAATCGAAGCGGAGGAAGTCAGGAGTCGTTGTGGAGCGCAAGCCCCAGGACGTCATGGCGGAGCTGGTTGCCAGACTGGCAGAGCAGTTGGATGTGACGATAGTTCCGGCAGTAGAAGAGACAAAGGGTGATCGCGATCGATTGCGTCCGAACCTGGATCGTTTAACCGTGGGGGTGGATCTGGGGGATCAGTGGAGCAACTACTGCATTTTGGGTTTAGGCGGAGAGACGCTGGCAGAGGGTCAGTTTCGGACAAGGAAGCAAGAGACTGCGGAATTCTTTCAAGGCCTGGCGACTTCCCGGGTGGTTGTCGAAGTAGGAACCCATTCAGCCTGGGTGCGGGAAATCATCGCCGGTTTTGGACACGAAGTGCTGGTAGCAAATCCCCGGCTGATGGAAGGATCGAAACGTCGCCGGCGCAAGAACGACCGGATCGATGCCGAGAAGCTGGCGCGGCTGGGAAGGATAGATCCGAAATCGCTGCATCCGATTCAGCACCGCAGTACCGAAGTCCGTGAGGACCTTGTGGTACTTCGAGCCCGTGATGCCTTGGTGAAGTCGCGGACAGAATTGATCAATAGCGTGCGTGGCCTGGTTAAGAGCATGGGAGCAAGGGTATCGGGCTGTTCCAGCTTCGCCTTCTCGCAGAAAGCGGCCGCACAGATTCCTGAAGAGGTGCAGGAGACGTTGCAGCCGTTATTGCGTCTGATTGCTACGCTGAATGACGAAATCAAGACTTTTGATCAGAGGATCGAAAAGCTGGCCGCCGACAAGTATATGCACACACAGTTATTGCGGCAGGTGTCTGGAGTAGGTCCTGTCACCGCACTTGCCTACGTATTGACACTGGAAACACCGAAGCGTTTTGCCAGGAGTCGCGATGTGGGCCCGTACCTGGGACTTGTGCCCAAGCAGGAAGATTCCGGAGACATCCAGCCGCAATTGGGCATCAGCAAGGCTGGAGACAGGATGCTGCGCAGGCTGCTGGTGGGAAGCGCGCACTACATCCTCGGACCGTTTGGTCCAGACACCGATTTACGACGATTCGGGATGCGGCTGTGCGAGCGCGGCGGAAAGAACGCCAAGAAACGAGCGGCCGTCGCAGTAGCACGAAAATTAGCCGTTTTACTGCATCGGCTTTGGGCAAGCGGCGAGGTCTATGAGCCTCTCCGCCAGAGCACCCTCACGAAGATACCGCACGACGTTGCTGCGTAGTTTTGCATGATGGTTGAGGAATAGAAATCGGTTTTGATCGCTTGAGAAAGACAATCTGTTTTCGGAAGGGATATTGGCAACGACATCCACCGCCTTGTTCGGGTGACTGCGGTTAACCGGCCGATCCTTGGAGATCGTCGATTAGATTGCAGCACCCCAACAACCCGAGTTCATCACCCCGGTGATGGACTCGGGCTTGAAATCGGACCCCAAATTGCACCGGACCCAAAGCGGCCCATTCAGAGTGCGGATAGAAGCCCGGCGATGTGGGTGGCGCCAATACCAATTCGAGAGCGATCGTCAAAGAAGCGAATGAAACCAAGTCCCGTTCCGCAAAATCGGGCAAGGGCACTTCACCCTAATATGGAACGAAGCTGAACCAAGAACGTGTTCCGCTTCGTTCCCGCGTCAAGTGTCTGAGTGGCGGTAGACACCGTCAAGGGTCAAGATGAACGCCAAAAAACGGCGCCCTTGACAGTGTCCACCGCCACTCCCGGAATCGCTGCGTTGCTGAGACTAGGACGGCCGCCACGTCGGCCTTGACTTTTATGA
>Ga0075522_10001836_pt1 | contig 15992 bp, 6 predicted proteins | sample NGEPerA_FD_74796 | JGI IMG/M metagenome (GOLD analysis project Ga0075522, IMG submission 74796) | Arctic peat soil microbial communities from the Barrow Environmental Observatory site, Barrow, Alaska, USA - NGEE PermafrostL2-A | ecosystem: Environmental > Terrestrial > Soil > Wetlands > Peat ... | reverse complement strand
CCCCGGAGCGCCGGGTTTGCGTTCAAAGCACGCGTGAAGCTTTGTCGACTGCTGGGTGTCATGCCATCCACGTCAACCACCACGATCCCATCCTTGCTCAGCCCGAGATCGATAGACCGGGCATAGGAAATTTGCGCGAACACTACCATGGCTGCGACGCCGAGCCCGATGGAGACTGCGAATTGCATAACGACCAGCACGGTGCGCACTAGGCCCGAGCCGGAGTGCCAGATTGTCTTAGCGCGTAGAACGCTGGCAGGCCGAAAGCCAGAAAGCACCAGCGCGGGATAAACCCCCGCGATCAGCCCGACAAGGATGGCAAGTCCGAGGAACGCGAGGAACAGCGGCCAATCCGAGAAGTAATTCAGGGTAATTGGCTTACCTGACATCTGATCAAAAAAGGGAAGCAGGACCTCGGACATGGAAAGGGCCAACACAAGCGCAATTAATACGGTAAGAACTGACTCGCCCAGGAATTGAACCATCACCTGCGCCCGCCGAGCGCCCATCACCTTGCGCAAGCCGATTTCGCGGGCTCGCATCATAGCGCGAGCAGTGGCGAGGTTGGTGAAGTTGAAAGACGCGACCAGCAGAATCAGAACGGCAATGACCGCGAAACCATACACCGTAGTCCAGTCGCCGGGCGGCGTCATGCTTGGCCCAATGCGGTCGGTGGAAAGGTGATCATCACGGAAACGCGTGAGCCTGTAATGCGAAAACTGGCTGCCGCGCATAGGTACCCCTTGAGTCTTTCGGGGATCGTAGCTGCGGTCAATCAAGGCGTTGAGCTCGACCAACATCTGCTTAGGATCGGCAGTTGGTTCGATCTGTACATAGCCAAAACCAGTATTGGAGTTCCAACGCGCCTTTGCTTGAGGCCCCATGGGATCGGCCGCAGATGTATTAGGAATAAAGATGTCGCCCGCTAGCTGCGTATTGTGAGGAAGGTCTCGCACGATGCCGGTCACGATGACCGACGCTTCGCGAATCTGGCAGGCGGGAACATCCCAGTCGCATCCCCCGACGACGTGGAGCGTCTTCCCCATCGCATGGCTCGACCCAAAATATTTGCGTGCGCCGCTCTCAGAGAGAACGGCGGACTCTGCATTGGCAAAAATAGTCGAGGCATTTCCGGCAACAAGGGGAAGCTGGATAACCTGGAAAAAATTAGGACTGACGACGTTTACCTGATCTGCGAACTGACGATCCCCCACCGCCACGGTCATGCGGCGACGCTCAAGATGAACAGCGGCCTTGACCTCGGGGAACTGGGCCTGCATCGCGTCGGGCACGGGGAATTGCGTTTCAATTGTGAGCTGCGGGGGTTGGCCGGGAATGTGCCAGGTCACTTCGGTCCGGTAGAGATTCTCCGTGCCCGGAATCCACCGGTCGTAAGAAAGCTCGTCGCGCACGAACAAGATGATGAAGATCGCGCAAGTGAGCCCCACCGTCAGGCCCGCGATATTGATGAAGCTATAGAGCTTGTGGCGAGTGAAGTTGCGCAGCGCCGTGATCAGGTAGTTGTGGAACATCGCCTCCCTCTCACTCGTACCGCAGTGCATGGATGGGATTGGCGCGGGCCACGTGGGCGGCGTGCACGATCACCGTGGCCCAGGCGATCACCAACGCAACTACTCCTGCCCCCACGAAATAAAACGGACTGAGGCTGATGCGATAGGCGTACCCCTCCAGCCAACCATGCAAATAATAATACGCCACCGGCCAGGCGATCAGGTTCGCGATCAGCACGGGAATCGAGAATTGCCATAGCAGCATCAGCACGATGTCGCGGCTGCCGGCCCCGAACACTTTGCGGATGCCGATCTCCTGGGTGCGCCGCTCGGTCGAAAACGCTGCCAAGCCGAACAATCCCATCGCGGCAATCAAGATGGCGATGCCCACGAACAAGGCAAACACGGAATCCTCCTTCTGGTCCGCCTGGAATTGCCGGTCGAAATCTTGATCCAGAAAGTGCCGCTCGATCGCCACGCTGGGCGCGAAGCCGCGCCAGATGCGGTCCACCGCGCTCAGGCCCTCGCCGATCCTGCCGGGCTTGAGCTTGATCGAGACCCAGTTCGGCGCCGGCGTGTCGCGGTAAATCGTGGGGACGGTCGCGGTTTTCGCGCCTTCGATCTTGAAGTCCCGCGTCACGCCCACTACCGTCACAGGCGTGTCGTTGAGCGCGAAGGTCTTGCCCACCGCGGCCTGGGGCGTGACCCCCATCCGACGCGCCGCCGCTTCGTTGATCAGCACATTGTGCATTTTGCCGTCCTGGGCGAAGACGTCGCCGCCATGAGAAACGGAAAAGACGCGTCCCGCCGCCATCCCGATGCCGTAAAGCTCCAGGAATCCGGGTCCGATGGCGACAGTGCGAAAACTGTCTTTGAAGGGCTGCCCGGGAAACTGGACAAAGATATTGTCTTTCATCCCATGGCCGAACGGGGTGGCGGTGGAGAGCGACGCGGCGGCGATGGCCGGGTCTGCCGGCAATGCGCGAATAAGGCTTTGCCGCGCTTCAGGGGTCAAATTGTCGGCATAGACGATCAGGACATTGTCGCGGTTGAAGCCCATGTCCATGTCGCGAGCGAAAGAGACCTGCTCGAACACCACCAGGGCCGCTATCCCCAAGCCGATCGAAACCGCGAACTGGAGCACCACCAGGGCGGCGCGCAAGACGCCGGAGCCGGAAAGGCCGCTGCGGTTGGCGCGCAAGACCAGCGCAGGGCGGAAGCGCGAAAGCACCAGCGCCGGATAGGCGCCGCCGATCAATCCCGCCAGAACGGCCATGCCGGCCGCTGCCAGGATCAACTGCCAGTCGCCCGCATAGGTGAGCCGGATTGGCGCATCCAGCAGCCGGTCGAACAGGGGAAGCAGGATTTCCGCCAGCGCCAGCGCCAGCACCAGCGCGATCAAAGCCGTAAGCACCGATTCCCCCAGGAATTGCAGGATCAGCTGACGGCGGCGCGCGCCCATCACCTTGCGCAGCGAGATTTCCCGGGCGCGGATCATGGCGCGCGCCGTGGCCAGATTGGTGAAGTTGAAGCAAGCCACCAGAAGAATGAGCACGCCGATCACGGCAAAGCCATAGACGGTGGACCAGCTTCCGGCCGGCGTCATCCCGCCATAGCGGTCGGTGGAAAGATGCACGTCCCAGAATGGCGTCAGGTTCGGCGCGAGAATCACGCTTCCCTTCATATTGACATGCATGGTTCGCATGACATCTGCCACCGAACGGTCCACCAGGGCGTTCAGCTTGGGTATCAGCTGCGCCGCCGTCGCGCCCGGAGCAAGCGCCACATAGCCGTAACTGTTGATGTTGCCCCAGGTCTGCTTCTCCTCGTCCGGCATCAGGTCCGCCCGCGAATTGTTGGGCAACAGAAAGTCGCCGGCGAGCTGGCTGTTGGCGGGAATGTCGCGCATCACCGCTTTGACCACCATATTCTCCTGCCGGGTGGTCTGATCGCTGCCGTACCAGGGCTTGCCGCTCATCGTCAGCGTCTTGCCGATGGGATCGGTGTCGCCGAAATATTTCTTCGCCGCGCTCTGCGAGATCACCACGGCATCCGGCTGACGCAATGCGGCGCCGGGATCGCCTTCCACCAGCGGCAGCTTCACCACGTCCAGAAAATTGGGGTCCACCACGTCGACATTTTCTGCGAACTGGCGATTGCCCGAGATGATTGTCATATCCTCCGGCGTGAGCACGGTCGCCGCCTTGATTTCAGGAAGCTGTTGCAGCATGGCGTGCGCGATGGGGAACGAGGCACCGGCAAAATGCAGCGGCAGCTGGCCGGGATTGTTGGCCGTGATCTCGACGCGATAAAGCCCGCCGCTATCCGGGATCCAGCGGTCATAAGATAGCTGATAGCGCAGGAACAATGTTATGAACACGGCGCAGAGAAGCCCCACCGTCAGGCCGGCGATGTTGATGAAGCTATAGAGCTTGTGGCGGGTGAAGTTGCGCAGCGCCGTAATCAGGTAGTTGTGGAACATCACCCTGCCTCTACTCGTATCTTAATGCATGAATGGGATTGGCGCGGGCCACGTGGGCGGCGTGGACGATCACGGTCGCCCAGGCAATCACCAGCGCCGCCGCCCCTGCCCCCACGAAATAGAGCGGACTGAGGCTGATGCGATAAGCATACCCTTCCAGCCAGCCGCGTAGATAATAATAGGCCACCGGCCAGGCGATCAGGTTGGCGATCAGGACCGGAATGGAAAATTGCCATAACAGAAGGAATATGATGTCCCTTGTCCGCGCGCCGAAGGTTTTTCGCAGCCCGATCTCCTTGGTGCGGCGTTCGGTGGAAAAGGCGGCAAGCCCGAACAAGCCCAGGCATGCGATAAAGATCGCGATGCCAACGAATAGAGCGAAGATGGTTTTCTGCTTTTCGTCCGCTTGAAATTGCCTGTCAAAGCTTTCGGTCAGGAAAGACCGCTGCATCGCGACCGAGGGCGCAAACGAGCGCCATGTATGGTCGATGAAGGTAAGCGCCTCCGGCAACCGGCCGGGCTGTACGCGGACAGAGATATAGGACACGGCTTGCGGGAAATAACGGTAAATGGTTGCGGTCACTGGCGCCTTTGTCCCGGCAATCTTGAAATCGGCAACAACACCCACGATCGTGAGCCGTATCGCCGCGTTGCTGAAAGGGTTGAACCCTTGAATCATGATCTTGCCCACGGCATCGCCGGGCGAACCGAACCGTTTGGCGGCCGTGGCATTGATCAGCACATTGTAAGACGTGCCAGGTCCCATCTGGTCCTGACTGTGCTGGTTCGATAGCGGCCGACCCGCCAAAAGCGGGATATGGTAGACGTTGAGGAAATTGGGACCCATCACCACCGACCGCATCAGTTCTGTGACTGACGAACCGGGCATCTTAACGGGGAGGTTGTTGTCCCGGTCCACGAACGGCACGATTCCGGAAAGCGCGACATTTTCAATTCCTGGACCTTTTAGCAACGCCTCGCTTAGGCTCTGACGGGTCGGGACGGGTAAATTGTCGGCGCCGATCACGACGACGCCGTCTTTGCGGAAACCCAGATCGACATTGCGGGCAAATGAGATTTGCTCGAACACCACGATGACCACGATGGCGAGTCCGATCGAGACTGCAAACTGCAGAATCACCAAGAAGGTACGCATCAGGCCCGAGCCTGACAGATTGGCCTGGTTGGTTCTCAGTGCGCTCGTCGGTCGGAAGCCGGAGAGCACCAGCGCCGGATAAGCGCCGCCGATCAGCCCCGTAAGAACGGCGACGCCCAGCAGTGTCAGCAGCAGAGGCCAATCGCCGGTATATTGAAAGTGGATGGGTTTATTCAACATGCCGTCAAAGGCCGGCAGCAGAATCTCGACCAGGGATAGCGCCAACAGCAGTGAAATCAATGCCACCAAGAGGGATTCGCCAAGGAATTGGAGGGCGAGTTGCGTTCGCCTGGCGCCCATCACCTTGCGAAGTGAAATTTCCCGCGCCCTGACCGTGGCGCTAGCGGTGGCAAGATTGGTGAAGTTGAAACAGGCTACCAGAAGAATCAAAATTCCTATGGCAATAAATCCATAGACGGTAGCCCAACTGCCCGGCGCAGTGAGGCTTCCATATCGGTCGGTGGAAAGATGGTCGTCCTGAAAGGGTGTGAGCCGCGGCTCTGCCATTTGGCTGCCGCGCAGAGGGATCTTCGCAATCCTCATCGGATCGAATGAACGATCTATGATGGCCCTGAGCTTGGCTGACACCACGCTTGGCTGAGCGCCCGGTGCAAGCGCGACAAAGCCCCAACCATGCGTGTCGTCCCAGCTTTGCTTGAAGTCCGGGTCCATGGGGTCGGCCTTGGACGTGTTTGGAGTGAACACATCGCCGGCCAACTGGGTATTGTTCGGCAGATCGCGCAGGACACCGGAAACGAGCAGTGGGTGCAATCCGGCTTCCACATGGCCCGGAAACGTCGTGGGAAGAATGGAACTGCCGCCGCTGACCATAATCATCCGGCCCACTGCAGCCTTGTTGCCAAAAAGTTTCTTCGCTGTTTCCGCGGAAATAACCGCGCTTTCGGGATGAGCCAACACTTCTGCCGGATTTCCTTCAATCAGCGGCAGCTTGATCACCTGGAAGAAATTGGGGTTCACCACATCGACGATCTGCATGAACTGGCGGTCGCCATTTGCCACTGTCATCTGCCAGGGTTCCAAATGGGCGATGGCTTTTACCTCGGGAATCTGTGCCAGCATCGCTTCAGTCGCGACAAAGGGCGCAAGCGACATGGGCATCGGGGGTTGGCCGGGAATGTGCCAAGTCACTTCCAGGCGATATAGATTCTCCGTGCCTGGTATCCACCTGTCGTACGACAGCTCATCTCGCACGAACAGGATGATGAAGATCGCACAGGTCAGCCCCACCGTCAGGCCCGCGATATTGATGAAGCTATAGAGCTTGTGCCGGGTGAAGTTGCGCAGCGCCGTGATCAGGTAGTTGTGGAACATAACCTAGTTTCCTCCATGGCCCGGCTAGACCCTGCCATCCAGCTGGATGGGCGGCTCAAGGCCGCCCATGGTGAGCAAAAGGAGAAGGGCCGCGCGCATCATCTCTCACTCATATCTCAGCGCATGAATGGGATTGGCGCGGGCCACGCGCTGGGCATGCAGGAACACCGTGATCCAGGCGATCATCAACGCCACCAGTCCCGCCCCCAGGAAGTAAAGCGGGTTGAGGCTGATGCGATAGGCGTAATCCTCCAGCCAATTGTGCAGATAATAGTAAGACACCGGCCAGGCGATCAGGTTGGCGATCAACACGGGAATGGAGAATTGCCACAGCAGCATCCACACAATGTCATGGCTTTTGGCGCCGAAGCTCTTGCGGATGCCAATCTCCTTGGTGCGCCGCTCGGTCGAGAACGCCGCCAGCCCGAACAGGCCCAAACAGGCGATGAAGATCGCGATCCCCACGAAGATGCCGAAGATCCTTCCTTCCTGCTCGTCGGCTTCGAACTGCTTCTGGAAATCCTCGTCCAGGAAGTGCCGGTTGATGGCGCTGGAAGGCTCGAATGCGTGCCAGATGCGGTCAATGGCGGCAAGCGCCTGCGGCACGCCACCCGCCGGCACCTTCGCCGAGACATAGCTCATATTCTCGGGATCGAAGCCATAGATCGTGGGCACGATCACCCTTTTGTCGCTTTCGAATATGAAATCCGCGACAACGCCCACGATGGTGGCCCGCAGCAGACGGTTGGGATGCTGTTCGTCATCGCCGGTAAGAATACTCTTTCCCAGAGCACCATCCGGTGAAAAGTGGAAGCGTTTCGCCGCCGACGCATTGATGACGATGTTGTAGGCTTCATGCTTGCGCGCGATATCGCCCCACGACAGCGGGCGTCCGCTCAAAAGCTTGATGCCATAGAGCGAGAAGAAATCGGGCCCCGCGGTGACGGTCCGGATCAGGCTGCGGGCGGGTTCGCCCGGCAACTGAAATATGTTGTTGCTGTTCGACCCGTCGAACGGCACGTCGCCCGACAGCGCCGCACCCTTGAGCGCCGGATCGGCGGCCATCGCCCGCATCATGCTCTGGCTGGCCGCGGGTGTCACCGCGCTCAGGCGCACCACCACCATTCCATCCTTGCTCATGCCCAGCTCTTTCGCCTGGGCAAAGGAAATTTGCGCGAACACCACCAGGGCGGCGATGCCCAGCCCGATCGAAACCGCGAACTGCAGCACCACCAGGATGGTGCGCACCAGGCCGGAGCCCTGGCTGGCGGAGCTGTTGTTGCGCAGCGCCAGGGCGGGGCGGAAGCCGGACAGGATCAAGGCTGGATAGGCGCCCGCCGCCAATCCGGTCAGGATGGCGGTGCCGAGAAACGCAAGCGTAAGCGGCCAGTCGCTCAGATAATGCAACCCGATGGGCTTGCCCACGATGCGGTCGAAGACGGGCAGCAGCACCTCGGTAAGCGACAGCGCCAACGCGAACGAGATCAGCGCGATCAACACCGACTCGCCCAGGAACTGCACCACCAGTTGCCCGCGCCGCGCGCCCACGACTTTGCGCAAGGATATCTCGCGCGCCCGAACCATGGCCCGCGCCGTGGCGAGGTTGGTGAAATTGAAGCAGGCGACCAGAAGGATCAGCACCGCGATGGCGGCAAAGCCATAGACCAGGGTCCAGCTTCCGCCGGGCGTCATGCCGCCATAATTGTCGCTGGTGAGATGCGCGTCCTGGAACAGGGTGAGATGCGGCGTCATGATCTGGTTCGCGCGCATATGAATGCCGGCCAGCTTGACCAGATCCACCGAGCGGTCGATCACCGCCACGAATTTCTGCGTCACCAGTTTGGGGTCGGCGCCGGGCGCCAGCTCGACATAGCCATAACCGCTATTGGAGAGCCAATCCTGCCGCCTTCCCGGCGACATGGGATCGGCGGCGGAGGTGTTGGGGATAAAGACATCGCCGGAAAGCTGGGTATTGTGGGGCAGATCGCGCGCCACGCCGGTCACCAGCACATCGGCTTGGCGGACGTTGCAGCCATCGACATCGGGTCCGAACTGGCAGCCGCCGACGATATGCAGCGTCTTGCCGACCGCTTGCGTGGCCCCGAAATATTTCTTCGCCATGCTTTCAGTGATCACCGCCGATTCCGGCTGGGCGAACACGGTCGCGGGATTTCCCGCCACCAGCGGTATCTGAATCTTCTGGAAGAAATTGGCGCTCACCACATCGACATGATCGAGGAATTGGCGGTCCCCGATCGCCACCGTCATCCGGCGGGGCTCGAGATGGATGGCGGCCTTCACTTCGGGGATTTGCGCCTGCATCGCGTCCGGCATGGGGAATGCCGCGCTGTTGGTCCGCATCAGCGGCTGCTCCGGCACATGGAAGGCCAACTCGATGCGATAGAGATTCTGCGTGCCCGGAAGCCATTTGTCGTAGGACAGCTCGTCTCTCACCAACAGGATGATGAAGACGGCGCAGGTGAGCCCCACCGTCAGCCCCGCGACATTGATGAAGCTGTAAAGCTTGTGGCGAGTGAAATTCCGAAGGGCCGTGATCAGATAATTGTGGAACATGTGTTCTCCTACTCGTATCTCAAGGCATGGATGGGATTGGCGCGGGCCACGCGTTGGGCGTGGGCGAACACCGTGGCCCAGGCGATCAGGAGCGCGGCAAGACCCGCGCCGATGAAGTACAGCGGGCTCAAGCTGATGCGGTAGGCATAATTTTCCAGCCAGCCGTGCAGATAATAATACGCCACCGGCCAGGCGATCAGGTTGGCGATCAGCACGGGAATTGAGAACTGCCAGAGCAGCATCAGCACGATGTCTCTGGTCCGCGCGCCAAAGGTCTTGCGCAGTCCGATTTCCTTGGTGCGCCGCTCGGTCGAGAACGCCGCCAGCCCGAACAGTCCCAGCGCCGCAATGAAAATGGCGATGCCCACGAAAATGCCGAAGATTCTGCCCTGCTGCTCATCGGCCAGGAATTGCTGTTCGAAGAGCCGCTCCATGAAAAGCCGGTTGACGGCAATGGAAGGCGCAAACCCGTGCCAAATTCGGTCTATCGCCGAAAGCGCCTGCGGGACGCCTCCAGCCGGCACCCGGACTGATATCAAGGCGCTGGCGTCGGGATCGTAACCGTAGAAGGTGGGAACTACCTCTCGCCGGTCGCCTTTAAACATAAAATCAGACGTCACGCCCACGATCGTGAGGCGAATTCTTTGCGGGATTCCGTTGTGCACGACCCGGAAAAAACTCTTGCCGAGCGCGCTTTGCGGCGTAAAGCCGAAATGGTCCGCGAACGAACGGTTGATCAGGACATTGGCGGAGAGCGCATCCGCGCGCCAAATGTCCTGGCCATGGGACTCCGAAAGCGCGCGGCCGCTCAGAAGACGAATATCGTATAGAGAAAAGAAATTCGGTCCCACCGGTTCATAGCTGAGCCTGGTGGTTCCGGGCGCGCCCGGCACTTCGATCGTTTCAACGTCGGATCCTCCGGTGAAAGGCACGTCTCCGGAAAGCGCGGCGCCTTTCAAGCGCGGGTCGGCTTCGAGGGCGTGGTACAGGCCTTGCTGGGCCGATGACGGGAGGCCTCCGGCGAAGACCACCACGATTCCGTCCCTGTTCAGGCCGAAATCGACGTCACGGGCATAGGAGATCTGCGCGAATACCACCAAAGCCGCGATGCCCAGCCCGATCGAGACGGCGAACTGAATCACCACCAATGCGGTGTGCAAGAGGCCCGAGCCCGATTGCCCGGTTGCGTTCGTCCTGAGTGTCGAAGCCGGACGAAAGCGCGAAAGCACCAGCGCCGGATAGACGCCACCGACCAGGCCCACCAGGATCGCCATACCCAGCAACGCCAGAACAAGCGGCCAATCGCTTGGATAGTGGAGCACAATAGATTTGCCCAGCATGCCGTCATAGAAAGGAAGCAGGATTTCGACCAGCGCCAGAGCCAGCACGAAAGAGATCAGCGCCATCAGCACGGATTCACCGAGAAACTGGAAGACCAGCTGGCCGCGGCGGGCGCCCATGACCTTGCGCAGCGATATCTCGCGCCCACGCACCATCGCCCGCGCCGTGGCGAGGTTGGTGAAATTGAAGCAGGCGATGAGAAGGATCAGCGCGCCGATGGCGATGAAGCCATAAACAGTGGTCCAGCTTCCGGCGGGCGTCAGGCTGCCATACTGGTCGGTGGAAAGATGGGCGTCGCGGAAAGGCGTGAGCCGCAGATGCATCGCCTGGCTCCCCCGCAAGGAAAGGCCCTCGGCCTTTCTGGGATCGAAATTTCTGTCAATGAAAGCGGGCAGCTTGGCCGCGACCGACTTTGGATCGGCATTGGCTTGAAGCGTCACATAGCCGAAGCCATTGGCATTGACCCATTTCGCTTTTTCAGCCTGCGACATGGGATCGGCGGTTGAAGTGTTGGGAATGAACACATCGCCCAAAAGCTGGCTGTTATGGGGCAGGTCGCGCATCACCCCGGTCACCATCACCGACGCCTCGCGCATCACGCAGCCGGAAATGGTTGGATCTCCGTATTCGCAGACCCCGCCCAGTTTGAGCATCTGTCCCAGCGCGGGCTTCGAGCCGAAATATTTCTTGGCGGCGCTTTCGGACAACACCACGGATTCGGGCTGCCCAAGGAGAGTGGAACGGTTGCCCAGGGTCAACGGAAGTTGAATGGCCTGGAAGAAATTGGGGCTCACAACATTGATTTGATCGAGGAATTGGCGATCCGCGGTCGTCACGGTCATCCGGGCGAGCGTCAGATGCGTGGCCGCTTTGACCTCCGGGATCTGCGCCGCCATCGCGTCGGTTACGGGAAAAGGCACGGCCGTAAAAATATTGGGCGGCTGGCCGGGAACCAGGAAGGTGCCCTCGACGCGATAGAGATTCCCGGTGTTCGGAATCCATTTGTCGTAGGAAAGCTCATCGCGCACGAACAGAATGATGAAAATGGCGCAGGCAAGACCCACCGTCAGGCCCGCGATATTGATAAAGCTGTAAAGCTTGTGGCGGGTGAAATTCCGCAGCGCCGTGATCAGGTAATTGCGAAACATGGCCCCCTCACTCGTAACGAAGGGCGTGGATGGGATTGGCGCGCGCCACGCGCTGGGCGTGGGCGAACACGGTGAGCCAGGCGATCAGGAGCGCCGCAAGGCCCGCGCCGATGAAGTACAGCGGGCTCAAGCTGATGCGGTAGGCATAATTTTCCAGCCAGCCATGCAGATAATAATACGCCACCGGCCATGCGATCAGGTTCGCGATCAGCACGGGAATCGAGAACTGCCAAAGCAGCATCAGCACGATGTCCCTGGTCCGCGCACCGAAGGTCTTGCGCAGTCCGATTTCCTTGGTCCGCCGCTCGGTGGAAAAAGCGGCAAGGCCGAACAGGCCCAGGCTTGCTATGAATATCGCGATGCCGACGAAGATGCCGAAAATCCTGCCTTGCTGTTCGTCGGTCCGGAATTGCCTTTCGAAATCCACACTCAGGAAATGTCGATTGATGGCAAGAGACGGCTCGAAGCGGCGCCAAGTGCGGTCGATGGCGGCCAGCGCGTCGGGTACGCCGTTCGCCGGCACCTTGGCCGAGATATAGCCGCTGTCCGGAAAAAAGACATAGAACGTGGGCACAATCAGCTTCCGGTCGCCCTCGAACATGAAATCGGACGTGACCCCCACGACGGTGGCGCGCACTCTTTCGGTAAGATTCTGAGGGTCGTCGCCCGCAAAGAAGCTCTTGCCGACTGCGGCGTCCGGCGACACGCCCATGCGCCTTGCCAGCGACTGGTTGATGACCACGTTGAAGGGCGAATGTTCGCGAAACGCGTCTCCCCATGACAGCGGGCGCCCACTCAAGAGCTTGATGCCGTAAAGCGAGAAGAAATCGGGGCCCGCGCTCACATTCCGGATCACGCTGTTGTGATCCTCGCCCGGCAGCTGCACCACGTCATTGCCGTTATTGCCGGAAAATGGCACGTCGCCCGACAGCGCCGCGCCTTTGAGCGCCGGGTCGGCGGCGAGCGCCCGCACCATGCTCTGGCTGGCGGACGGCAAGACTCCGTTCATGTGGATCACCACGATCCCGTCCTTATTGAGCCCCAGATCGGTTCTTTGGGCAAAGGAGATTTGGGCGAACACCACCAGGGCCGCGATCCCCAGCCCGATCGAGACCGCGAATTGCACCACCACCAGGCTTGTGCGCACCAGGCCCGAGCCTCCGGTTCCGGCGGCGTTGTTCCTAAGCGCCCACACGGGCCTGAACCCGGACAGGATCAGCGCGGGATAGGCTCCCGCTGTCAGACCGGTGAGGATGGCAATTCCCGCCAGCGCCAAGCTGAGTGGCCAGTCGCTCAAGTAATGAAGCGCGATGGGTGCGCCCACTAGCCGGTCGAAGGTGGGCAGGAGCAATTCGGTAAGAGAAAGCGCCAGCGCCAGCGATATTGCCGCGATCAATACCGACTCGCTCAGAAACTGCACCACCAGCTGTCCGCGGGTCGCGCCCACCACTTTGCGCAAGCTGATCTCGCGCGCCCGAAGCAGCGCCCGCGCCGTGGCGAGATTGGTGAAATTGAAGCACGCGACCAACAAGATCAGGACCGCGATGGCGGCAAAGCCATAGACCATGGTCCGGCTTCCCCCCGGCGTCATTCCGCCATAGCGGTCGGTGGAAAGATGCACGTCGCGAAACGGCACAAGCCTGGGAATCATGACCTGGCTCGCCGGTATCTTGATGCCCGCGAGCTTGCTGAGGTCCACGGCGCGGTCAATCAGCGCCGCAACCTTATTCACTACAAGCGCAACGTCAGCCCCGGACGCCAACTCCACATAGCCGTAGCCATTGTTATCGAGCCACCTTTGCTTTTCACCAGGCGACATGGGATCGGCGGCGGAGGTGATGGGAATGAAGACGTCGCCGATCAGCTGCGTGTTATGGGGCAGGTCGCGCACCACGCCCGTCACCAGAACATCCGCCTGGCGGGTCACGCAGGTTCCTTGCAGCTCCGGTTCAGGGCCGAATTCGCAGACGGGACCCACGCGAAGCATCTTTCCCAGCGCGGGCGCGTCACCAAAATATTTCTTGGCCATGCTTTCGGTGATCACCGCCGATTCTGGCTGGGCAAAGAGAGTGGCACGGTCTCCCGCTACCAGCGGAAGCTGGATGATCCGGAAGAAATTGGGACTCACCACGTCAACATGGTCCAGGAAATTGCGGTTTCCCGTCGTCACCGTCATCTGGCGGTTCAGAAGATGGACAGCCGCCTTCACCTCGGGAATCTGCGCCTGCATAGCGTCAGGCTCCGGGAAGGTGGAACTGGTCCCCATCATCGTCGGCTGGCCCGGCACATGGAAGGTGCCCTCGACCCGATAGAGATTTTCCGTGCCTGGAATCCATTTGTCGTAGGAAAGTTCGTCCCTGAGCAACAGGATGATGAAGATCGCGCAGATCAGCCCCACCGTCAGCCCAGCTATGTTGATGAAGCTGTAAAGCTTGTGGCGGGTGAAATTCCGCAGCGCCGTGACCAGATAATTGCGGAACATCCGAGTTAACCCCTGTTGCGGACAGTCCTCACGTCATGACGGGAAATGCGGGCCATCCGGGCGCGCCATTAGCTCGACGGTTGGAAATCGAGCGCGGCTGCTCCGGATGGCCCGGCATTCCCTCTCACAACACTTGCCTGATGCTTTCGGTGACGATGGCGCCGTCCAAGAGATTGACGATGCGGTGAGCATATTCGGCGTGGGAGTGCGAGTGCGTCACCATCACGATGGTGGTGCCCTCCTCGTTCAGCTGCGTCAGAAGCTGCATCACCTCTTCGCCATTGGCGGTGTCGAGATTGCCGGTGGGCTCGTCGGCCAGGATCAGCTTTGGCCGCTTAACCACAGCGCGGGCGATGGCGACGCGCTGCTGCTGGCCGCCGGAAAGCTGCGACGGCATGTGACGGGCGCGGTGCGAAATCTTCATCCGCTCCAGCGCCGCGGCCACCCGCCGCTTGCGCTCGCCGGCGGTAACGTCGTCATGATAAAGCAGCGCCAGCTCCACATTCTCCGACACGTTCAATTCGTCGATCAAATTGAAGCTCTGGAAGACGAAGCCGATCGCCTGCTTGCGCAGCGCCGAAAGCTGGGTCTCGGAATAGCCGGCGATATTCTCGTTGCCAAACCAATATTCGCCGCCCGAGGGTGCATCCAGCATGCCCACGATGTTGAGCAAGGTGGACTTGCCGCAGCCCGACGGCCCCATCACGGCCAGGAATTCGCCGTCATGGACGTCCAGACTCATCTCGCGGATCGCCAAGGTTTCCACCTCGTCGGTGCGGTAGGTCTTCTCCAGATTCTTCAGCCTGATCATGTGCGCCCCTTGATGTACTAGCTGCGATTTGTCAGCCGCCCGAACTCGGCTTTCCGAATTCGACCCGGTCCATCTTTTGATAGGCCTCATAGCCCGAGACGATCACTTTCTCGCCCGGTGAAAGCCCATCCACCACTTCCACGAATTGCGGATTGCGCCGGCCCAGCCGCACGTTGCGCCTCATCGCGGATTTGCCGCCCGGCGTCACCACGAACACCCAGTTGCCGCCCGTATCCTGATAGAAAGGCCCGTTGGGCAGCATCACCGCTTCGCTGGCGCCGCCCAACTCCACGCGCATGTCCACCGCCTGGCCGACATGGATGTTGGTGGGCGCCTTGCCCTCGAAATGGAAATCCACCTTGAAGGTGCCGTTGGTCACCTGCGGATAGACTTTCGCCACCTGCGCCTTGAAATTCTCGCCGTCGATGGTGAACAGCGTCTCCTGCCCCATATTGACCCGGCCCAGATAGAATTCGTCCACATCGGCCATCAGCTTGAAGCGGTCGGCGGAATTCACCTGGCCCAGCACCGCGCCGGCCGCCTTGTTCTGACCCACTTCCGCGTCCAGCGCGGAGAGCTGCCCGTCCATCGGCGCGCGGATGGTGAGCGCTTCCACCTGGGCATTGGCCACGACCCCACCATTGGCGGCGGTGGCGGACCCTTGCGACAATTGTGAGGCGCGCACGTTCTGCTCGACATCGCCCGAGGCGATGGTGGCCGCGCGCAGCTTCACATTGTAGTCGTAATCGTCCTGCGCTTGCTTGACGACGCTGGGGGCGATGGCCTGCCCGTCCAGCAGAATCTTGTCGACGATCAGAACATTCTTGAGTCGGCTGATCTCGTGATCGATGTTCAATATGTCTTGTTGGTATTTGAAGCGGGTCTGTTCAAACGCGAGTTGCTGGGCCGCCACTTCCAACTGCAGCGCCGGATTGGACAGCGCGATCAGGGGCTGGCCCTTCTTCACCATCGCGCCGTCCTCGACCAGCACTTCTTTCACGGTGCCCCCTTGCGCGGTGGCGAGATGATCGATGATCAAGGGCGCCACGCTGCCACGCACGGCGATGAAATCCTCGAACGGACCCTTGGTCACCGTACCGATGGTGAGCTGGTCCACCGGCACGCGATAAACCGAGCCGCCGGGACCCGACAGCG
>Ga0075522_10001835_pt1 | contig 16010 bp, 10 predicted proteins | sample NGEPerA_FD_74796 | JGI IMG/M metagenome (GOLD analysis project Ga0075522, IMG submission 74796) | Arctic peat soil microbial communities from the Barrow Environmental Observatory site, Barrow, Alaska, USA - NGEE PermafrostL2-A | ecosystem: Environmental > Terrestrial > Soil > Wetlands > Peat ... | reverse complement strand
GGCCTTGAGCGGACCGGTGTCGATCGCCTACGGCCCGCGCCTCTCCGGGACTGCGCTGCGCTCGACGACGGCCACGCTGGCGCGGCGGCTGGCGATCGTCCGCCGGCGCCTCACCGCGCGGCTGGACTTCAAAGAGATGCTCTACGGCGCCAACCTGCCAACCGAGGGGGTCCTGGCCGACGAGGTGCGCAGCGCCACCGCCGAGGCCATGGGGCCGGTGGCGGGCTTGCCGGTCGAGCCCGACATGGCCGGCGCCTTCGTCCTCGACGCGGTCGCGATCGGCGGCGCGCCCAACGATCGGGCGCTGTCGCTGGTCTGGAATCGAGGTCTGCGGGCGGGGCTGGTGGCGGCGATCGGGACGTTCGCCATCCTGCTCGTCGTGGTGACCGGGGCGCGGGGGATCTTCCTGCTGCCGCTGGCGCTGGCCCCGCTGGCGGTGGCGCTGGCGCCCTCGACGTTGCTCCGAGAGGCGATCGGACTACCGACGCTGTCGTTCTTCGGCGGCGCCTTGCTGGGCGGCGCGATCCTGGCCACCTTGTTCGCGCCGTCGCAGAGAGAGCGGGGCCCGGGATGAAACCGGCCCGCATCGGATCGTCGCTGGCGGCGGCGGTCTTGGTGGCCGGCTTGGCCGCCGGCTGCAGCTTGCCGCCGTGGCAGATCGGCGCGCCGCTCAACGGGCGCCCCTCGATCCCGCCGACGGAGGCCCGGCTGACGCCGCGCGAAGCACGCGAGGCGATCGCCCGGGCGCAGGCGCTCGGACAAACGGTGCTCGAGCTCGAGGCGCTGTCGGCACTGGCCGGTGCCGATCGCCTCACCGGCGTCGAGCGCGCGCGCTTGTGCGATCTGTTGGCGGCGCGCGCGGAGGCCTTTCGGTCGGGCGGGCGCGCGGCGCCGGCCAGCCGCGATCTGGAGAGCCTGGCCCGGCTCGACCCGGCCCGGGGCAACCGGCTGCTCGTCGAGCGGGCCCGGGTCGCCGCAGACGCGGGCGACGCCTGGAAGGCCATCGGCGCCCGCTCCGAGGCGCAGGCGGCCTTCGATCTGGCGGCGCTCTTGGGCGGCGTCGATCGCGCCCGGGTGCCGGGGCCGGCCCCGGCGCCACCCGCCGCGCCACCCACGCTGCCGCCGGATGTGTCGAGCTGGGTGCTGCAGGGACCGGCGCTGTCGCAGCGTCTGCTCCCGCTGGCGGCGGTCCATCCCGCCATCCTCGACGATTCGCCGCGGGCGCTGCGCTGGGCCGAGCTGCTGCTCGATGAAGATCCCAGCTCGCCCGACGTGCTCGAGCTGGTGGCGTTGATCTTCGGCCGCGCCGGTCGCTTCGGCGGCACCGATCGCATGCTGATGGAGCTGACCTTTCACTCGCCCGATCGGGCCGCCGGCCTGGCCCGCGGCGCCGCGGTCTGGGACCGCCTCGGGCGGACGCGCGAAGCCTGCGCCCAATGGATCCGGGCCGCCTGCTGGCGCGACCAACCGGGCGATCCGCTGTGGCGCACGGCAATCTCCTGCGCCCGCCGAGATCCGGGCGCCGGCGATTGGCGCGCCATCCGCGCCTACGTCCTCGATCGCGCCCGTCCCGAGGATCGCGACGCGCTCGCCGCGGCCCTCGACGCGCCGTAAGCTCGAGCTATCGGCGACGTTCTTCGAAGGCCAAAAGCTTGGCGCGCAGGTCGGCGAAGGTCGCGGCGGCGGCCGGCGCGGCGGCCAAGTTGGCCTTCTCGCCCGGATCGGCCTTGAGATCGTAGAGCTCCCAGCGCCGGTCGCTTATTCGATGGATGATCTTGTGGTTGCCTTCGACCATCATCGCCGACTGGTGCGGCCAGGCCGTAGCGGGCATCTGCTCGGCGAAGATCGGCTCGGGCGGCTGCGGATGCCCCTCGATGCGCGGCATCAGGCTGCGCCCCCGCAGGTTGGCCGGGATGGGCGCGCCCACCAGATCAAGCAGCGTCGGCGCCACGTCGACCAGCTCGGCGTCGTCCTCGATCACCCGCGGCGCCTGTCCCGGGATGGCGATGATGAGCGGCACGCGGGTCTGCTCGTCGAACAGATCCGTGCCGTGGAAGTAGGCCTTGTGCTCACCCCAGGCTTCGCCGTGGTCGGCCATGATGACGATGGCGGTGTTCTTGTCGAGCCCGAGCCCGTGTACCGCATCGAAGAGCTTCTTCACCCACAGGTCGGTGAAGGCGATCTCGTAGTCGTACTTCTCCATCAGTCCCGGCACCCCCGACAGCGTGGTCGGAAACTCCTTGTGTGGCATGTACGACGAGTGCGGCTCGAACAGGTGGGTCCAGAGCACGAAGCGCTCGTGGCGCGCGGCCGCCTGCTGCAATCGCGCGATCACCCGCGGCACGATGCGCGGCGAGGCGCTGTCCTTGTTCGACTCGGCGATGGTCCCGGCGCCATCGTCCGACCACTCGGCGAAGCCCTTACTGATTCCGCGGTCGGCGGTGAAGTAGAAATGCGAGAAGATCCCGATCGGCCTCAGCCCCACGGCGGCTAGGCTCTCGAAGAAGGTGTGGTTGCTGGGCAGGACATTCGGGTAGTTCACGGTCGGCTTGTCCCAGGCGATGTCGGTCGGGTAGCGACCGGTCAGGATCGACGGGAACGAGCGCGGGGTGTTGGGCGCCTGCGACCAGACGCGCCGGAAGTAGGCCCCGCGCCGCGCCAGCGCGTCCAGCGTGGGGGTCAGCGAGTGGCCGGCCGGGCGGCCATAGCCGGCGACGCCCAACCGGTCGGCGCGAAAGGCGTCGATGGTGACGATCAAGATGTTGCCCTTGAACGCATCGGCACGCGGCTTGATGGGAACGATCGCGGCGGCGGCGCCGGGCACTTCGCCGCCGGCGCTATCCGTGACCGCCGCCGATGGCTTGGCATCGCCCCCTTCGCAGTCTTGGTCGATTCCGTCGCCGGGGATGTCCTCGGCGCCCGGGTAGACGTCGGCGCGGCGGTCGTCGCAATCGCCACCGCCGAAGCGCGCCGAGAACCCATCGCCGTCGTGATCGGTCAGCCGGCGCGCGGTGGCGAGCAGAAACGGCAGCCCCCAACCGGCGTCGGCGATCGCGCCGTAGGCCGGCGCCCCCTCCGGCACCCGGGCGCCAGCGCCCAAGGCGACCAACGCCACGACCGCCAGGGCGATCGGCAGCCCGCGTCCGAGCGCCATGGGCATCCGCGCCCGCAGCCGTCGCCCGGCCGACGATCCGAACCAGAACAGGCCGTGGCCGGCGCCCAGCGCGAGCGCCAGGGCAGCCACATAGAGGGGCCCCAGATCGAGCACCCGCCAGTCGGCCCGCGACAGCGCCGCGATCAGCGCCAAACCGCCCAGCCCGGCCAGCGCGACCAACAACAAACCGGTCGCGCCCAGCGCGCGCGGACGGGGCAGCGAGCGGGCGATCCCGCGTAGCAGCGGCAAGAGCGCCATGGCGACCACCGCCCCGGGCAGCGCCCCGATGACGACCAGGCCGCCCGCCGCGATCATGGCCAGCTTCTGGCTCGCCATCTTGCCCACGAAGAAACGCTCGCCCGCGGCGGCGACCAGCGCCGCGACCAGCGTGCCGCACAAGGCTGCCAGAATGCCGGCCACGACCGCACGGTCGCGCCCGGGATCACTCCCCAGCCTCTGCCAGGCCGGCGGACGCGCGCCGTCGATTGCACCCACCGCCAGGTCGGCCAGCAGGCCGAGCAGGACCGCCGCGCCGCCATAGAGGCCCAAGGCCAAGACGAACACGTCACCGACCGCGCCGTGTCCGGCGGTCCGTGCCGCGTCGATCAGACCGGCGCCGAAAATGCCGGCCGAGACCGAAGCTCCGACCGGGCGCCGCAAGCTGGGGAGCTTCATCCAGTCTAGGCAGCTAGCACGCGGCACCGCGGCTGACAACTTTGCCCCAACCCGCCTGGCCCCCCGGGGGCCGGCCGGTGGTCTCAACTTGACACGCCGTCGCCAAACCAGTATTGCGAGCGCATGGGAAGACGGGACAATCGGCGGTCGATGAAAATGCGTCGCCGCGTACGGCAGGGAAAGTTGAAAGCGCGCCTCGCCAAAAAGCGAGCGGCCGGACGTGGCAAGGCCGCGGCAGCCGCCAGCGCGAAGCCGGCCAAGAAGAAGGCCGCCGCGCCGAAGAAGTAGCGGGGGCGGGCTGGTTTGCCCGCACGTCCGCTCGAACCCGCGGCGCCACCATCCGCGGCGCCCCCTGTCGTCGCCGCGCCAACCGCCCTGATGCGGCAGTACCTCGAGGTCAAAGCGAGGTACCCGGACGCCATCGTGCTGTTCCGGCTGGGCGACTTTTACGAGATGTTCTACGAGGACGCCGTCTATGTGGCGCGCGCCTTGAACCTGACCCTCACCACCCGCGACAAAGGGAAAGAGGATCCGGTGCCGATGTGCGGCGTCCCGCACCACGCGGTCCGCGGCTACCTGAACAAGCTCACCGAGCTCGGCCACCGGGTGGCCCTCTGCGAGCAGCTGGAGGATCCGCGCAATGTCCGCGGGATCGTCAAGCGCGACGTGGTCCGGGTCGTCACACCCGGCGTTGTGCTGGACGAGGAGTCGCTCGATCCGCGCGCCCCCAGCTACGTGGCAGCGGCCGTCGGCGAAGCCCGCGGCGGATACGGCTTGGCCTATCTCGACGTGACGACCGGCGACTTCCGCGCCACCGAAGCGCCCAGCATCGAGGCGCTCTGCGAGGAGATCGGGCGCGTGGCGCCCCGCGAGCTGGTCTTCGGCCGCCGAGATGCGGATCGTGCATTGGTCGACCTGGTACGGGCGGCCCATCCGCGCGTCGCGCGGGCCCAGGTCGACGACGGCGATCCGGCCGTCGAGCTGCCGCGCACTTTGGGCGCCGCCTTCGATCCTGGGCTTCTCGATTCGTCGCCCCGGGCGGCGGCCGCCATCGCCGCGGTGTTGCGCTACGCACGCGCCACCCAGCCCGGGGCCGAATTGCCGCTCAGGGGCGTCGAGATCACCGCGCGGACCGACACGCTGGTCATCGACGAGCAGGCCCGGGCACACCTGGAGCTGGCGGAGTCGCTGCTCGATCGACGCCGGTCCGGTTCGCTCATCGAGGTTCTCGATCAGACACGGACCGCGATGGGCGGCCGCCTCCTGCGCCGCTGGCTGCTCTTCCCGTCGGTCGATCTGGCGACCATTCGCCGGCGCCACGACGCGGTCGAACGGCTGGTCGGCGCGCACGCGGCCCGCGATCGGGCCCGCCAGCTGCTGGGCGAGGTGGCCGATCTGGAGCGGCTGGTGGGGCGGGCGCGTCTCGGCGTCGCGACGCCCCGCGATCTGGCGGTCCTCGGGCGATCGCTCAGTCTGCTACCGGCCGTCGCCGAGGCGCTTTACGCCGCGCACGAGGTCGAGCTGCGCGGCTCGGCGGCCGGAGAGACAGATCTGCTTCGCCTCAGCGGCGCCGATGACGATGCCGGCACCGACGACGATCTTGGCGCCGAGTTGGCGGCCGAGCTGGTTCGGGTCCTGCGCCCCGACGCGCCGGCGCTGGCGCGCGAAGGCGGCTACGTCAACCCGGGCGTCTCGGCCGAGCTCGACGGGCTGCGCGACATCGCCAGCGGCGGTCGAGATCGGATCGCCGCCATCGAGACCCGCGAGCGGGAACGAACCGGCATCCCGTCGCTCAAGATCAAGTTCAACAACGTCTTCGGCTACTACATCGAGATCACGCGCTCGCACCTGGCGGCGGTGCCCGCCGATTATCGGCGCAAGCAGACCGTCGCCAATGCCGAGCGTTTCGTCACCACCGAGCTCGGCGAGTTCGAGCAGACGGTGCTCTCCGCCGACGAACGCCGAATCACGATGGAGCTGGCGATCTTCGAGGCGCTGCGCGCGCGGGTGGCGGCGACGGCGGAACGCCTGCTGGCGTTGGCCGGGCGTGTCGCCACCGCCGACACCCTGGCCGCGCTGGCCGAGGTGGCCCACCGGGGCGGCTACTGCCGGCCCGAGGTCGACCAATCCGGCATCATCGATCTCACCGACGCCCGCCATCCGGTGGTCGAGCGGTTGGCCGCCGCCGGCAGCTTCGTCCCCAACGACGTTCGCCTCGATCCGGCCGCCGAGCAGATCCTGATCGTGAGCGGCCCCAACATGGCGGGCAAGTCGACGCTGATGCGGCAGGTGGCACTGGCGGTCATCCAGGCCCAGATGGGTGGCTTCGTGGCGGCCCGAGCCGCCCGCATCGGCCTCGTCGATCGCATCTTCACGCGCGTCGGCGCCGGCGACAACCTGGCGCGCGGCGAATCGACCTTCATGGTCGAGATGCGCGAGACGGCGCACATCCTGCGGTATGCCACGGCCAAGAGCCTGATCGTCCTCGACGAGATCGGGCGCGGCACCTCGACCTACGACGGCGTGTCGATCGCCTGGGCGGTGGCCGAGCACCTGCACGATCGGGTGGGTGCCAAGACGCTCTTCGCGACCCACTACCACGAGCTGGCGGCGCTGGCCGCCCAGCACCCACGCGTGCGCAACGTCAGCGTGGCCGCCCGGGAGTGGAAAGGGGAGGTGGTCTTCCTGCGCAAGCTGACCCCCGGGGGAACCAGCCGCTCGTTCGGCGTCGAGGTCGCCAGGCTGGCCGGGCTTCCGCCGCCGGTGGTGGCGCGGGCGCGGGCCATCCTGCGAACGCTCGAGGCGCCACCGGTCCAAGGTCGGGCGGGGATCTCCGGGTCATCCGGGTCATCCGATGTTCCGCGGCCGGTCGCTCCCGACGCGGCCGAAGCCGGAGATGGGCAGCTCGGGCTGTTCGAGCCGCCGACCGCGGCCGCGCTGGCCGCGCTGGCCGGCATTCCGGCCGCGTCGCTCATCGAGCTGGTCGAGCGGCTGCGTGATCTAGACCCCGACGAGCTCTCTCCCCGGGCGGCCCACGCTCTGCTGGCCGAGCTGGTGAGAAAGTTGACGCCGCTGCCTTAGGTCCGTTTTGATGAAATTGGCGCACGCGTCGGGCATGCTCGAAAGGCGCGGTCGCCGGTTTCATTCGATGTTCAAGCTCGCCCCCGTTTTTAGAGCCATCGCCGTCGTCGCCTGTTGGGCGTTGTTCTCCCCGCGCGCGTCCGCGGCACCGCCAGCCACCAAGCCTGCCCCGCCGACGTCGACCAGGAAAACCAGCCGGGCGGCGACCGTCGCAGCGAGCAAGGCGGGCGCCAAAAGAACAGGCCAGACCGCCAAGGCCGCCAAGAAGGCTCCCAAGAACGGCCCGGTGATGCTCTACCACGTCAACCGGCGCGAGACGATGGCGCTGCGGCTGCGCGACAGCCACGGCCGGCCCGTCAAAGGGATGCAGAAGCGCTTCGATCACTTCCTGCGCTGCCACTACACCAACGTCCAGCATAAGATGGATCCCCGTCTGATGCGGCTCATCTATGCGACCGGCCGCCACTATCCCGGGCGTCGGGTCGAGGTAGTCTCCGGCTACCGCCACCCGTCGGTGGCCAAGAACCCCCACAGCCCGCACATGCTGGGGCTGGCCTGCGACTTTCGTATCGAGGGGATCAAGACCGCCGAGTTGCGCGACTATCTGCGCCGGACCTACGACAAAGTGGGGGTCGGCTACTACCCGAACTCGAGCTTCGTGCACCTGGATGTCCGCAAGGATCGTTCGGCGTTCTGGATCGACTATTCCGGCCCCGGCGAGCGGGCCATGTACTCGTCGAGCCCCGATGAGGACCTCCGCTCGGGGCGCGCCGACCGTTACCACCCGACCAAGATCGACAGTGCCTGGACCGACGACGGCGGGGGCTCGGCGCCGGCCCCCGATCAAGGCAAGGAACCCGACAAGGATCAGGAAACCCCCTGATTATTTTGTGTTAGTGTCCGGCTTTCCCCGGCGCGCGCCGCTGGGAAGGCCACCTAGGAGGGCTCGATGAGAATCACTGGTGCTGTTGTCCTGGCTGTGTCGCTCGGTACCGCCGCGTTGCTTGCGGGCTCGCCGGGTTACGCCAAAGGCAAGGCCAAGGCAAAGGCCAAGAAGGCCGCGGCCGCGTCCGGCGACGAGGGGCATGCCCCGTCCGCCAGCGCGGCCGAGGTGAACAAACTGAAAGCCGTGCACCTGGGCGATCCCAAAGCCGGAACCTTCAAGTGGGGGATGAAGCCCGAAGAGGTCATGGCCGAGGTGCGGGTCGCGATCGAGAACAAGTATCAGCCGCGCATCGAGCAGGCCTCGCAAGATCCGGGCAAGCAGCAGCGGGTCCGCGACGAGATGGCCCGCGAGATCAACGCCGTCAAGAAGAGCTACACCAAGTTCGAGGGTCAAAAGAGCGGCTGGGACGTCTCCATCGTCGGGCCCGAGTTCCAGCAGGGGACGGCCGAGTCGGTGCTGGTTACCAAAGAAGACCAGTGGACCCGCTACTACTTCTTCTTCGAGGACGGCCTCTACAAGATGTTCCTGGCGTTCAACAAGGACGCGCTGCAGGGGAAAAGCTTCCAGGATTTCGGTAAGAGCCTGGAGAGCAAGTACGGCAAGGGCAAACAGGTCTACCGCGACGAAAAGACCAAGGGCGGTGTCGACCACATCCTCGACCACTACCTCTGGTCGGCCGGCGGCAGCGACCGCCTCAAGCTGGTCGACCGCTCGGAGTTCTACGGCGTCTATTGCCTGGTGCTTTTCGACGGCAGCGTCCAGGAGCGCGTGAACGAACGCCGCAAGGTCGTCAACCCCGGCGGCGTCGAGACGGATCCGCTGGTCGAGGCCATCGCCAACCGCGGTGGCAAGGAGAGCGCCGACGAGAACGACGACATCATCGACCGCGTGACCGGCAAGGAGACCAAGAAGCCGGGCACCGAGTCGCACGACGACATCGTTGTGCCGTCGACCGGCAACGCGGCGAGCTCGGCCGGCGGTAACTCCAGGAGCGGCTCGTCCGGCTCGTCCGCCTCGACCTCCGAGAGCAAGAAGAAGGGCAAGAAGAGCGGGGGGAGCGACAGCACCACCGACGGTCTCGAGCTTTAAGCGCTACGCTTGATGACGTGAAGTCAGCGGCGCTGGTAATTTTGGGGGCCGCGGGGCTGCTGGCGTCGCGGTCGGCAGAAGCCGACAGCTGCAGCCTCCTCACCTACACGTTCCAACCCGACTGTTTTCGGCCGGCCGGCAGCTTGGGGTGCACCTTCGACCCGACCCATCCGGACTTCGGCCCCCAGATCGCCGTCTGGGTGACCAGCGCGGACGGATCGCGCTTCGTCGACACGCTGATGGCGACCAACGCCGTCGCGATCCACGGGATCGGCAACCGGCCCGGCACCTGGAACTTCCCGTCCGGGCCCCGATTCCCCTACGGTCGGCGCCAGATGGCGCTACCGATCTGGGCCCACGCCCGGGGGGAGCTCTATCCGCTGGTATTCATGAACGACGGGAACGACGACGACCTGGCCAGCCACGCCGACGTCTCGTCGCCCGAGCCGTACTTCTGCCGGCCGATGCTCGACAGTGAGATCGTCGATGCCATCACCTGCCCAAGCGGGCAGTTCCGCAGCGCCAAGGGTGTGCTCGACGCGAGCCAGCCGCAGTCCTACTACCCGCCCCGCGCCGATCTCTTCGACTTCGGCGGGGCACCGTGCATGCGCCTCATCCAATATCCCGGCTCCTGCTCGCCGGGCGACTCGGCCCAGTACTTCGCGCTGAACGACGTCGACACGGTGGCCGCCGCCACACCCCCCTATGGATCGCCGTTTACGGGCAGCTGGGTCATTCCCAGTGATCTCCCGGCGGGCGACTACGCGCTCTCGGTCGAGGTCGGCAAGGAGTTCGATGGCAACGCCGCCAACCAACACCCCTCCGAGGTCAGCGCCGTCGACCAGCAATACTATGCGGGCTACGGTCAGGACGGCAACGTGGGTCAGCCGTCGGTGCTGTTCCAGGTGCCCTTCACGGTGGGACCCGGGATGGTCGGCACCGGTGCCGCAACCGCCACGATGGCCGGCTACGGCGACTGGAGCGGCGCGACCGGCGATCTCATGGCGCCCGACGCCACCATTGCCGGCGATCCGGGCAGCGGCGAGGGCCGTCTCTTGCTCTTCGACGGACCGACCGGCCCGGCCAAGGTCTCGGTTTCCATCGGAGCCTGTCCCAGCGTCGACTGTTCGAGCAATCCCGTGCCCGTGCCGCTGCCGGTCTCGTTCACCGCGACGGCCGCCGCCTCCGGCACCGGCGCGGCGCTGACGGTCCTGCAGGCGAGCGGGACCGGAGGGCAAGCGGTGCTGGCCTACGAGGCCCGTTACACGATTCTAGGCAACATGGCGACCATCGATCCCTCGTCTTTTCCGGCCTGGACCCCGGCGGGCAGCCTGGCGGTGGGAGCCGCCGGCTCGGAAGTCACGGTCCAGATCGACGGGTTGACGCCGCTGAGCTACTACGCGCTCGGGGTGCGCGCCACCGGCGTCTGCGGTCCCTCGGCCATCACCTTCCAGCGCTTCCGCACGCCGGCGCAAAAGTTCACCCAGCTTTCGGGCTGCTTCATCGCGACGGCCGCCTTTGGCTCCGACCTGGCGCCCGAGATCCGCGGGTTGCGTACCCTGCGCGACGCCGCCACGACCCGCAGTCCACTGGCCAAGGCCGCGGTCGATCTGTATTACCGCGCTTCGCCGCCGTTGGCGGAGGCGCTCCGCCGTTCGGCTACGGCGCGTGCGCTGATTCGCGCCGCCCTCCGCCCGCTCACGCGTTGAGACACGTCGCGAGGGCAGGGGGCGGGCAGGGGAAGGCCGAAAGTCCGGCCGGTAGGGAGCCGGCGACTAGAAAACCGTAAAGATGTCCGGGCGGGCGGCATCTTTGCCAACACCCTCGATGAGCTCGTGCTGGCTGGTCGTCAGGCGGCTCACCAGACCGCGGATGTTGACCATCCGCTGCTTGTAGCTCTCCTGGCGGACCTGCTCCGGCGAGCCCGACATGACCGCGTCCATGAGCGGCGTCGGCTTCAACGGCACCAGGTTCCCGAGATCGAGCTTGCTGCCGGTTTTGCGATCGACGAACGGCGCGCCGCTGCCGGAGCGGATCTTGAAGCCCACCAGATCCTTCGCGCCGCACTCCTTGCCGCCGTTCTTGCAAACCTGATCGCCGATCTCGACCAGGTTGGCCAGAATGATGTTGCCCGCGCTGTTGTCGAAGACGACGCCGTAGTTCTTGGCCGGCCCGGTCGTTTTCTCGGCGTAGGCCTTGAGCGACTCCGCATCGTTGTCGGTGCGCCGAATATGGCGCTCGATCTCGGCATAAAGGGCGATGGTGTCGTAGTAGTAGTTGAAGAGCTTGTCGACGTCGGCGTCCGGCAGGCGGAAGAAGTCCACCCGGAAGATGGTGGCCGTGGTCGGCCGCGGGTCGAGCTTGACGGTCTTCAGATCCGCAATGAGCTGCGGATCGTACGAAAGCGGATCCTTCTTGGCAGCGGTCAGGCGCTGCTGGCTCATCGCCACCATGCGACCGATCTGCGTGAGGTTCTTCTCCATCCCATCGAGCTCGGTCTTGACCGCCTTGGCGGCGTGGTTGGCGGTGTTCATGTTGGCTCGGCCGACGCTGGCGATGCCGAGCCCGCCGCCCAGCGCGAACGCCGCGGCGCCCACGATGGTCGAGGTGATGATGACGGCCTTGCCGCGACCCGAACGCATGTTCTGGACCGGCGCGCCATCATCAATGGTCCGCAGATCGAAACCGCCCTGCGGGGCGCGCATGTTGGCGTAGGGGTTCATCCCCGCCGGGGCCGGCGCAGCGGCCTGCGGCGCAGCGGCCTGGGCCTGTGGGGCGCGCGCTTGCGGAGCGCCGACGGCCGGCGTGGGCGCTCGGCCAGGCTGTTGCGGGAAAGGGGCTCCCGGGCCGGGGCCGCGGGGAGGCATGCCACCCGGCGCGGGTGCGCCCGGCTGGCCATCGGGTCGCTTGAGACCGAGACGGGCCTTCAGATCACTGATGTCCTTGGTCGGCGGGACGCCTGGCTTCCTATTCTGATCCACGGAACTCCTCCGGCGCGGGTGCCATCACGCGCGCTACGTCTGGTCGGCGGTGGGCGGACAAAGCAGCACGGGAACGAAAAGAAAACGGACCATACTGGCGGCCTCCGCACCTGTCAAGCGAACCCCGCCAAAACAAAGCGTGTTTGCGCTCCGCTTCGGCGGGGGAGGTCGGCCAGGAGGTTTTCCAGATACAGCGGGTCGGTCGCGGCCGTCGATCCCGCGGCCGCGGATCCGCGCTCTAGCGGATCTTGGTCGAGTCGGATCCGCCGTAGCTCAGGAACGATTCGATGGCCCAGGCTGCCTCCGGTGGCAGGTTGGTGAAGCGAACGCCGACCGTGCGCCCTTCGCGGGTCACCGTTTCGCCGGACGCGGTCAGGATGTCGTCGCGATCGGGGAGCTGGAACTGCAGCCCCATGAATTGGGGCGCGCGGCTGCCGTCCGGTTCGATGGTCGGCACCAGGCGCGCGCCGGTCCGACTGATGTCGACCATCCGGCACATGTAAGGTTGGCCCTCGAGAAAACGGTTCATGTAAAGGTCGACGTTGACCCGCCGATGGGTCCGCCGGTCGGATCCGCGGGCGCGCACTTGCCCGCGGCGGTTGAGAATGCGTTCCGAGCTCTTGGCTTTCAACATGGAGTCCTCCTTCGTGCGGTCGTTCCTACATGTAGGTCCAAGTAAGTGTTTAGTCAAATTTTCTCCCATCTGGGTGCCACCGACCCACCCACGCCGCGACCGTCATATGTCTGCAACCGGCCGAACCGCGGCTGAATCATTGACTCGGAGCGCCGCGCTGCCGATAATCTGTGGCGCCTTAGTATCTTTGCCAGCTTATCGGCGCGCCCATCACCGCGCAGCCGCCGTACCGCGCACCACTCCCCAACCCCCCAAAGCCGACCAGAGGAGCCAGGTATGCACCGCATGAAGATCGGGCTTGTAGCCGCCGTCGTTCTCGTCGTTTTGACGGCCGGCGTTTACACCGTGGTGACGCATGAGCTGAGGGACGCCACCGTCCGCTCGGTCGAATCCGACGTGTCGCGCGCCCAAAGGATGCATAGCGACATCCAGCGCCTCGAGGGTTTCGAGTTTGCCAACCTGGTGGCCGGCCTCGCGCGCCGTTCCGCGGTGGTCGACGTTTTTTCGAAGTCGGATGAAACCAGCCGCCGCCAGGCGGCTTTCGAGCAGTGCGAGCAGATCAATGGGTTCCTCCAAACCGGCGGCGCCCACAAGGCCGACATCGTCGCGATCATCGACGCCGAAGGGAAGGTCGTGGCGCGCGATCTGAACGTCAACGCGATGGTCGGCGAGGATCTTCGCTCCAAGTACCCGGCGGTGGCAACTGCGTTGCGCGGCGAAGCGGTCAAGGACGTCTGGACGCTCGGCAACCGGATGACCCGGGTGGCGGTGGCGCCGGTGGTGCAACCGGACGGGACCATCCGCGGCGCGCTGCTGGTCGGCTACGTGGTCACGGCGCGCGACGCGCAGGCCAAGCGCGATCTGCTCGGCACCGAAGTGGCGTACTTCCACAACGGCAAGGTCCACACGTCCAGCTTCGTCTCCGAGGGGACGGGTGAGAACGCCAAGGAGGACGGCAACAAGACCCAGGCCTTGAACCAGATCCTCTTCCAATCATCGGACGCCTGGGGAAAGCAGGCCCTGCAGAAGGGGGCCGCCAGCGAGATCTTCCACCTGACGCTCGACGGGCGCGAGTACGCCGCCGTGGCCGCGCCGCTGCACGGCAACGCCTTCGACAAGACCAGCGGCGTCGTGACGTTATCGTCGATCTCGGACGCGCTCGACCCGGTCTCTTCGGTCGGGATGAAGGTCGCGGGGTTCGGCGTGCTGGCCATCCTCGTGATGCTGGGCGCGGTGGTGCTGACCTCGCAGCGGTTCATCAAGCCGCTCGACAAGATCGAGCTGGGCGTCGCCGAGATCATCAACGGCAACATCGACTACCAGTTCAAGCCGGTGGGCCCGGACTTCGAGGGTCTGTCGAACGGGCTCAACGTCATGCTGGCCCGGCTGCTCGGCCGTGAAGAGCCGAACGAGGACGAGCCCGAAGAGGAGCAGGACGAGACCTCGCGCTGGCGCTCGGATCAGATGCTGGTCGAGGAGGGCTCCGGCCCGGGCGCCTCGCCGAGCCCGGAGGCGACGGCGCTTTCGCAGGAGAGCGAGCCGGTCTACTACACGCGGATCTTCAACGAGTATGTGGCGGCGCTCAAGAGCCAGGGCAAGCCGACCAAGGGGATCAGCGTGCAGGCCTTCACCGCCAAGCTCCGCCTCATCGAGGGGGGCCTCAAGCAGAAGTGGAAGTGCCGCATGATTCGCTTCAAGGTCAACGCCCAGGGCGAGCAAGCCACGCTCAAACCGATCCCCATCAATTGAGGTCTGGTCCCCCCTAGAAGGGTTTGCAGGCCTCCCGCCGCTTCTTTGTATGGCTGAATGTTTCGGTTGGGAGACGGGGTTGGTAAGGTGGGGGCGTGCGGGTTGAAAGTGGGCTCGATGTCCTTTGTAAGGAACGGCTGGATCTGCTGCGCGGGCGGCGGGTGGGGGTGCTCTGCCACCCGGCCAGCGTGGCCGCCGACCTCACGCACGTCGTCGACCGGCTGATCGAAGCCGGCGTGCGACCGGCGCGGCTCTTTGGACCCGAGCACGGCGTGCGGGGCGAAGTGCAGGACATGGTCGGGCTGTCGGACGAGCGCGACGGACGCACCGGCATCCCGGTGGTCAGCCTCTACGGCGACACGTTCGAGTCGCTGGCTCCGGCGGCGGCGGATCTCGACGGGCTCGACGTGTTGGTTGTCGACCTGCAGGACATCGGCAGCCGTTACTACACCTACGTCTGGACCATGGTGCTGGCGATGGCATCGGCCGCGCGCGCCGGCGTGTCGGTCGTGGTGCTCGACCGACCGAATCCCCTCGGCGGCAACCTGATCGAAGGCGGCAGCGTCGATGCGGCGTACGAGTCCTTCGTGGGCCTGGCGGCGGTGCCGGTGCGCCACGGTTTGACCATCGGCGAGGTCGCGCGCCTTTGTTCGGCCGGTCTGCCGTGGGGCGGCGCCCGGTTTGCGCGACCGCTGGACGTCGAGCTCACGGTGGTGCCGATGCGGGGTTGGCGGCGCGCGATGGGCTTCGAGCAGACCGGCTTGCCGTGGGTGATGCCGTCCCCGAACATGCCGACGCCGGACACGGCGTTGGTCTATCCCGGGCAATGCCTCTTCGAAGCCACCAACCTGTCGGAGGGGCGCGGGACAACCCGCCCCTTCGAGCTGGTCGGCGCGCCGTTTTTGGACGGCTACGCCTGGGCGGACGCGCTGGCGGCCGCGTCCGCCGACGGTCGCACGCTGCCGGGCGTGCAGTTTCGGCCGCTGTCGTTTCGCCCCACGTTTCACAAGTTCGCCGGCCGTTCGTGCGGTGGGGTGCAACTCCACGTGACCGCCCCGGAGCGGTTTCGCCCGTTGTTGACGGGGATCGCGCTGCTGTCGACGGCCCGACGGCTGGCGCCGGCCGATTATCGCTGGCGCGCGGAGCCTTACGAGTTCGTGGCCGATCGTCCCGCCATCGATCTGCTGACCGGTGGCGATGGGATTCGCGCGGCCATCGAACGGGACGCCCCTCTCGACGAGATCGCCCAGTCGATGGCGCCCTTCGAGCGGGCCTTCGCCGAGCATCGCCGTCCCGCGCTGCTGATCGCGTACGAGTAGCCGCATGCGGATCGCGCTCTTCGGAGGGAGCTTCAATCCGCCGCACGTGGCGCACCAGATGGCGGCGCTCTATGTCCTCGAAACGGCGCCCATCGACGAACTCTGGATCCTACCTGCCTTTCGGCATGCCCACGGCAAGGCGCTGGCGCCGTTCGAGGATCGGCTGGCCATGTGCGAGCTGGCGGCGCGGGCGCTCGGGGCGCGCGCCAAAGTCAGCGACGTCGAGCGCGAGCTCGGCGACGAAAGCCGCACCTTGCGCACGCTGCGGACGCTGCAGGCGCGGTTCGCCGAGCATGTCTTCTCGCTGGTGATCGGCGCCGATCTGCTCGCCGAAGTGCCGACCTGGTATGGGGGCGCCGAGCTGCGGCGCAGCGTCCCGTTC
>Ga0075522_10001834_pt1 | contig 16019 bp, 15 predicted proteins | sample NGEPerA_FD_74796 | JGI IMG/M metagenome (GOLD analysis project Ga0075522, IMG submission 74796) | Arctic peat soil microbial communities from the Barrow Environmental Observatory site, Barrow, Alaska, USA - NGEE PermafrostL2-A | ecosystem: Environmental > Terrestrial > Soil > Wetlands > Peat ... | reverse complement strand
CCTTCTGTGTATCCTTCATGCCGTCAACCTCGCATACGTGAGGCGCTTGCCATCCACGGCATCAACGAAACTCTCTAGGCGGGTCAAGGTGTGGTTTACCACTGCTCCAGCATTCAACCGGAAGGAAACCTCACTCACATAGCGGTCAAGGTGCTTGACACTGACCTGATGCCATGTGCCGTAAATGCTGCGCTTCAGGACTGCCCAAACACTCTCTATGCCATTCGTGGATACTGTGCCACGGCTGTATTCGCCGCCGCAATGATTGACCGTATCGTGCTTATAGAAGACGCCGTTCAAACCCTTGTAAGCTACAGCCTCATCGGTCATGAGCGTGGAACCCAATTGCACATTGTCGTAGATCGCATTCTGCAAAGTCTCTCTATCCGTGTTCTCAACCGTCATAGCAATTGTCCTGCCGCCACGCTCACGGAGACCCATGACAGCTTTCTTTCCTACTGGACCGCCACCCATATTCAGTTTCTTGGACTCGTGTTTGTTGGCTTCTTTGCCACCGACATAGCACTCATCTATTTCAACGATTCCTGAAAGTTTCTCCGTCTTACCCGCGCAAGCCTCGCGCAACCGCTGAAGCATAAACCATGCCGACTTCTGAGTAATGCCGATCTCTTTGGCGAGTTGCAGACTGGAGATGCCTTTACGGGCGGTAACCACGAGATACATGGCATAAACCCACTTGTGCAACGGAATGTGTGACCGTTCAAAGATGGTTCCGGTGCGAACGGTGAAGTCTGTCTTGCACTTGTTACAGCGGTAGAAACCACCCTTGCGGGCTGTGATGCGATCCTGGCCAGTGCATGTAGGGCAGACTGTGCCAGTCGGCCAAAGACGCGCTTCAAGGTAGCTGCGAGCAGTCTCGGCGTCCGGTATCAGTTCAAAGAGTTCAAAGGTACTTATTGTGCTCTTGCTCATAAACCAATATTACTTAATTCCCATGAGGGAGTCAAGTACCATTTTGGCTATGAAGACATTATATTGCAATTATTTAGAGTAGGCTCGAAACAAGCTCCGCTAGTTCGCTCTAGTCGGGGCGCTCGACACTGGGAGAAAACCAGTGACCCTAGCGGTACTCGGAGTTAAGTATGCCTGCTAACAGTCGTTCCATGTTGGAGATTGTAGCCACCGCTCTAGTCCCTATGTCTGTGATCATTAAGGCCATCTGTGCCGTGATCCTTGCCTTATTGGCGCATTAGGTGACGACGGTCTAACCTTCCGTCCCTGTGCTGTTGAACGCAGCACAGGGACCGAATGGTTCAAGTTTGGCACAGCCGCAGCAACGTTCGGGAAAGTGGTTTTGTCCCTTGTGTTCTATTACGTAAACCACTTGTTATAAAGCGGTTTACAACCTCACCCTGTGCAGTTCGCGCTGTGCAGGGTGGATGCCCCAATCTCTTTAGAACCTATCTAGTTTCCAGTGACTCAGTTTGATGCCCGTCTCGCTTTAGGGATTCCCTTAGCTCTACGTGGTCGAGACAGCAGTACGTTTCTTAGGACTGGTTTGGGAATCGCTACAAGCGGAACGACTTCGATTGGTATGTCAGATTGAGCGAGTCGCGCTTGGAGGATTCGAGAAAACCGGCTGGGGTCTCTCCGCTGTGCCTTTCTCTTCATACTCAGACTTTACACGAGGCCAAAGGGGATCAATCAACTACCCTAGTCTCTTAAAGAGGAGCTAAACATGGACAACACAACCATAATTGAGACTTTTCAGGCGGTCCCGCACTGTAGCAAGTGCGGTAGCGATGATCTGCGGATGCCCGAGGGGATCGCCAGTCAAGACGATCTTACCGATGACAGTCTCGTTACTTGCAGGAACTGCGGGGCTGTCACCACCTACGCCGCGCTTGTTGAATCCTGCGAAGCGGACGCCGCAAAGAACATTGAAAGTGATCTCAGGGGCATTGGTGACGGCCCGCTTGACTGAAATAAAAACATTCAAAGGGATTTTTCCCAGCTTGATACTCATCGAGCCTCTCTTCTACAATTGTTGCGCTCAGAAAGGAGCAATCCAATGGCAAAGGTACCGCCGTATCATACAAATTCAATCGAAGAGCCACCTAAGAATAGAGAGGTACACCACGATCATGACGACTGCTTTGAAGGTAAGAAAATTGAGAAGAAGCATTGGGAAAAAGGAACCGGAGGGAAGCCACGCTGTAAGGAGTGCATCAAACTCGGCTAGTTCAACCGTTCGCGGAACGTAATCTCCCAATGAGGTCCGGTCACATCATTTGTATCCAATACATCCCATACACGCCTTAGAGATTGAACCGGCAATCCATAGGTGAGACAAACCGAAACGGCGCTCCAACCTGCCCCTGGTCCGCCATAAAAGGTGACTGTCGGCTCTGGATAGGCATGACCGGGGCCTCCTTCACAAGATTCAAAAGTTTCGATGTCGTGTTTTGGAAAACTTCAACGGCTTTCCGAATGCCTACGTCTAGCTGTCCGACTATATGATCTGCGGGCGGCGGTTCCGGCAACTGACATTCTTTCGGAGCGGATCGAGCAGTATGCAAAATCAAGCCGCGTGTATTTTGCCGCGTCTCTGGGTCTTTTGTGCGCTCTGTGCGTGATTCTGTTTGTCTACTGGATTTCAAATGAAACTCTCCTTTGTATTGAGGGACTTAAATATGTAATTCCCAAAAAAAGCGGCTTTGGGACCAGCAGTAGTTGGGTTCCGGGGCCGGCGCCAGTCTCCACAGCCTGTCACACTTCCGGCGGTCTGACCGCCGACTGCGCTATCCTCATAAAGGACTTGCCGGCGCCCGGCCGACTGGGCTGAAATGATGCCATTTTGCGTCAAATCTCCGCAAGCCGACGTCAGATAGACAGTCGTCGACACATCCGGAAGGCGGGCATCAGCCAGTGAGTCCCTGGTGGGAACGTGGCGTCGTTTGCTTCCGTAAACATAATCAGGTCGCAGACAAGAGACATCTTGCGTCCCGAGAACCAAGACACGGGAAAACCCGGCCTGAGCAGTGCCTGGATCGAGGAAGAAGAGTGAGAAACAACGTTTCAAAAAGCCTTAATTTAGCTTTGGTTTTTGCAGTTTTGATTGCTACTGGATGCCAACAAAAGGCAGCGCCGCCGGCGGCTGGCGGGGCGGCAACGCAGGGGCTCCCTGTTCAAACCTCCACCGTGGCCCTGGCGCCCGTGCCGCAGAGCAGCGAGTATGTTGCGACCATCAAGTCACGCCGCTCCACCGCCATGATGCCACAGGTGAGCGGAATTCTGACCGAGATCCTTGTCCACTCAGGCGATCACGTGAAGGCTGGCCAGAAGATGATGGAGATCGATTCGCGTCAGCAGCAGGCCACTGTAAGCGAGAAGCGCGCCACCGAACGGCAGAAGAAAGCGGTCTACGACTACCAGACCACCGAAGCCGACCGGCAGCGCAAGCTGTTTGAGGCGGGCGTGACCAGCCGGTCGGTTTACGATCAGTCGCAGCAGGCATTTGACAACGCCAAGGCGGACTATGAGGCTGCAGCGGAGATAAGCAAGACACAGCAGCAGTTGCTGGATTACTACACGATCCGCGCGCCCTACGATGGCGTGGTGGGCGATGTTCCCGTGCATATTGGCGACTATGTTGCTCCCTCAAGCACCTCTCCGTTGACCACGGTGGATGAGGGCAAGGATCTGGAAGCCTATGTTTATGTGCCCACGGAGCGTGCCGGCCAGGTCAAGATGGGCCTGCCCATCGACCTGCTGGACAACAGCGGCAACCTGATCGAGAAGACGAAGATCGATTTTGTATCGGCGCAGGTAGATATGTCGATGCAGGGGATTCTGGTAAAGGCGCCGGTTCACTCCGCGCCTGAGCGGTTGCGCAATGCACAGCTGGTAAAGGCCCGCGTGATCTGGACGACGACGCCGATGGCGGTTGTGCCGGTTTTGGCTGTGATTCGTCTGAGTGGGCAGACATTTGTTTACGTGGCAAAGCAGCAGAATGGCCGCTACTTCGCCATGCAAACCGCAGTCACGCTGGGCGACTCGGTCGGCAATATGTATTCCGTTGCCGCAGGACTGAACCCTGGGGACAAGGTGATCATTTCAGGCACTCAGTTCCTGGTGAATCAAATGCCGGTTATGCCCATGGGAGGCTGATGTTGCTCGCCGGTCCAAACGCCATGCAGGCGGAATGATCCGGCGCCAGCTGCTCGCACCATCATCGTCTTCTACACCGGCCGCACATTGAAAGTGCCGCAAGGGCCGGCTGCTAAAGCAGCTTGCCCGCTTTGAAGGAAAGCAGGCTCACGTTGTTTGTTGATTTTTTTATTCATAGGCCAGTTTTCGCCACGGTCTGCGCCTTGCTCATCATTCTGAGCGGCGCCATTTGTGTTCCGCTGCTGCCTGTCGCCATGTACCCCACGCTGGCGCCGCCGCAGGTGTCAGTCTCAACCAACTATGTAGGAGCCAATTCCGAGACGGTGGAGAAGGCCGTCACTATTCCGCTTGAAGAGTCGATCAACGGCGTTGAGGGCATGCGCTACATAAGCTCTGCCAGCACGAATAGCGGAGTCAGCCAGATCAGGGTGACGTTCACGCCGGGATACAGCCTGAACATCGCAGCAGTCGACGTGCAGAACCGCGTTGCCAGCGTACAGGGCCGTCTTCCTTCCGCAGTCAACGCAACCGGCATCACCATCACGAAAGCCGCCACCAATTTCGTCTTTGGCGCAGGTTTCTATACGCTGGACGGGCGCTACTCGACCCAATTCATCTCCAACTACCTTGACGTGTATGTGAAGGACGCGCTGAAGCGCGTGCCCGGCGTCGGCGATGTGATGATTTTCGGCGAGCGCAAATATGCCATGCGCTTGTGGCTTGATCCAGTAAAGATGGCCGCCCACCAGATCACGGCGTCCGACGTTGTGAGCGCCCTGCAGGAGCAAAACGTTGAAATTCCTGCCGGCCAGCTCGGTCAGCCGCCATCAGACGGCAAACAGGCTTTCCAGATTCCCGTTCGCGTGATCGGCAGACTCTCAAGCCCCGAAGAATTTAACAACATTATTGTGAGCAGCAACGCCAAGGGCCTCATCCTCCTCAAAGACGTGGGCCATTCCGAAGTGGGCGCGGAAGACTACGGCAGCGCGCTCAAGTACCTGGGCCACGACGCTTCCGGCCTTGGCGTCATGCAGCTTTCCGATGCAAACGCACTCGACGTTGACAGCCAGGCCAAAGCCGTTCTGGCAGAACTTTCAAGGAGCTTTCCGCCGGGGCTGGAATACGCAATTGCATTTGACTCCACCACTGTAGTTGGCGACTCAATTCATGAAGTGCTGATAACGCTGGCCGAAGCAATTGCCATCGTCATTGCGGTTATCTTTTTGTTCCTGCTTGACTGGCGCGCAACAATCATTCCCGCCGTCACCATTCCGGTATCGCTCATCGGCACATTTGCGTTCATCAAGGTATTTGGTTTTTCCGTCAATACGCTCACGTTGTTTGGCATAACGCTTGCCACGGGACTTGTGGTCGACGACGCCATTGTTGTCATTGAAAACGTGCAGCGGCATATTGCCATGGAGCACTCCGATCCGCATGAAGCGACATCGCGCGCCATGGGCGAAGTTACCAGCGCCGTGATTGCCACCTCGCTGGTGCTGATTGCCGTCTTTGTGCCCGTCTCGTTCTTTCCAGGAACGACGGGCATTCTCTACCGCCAGTTCTCGCTCACCATTGCGTGTTCGATTGCGATTTCGGCATTCAACGCGCTCACGCTTTCACCGGCGCTTTCTGCCATGTTCCTGCGCGGTGAAGAGGCTCGGCCGCAACAATTGGACTTCCTGCGTATCCGGCCGCTTTCGCGTGCATTCGCAGGATTCATTCACGGAGCCGACGCATTCATTACCTGGCTTGCAAGCTCGTATGCAAAGGTCATCCACGTTGCGCTGAAGTTACGCTACCTGCTGCTTTTAATCTTCTTTGTCGGGTTGGGCGCAACCGTTTGGATCTACAGGACCGTACCTACGGGCTTTATACCGTCAGAAGATCAAGGCACTCTGATGGCAATTGTGCAAGCGCCGCCAGGCTCATCGCTATCCTATACGGCCGCACTCGCTGACAAGGGCGCTGCCATCATCGCATCGAATCACGACGTCGCGGGCATGTTCGAGATCATTGGATACAGTCAAAGCGGCTCCGCATCAAACCAGGGCATGATGTATGTGCGAACCAGGCCCGCGGCTGAACGGCGCGGCAAAGGCCACTCGACTGCAGATATCGTCAAGGATGTCGCACCGAAGCTTCAGCGCCTGATGTTCACGCCCAATGGGGGACTGGTTGCTCTCGTTGAGCCACCGGCAATTCAAGGTGTTGGCAGCTATGGCGGCTTCCAGTTCGAGCTACAAGATCGCGGCGGCAACACGCTCAGCGATCTCGATCGTGTAGCGCACCAGATTGTCTCGGCCAGCCGCAGCGAGAAGCAGCTTACCAATCTGCTGACGACATTTTCTGCAAACGATCCTCAGGAACAGGTCACAATTGACCGCGACAAAGCCAAGGCCATGGGTATTCCGCTTTCCCAGATCACGAGCACGCTCGGTGTATTCATGGGATCGCAATACGTGAACGACTTTGACTACAACAACCGCACTTATCGCGTGTTTGTACAGGCGGACCAGGCATTCCGAAAGTCCGAGCGCGATCTGCACAACTTTTATGTGCGATCGAACACTGGCCAGATGGTTCCGCTGGACAACGTATCTTCGTTCAAAGGAACCTCGGGTCCGCCAGTCATCAGTCATTACAATCTTTTCCGCTCAGTCGAAATCGATGGGTCGCCTGCACCAGGGATCAGCTCGAGCGAGGGAATCACAGCCATGGAGAACCTGGCGAAGAAGTCAATGATGCCCGGGATGACCTATCAGTGGACCGGTTTGACGCTGGAAGAAATTGAGTCGAGCGGCAAGGCCATCATCATATTTGCACTTGGCATTCTGGTGGTCTATCTGACCCTGTCTGCGCAATATGAGAGCTTCGCACTGCCATTCATTATTTTGCTGGCCGTGCCCATGGCGGTTCTCGGCGCGCTGGGTCTGGTCGCGCTGCGAGGCATGTCAAATGACGTGTACTGCCAGATTGGATTGGTGATGCTCATCGGACTCTCGGCCAAGAACTCCATTCTGATCGTCGAATTCGCTGAGCAGCTACGCCGCAAGGGCAGATCCATTGCCGAAGCCGCAATTGAGGCAGCAGAGCTTCGCTTGCGTCCCATCCTGATGACGTCGTTCGCTTTTATTCTCGGCGTATTGCCGCTGGTGTTTGCGACCGGTGCGGGTGCGCTTGGCCGTCGCTCAGTGGGAACCACGATTGTGGGCGGAATGCTTCTTTCAACGCTGCTCAACCTGATCTTCATTCCGGTGCTCTACGTGATCCTGAGCCGGTTGCTCAATCGCACGGCGGAACACACTGAAGCGCATCGTGAAGTGGAAGAAGTGGAAGCCTGAGTCACTGCTTGTCGCGGTGGGCAATCACGTAGTCCTTGATGCGGTCGTATACCGCATCGGGAACAACCCCGCGCTGCAACAGGTCAGCTTTTGAGTGATAGGGTCTGTAGCGGACAATCCGTCCCGCCCAGGTCTGCGTGATCCCCGGAATCTTGAGCAGTTCGCCAATGGTCGCATGGTTGATATCCACGCGTTCCTCGGGCGGCGGTGCGTTGGCTGAGGACTTGGGCACCCCGCGCGAATCGCGGTCCTGATTTTGCGCATGTACGCACAGGCACATGCACATGATCATCAGTCCAATTGCCGTCCATCGGGTCCCGGCTCGCACGGAGTCAATTCTCCGCCGAGCCGGCCCTCCTCCGCAACTTTGATATTTAGAAATGATGCGACAAGTTAATGGTGATGGTGTAGTCGGCAAAGAATGCGTCGCCATTGGTGATGTTGTTTTGAATCTCCGGCACGCTCGGTGGGCGATCGCGGTACAGAGCCCACGGGGCGGTTACTGAGAGCGTGTCGCGCTTGTAATTCAGCATGAATCCCGGATCAAACGAGAAGATAAAGCCAGGACGCCGAAATCCGTTGCTGTTGCCGATGAGGTCACGCACCGGCACACCTTCACCGCGCACTCCGGCGGTGAAAGCGAGCCTTTTCACTTTCGGCACCACTTGCGAGATTCCCGCACGGAAAAGATATTGGTCGGTGGCTGACATAACCCCTTGGCCCGGCTGCGAGCGGAACGTTGCTACTCCGTTCGTATCCGCGGGACTAAGCAGGTAGTTGGCCTGCGCATAGGAAGTTGCCGTGCGCCACAAGCGTTTGTATGCCTGCGCGCCCACGCTCACGCCCCAGGTGCCATCGCCCGGCTGCATGGACTGGTCTGCCGTTGCGATGATTGTTTGCCCCTTCAACGTTGCCGCACCGGTCGCATTATTAATGCCGGTGGGCATCTTGAGTTGCATATTTACAGCAACATTGCCGCCGTTCTCGGTGGGCGGGCGGAAGATCCACGACTGCAGTCCGACGGTAATATCGCCCAATCCACTCACCTGAAAAATGCCGGATGGCGGATAGATTTGGTTACGTGTCCCGTTGAACACTGGAATATCAGCCAGAATGCTCCACCGGTTCGACAGCCTGTACTGGAGGGCGACATCGAAGATGTTCTGGTGATTGCGCACTGCATTCGGGCGGGCAATTTCAGTGCTGCCCTGGAAGTACTTGTTTGAATTGAAGACGCGATAGCCGATATCGAGCGTAAGGTTATGGATCCAGCGGAAGCGCTCGTCGGTCATGGGCTGGGGACCGAATTTGGACGAAATCAGTTCATCGAATGAATGCTGATTGCTGTGCGCAGCCACGCATCCCTGGCTCAAGGCCCAGGGCGTGCCGCATGTGATGGCGGCAATCGCGAGGCATAGAATTCTTGTCTTGTGGAACATGTGCTGACCTCCGGAAATGACCTGCAGGATCGGCTGGTTTAGGGATTGCCTATCCTTTATATTTTTGACAACGATTCACGGTAGCTGACATTTGAATGGATGTCGTCAGCCATTCGGTGGAGAATTCCATCAATCCAGTGCGGAGATCCCCCGACCCCGCCACAGGGTTTGTAGAATAGGTAGCTCAGGACCAGGTCATCGAGATTTGGCCTGAAGGAGCACCCGGACAATCAATGACACTTCCCCCGATTGCTTCTCCCCAAGAGAACGAGGGTCGCTTGAGAGTTATCGATAAGGCTCGGCTCACGTCGCTTATCGTATTGATTGCATTACTCGTTCTGTGCCTGGCGTATTCATGGGTTACGCGCGGCGCCATGGCGGATCTTCCGTTCCTTGCCCGGAGCGGCAAGAATAATGCGCCAAAGTCGCTGGTGGACTTGCGCCCCTGGCAGACTGCGCAAACGCTGGCGGCAATGGCGGTAACGGCAGAGGAAACTGAATGCGCGCGCGACGCTGAAAGGCTTGCCGATCACGAAGTGGACCAGGCGTTTGCTTCCGCTCTGCGGCAGGCCAATCTGCATGCGGAACATCGCAATCTGACAGGTGACGCGCTGGCGCTCTCGCAGAGGGCGCAGCAGCTTGAACAGATTGTCGCCCAGGACAAAGCAGAAGTTCAGCGCCTGACGGCTGCCTCAAAGGTGGTGGCAAAACCGGGTGATGACTCCGGCGGGGACGATGATGATCTCGCCATCGCCAAGGCGCAGCTCGGCCTGGACTCAGACCAGCTGGATGATGCGCAAGATGATCTGGATCGCGCAACGGGGGACAACAGGTCTCAGATTCAGTCTGAGCTCTCTGCGCACGAAGCCACCATGACCAAGTACGACAGCGCGGCAAAGAACGGCGGCGAAATCGCTGTGGTTTCCGCCGCTCGCCAGGGAACACTGGCAGGTCGCTTGCAGGGCTGGTCCAAACAACGCACACGCACCCAGCTCGTTCAACAGGCAGTTGAGGAGACTCGCGACGACATTAACCGGCTTACAGGTGAACACAATGCTCTTGAAGCGCAAGTGAGTGCGGCAAGCGCTCAATCTGCGGCTCCGGTGGATCGCGCTACTCAACTGGCCAACTTGAAAGACCGCAGTGCAGAACGGCAAATTCTTAGCATTTACGGCGACCGCATTCAAACCGAGCAGCAGCTCGCCAGAATCTACGAGCGCTGGGGGGCACAACTTGTACTGCAACACAGCATTCTGTTGCACCTGATCCTTCAATCGTTGGCGCTTATTCTTTCTATCCTCATCTGCATGATTCTTGGAGCCGCGCTCGTGAACCACTTTATGACCGCCGCGGCAGCAGGCCAAAAGGAGATGCGAACTTTGCGCAGCTTGCTGGATCTGGGTATTCAGTTGTTCGGCGCGCTGCTGATCTTGTTAGTCATCTTCGGCTGGCCTGAGCAGATGCCCACCATCCTCGGCCTCGTCACGGCCGGCATTACCATCGTCCTGCAGGACTTCATCCTAGGCTTTTTCGGATGGTTCAAACTGATGGGCAAAAATGGTATTCGTGTGGGCGACCGCGTGGAAATCAACGGAGTCAGCGGAGAGGTGACGGAAATCGGCTTGATGAACACTACGCTGCTTGAGATCGGCAGCCACACAGATACGAGCCTTCCCACCGGCCGTCGCATTTCGTTCAATAACAGCTTCGCAATTCGCGGGCAGTATTTTAATTACTCCACCACCGGCCAATGGATGTGGGACGAAATCACGATCAGCCAACCCGCAACGGTCAATCCGCGCCCCATTGTCGAACGCATTCTCAAGGCCACGCAGGATGAGACGGGCGAAGGCGCAACCATCGCTTTGCAGGAGTGGAAGCGCTCCATGCACAGCGGCCATGTGAGCAATCTGGATACTGCGCCCGTTGTCAGCCTTATTACAACCGCCGCAGGGTTCGACATTCAGATCCGCTACGTCACGCGGGCGTCTACTCGATTTGAAACCCGCATGGCGCTTTACAAGCGTGTTTTTGATGCCGTTCAGGATGCCGGCGCGTCTGCGCAAGCTGCGACGCAGTCTGCCGGAGCAAGCAAATAGGGCTATGAATACGCCGTAATTCAGTGGTTGACACCGGCAGGGGTTTGCCTTTAGCGTTGGAACAGATGCAAATCCACCGCCATCACGGTCACCGCCATCATCACGGGACAACCATGCCGGCGGACTTCCATGGCCTGAGATAATCGGCCAGAGAGATCAGAAGAGAATCGAACCAGCCCGCCGGCAACTCAGCCAGCGGGTTTTTTCATGCCCCGAACCCAAATTCAAACTGAACAGGAAGAACATGAGCAACGCACCAATAGTCGATTTCGAAAAGATGGATGGCCTTGTACCGGGAATTGTGCAGGACGCACGCACCGGCGAAGTGCTGATGCTGGGTTTTCTTAATCCCGTCAGCTATGCCAAGACGCTGGAGAGCGGATTTGTAACCTTCTGGAGCCGCACGCGCCAGAAGCTGTGGATGAAGGGTGAAACCAGCGGCAACCGGTTACGCATCATCTCGGCCTCAACCGACTGCGACAACGACACGCTGCTGTTTCGCGTAGAGGTTGAAGGCGACGGCCTGGTGTGTCACGAAGGCACCGTCAGTTGCTTCACCAAGCAGATCGTAAAAGAATCGGAGGCCGCTCGTGGCTAACAAACTCAGGCTTGGAATTCCCAAGGGCAGTTTGCAGGACGCAACCATTGCTCTGTTCAAGCGCGCTGGCTGGAACATTTACGCCGACGGCCGCTCTTACTTTCCTTCCATCGACGACAAAGAAGTTGAGTGCATGTTGATTCGTGCGCAGGAGATGGCGCGCTACGTTGAACACGGCGTGCTCGACGCCGGTCTTACCGGCATTGACTGGGTAGTCGAGAGCGGACTGGACGTGACCAGCGTTACTACGCTCACGTATGCCAAGCAGAGCCGCCGCAAAGTGCGCTGGGTGCTCGCTGTTCCTGAAGGCAGCGGCTTTGAGAAGGCTGAAGATCTCGAAGGCAAAATCATCGCGACCGAACTCGTCGAGACCAGCAAACGCTACTTCGCTTCAAAGGGCGTGAACGTAAAAGTCGAATTCAGCTGGGGCGCAACGGAAGTCAAGCCGCCCATGCTTGCCGACGCAATCGTCGAAGTTACAGAGACGGGCTCTTCTCTTCGCGCCAATCACCTGAAAATCATCGACACCATCATGGAGAGCGAAACGCATCTCATCGCCGGTAAGACGGCGCTTGCTGATCCATGGAAGAAGCAGAAGCTGGACCAGATCGCCACCATGTTGCGCGGAGCCATTGACGCGCAATCGCAGGTGGGCCTGATGCTCAACGTAAAACGCGCCGACCTCGAAGCTGTTCTCGGCGTGCTGCCTTCGTTGAACTCACCAACGGTTTCGCAACTGAGCGATTCCGAGTGGGTCGCCGTCAACACAATCCTCGACGAGAGCACAGCGCGTGATGTGATTCCACGTCTCAAAGCAGCCCGCGCAACCGGCATCGTCGAATACCCGTTGAACAAGGTTGTGCTGTAAACACCGAGGCAAGTCAAAATGAAACTGATCCGGACAAAAGGACGAGGCGCGGCGCAGACAGCTCAAATTCTGGGCGCGCTTGAACGGAGAGGCGGTGCGGCTCTCGACAGCGTGCTGCCTGCCGTCCGGCGCATCGTCGCTGACGTGCGCAGACGCGGCGATCGCTCCATGCTGCGCTACGCCGCGCAGTTTGATGGGCTGGCCGGCGCAGAGGTGTTGCGCGTAACACCACAGGAAATGGCCGCAGCCTGGAAGAGCCTCGATCCCGCATTGCGCGAAGCGCTCGAAACGGCGGCGAAACAAATTCGCGGCTTTGCCGAGCGCCAGATGCCCACTTCGTTCAGCATGTCTCCAGTACGTGGCCTCAAGACAGGGCAGCTTGTTCGTTCGCTGAATTCTGTCGGCTGTTACGTGCCCAGCGGCCGGCATCCATTGCCTTCCACGCTCCTGATGACCGCCATTCCTGCACAAGTTGCGGGCGTCGAACGCATCGTGGCTGTTTCGCCTAAACCGGCGCCTGAAACTCTTGCCGCCGCACACCTGCTCGGCATCAAAGAGTTCTATCGCTTAGGTGGTGCGCACGCCGTGGCTGCGCTCGCATATGGAACCGCAACTATTCCGCGCGTCGACAAGATCGTTGGCCCCGGAAACCTGTATGTCACCGCTGCCAAGCGCCTAGTCTCATTCGACTGCGCAATCGACATGCTGGCCGGACCCACTGAAATCGTGGTCACCAGCGATCGTGGCTCCGCCGCTGGAATCTCAGCCGACCTGGTTGCGCAGGCGGAACACGATCCTGAAGCCCTGGCCATCTTCGTGACCACACGTGCCGACCTCGCCAACGAAGTGATTGCCGAAACCAAGGTTCGCAGCCGCGAGAATCCTATAGCCCGCCAGTCGCTCGACCGCTACGGCTTAGTCATCCTTGCAGCGGATACGGATGAAGCGCGATACATAACAAACTTACTCGCGCCAGAGCATCTGACAGTTGACGATGCAAGCGACATCAAGTGGGTTGAGAATGCCGGTTCAGTCTTCGTTGGCCGCTGGTCGGCACAACCAATGGGCGACTACATTTCCGGCCCCAACCACACGCTGCCCACCGGTGGCATGGCGCGCGTGCGCGGCGGCTTGAGCGTTTACGACTTCGTCAAGCTCATCACCGTTCAGGAATACTCACAGGATGCGCTGCGCAAGCTTGGTCCTCATGCCGCATTGCTGGCTAAGGCGGAAGGACTCGTTGGTCACGCGCAGTCGATTCGCACGCGGTTGCGTGGCCGTAAATCATCAATAGGGAGGTCCCGTGGCTAACGCTGCTGCATCCGTCACCCCCGCGCCACGTGCGCGTGTGCAAGCCATGATGGAGTATCACCCTCCACTCGGCAGCCGCGATGCATTGCGGTTGGACTTTAACGAAAACACCCTTGCGTGCTCGCCGAAGGTGCGCGAAGTGCTGGGCAGCATCTCCGCCGGTTCACTCACGCGTTATCCGGAGCGCGAACCGGTTGAAGCGATCGTCGCTGCGCACGTTGGCGTTCGCCCGGAACAGCTGGCTCTGACCAACGGAGTGGACGAAGCCATTCACGTGCTCTTCGAAACGTTTCTTGAAGCCGACGACGAGCTTCTTCTACCAGTGCCTACTTACACCATGTACGAGGTGTACGCCTCGGCTACCGATGCCCGCGTGGTTCCGGTTCAGGCTGCAGACGATCTATTGTTTCCATTCGAGCGACTGATTGCTGCCATCAGTCCGCGCACCAAAATCATTGCTGTCGCTAATCCAAACAGCCCTTCCGGCTCCGTGGCCACGCGCGATGAATTGCTTGAACTTGCGCGGCGCGCCCCGCACGCGGTGCTATTGGTAGACGAAGCTTACTTTCACTTCCACGGCGAAACCGTCATCGACCTGGTAGGCGCTGTGCCCAACCTCGTCGTTGCGCGGACATTTTCGAAAGCATACGGACTTGCAGGTTTGCGCCTCGGCCTGCTCGCCGGCCCCGTGGAACTGATGAGGTGGGTACGCCGCGTGCTTTCGCCGTACAGCGTGAACTCAATCGCGCTGGCCTGCCTGCCGCCTGCGCTTGAAGACACGGCTTATATCGACTGGTATGTAAGTGAAGTCCTTGCTGGACGTGCTGACCTTGAAGCCGCTCTCGACAATGTGGGCATTCGCCGCTGGCCCAGCCGCGCAAATTTTATTCTCGTCGACATCGGCCCTCAACACCGCGAATTTGTGCGCCTGATGCGGGCCGCCGGAGTGCTGGTGCGCGATCGATCCAACGATCCCGGCTGCGATGGCCGCGTGCGCATCACCGTTGGTACACGCGAACAGATGAAGCAGGCTGTAACAGCTCTCAACGATGCTGTTGCTGAACTAAGAATTGGGAGAAGCAAGCAATGACCACTAAAAAGAAGTCGCCTGATGCTTCGAAAAACGTAGCGGCGCATCGCGGCGCGGTTATCGTGCGGCATACCGCAGAGACGCGTATCGATCTTCAGCTCGTTATCGAGGGCAAAGGCCAATACAAGGTCTCCACCGGTATTCGCTTCTTCGATCACATGCTCGAGCTCTTTACGCGCCATGGCGGATTCGATCTCACGCTCAAGTGCGATGGCGATCTGGATGTCGACCAGCACCACACCGTGGAAGACGTAGGCATCGCGCTTGGCGAAGCATTCGATCGCTCACTTGGTGACAAGAAGGGCATTCTTCGCGCCGGCTATTTCCTGATGCCGATGGACGAAACGCTGGCCATCGCCGCAGTGGACATGAGCGGACGCGCTGCGTATGCCGTTGACACCAAGGTGCGCACCCGGCTCGTCGGCGATCTGCAAGCGGAACTCGTCACAGATTTTTTTGAGGGCTTCGCACGCGGCGCGCGCGCCAATGTACACGTGAAAACTATGTACGGTCGCTCGAATCACCACAAGATTGAGGCCATCTTCAAAGCATTCGCGCGCGCGCTCCGTGTAGCCTGCTCGCGCGACAAACAACTTGCCGAAATGCTTCCTTCCACCAAAGGACTGCTCTAACTACCCCGGAGTGTTCATGCGTGTAACCGTCATCGACTATAAAGCAGGCAATCTCACTTCGGTGCTCAAGGCTCTGCGGCATCTTGGCGCGAAAACCGTTGTGACTGACAGCGATCTTTCGCTGGTCGAATCTGCTGAGCGCATCGTACTTCCCGGCGTTGGTCATTTCGCTGCGACTGAGCGGTTGGATTCAACCGGGCTCACTGGCGCAATTCGCGCGGCCGTTGCGTGTGGCGTACCGTTCCTCGGTATCTGCGTCGGCATGCAATGGCTCTACGCGGGCTCAACTGAAGCGCCAGACCAGCACGGCCTCGGCCAGTTCGCAGAGCCCTGCACGCGCTTTGCCGAGAGCAGGGAGAAGGTCCCACACGTCGGCTGGAATTCGCTTGACGCAAAACCTGGGTCGCGCTTGCTGGCGGGTGTCGAACCCGGTGAGTTTGTTTATTTCACGCATTCCTATAAAGGCCCGGTCACCGCTGATACTGCCGCGACCACGTTCTACATTGA
>Ga0075522_10001829_pt1 | contig 16052 bp, 11 predicted proteins | sample NGEPerA_FD_74796 | JGI IMG/M metagenome (GOLD analysis project Ga0075522, IMG submission 74796) | Arctic peat soil microbial communities from the Barrow Environmental Observatory site, Barrow, Alaska, USA - NGEE PermafrostL2-A | ecosystem: Environmental > Terrestrial > Soil > Wetlands > Peat ... | reverse complement strand
CTTCACGCTCATCGGGCCATTCCTTCGCCGTTGGAAGCTCGATGAACTGCCACAGCTGATTAACGTGCTTCTGGGAGATATGAGCCTGGTCGGTCCGCGCCCGAAGGTCCGGGAACACCGGGTCTCAGTGCTTCGTTGCCGCCCAGGGATAACGGGAGCAGCCACGATCGCATTCGCCGACGAAGAAGCGGTTCTTGCACGCTTGCCGAAACATGAACTGGAGACCAGCTATCGCACCCTCTTCCTTCCCGCAAAGCGACAGCTCGATACTGAATACATGGCACGCGCAACAATTCTCTCCGATCTCAGGATTGTCCTGAAAAGCGTATTGCGCTGCTGGGATACAACGATAATGGAATCCACGCTTGGCATCGGAACCCTTGAGGCGGCGGAAAGAAGCGAACAACACGGCGCGAAGGTTCTCAGTCACACAACGGCGTCAGGCAGGCGGAATTCGCCGATCAGGCTCGCGATCCTTGGTACGCGAGGTGTACCTGCCCGCTACGGAGGGTTCGAGACATTCGCAGAGCAACTCGCAATCCGCCTTGTCGGCAGAGGTGTTGACGTCACCGTGTTCTGCCCGGCTAAAGCGCCAACGAACGATGTCGATTATCAGGGCGTCACGCTGAAGTACATCGCGAGTCCCGTAATGGGTACATTCTCCGAAGTCGTGTGGGATGTAAAGTGCTTCTGGAACGCGCGCCGCGAGTTTGACGTTGTTTATATGCTCGGCGTCGGAGCCGGATTTGCCGCCTGGATACCTCGCCTTTTCGGAGCCGCCGTCTGGATCAATTCGGATGGGATGGAGTGGAGGCGCACCAAGTGGAATCTGTTGCAGCGAATGTATCTCGCCGTGGCGGAAGCTGCGAGTGTTCTCTTCGCGTCGCGGATTGTGGCCGACGCCGACACGATTGCAGAGTACCTCCGCGACCGTTATCCTGGTCTCAAGAAGATCTCGACAATCGCCTATGGTGCTGATATTCCAACACTGACGCCGCAACGGCAGATTCTGGATGATTGGAAACTGAATCCCGACGGCTACTATTTGATCGTCTGCCGGCTTGAACCGGAAAACAATGTGCTGGAAATCCTGGAAGGCTTTGAGCGGGCTAAGTCCTCATTGCCCCTCGTCGTACTCGGCAATCTAGAGAATCCCAATGCGTATGTGCGCAAGCTGCTTGAATTTGGCAGTGACCGCATTCGGTTTGCAGGGACTCTCTTTGACCGCGACCGATTGAATGCGCTGCGCTACTACGCCCGTGCGTATTTTCACGGCCACAGCGTTGGCGGCACAAACCCATCGCTGCTAGAGGCTATGGCCTGCTCAAACCTAGTGATTGCCCACGACAATCCATTCAATCGTGAGGTGCTCGGAGATTCGGGGCTGCACTGGTCAACGTGCGATGATTTGGCATCCATCGTCAGCGCGGTTGACGGACTTCGCGTGAATGCTGAAGTGCGTGGAAGGAAAGCTTCGGAGATAGTCAGATCCCGCTATCAATGGGACCATATCGCCGATGTTTATCTTGGATTGCTGAAGGATGCGCTAAGAGTCAATGCAGGTGGCGAACTGAGCGAGTTGGAGTTTCAGGCCTTGTTTCCAGCCCAGGTCGCAGGGAGAGAAACAGAAGCGGCATTCCGGTTGGAGACCCCGTGAGAGTTCCTGAAGGTTAGTTAGCGCTGGCACGGAGAACGCGCGAGTGGGACGGCGGCCTCTGACATTTGTGAATCATGATGAAAGTACGTCTTGATAGAGCTCTGCCGTCGATCGGCCGATTTGATCCCAGTCGTGATGTTCACGGATGTAGTCGAGTGCGCGTTCGGAAAGCAGCAGACGCCCGGCTTCATCCTGCAAGGCTCGAATCAATACGTTCGCCAAATCGTCCTTTGACTCCTGTCTGAACACGTATCCGTTCACTCCGTCCGAAACAATCTCCGTCATTCCGGCCAAGTCCGACACGACTACCGGTCGGGCAAAAGTCATCGCCATCAAAAGAACGCCGCTCTGGTAGATTCGCCTGTAAGGCAACGCCACCAGATCTGCGGCTGCATAGAAGTCCCCTACCTTGTCGTTGGGAACAAATTTGATGTGCAGCCGACAACGGGCTCGGACATTCAGCTGGTCGATGAGTTCTTCGAATCGGAAGAACTCAGCCTTCCATGGGCGGCCTGCAATTAGAAGCAAAACATCCGGGACCGCGTTTGCAACCGTAGGCAGAGCTTCAATCAGAAGATCGAGCCCCTTGGTGTCCTTGATCTGGCCAAAGAAAAGCACCACCTTTGCTGACGGCTCGATTTCCAACCTTCGTCTCGCCGTTTCCTGTGTTGGCATTTCATTGGCGCTTTCCAGGAAGTGGCCATGCGGAATGGTGGTGATTCTCTTGGAGGGCACGCCGATTTCTGTCAGCTCACTCAACGAAACTTTGTTATGAACGATGACCCGGTCGGCAAGGCGATAGATCCATCCAGTGACCATTCTCTTGCCGGTTACGTGTCCCGCGAGGGAGTCTACATCGTGCACCGTTAGGACAACTTTTCTACAAAACAACTTAGCCATTGCTATGACAACTAATTCGGCTTTCAGGTCATTGAAGGCATGGAGATGGCAGACTCTTGCGCCCGATAGGACGGCACTTCTTAGTGAAGCGAATGTCGCTTTGATATAGCGGACCGCTCGCAGCCAGCGGCTCCGCTGCCCATAAACGCCACGATAGAAAGGGTGAAAGCTGAGCCCCGGAATCTCCGGATCCACGGTTTCGTCGCAGGTGTATAAGCGCACGCGGAAGCCAGCATTCAATAGCCCGCGGCAAAGACCCTGGTCGTAGTAGTCCATACCGCCGTGCCCGCCGACGGGCTCGATGATTGCGACTGCTTCACCTTGCGCCGTCCCGCGATAGGAGGTCGCCGTCATTCTCCGACCTCATCGGGCGTGCCCTTCAATGCCTCGTTCTGAGAGTGCGCGAATCGGGTGCCATCTCCCGTTCGTAACGAATCTGCAACGCCTCCGAACATGGCTGCGACTGCGTCAGCCCGTCCGCCAACCAAAAAAGGAATGGCGCGTCTTACCAACATCAACGGGAAGAATGTGACTGCAACTAATCTCCGCCAGCCATGGGCGTGGAGTTTGATATTGAGCATTCGGTTGCGCATCACGTGGAATGCATAGAAAGGCAAACTGGGATTCTTGCAGGACCAGAAGTCCTCTCGGTCATTCGTGTTTTCGCGGCTGCTTCCCTGTGCACGGTGGAGCACCAGGGATTTCGGTAGGTACCGAATTCGAATACCATCTTCCAGAGCTCGCAAGCAAAGTTCCACGTCCTCCTCATACATGAAGAAGCGAGTATCGAAGCCGCCCAGCCTGACAGCAACGTACCGGCGGATAAAAAGTGCACAGCCTGAAGCGAATGTGACGTCGCGTTCGGTCATTGCAAGCGGTGCATCCGCGGCCGCGCTGAATCCGGGTGTAAAGGCGCTGGCTCGGCGCCAGTCGATTTCTCCCCCTCCGTACCAAAGGGTGGTGGGGTTGTTGAGGCACGCGATGCGCGGCGCCATGATGCCAACTTCAGAATAGGATTGCATAGCCGCCTCGAGAATCCCGATCGTCTCCGGAAACACGACGGCATCATTATTCAGCAGGAGGAAGAACTCGCAGGAGGTATTGTTGAGCGCCCATTCAATCCCCAGATTGCAAGCGCGCCCATACCCAATGTTGCCGCTGGCACGGATCAGTGTCACGTCCGATGCGAATTCCAATGCGCGGCTTAAACCAGGATCGTTTGGAGTTGTATCAATCACAATAATCCTGACTGGTACGGCAGACGCGTATAGCGACCGCACGCATGCAGCCGTGTCCGCCGATCCGCGATAACTTACGCTGATAACGCAGGTCTTCGGGGGACGCATGGGTCTCCATTCCGTTCATTGCAAGAATTTGAAAGAGACACCTTGGCAGAATTTCCGAAAAGCAGCGCGACAAAAAATAGGGTCACGTTCGCATTCCATACGCAGATCCCGCTCTCGAGCGAGTAGATGGCTGAATAGAGCAGAAATGCCTTTGTCGCGTCTTGGAATGGACCTTGCAAGGGTAGCGGAGTCTCTTTCGCCGCGTTCCAGGCAAACCGATACTGCCACAGGTACAGTAGCAATCCAACAGCACCAAAGGAAAATAGGATCCCCACAATGCCAATATCGGAAACAAAGAAGTACGCTCCGAGCGCCGTCTGGCTGCCCCCTTGCCATTGGTGACTTACGACGCCATTGCCAATCAGCGGATGCGTCTGGATATAGGGAAGAGAAGTGAGAGTCTCGAGTATCCGTGCATTTGCGGATGGGTCCTGCGTCGCGGAGCCTGTGAAGACGGCACTGAACGCATCGGAGAAGCTTCTTACACGAGCAATAATCGTAGAGGGCAGAAGCGCAAATGCAACCGCAAATAGAACGACGAAAATCAAGAGGAACTGCGTCGCGGCGATAGTCGCCTTCCAAAACCCGCGAATTCGGTACAGGGAGTAGAGGAGCGTCGCAGCCACGCAAACGGCGATTCCTCTGCCGCTTCCACCAAGCGTGACAGGAAACAGCACTACCGCCGCGAGATAGTACTTGGCCCGTCCGGTTCTGATTCCGAGGAGGGCGTAATAGAACACGCCAAAGAGGATGAAGAATTCCTGTAACTTGAAGCTCGGTTCGACTCCAACCATGGGCCTAGTGACGAACCCTTCGCCATATTCGAGAAAACTCGATGGGGATAGAAAGGCTCTCATCGCGCCAAATAGCGCGAACGTACTCCAGGCCAGAAAGATGAGGACTTTCTGCAGGTCGGAAGTTTCTAACATCTCGCAGCGTAGCATGTGCACAAGCACTAGCCATGTCCCAACCAGTACTACATCTCGCTGAGACAAGATTCCATAGACGAGGGGCTGCCCAAATACCTGGTGCGCCTGCCATGCAGCCACACATATGCCGAAGGCCATGAGCGCCAGGAGGTAAAGTTCAAACTTGGAGAACAGGAGTCCGCCTCGAACCTTCAGGAACGGGTAGACAATTATCACCATCAGGAAGCACAGAGCAAACCACGCCTCTTGAACGTTGGGCATTCCTGGAAAGAATTGAAACGTACGGAAGCTAAGCGGCAGCGCCAGCGCAAGTAGCCCGCGCCAGAACATGCGCTTCATATCGACCGGTGGATTAATGAGCTCTGTCCAGTTCATTGCACTCCGATAGCCCTTCTCGTCCAGTTGCAGATCAAGCAGCTGGCTCGGAATAGCTGTGCCACATCCGTCCCCATCGCCAGGTTATTGCCACAGTCACGATCACAGCCACAGTGACTCCAAGACTTCGCCAGGTGGTCCACGGTAGCCCGCCGTATGCCACAACGCACAAAATGACCGGCAACAGGCAGAGCGCCGGGCGTATGCAGCCCTCCAGCACCAGTTCAGCTCTGGAAACGATCGGCATTCTCAGCCAGCGGACCATCAAAAGTAGGACCCAGAGGATGCTGATGCATGAGCCAGCAAGGGTTCCGTAGGCAACGCCGACGGCGCCCACAAGCATGGCGCCGCCAATGCTGAGAGCGAAGTTGCTGATGCCTTCAACGACCGCGCCGGAGATACCATAATGCTGCTGGTTAGTCGCAACCAGGGCGGCAGATAGTGGAGCGCCAACCAAGCGAATCGCATTTGCCATTACGAGTATCCTGAGGATTGGCAACGCCTGCATTGCATAAGACTCCCCAACCCAAAGGCGAAGCACGGAATCGCCAAATAGAAATACAGCGAGAACCGCGGAAATATCCACAAAGGAAGTAAGTCGCGTGACGGTGACAACCAAAGTTCCAATGCGACGCAGCTGCGCACGCTCTTGAAGCACGGCCAAAGGAGCAAGCAGTGCGCCGTAGACGGAGTTATTGATGCCGGTGAGAAAAGCGATTAACAGGGTGGCGACGGAATAGGCGCCTACCGCGGCAAAATCATAATGTCCGACGATTGTGACGTCCAGACCGCCGACGAGAAGCATGCACAGGGACCATATGGTAAGCGTGCTGCAGTAGCGTGCTAGTTCAGCGGCCATGTTTCTTGAGGCCAGGTTTATGGCGATGCGCATTGTTGGCAGCAGCTTCCGCACCAGGAAATATTGCGTCAGGCCGCCCGCAAGGTTGCAGCCGCCGATCAAGGCTGCGAGTACGATCAGGGAATGCGTGTGGGTAACTGCAAAAATGACGAGGACCGCGCCAACCAGCCTCCAGCTCCCAATCGATATCGCCGGAACGTCATTGCGGTAGAGGCCAATAAGAACACCCGTGAATGTCGAGAGAGGAAGCAGAAGAGCGGTGCACACTGCAAGGATGAGAATCCCACCGCGCAACTCCGGAATAAGCAACGCCGGAGCCTGTTGAAAGAGACCAGGCAGGAACGCTAGCACACAACCAATGGCCAACACGGCAATTAAGGCTCCGATACTCAGCAAGGCAAAGGCAGTGCTAGTCAACCTGTCGCGGAACTCAGTATCTCCTCGCTCAATGGCCTGCGCGAGATATCTCGCGACTGCTGTCTGGAGACCAAAGTCAAGATAGTTCGCATAGGCGGCAATTTGAAGCATGAGCGCCCAGGCAGAGAAGCGATCGTGATCGAGTGCGCGAGTAAGGAAATGAGGCAGCACGAGCGCGACAATCGCCGAGGCGCACACGCGCACCATGTTAGCAAGCGAGTTCTTGACCAAGGTAAAACGTAGTCGATTCAAAGCGCCTTCCCGATCGGAATCTGTAGAGCGGCTCACGAGTTTCTGCAGCAATCCGATGATTGCCAATGAGCAGCCTGCTTTTGCGGGCCCTGAACAAACCCATAGCGAGCAGATGCGGATTAACCCATTTCCACGACCTGAGCCGCGGGCATTGGCTGCCGATTCACTGAACGAAGCAGGAGAAAGAGCAGCAGGGCAGCGGCTACGGCAACTCCCGCGTTGCCAGCCAGTACCTTTGGATACCCGTACTTAACAAGCATAATTCCAGTAATGACTGCCACGCCCGCATGTGACAGAGCCCCGGTCATGTTCTGTATAGCGGAGGCCGCACTCCGATCTTCATCGGGCAGCCGAGACATTAGCAAACTGTAGATGCCGGGTCCACTCATGAATTGGAAGCTGACGAAGCCGAGGTAGAAGAGGACTGACGCGTGTATATTCTGCGTGCAACCAAGAGCGAAGACCGAAACAGCGGTTGCGAGCTGCATGCACATGATCCCGACAACAGTTCCCAGCTTTCGAAAGAAGTAAGGCGCTAAAAGCGCGCCGGCAAGTTGTGCAAGCTGCGATGCGGAGAAGATTACTCCGACATTTGTGAGCGGGATCTTCAGATGCCGCTGAAGATACACAGCAGCGAAGGGAGTGAAGGACCCGGTAACAGCGCTCCATAGAAAGAAGGGTGGCAGAAAGCGATACAGGAAAGGGTGCACGAGCCGGGAAGTTCGTTTTTCTGCGCGTTCAGCCGGACCGAGGCGGAGTCTCAGGATCGGAACAATTCCGAGCATCGTGACTCCACAGGCAACCAGTAATACGACGCGAATATTGCCCGCGAGTTGAGGTGCTCTGCTTGTAGCTTTCAACAACTCGGGAAGATATCCGCCGACCAGCCCGGCAAGCGTCCCGGATCCGATACCTGTCGCAAAGACGATGCTGAATCCAGAGACGCGATTTTCCTCGGTCGTCAATCTCGCCACCGTCGGAGAAAAGCAAACGGTCCAGGTGCTAAGAGCAAATCCGGCGAGAAATGCAAGGCCGATCTGAGCAGGCATCCAAAAGATCAGTGTTCTCAGAATGCAGATCAGAGGAGCGGCAACGAATCCCACTAGCAGCGTTTTCTGTAGGCCGAATCGCCTGGCCAACAGGCTGGCGGGAATCGAGCCCGCGACATTTCCCATTGTGAGCGCGCCAGTTACAAGGCCAAGGATGTTCTCCATGTAATGGAGATTTGCCAGGAACAGATTAAAGAGAAAGAAATACAGGCCGAATCCGAAGTCATAAAGGAATGCCGCGGAGAAGAAAACCCAGAACTGCCCGCTGAATCGTTTGCCGAGCCAGCGAGACTCCGCATACTCCCGTATTCTGGCGAGAGCGCCGGAGCCGGGGACGTCAGTATTAGCTGGCAACACGATTATTTGCCCTCAACTGCTAGGCGGCCTAGCCGTTCAATCGCCCATTCCAGATCGTTGTATCGAAGTTCGAGTGCGCCCGATGAAAGAAGCCTGTCGATCATCGATCTTTGAGTCCTCATTGTCTCTGGAAGACTGAAAAGTCTCTGTAGCATCGAGTGCCTTGCTACTTGAACAGGGAAAGGAACCAGTTCCTGGCGTTTGATTTCTCGCCTGTTCAGAAACACGACGTAGTTCACACGAGATAGATAGGATGTTGCGATGTGTTGTATCGACGCGGTGCAAAGCTCGATCGAGGGCTTGCCAATTTCCCCGCGCCGAGTAATTTCTCTGCTCGCGAGTTCCGGAAAGAATTGCTGTGCCGTTGGGCGAAACCGTGCCTGGCTGCAATTGCCGACAACCAGTCGGTCCTGGCGGCTATTGACCAGATAGCTGGCATCATCCGTTACATACGTCCATCCAGCTTGGGCGCAGGCATAAGAGAGGGTTGACTTGCCCGCCCCGGAATCACCACAGAGAAGAACTCCACAACCTTCCAAATCGATGCAGGCCGCATGGACTGGTGTCGTGTAGGACGCGGCGATCTGGAGAAGCGCGGCTGATTCAAGAAAGAAGTATCGAAGGTAATTGCGGTGCGCCACTGCAGCCTGGGACAGCCAGATTGTAGAGACACCCTGGGCAAAATCAGAGATAGAGAAGTTCTCGCTGTCTGCGATGTTCGATGCCAGGTGCTCCTGGATTCGCGGGGTAGGCCTTGGAGGACACTCGGAAGAGCTGCCCTTGTGGACATAAATTCTGCAGTGAAATGGGGGCGTGTCGAATAACTTCACAAACCCATGCCAGCTTTCTGCGACAGCAGTTAGTATCTCCTCCGAGTTTGTCTCGACCTCCAAAGGAAAGCCTAACGGGTAGAACGTCTGTATGAAGGACAATTCGATGCGCGCAGAAACCGGATCTTCAAGGACGACCGGCTCCGATCGTTCACAGGCACTTCTTATGTCTTCAATCGTTAGCATTGAGCGCTTTCATCTCTTGAGGTGACGCGATTTCGATGATGGGTAGTTTCGAAAGTATGTACGGCAGATCAGAACTGATACTTGAGCACCAATTGGATAACGCGAGGATTGTTAACCGTCGTCGAGATAACTCCAAAACCAGGCGTGCCCGCTGTGTTATTTGGATTCCCAAAATTCGGAGTATTGGCGAGATTGAACAATTCCGCTCTTGCGCGGAAGCTCTGAGATTCACTGATGGGAATCGTGCGCTCAAGTGCCAGGTCGAGATTCCGTTGTCCTGGGCCGCGCACCATACCTACGCTGCTATTACCGAAGTCCGTATCGCCGGGCCCGGTTCCAAACGGCGCCTCGGGAGCAGATGTAAATGCCAAAGGGTTCAGGTATCGGCTCAGGACGCGCGAATAAGTCGATCCAGTCGTGTAAGGATTCGCCCCTGAGAACTGTGCGCGGTTCTCAAAGGGATAGTTTCCATAAACCGAGCCTGCACCATTGTCCAGAATCGTGACGGGCGTGCCGCTCTGCGCCACGAACAGGCCGGATATCTGCCAGGATTCAAATGCGTGGGACAAAACGCTGGGGAGAGAAGCTACATGCGGAGTGCTGTAGGCGAAGCTCAAGACGGCTCTTTGAGGGCGGTCGAAGTCGGTCGGCCCATAGGCCTGACGCGGGTTGGTCTGATCGTTTGTCATAAGCCACAATTCAAACACCTCGTTCCCGGAGGAACCACTGGTCTGGTTTAGATTTCTGGACCAGGTATAGCTGCCAAGGAATTGCAGACCGTGACCAAGCCGCTTGGTAAGGCTGGTCTGCAGCGAGTTGTAGTTCGATATGAATCTGGTCTGCGCATAGAGCGAACCAGAGCTTATGCCGGAAAACGGCAAACGCTGAACAACATTGTTCGCAGAGTTAGTAGTTACCCCGTTGATTGGATTGGAGGGACTCGCAAGCTGTGCCTGGTTGAATTCGAGCGAACCGGAGGAGTGAAGCGTTCTGTTTCCGACGTAGCCGACTTCAAACAGGTAGTCACGAGCGAAAGCAATCTGCGCGTTTAGGTTGAACTCCTCAGTGTAGGGGTTGGTTATATTTCTCGAGACGGCGCTTGCACTCGGTCCGCCGCCCGGAATACGAGGGATGAAGAGGGGATAGCTTGATTGGCTCGGGAAGATCGGGTTGAAAGGCTGCTGCAAGGTAGCTCCGCTGTTTGCTGCGCCGAAAGCGAATCGTTGCGTTGAAAAAGGCTCCTGGGCAACGAGGCTTTCTGCCAGTCCGCCGGACAGTCTGTCAAAGTAGATTCCAAATCCGCCGCGCATCACTATAGTCGGACGGTTCGCCACACTCAGTGCGAAGCCGAAGCGTGGAGAAACGTCCTCGTGGTTTGTCGGCCAAATACCGGAGAGCGATGATTTGATGACGCCCGCTGGTATCGTGCCTGGGAAGTTGGATGGCACGACGAATCCGCTGAGGGACCCGGACGCTGGTGCAGACGGACTCGCGATCTTTGGATCGAAGGTTACCATTCTGCCGTGAATGTCAGACGGAACGCCGAAGATCTCATAGCGTAGCCCCGCATTAATTGTCAGGTTATTGGTTACCTTGACGTCGTCCTGAAAGAAGGTAGCGAAGTCGATGTAGCGTTCGTCCTTTCTGAAGAGTCCGGAACTACCACCACTAAACGTCACATTGCTGAATCCTTGTGGACTTCGATTCTGTGCGGCGTTTTGGCCAAGCAGGAAATCGTTGAACGTGTGAATGTCGAGGAGTCCGTCGGTCGAGTAAGGGGCAGCTACCATCACTTGCAGTCGCTTCACTTCCGCTCCCATGCGCATCGTATGATGACCGCGTGTGTGTGCAACAGTGTCCTGCCAAATGAAGCCGTTTGTGACTTGCGACTGCGAGGGCGTGCCGGCATCGCCGATGGTAAACAGCCCATCCACAGTGATGCCCGGGGCGGGAATGCTGCCGCCGGAGAGCCCCGTCGGAGACTGCGTCCCAATATCCGAAGCCAGGATGGGGCTTGTAACGGCGGACACACCATAGAAACGCATGAAACCGAAGCGGGCGATGTTCACAAGATTGGAGTTGAATACATGCGTGTCGGAAAGCACGAGCATCGTATTCTGGTCATGTTCATTCGTTTGCCATCCCGATACATTTGCAGCGTTGGGCGAGAACGGCTCAACAGTTGGGGCTCGCGAGTAAAAGAACCTCCCTGCCATGTTGTTTTTTGACGTGATGGAATCATCGAAATTCGCCGTGTACTGATCCTCGTTGTATTCGGCTGGAATCGAATAGGTCGACTCTCCGATGGGAATCTGGGTCGGGTCGGTAACAGGCAGGGCTATTTGCGGACTCGGGATCGCGAACTGACCATTGGGAAATTTGAAATTCAGTAATGCAAGTGCGACGGGGTTGATGTTCGATCCATCGCACGCAACCTGTGTTCCGCCCGCGAAGGTCGCATAAGGGCAGAATTGTGCCCCCAAAGTGGCCGCAGATCGATTCGCAGTAAGTTGCGGAAGAACCGCCGTGTCCTTGCCTCCTAACCCATATCCATTACGAGAGCGGAGCCCTTGATACGCCCCAAAAAAGAAGACGTTATTACGTCGGATGGGTCCGCCAATCGCGCCTCCAAACTGGTTTTGCTTGAGCACAGGCCGAGGCTGACCAGCTCGCTTTGAGAAGAAGTCGTTCGCGTTGAGGACGTCGTTCCGTAGGAATTCCCAGGCCGTTCCGTGAAAGTGATTGCTCCCTGTCCTGCTGATCACGTCTACATTCGCGCCGGTACCTCTGCCGTAGGTGGCGTCGTAGTTGCCGGTTTGCACCTTGAACTCTTCAATCGTGTCCGGTGCGGGGATCGCCACACCTACTTCTTCGCCGTCGTTGGCGGCTGAATTCTGGGAAAGGTTATTCGCATCAATTCCGTTGAACTGGATGTTATTGGCGGTCGTCTTGTTTCCATTGGCAGTGACATCCTGCGTGCCTTTGCCCAAAGCAGTCGCATCAGGAAGAGCCACAACCACGCCCGGAGAGAGCGCGAGAATCTGCGTGAAGTTGCGGTTCGAAAGAGGGATTGCCTCAATCATTCCTTGATCCAGAGCTCGTCCAAGAGTGGAGCTTTCGAGTTGCGCCATCTCAATGTTCGGTTCCACCTGGATGCTGACGCCCACGTGAGCAACCGACAGGCGGAACTCAACTGCGCTGGTTTCGCTCACTACGACGGGAACCGCATGCACGATCTTCTCTTCGAAGCCGGAGGCATTCACTTTCACGGTGTAGGAGCCTGGCGTAAGAAGCGGCACAGTAAACGTCCCGGTTGACGCAGTGAGGACTGTTCTTTCCTGATCGGTCGAGTCGCCTATTACCGACACCTTCGCGCCGGAAACAGTCAGTCCAGCAGGATCATTTACCGTGCCAGTAATTGCTCCAGTGCCAGGGGCTTGACTCAAAGCAACTCCGGTGATCGCGAAAAGAATTGCCGTCAATACACTTGTCGAACGCCGTAGACTGCGAGAACTCATTCGGTCACCTCTATTGCAGATGTTCTTGTAGCCGATGCCAGCATATGTTTGGACATGCCGGCAGTTTGTCATCGGACTGTCTTTCCTTTGTCATTCGGGGCTCTTGTGTCGAGTAGTGTAAGCCCCGTAAAAATTCATTTCCATCTCGGCGGCCTCATGACGGGAGAGAGCCACTGGGCCTGGTTGCTTAGGGATTCAGGAAGTGCAAGATATCCTCTTCGTCCTGTTTGCTGAGCGCCGCACGCACGCGCATATGACGAACAATCGTCCCGGAGATAAAGGGGGAGAATCCTTCCGGAGGGTTATGGCAGCGGCCGCAGTTCTGCGCGAACTTTCGTTCGCCATCGCTTTGCCGTTCGCCACCCTGCCGCGTGCGCTTGTTCTCTTTTGTATCGCCGTTCGAGTTTGAAGAGTTGTTACGCGCGTAGGCCAGAATCGGCAAACACGTAGTGAGCAGCAGGATTGGTGCCAGGGTCTTCCAAAAGCTCATCACTTGCCCCTCCAGGTGGGAAATAGAAAGCGATAGACGATGCCGGTCTCCCAGATATTGGTGTTCCCGGTAGAAGAGAGCTGGCGCGAATAGCTGGTATTGATCCTGACCTCGTGAGGCAGGTGAAAGTCGAGGCCGCCATCGACGCGCTGTGTGTCTGCAGAAGGGAGGCCATCAGTTGAGCTGGGGCTGTTGCGGAATGTTTGCTGCCACCGAACAACAGGCTCTACTCTGCCAAGCACGGTGTCGGCACCAACGGATCTGGTGAAGCGATAGTCCGTTTCCACCCAGTAGCCCTGCGAGTGCGCGCCGCGCGCATACTCCGAACGAAGCTTGATGGGGATGTTTTCCGGTTCCCACCATAGGTGAGCGCCAATGTCGATGGCCGCAGTCTTATTGGTCAAACGCGCGTAGGAGGTTCCGAATTCGAGGCGCTTTTGCGGAATGTAGACGCTGGCTCTTCCGCCCCAGGCATGCCTCGAGTGGAAGCTCGGGTTGGAGCTTGCCGCAGAGTAGTACGCCGCATAGTCGATGGAGAACTTCGGAGTTGATATAGCCGATCCCCGCAGCATTCCACCTACACTCGACCCGGTGCCGACTCCAAGATTGAAGATCAGTGGAGCGTCCTGGAAGTTACTTATCCATATGGGAGTCTGGCGTTCGTTATAGGTGCCGAAGGGCGTGAGAAATTCTCCAGCGACGACTGTCAAATGCGAACCGGCAAGATAGTTGAGTTGCAGGTAGGTCAGGGCAGAGAAGTGCAGACGCCCATATCCTGTTTGTCCGGCGCCTTTGGGATAGAAGTCCTGGAGGAAGGCCGCGCGTCCCTCTACCAATAAATGAGGCCCGAGTGGTGCGGCGATCAGCGGCTGGACCGTCGCGATGTAAGACGTGCTTCCACCTTTGGTGTTGGTCAGGAATTCGGCACCGCCGGAGATCAAAGGTGTATTTTGCGCTGGTGTACATTTTGCAGCAAAAGTCGCGAAAGCAACGACTAGAAGCGCTGCTGAGGTCAGGCCGTTCGCTCTCACTAGGAACTTTGGGAAGGTCCACATAGTCACACCTTAGCGTGGCCTCGATTGTGGGGTGTCAGCGCGTCGTCTTCTCTTTGTAAGAGAAATGTAAATGTCGTGAAAGGCGCGCGCCCCGTCGAATAGGCATTGATCAATGTGGCTTCTGATCCAGCGATGCAGGTTCAGGGGCTGCATTTTAGTTCATATTTCGACAGCGACAAGATTTTGACAATCGGCTTACAGGTGCTTGACACGTTTGCGGATACCGTTCGCTAGGGTGAGAACAGATTCATGGCTCTCGGCACTAGAATGCCGATGCCGAATCTAGATCGACCACAGGTCACCTTTCCGGCTTTAGTGTTTGAATCCACAAAAAAACAAGGTTCGTTACAACGGAGGGTATGTGAAGAGGAGTTGCATCTTACAGTCAATATTGTCCTGCATCGTGGTTTGTACTGCTGCTCTGGGTCATGCAAGTGATGTACCGACCACCCCAAATCGAATAGAAATCACAGCCAGGCGATTCGCCTATGCACCAGCCGAGATCACGCTCAAGAAAGGCCAGCCCGTAGTGCTTGTGCTAATGAGCGCCGACGTGGCGCATGGTCTTCGTTGCCGTGAACTTAATCTCGACCTCAAGATCAAGAAAGGCGCCGCAACCGAAGCAAGCTTTACGCCCGACAGGGCCGGCATATTCTTCGCTCACTGCGCAGTCTTTTGTGGTTCCGGTCACGGCCAGATGACACTTACTATTCGTGTGGTGGAGTGACCGTGCGCTCCCATGTTTTTATCACTTGGCTCGCGGCCGTTCTCGTGCTCGCCGGATGCAAGGCGAATCAGCCCAGCGCTGTCGAGACGCGGGTCGTGACCTACGCCAAGCTGCACGTCTTGGTGGGGAACAAGTCGGAAAAGAATCCTCAGCCCGTCACCGCTGCCTCTATTGCCGAGGGCAAAGAAGCTTTTACGCATTACTGCGTCGCCTGCCACGGAATGGATGGCCAGAATACGGGGGTCCCTTTCGTGGAACATATGTCGCCTCCGGTTCCCTCGCTCGCTTCAAAGGACGTGCAGAGTTATACGGACGGTCAGCTCAAATGGGTGATCGACTACGGTATCTGGCCCTCGGGAATGCCCGGATCAAAGGACACGCTTAGCGATGAAGAGATATGGTTGATCGTCGTGTTTCTTCGTCATCTGCCGCCCGCCGGCAGTCAGGGCGAGCCCGAGATGTACAGCCACTAAGGGCAGCATGGAAGCAGGCGGGATAGGTTTGGAATTGAGAGGCACAACTCGCGGGGCGCGCCTCAAGATGGCAGTCCTTGCGTCCTTCTGTGAGCCGGCTTCCGCGGTAGCCACCCAGCTAGGAGAATTCACCGAGCGCGATTGGCAAAGGACGTTGCGCTGGCTCGACCTCACCGGCCTTGCCCTCTATCTCCTTGACCGAATCACTTCCCTCGGCGTCCAAAACTGCCTCCCCAATCCCATCCTTGAACGGCTCCAGCGAAACCTCGCTGACAATCGCGAGCGTTCGTCAGCTCTCTTTCAAGAGACAATTGCCATAGCCAGCGAGTTGAGGCGGGCTAACGTTTCATTTGCTCTTCTAAAGGGCATCACACTCTCTCCCGAATCAGTTCCAGATATCTCGCTCCGTTGCCAGATGGACATCGACATTTTGATCCGGAGTTCGGACGCCATTGCCGCGCGTGACATCCTGCTTGGCTTTGGGTATGTCCTCGAATCCATCAAAGAACAGGAATGGTGCTTCACGGCAGGAGTCGAAAGAACGATGAAGATGGACACCCTCTACAAAGTCCGGCCGCAGCGAATGGTGGAACTGCATCTTCTCCCCGCCTCAGATCAGCGTGGCGCGGCTG
>Ga0075522_10001826_pt1 | contig 16056 bp, 22 predicted proteins | sample NGEPerA_FD_74796 | JGI IMG/M metagenome (GOLD analysis project Ga0075522, IMG submission 74796) | Arctic peat soil microbial communities from the Barrow Environmental Observatory site, Barrow, Alaska, USA - NGEE PermafrostL2-A | ecosystem: Environmental > Terrestrial > Soil > Wetlands > Peat ... | reverse complement strand
GATGAGGAAAGGCGGTCGAGAGACCCCATGGCTGGAAATGCGGTTTGTATGCGCCCGTAGCTCAACTGGATAGAGCATCTGACTACGGATCAGAAGGTTGGGGATTCGAGCTCCTCCGGGCGCACCTAGCGGGATTGATCTGTTTTCGTGTGTGTCCGATTTTCCAACCGTGGGGAAAATCGTGGGGAATGGTCTAAAATTCATCCGTTTGTCTCCTGTTGCGGTATCTCTACCGTGTGCTGCGTTAACTGTGCATTTATCCAGTTGGTGAGCCGCTCGGCGTCCTCGGCCAGGTAGGCCGCGACGACAGACCGCTCGTAGCGCTCTGTTACGTCACCTGTGCTATGGCCCATGTACTGCCGGCGACGCGTTCTGATGATTCCTGATTCTTCCATCCAGTGCGCGTAGGTGCGGCGCAAATCGTAGGGCTGCACATCGCCACCAGACGCCAGCTTGAGAGCCTCCGCGAACTGCCTGATGGGCCACTCCACGGTCTTCGATTTGGGTGGCTTGGTGGCGACGCCGCCCACACTGAAACGCTCGACCATGACGCGCGGGATGTCACGCACACGCGCCTCGCGCTTGGTGCCGTCTATATGGATGCGATCCGGTTTCAGCGCCCATTTGCCATACCATTCGCCCGGCCCCATCCCCGTCAGCGCCATGCCCCACACGGCCGCCCGGTCGGCCTCCGTGGTGAGCTTGGCGACCAGCGCCGTGATCTGGTCCGGCGTCTGGGGGTTGTTCTCGCGTAGCTTCCGCTCCCTCAATCCCGGCACCTCGATGATGGACCCGTAGATCGGGTGCGATCGTCGAAGTGTGTCGCGTGCGAACGAGAGCGCCGAGGCGCGGATCCGGTTGAACGCTGCGTGCTTCTTGTGTGTCTTGTATCGCGTTCGGACGCCCTCCAGCAACGACGGCAGATCCTTAACGGCGGCGTCCGGCTTGGCCTTCTCCATGATCCGCCTTCGCATGGTCTTGTGGGCCGCCCGGTGACGCTCGCCACACTCCGCGTCTTTGATCCAGGCGTCGAGCGCCGCGCCCAGACCTTTGATAGCGTCCATCGTCGGCATCTTGTCAGCGCCATGGACGCGATAGAGGTCGTACACTTCGAGCGGCGTCATCTGTCCGTCACGGATAGCGCGCACATACTCGGCGTGCGTGCTCCCGGCGAGTGCCGTGATCATGCCCTTGAGCTTTTTGAGCACGGGCGGCTCCATCGTACCGGACGCGCGTTTGATGCGGCCGACGTGTGTCACCACGTCGATGATGAGCGTGCCCTTCCCGCTGTCCCTATGCGGCATTCTGGCCCTTCGACTTCCGCGCGAGGTACGCGATCACGTCATCCGAGAGAAACCGCTTGGTGCGCGGGCCGATCATGATGCACGGAATGTCCATCTGCTCGACCGTGCGCACGCCAACGCCAAGCCACACCGCGACGTGCTCGATGCTCAGGATCGTGCCCGGCGGGTAGGCGATGCCCGGCACTTCGATTGGCTCCCGTGTTTTCATCAGACCGCCGCCGCAAGCGCTTCGGCATGCGCGTCGGGATCCCACTTCGGATGCTGGTTCTTCATGTGACGCTCCAAATCCTTGAACTGATTCGAGCAGCACGGGCAGCGACCCGCCGCAACACGACGTTTCACACGCGTGAGCGCACCGCGCGTGCCGTTCAGCCGGTTGACGGTGCTTTTGTGGCTCGCCTGTTCCTCCGAAAGCCGCCGGCGTTCGGATGCCAGCGCCGCGGCCTTCTGCTCCAGTTGATGTGTTAGACTCGCGTTCTGATCGCGGAGCTTCTGGGTTTCGCTGACCTTGTAAACGTTGTTGTGCCCATTCGGGCAGAAGAACGCTTTGCCATCCTCAAGCCGTCGATTGCTCAGTAGCTCCGTCATGGCGAACGGAATGCCGCAGCTGGCGCAGTCAACCAGCACCAAAGCCGCGTGGAGCGTTGGCGTATCGAATATTCCCATGGCTACTCCTCTTCCTCAGACTCAAGGTGCATGGTGAGCTGCTCGCCGATCTTGTTGGCGACGTGGCGAGTCGCTTCCTCTGCCTCGAGGATGTCGTCAGTCCCCACGAGCGCAGGCCCCAGCGTCTTGTCCTTGATGCGGTCGAGCTTGCGCGCGTGGAGCGAAAGCGCATCGCCGAGCGTCACACGGAGCGGATGGTTGAACTCGACGACGTCCGCGTCGTTTGCAACCTCCATCTTCTCCAAGATCAACGCGCAACGCGATCGGACGGTGTCAACAGAGAGCGGCGCGACGTTGATCGACACGAGATTCCGGCGAGTCTGGTGCGCCTGCTTGTCGTAGTTCTCCGTCACCGCTTTGATGAGTGCAATCTCCCGGAACGAGAACTGGAACTTGGAGCTGACGGTCATTTCCGGACTGTCCGGCAACCCGTCGTGACTCTTTTCGATCGCGGGCGCGACGGGCGCGTCCGGTCCCTTGGCGGCGTTCTCGGCGTTGATGCGGTCCTTCATGGTCTGACGTTTGATTGTTCCCGGCATTGAATCCTCTAGATCGTGTAAAGTGTTGGGTATCCATCTTGCGACCATAGCGATGCCTCACCAACTGCGAACGGGAAGCAGTCGACGACCGACGCGGACATCGGGAGGATGATCCGCCCTACCCCGCTACCCTGCGTCGTTCCCGCGTACAAGCCGGTGAGCATCCTCTCCCACAAATCCTGCTCGTTGGTGCCCTTCCACATCCGGCGTTCGATCGTGCGCACACAGAGCAGCCGCTTCACGTCGCTGCCCCACTCCGTGTGTGGTAATTCCCCGCGCTCGACACGACACGCGCATATGACGGCGTCAGGCGGCACCTGTTTGGAACAGAACCGGCACAGCCTGGTCGCTGCGATCTCTGCGATCTTCGAATCGAGTGCGGTTGGCACTTCTATTCCTCGTCCGCGCCGGCTAGCGCGAGCTCGTGATCCTCGGCGCCTACGATCGCGCCGTCTTCCATGACGACTCCGACCTTGCCGGTCGTGTCGACGCGTTCAATCCAGACTTGGTAATCGTTGTCGCTCGCCATTTCAGCGATCATCGCAAGGCTGTGTTCGTCGAGCAGTGAGCCATCTTTGATCCGTAGTACGCGGAGCTTCGGGTTCGCGGCCATTGCGATCGCTACAGAGACGCGGAGTTGCTCGGCGCTCGACGCCTGGCTGAACGGGAGACCGTTGTACAGCACCTCGCCATCGCCGAATGAAAGACCGTCGATCGGCATATCGGCCGCAGCGATCGCGGCCGCCTTCTGCTCCGCGCGCGCATTCATGGTGTTGGTGAGGCCGTCGATATGATCGCAGGCTGCGGCGAAATCGCGCTTCAGTGACTCGCGCTTCGTGCGCCATGCGATCGCCTCATTCACGATGCGGGCGCTTTCGAGCGCAGAACGAATTTCGGCCACATCCTCCAGCTCGGGAAGCGAAACTTGCTGCGATACGACCTCCTGCTCATTTCGGAGAATTGCTCGCGCATCGGCGAGCTGATCCGCGAGGTCGGTCACGTGTTCCTGCAAGCGTTCAATCCGCTCGACGCGCTGCTCGCGCAGCCGCCTCGCACGCTCGATGCCGTTATTCACCTCAGACGCCCTCGTCATCCGATCGAGCAGGCCCGGCTCGTCGATCGCTTCATCTGGCAGGTCGTCGCTGACGGTGATTGCATCCTCTTCGGCACCTAAAGCTTTCGCCCGGCGATTCCATTCGGTGCGCTCCTGATAATCCGCTGCGTTCAGCCGATCCAGCTCATCGATGTCAACGTCGAGCTGCACCATCCCGCGCAATACGTCCAGTTGCGCCTTCGACTCCATGCGCGAGAATGCCAACGGGTCGAACGTCAGCGAGCCCAACAAGTCGTCCAGCATCTTCTGCGGCGACGGAAACCGCGCACCGTTCTCGGCTTCGACGATGAGCGACGTCCCACCCTCGCGCGTGAAGCTGCGCGTGACGATGATCTCGCCCAGGTCGAGCTTGATCTTCGCCTTGAGCGTCCCGGTACGCACGGGCCGGGAATCGATACCGCGCGTACCACCGAGTGCGAACCAGATACAATCGAGCACACTGGACTTGCCCGACCCGTTCGGGCCGGTGATCTGCACCACGGAGCCGTCGGGCGCGATGTCCACCACCTTGATCTTCTTAATGTTTTCGGCTGTCAATCGGAGGATTTTCATGGCTACCTGCCCCCGAACGATGCGGCCGCTTCACGCGCCTTGTTTTCCTTCTCTTCATCAATGCGCGCAATCTCCGCGTCGCTGATGTCGTCGGCCGTCGACGATGCTGCAGCTGCAACCGGCTCAGTCTTGAGCGCGGCCTTGAGTCCTGCGCTCCCGGCTTTCGTCGGCTTGGACTCCTGTGCCGGTGCCGCACCGCTCGCCTGTGCGGATGGAATCTTCTCGTCCATTACTGCGCGCCACGTCGTTTCGCCATCCTTGATCGTGACGTAGACGGCGCGGAGGTCCGCGATCTCCTTCGGGGTTAGTGTGCCGCCGTCATTCTCCAGATACTCCTTCAGCTGTTCCGCTGTGACGCCGAGCACCGCGAACGAATCGAAGATCTTCCGCTTGGCGGCGTCCGGATCCTGCGCGTCGCGATTGTTCTGCGTTGCAATGCAGATGTCCATGCACTCCTCGATGATGTCGCCCGGCACGAGCCTCAGTCCGTTCGTGCGCACCGCCTTGGAGATCAATGCGTTCTGCTTGTTCAGTATCTCGTCCTCGGTCGCCTCGAGGATATAGACGGGGATGTTGTCCCTATTGAGACGCTGGCGGATCACGGCATCGCCGGGCTTGAACTTCCGACGCTCGACGGTCTTGTCGATCGTGATGTCGCTGCTGTAACCGCTGTTCGCCTCCAGGTCGAGCGTGATCACGCGCATGATGCGCTTCTCGCGGTCGTCGTAGATCGTGGGCGTCTGCACATCGATGTTGCCCATGCAGCGGATCGCTGCCTCCGCAAACCGAATGCTCGGCCCTGTGATCCCCTTCCCGATCGGCTTGTTGTAGCGCGCCGCGTCGGCGAATCCCGGACGGCGGCACTCCTTCAAGAGCTTCTCGCGCACCGTGTCCAGGTCGCGCGGCTGGCGGATCGCGATCAGGTAGCGTGCCTCCACGTGTGCCTTCGCCTGGGCCGCCAGTACGGTCGACGCGGTCTCGCTCGTAGCGACTGCAACGGATTGGCCAGGTACCGGCAGGTTCGACGAACCATTATCTGAATGCTGCATCTGTGTTCCCATGGTGATCACTCTTTAGGTGTGGTCAGTAAAAACCGGCGACTGTTCGCCTTCTCGCTGGTAAATGATTCGATCATCGGCTCGCGATCCGGTTCGGGAACGAGGCCCAATAGCTTTCCGGCGAGCGCCGGGTAATCAGTCTTGAGCGTCGGCTTTGGCGCCTTCCAGGTCACGCGACCGAAGCGCGATGTAATTCCCGCCGCGTCACCGATCGACGCTTTCAAGCGATTCACGGCCGTGGCTTCCTGCTCTTCAAGTACGTGGATCTTCTCGCGCGTCGAAACGAGCGACGAGATCAACGGCAGCTCATCCGCGTTCGCCTCGCGCACGAGATCGGTGTGCATTGCGAACCGCTTCGCGAGGTACTCGCCGGCGGCGCGTGAACCGTCGATCTCTGGCTCAACGCCAGCCTCGACATGCTTGAACCAGAACTCGCGACCGCGCTCCATTAGTGTGCTGGCGATCGCGTCGTCGTAGCTCAGCCGGTACCAGCGGAAAGTGTTCCCGCCGAACAGCACCGCGACGTCCCATGTCGTGAGGCCGGTGACTAGCATTGACCAGTGGCACTGAGCCGCGATGTCGTGCGGGACCGCATCCGTGCCGGTGTCGCCCCAATGAACGATCTGGCGCGCGCCCTTATTCTTGATTTCCAAGCCGTGCGACGGACCGTTCGCCATATCAAGGAACACGAACCGGTCCGGTGTCGCCGACATCCATGGATCCATCGGCGCGGTGAGTGTCTCGCTCGTCTTGAGCATCACGCCCATCACGTCGGCGTATTTATCTGCTATCACGGCCTCCATGCGAAGGCCCCACTCTGTGAATTCGTTCCCGAGGAATGGCTCGGACAGCCCGCGCTTTTCGAGATAGACATCGAGCGCCGTCTTGTGCGGATTGAGTCCCACAACCGCCGGGATCTCGGACGCTCCCAACGTCTTGCGCCGTGCTTCCAGTCGCTCGGCATCGAACGACAGGCCGGCGACCGCGTGTGTGGCTTCTGCTTGCGTCGCGGTCATCGTGCGATTCCCTCATCAGCTGCGACCGCACGTTCGAGTGCAATCACCGCATCGCGTACCAACTGCGCTGCGACAATCGTTTCCCATGACGCATGGGAGCGGCAAGCAAGCCGGTCGATCTTGATCGCGAACACGCGCAGCGCCGGGATCGAAACCGTGAGGTCGAAATCCGCCTTTGCCTTCGCCCTGTCGCGCTCAAACAGTGGCGTCACTCGCGTCGTCCTTCGCGGTATTGCCGCGCCTTGAACCCTCGTCATTACGCCGAACATTTGACCTCTTCCTGTTTTTCCGATACGTTTGAGGGAGCGAACGAGGATCGGAATTCCCGCGTTCGTCCTGTTAGCGAGCGGCTGCCTTGTCGTGAGAGAGAGGGCAGCCGTTCGTGTTTCCTACCGATACAACCGATTGCGCTTCGGACCGAACGCGGAGACGAATTCGAGCACGACGCCATAGAGCACCACCGCGAGCACCAAGAGGATCACGCCCGCCTGGACACCGAGCCTCGCGTGCATCACCTTGCGCCCCGCGTCAGCCGATCGTCTTTCGCGCACTCGTACCGGTGATCCGCATCGGCCTCGCGCTTGTCCCGCTCGCACTTCCAGCAGTAATCCGCGTCCGTTTCGCCGTCCCAGATCATCTCTGTGCCGCAGTCTGGGCACTTTGTCGGAGCGTCTTCCGCGATAATCGGGCGGTCTCTCCGCAGTGTGTGGCGCATAACTACGCCATCCTCCGGACTGGCTCGACATAGATCTTCGAGGCGGCAGCCGCGTGAAGTTCTTCGCACTCGTCGTCCAATTGCTGCGACACGCGGGTGATCGTCGCATAATCCCGAGACGTCGCGCGGCCACGGAATAACTCCTCGAAGGGCTCAGCGATCTCGCGCGTGTCTCGCGTGATGTGCTGGGCTAGGTCTGCGATCGGCTCCGACGTTTCGCCCGGATCCAAGAGCGACCTCAGCGCCGCGATGTACTCGTCGACGCATCCGTTGCTCTGGAGGCATTGGATAACCGACTCGCCGGGCCGGCAGATTCCCCGCCCGATTGCGCGCCGCTTATTCTGGACGGTCGTCGAAACCTTCCCGCGCGGGCCGGGCTTCCGGAGGATCGCGTCGAGGATCTTGCCGGCTGCCGCAGGTGCCACCGAAACGACCGTTCCGGGCTGGGCCGATGCCGCTGGCTGTGGTTTGGTTTCGTTCATGAAGCCTTCTGACGCAAAGCACTTTCGCCGAACACGTCCTCAACCGGCAACCCGATCGCATCAGCGATCGCCTGCCGCGCGCGGGAGCTGCTTTTCCCGCGGATCTTGAGCACATTCGCGCCGATCGTCGAGACGTTCAGCCCCGCCGTGTCGGCCACGTTCTGGTACGTAAGCTTCCGATCGTTGAGCGCCTTCTTGATTTGCGGGACAGATAGTGCCATTAGTTGTGTGCCTCATTTGGCTACCGTTTTGACTACAACCGGTAATTTATGTGCCAGTTTGGCAATGTCAAGGCCAACTTGCGCCACTCATTTCCACGTTCCACAAATGGCTAATTCTGGCATTCCCCAGCGCATGCTTCAAGCGCGGCTAGATCTCGCGCAGCGACTCGGTCGCGAGGTGGGGAAGGCTGAGATCGCGCGACTGGCAGGGATTCCGGCGCCCACATACGGGCGCTACGAAAGCGGCACTCGGAAGCTGCCCTCCGAGCTCATCGCCGCTGTCGCGGCCGCCCTCGAAATAGATGTCTCCAAGCTCACTGGGCCGCTCAGGTCCCACTCCCCGCTAAAAACGCCGGACGAGATCTTCGGCGAGGCAAAAACGGGGAAACGCGGGGGTTCTAAATGAGTCTCAGGCCCGGATCGAGCTCGTCGAGCGTCGCCTCGGCCGCCCTGCGGAAATCGTCCCACTTCGCCGGATCCATGACGACGACCTGGGCGACCTGGCGACCGAGCCGGTCTATGCAGTTGAGGACGTACCGGCCGCGCGGCGAGAGGAACCGCGCCACGTATACGCCCCGCGAGGAGATCGGATACCCCGGCGCCGGAGAACGGTCGCACACGAACACCTTGGGCCCGTTGTGCTTTCGTATCGCCCGCTCCAATCTCGCCTCGTCGGCTTCCAACGCGGTGCGCCATTGGACACTTTCATCGTGGATAGAGACAAGCTTCGGGCTTTCCATGGTCCAGCAATCTTCGGGTTTGATTCGGTTTTTGGCAAGTACCTCATCAATGGAGTAGGCGGATGTCGGTGACACGAACAGTTGTTCTGGCGCTGTTGCTTCCGTTGGGTTTGGGCGCCCAGCAGCCAGCGAAGGTGACCTCTCACTACGACCGCGTCCGCGATTCAACCACGATGGAGCTAGACCGCATCGGGTTCGGAGCGCCCATCCAGCTGTATGGCGTACCCGTCAGCCCCATCGGCCTGATAGTCACAGGCCGCACCACAGGCCAAGCGTCGCCGATCCCAGACACGGCGGAATTCCGCTTCGTTCATACGAGCCGGGCGTTCGGGCGCGGTCAGGGGTTCTGGCAATTCAAGGACAATCGAACGTTGGCTCTCCTCGTCGACGACAGCGTGAGATTCAGCGCGACGGCCGTCAAATACGATACTACCGTCGTAATCGGCCTCGCCGTCGAGACTGTCGTCTTCGATGTGCCAAGATCTATCCTTAAGCGGATTGCCGGATCGCGCGCGCTTGACGGTGTGCTCGGGGACAGCACGCGGCTCGCGTTCACGGCAGAAGACCTGGCCGCGCTCCATTCGCTTTTCGCGCCTCTGTCCGACAAGTCACGGCCGTGACCGACAGCAAGCGGTTCCCTATTTTCAGCAACGCGGACCTGCAGCGCCGCATCGGTCGCGACATCAATGAAATGCTCGGCATGGTCCGCGGCATTGTCTGCGACGGCGTGCTGCACGATGGAGAAGTGCGAGCATTCCGCAATTACCTCGCTGCCCATCCCGACTTCACGGTCATTTGGCCCGGCAACGTACTGGCGGAGCGGGTTGTGAGGATCCTCGACGACGGCGTCGTTACTCCAGATGAGCGCAACGGTCTCTACGAGCTGTTCTGTGACACTATCGGCGCTGGCGACATCACCAGCGAAGTTCCGGAGCCACATACGACGAGACTTCCCTTGGATAATCCGCCGCCAACGATCACGATCCCTGCGCACACGTTCTGTTTCACCGGAGCGTTCATCTTCGGAACGCGTGAGTACTGCGAGGCAATGACAGTTATCCGCGGCGGGCTGTGCAGAGAGAATGTCGTGAAGCAGCCGATGACCCTCGTGATTGGGGGCTACGGTAACGACGCCTGGGCTCAGTCCGTTTATGGCCGCAAGATCGAAAAGGCGGTCCGATATAGAACAAAGGGAGCTCCGGTCTCCATCGTTTGCGAGGAGCACTGGACGGAGGCGATCGCCATGTGTCAGAGACATGACGCGGCGTCGAATTGAATTCCGCGTCGCTGTCCTCAGGCAAGGCCGGAAGATGTACGACGTCGCCCAGGATCTCGGCGTGAGCTACAACCACCTCGTACTCGTGCTCGACGGGAAGCGGAAGCCGAGTGCTAGGCTCGATGCGGGGATCGCGAAGGTGATGGGGTGAGGACGCGTCGCCGACGGTTACGTTAGCGGCGTGTAAGACGTCGCGGCACTCAGCCCGAACTGGTCTGGGTGCGCGGACTCGTCGATGACTTCGACCTGATTGATGTACTGATACTGGCTCGAAGTATTCGGCATATCATCCTGCCAGTACACCGAGCCGACTTGTGCTGGTACGCCGGGGACCACAGAGAGAGTGCCGAGCAGCATCGCGGTTCCACCCAGCTTCTTCATCCATGCTTTCGCGATCCATGTGCCACCAGCCGCGGTCGTGATCTGGTGTTCGAGGAAGTAATCGACTGTGTAGCCATTCGCGAACTCTGCGCCAACAGCGCCACAATCCACCGATACTGTCTGGCTGGAAATTTTATTGGAACCTCCTGCCGCGGCCTGCGCTGCAAGTACGTAATGGCCTGAACTGCTTACGTACAGCGCCATTTCAGATGCATCGCGGCCATCCCACGTTCCGCTTCCGTCACTGCCCGTCACTGTGGACCGTATGATCCTGAAATCTCTCCCCGAGGAATATCCAACAAATCCAGTTGGGAACGTGGTTGTCAGCCTGTTCAATACAAACTGCTTGGGTGCAGTGAGATCGGTGCGAGGTCTCGGTGCATCAGACGAGGAGCCGTCCAGCGTAAGCCGCATCACGTTGTGGCTGTTGTACAGCGGACTCGTCACCAAATCGACAATCGTCGGATACTGGTATGCAAATATCCCCGATGCTCGAAGCGCGGTTGTGTTCGCGTACCCAGTCATATCGTCGGCTATGTACGCCACGCCCGAAAGTCCAGTCGGCACACTCACCCCAGCCGATGTCGTGGTTCCAGTCACAGACGACGACCATGCGCTCTGGGCCGTGGCATCTTTCTCGGCGAATTGGACGTAGTAGGCAGTACTCACGGCCGGTAAGGTCAGAACCTCGCTAAGAGCTTCCCCGAGCGACGGCGACGTTAGTGTAATGTCTGTACCATTCGTCCATGTCGCGTTGTCAGTCGAGTAACGCCACGCCAGCTTCGTCGGGAGCGCCTGTGTCGACGCCAGCGTTACCGGAAATGTGAGGGTGGAACTCGTTTCGGCTGTTGCATTTGCGACAGTCGGGACACCCGGAACGTCCGAAGTGCTGCACGCGATGGGCGAACTCGGATAAGCAGCCGAGACCGCCGTGCCGTCCGCCGATACAGTCTTGAACGCGACTGTATGGCTGCCGGTCGCGAGAGGAATCGTCACGGCGAAGGCTACGTCATCAGAAACTGTCGCAGGGATCGTGTAGTCCAGCGATGAACTCGCGTCCACGCCGTCCACTACTGCACGGACTTTTGCAGCACAACTCGCCGTGAGCAAGTCTGCCGTACGAGTAAGCGAGAACGTGCCTGTCGTGGTTGTGGTGCTTGTCAATGACGCTGCATAAAGCGCAGACGGAGTCGTTGCAGCATCAGCGGCCAGACACAGCCATGGATCATCTGAGCCGTCGCTATCCGGATTGGTGGCATCGAACGCAGCGTATTCGCTAATGTCGCGGTAGCGGGGCGCTTCGATAGCACGGTTGTGGTTCTTGGAAGTCCACTCGACCTGATTAAACGACAGCCCGTTATGCCAAGTGGCTCCGTCGAATACACCTCCGGCAACGTAGCCGACTATCCGCTTCCATGAACCAACCGAAAAGTCCGAGTTCACCGGGCGAGTCCACATCCGAGTCGCCGTCCAGTCGTTCGAGCTACCGTCCGCGAATAATTCACAAAGGACTACTTCATCGTATATCAGTCCATTATCGAATTTGTGGTCGATGGTTTGGATTTGTACGCCACCCTCATCGACGAATCCCATAACGCCTGTGGCGGTAGTACCGTCCGTTTTGAATCCTTCGAGGTCGCCATCAACGTAGTACTCGCCCGTCATGTTCCCCGATCCGTCCAAGCCTCCGCTGCCAACGCCAGCGCAACCAGAGCGTGAGGTCTGAATGCCTGTCGTCTGGATATAAGGGCCGTGCTTAAAGCCAGCGCCGTAACCGCCGTGACCTACCGAATTGTATGTGATGTTTGCGGAGTTGACGCACTCGGCTCCGGAAATGTCCCACTTGTTCGCACCCGAAATTTGTGCGGGTGTCGCGTGAGCAATACGCCGCCCCAGCCACATCTCGCGTGTTGATACTGTATCCGCGACAAGCGAGCAAGCAGCCGGAGATGCGCCGACAACGGGCTCCCACACGAAGCGGAACGCGGGAATCCCAGCGATGATGCTTGATGCGACGATCTGGACGAGATCTACATACTTAGAGTCACCATCGTGGAGTGGGTACAACGCGCCAGTCGCCATGCCGCCATTCTTCGACGTATCGGAGAATATCCACCCGGAATCGGGCAGTGTCGCTTCTCCGATCTTCGTTGCACGCCACTGTGCATCGGGAGACGAGTATCCCGCACCCGTGTAAACTCGTGCCGCGTCCCACATAATGGGCTTCGCTGTGCCAACCGCACCCATGACGTTCTCGCCGTCGGTGCCGATGACTGGCGCGCCTGTCGGGTCCGCTACCGTTATACCAATCGTGCAAGTCTCGCCGTCCACCGTATGCGTAGCCGTGATGTTGCACGATCCCGCGGCGACGTACGTGACCACTCCCGACGAGTTGACGGTGGCGACGCCAGTGTTGCTCGACAAGAACGTGCAGCCCGATGTTATGTCTGTAGCGCTCTGATTTTTGATGATCAGAGCAGCCGACGGACTTGCCCCGTCAGTTACCGAAAGGCTGGACGGCGTTGAGGTCAGGACTTCGGCTGTGACAGTGAGCGTGAACGAGACTGACTTCCCGCCAGCCGTGCGCGCGATCGTTGTCGTACCGGGGCCTTGCAATGTGATCGTCCCCGTTGTCGCGCCTATCGTCGCCACACTGCCGTCGCTCGAGGTAAAAGCGTTGGCCGGTGACAGGGCATCGGTGTACGGTGTCGAAGTGTCCGAGGTCTGCCACTGGCCCAAGGTCAACGTCGGCGCCGTAGCCGTTTCCATCACACTAGATGCGCTCGGAGTCATGGTGATGTGGTCGAGCGTCTGAGCGACAGACGACGGTAGCAACGCCTCAAGCATTGCCGCGAGTGCCGCGATCTTACCGCCCAGCGCGGTTATATCCGCGAGCAGCGGCGCGAACAGCGACCTGATGTTCGTCAGCGTCTTAGATCCTGCGGACGCCGTTGGTAAATCCTCGGCAGGAACCGTGAAGTCGACGAGATGCTGAGTCGCGGTCAAGAGATCGGCGACGGGCGTTTCGGTCGCTGTCTCAGCTGTCGCGACCTGTCCGGAAGTAGTCAGTGGGGTTGGCATGGTGATCTCGTTGGATCGTTACGAAACAGGAAGGAGTGCTTTGACCTCGTCACCCACAGCGGCAGCCCGGCCCTGCGCATTCGCGAAGAGCGCGGCGATAGCATCACTCGCAACGCCGGCCGCCTTGATCGCATCACTCTGAGCTGCGGCCGTTGCGTAGGAAGTGGCCGGAAATTGCACAGTGCTCATTGCGACGAACGCCGTACTTGCTGCCGCGAGCTTGGTCGCGAAATCGCTGAGCGCCGTATCGACGTCGGCCTGAATGAGCATCGGGGTAGGCATTAGGCTGTGACCGTCGCTTTCTTCACCTGCGCCATGATGATTGCTAAATCGGCCGCCAGCGGGCTACTCCACGCCGGTACGTCAGACGCGCCGTGCTCGGTTGCCAAAAGGAAATAATCAGAGCCAGCAGTATCGATGTTGTACATGCCATACTGCTGCGCGGCCTTCGCCAGTATCTTGCCTTGTGCTGTTGTCAACCCCAAGCCCGTAAGGTTTACGGTCGAAGGAATGGCGAGCAGTGTTCCTATCGGGAGCGCGCCGCTATAGATGGACGTGTTGCTGTCCATCGTGATCGCGGGACTGACATACGAAGCCGTCAACGCTTCCGGGCCGAGCACTACGCCCAACGCGTGATTGATGACCCCCGAAGTGAGTTCGCCATTGCGAATGATGCCAGCATAGTTCGGCATCATCGGCGCGCGGCGACCGCCTTCCAATCCTGTGCCCAATCCCTTGGGGTCGGTATACGAGGCGAATCCACACACAAGATCCCCGTTCGACATAAGGATCGTCGCGAATGTTTCGAGCACCGATCCGTCGGGCTGAAATATCGAACAGTGGCCGTCTGCGTCTGGCGGTGGAACCATTGAGGCAGGCACGCGAGCGGTCAGTGACCACGGGGCGTCTGTACGATGATGGTACGCTACGGTCGGCCCGGTGCGAGTCGGGTATGGTGTTATGCTGGAGTAATAGTTGGCCTCATTGCCGCCGAATAGCTGATCGGCCCCCGCCATGATCGCCGCTTCGGTGGTTGAGTTATTCCCTGATCTCGCCCACGTCGAGTTGGCGACATTCGCCCATGAGTTGATGTTGTAATAGATGTTTACCAGTGGATCGGTTACAAGAGCTTGCGTTACGACGGACCACCCTGCTCCGGGCCAGTTACCCAATGCAGCGGTGAAGCTCGGGAAGGAAGTGGACGCATACGCGACGCTCGCGTAGGAAGTCAACGGGCGGTTCCACACACTATTGATCGAGAACGGCTGGCTGAACGTCGTCACTGCAACAGGAACAGCAATCGCAGTAGTCGGCGTGTTACTCGGCGAATAGATGTAGAGTCTCGCGTCCGCGCTGTCGTAATACCAATCGCCTACGGTTGCTAGTGCTGCCTTGGTAAGCTGCTGCGTGGTATACGCCATGTTGTAGAGCAGCGCAGACGGTGCGGGTGCCAGGCTCGCATAGTATGCCCCGGCCATCGCAGCGGCTGAGTCCGACGTGTAGAAGTTTAGCTCGTCCACGTTGATGGTGTACGCCGCCGTGTTGTTGGCGTAGTTCCCGACCGCTACCTGATTCACCTGCGCAGCGAGCGTGAGCCCGGTCAGAGTCTTGACCTGAGTGCCGTTAACATAGAGCTCGGCGTGCGCGTTGCCCGTGCCGTTGTTACAGGTGACGCAAAGCCGAACGATGTACCACGTATCGACCGCGATGCGCTGATCGACCGTGATTACTACATTCCGGCCGAGCGACAGGTAATAACCCGTTGCATCCTTGGCGAGCACGCAGCTTATCTCATTGGCCCCGTTCCACACTCCACCACCTTGAAACACGATGGGATGTATGTAGTAGCCGCTCGATGCCGTAGATGTTGACGACACGCGGAGCGCCGTCGTGACTTCGCCGTAATTGGAGCCACCTGTTACAACCGAAAGATTGACGTTGCTTCCCGATGCCGCGAACTTCCGCGAGTGTGTTCCCGCGTATGCGGGCGTTGTCGTGTCGTCTGTGCCTGCTGATGTCCAGAATGCGTCCGGCGAACCCGACTCGAAGGACGAATAGCTAACGGGTGTTACAGCGTCGGCCACAAAGCCCGTCAGCAGCGTACCGCCCGGTATCTTGGCAGAGAGCTTACCCGATGAGTTGTACATTCCAAGCGAGACGCCGCGCCCCACTGCTGTCAATGGTGAGGCCCATGTGTCAGCCGCATTTAAGCCCAGCGACTTGCCCCATAGGCCGCCGACCTTGCCGTTCGGCTCCGCAACTGTTTTCCACGCGAGCGCTGGAGACGTTCCGGAGTTCCCGTCGTTACCTGAAACAGAATCGACGAAGTAGTCGAAGCCAGCCGCGTGATTATGCTGCGAAGTGAGTCCCAGCCCGAGTCCGATCTTCATCGGCTTAGTACAGGTTGAGGATGTTGGTCGCGGTCGTCGCAGTCGCCCAGACTCGCGATACGCGAATCGGAAGAATGCCAACAGGGAGAGCGGTAAACGTCACATGCTCGCCGCCCATCATCGTGACGGACACGTCCCCGGACACGCCGATGTAAAGTGCACGCGAGAGACACGACAGATCTGCCGAGTCGGACGGTGTGACAGCCGCCGCGTCGGACGCCGGTGTGTCGAGCCCATAGTTGTACGCGGAGAAGTCTTTTGCACTCATTCTGTGATCCTCAAGAGTTGATTGGTCTGTCTGTTCCGCATCGGGTGCAACGGCCAGCCGAATAGCTTCCGCGCTCCGTCCAGTCCTTGCAACAGGTACAGATCCACGGCATCACGATTGATCTTCCACGTATAGCGCGATACTTCTCCACATGCGCTGGCAGCGGTGCGGACGGGTCGTGCTCCAGGAGCGGTCCGACGATGTATTGCTGGATCGCGAGCCGCACCCGCTCGGAACGCGTGACGCGATCGCA
>Ga0075522_10001823_pt1 | contig 16064 bp, 17 predicted proteins | sample NGEPerA_FD_74796 | JGI IMG/M metagenome (GOLD analysis project Ga0075522, IMG submission 74796) | Arctic peat soil microbial communities from the Barrow Environmental Observatory site, Barrow, Alaska, USA - NGEE PermafrostL2-A | ecosystem: Environmental > Terrestrial > Soil > Wetlands > Peat ... | reverse complement strand
GGTTCGCAGACTGAGACGCATGCATCCTCCGCTACGGGCTGGATCCCGGAGACGGAGGCTGAGCGAAGTGCTATTCGCGAGCAACTGGAACGGATTCTGGCCAGTTCGCTCTTCAAAAATAGCAAGCGCTACCCGAATTTGCTGCGCTTCGTCGTGGAGCGCGCGCTGGAAGGCCACACCGAGCCTCTAAAAGAGCGCACACTCGGCATCGAAGTCTTCGGCCGGGAACCGGATTACGACACAAATCTGGACCCGGTGGTGCGCACGACAGCCGTCGAAATTCGAAAACGGATCGCGCAGTACTACCACGAGACCACTCACGAGAGCGAGATCCGCATTGAGTTTCCGCCCGGCACTTACATGCCGGAGTTCCGCATGCCGCCCAAGCCGGCGGTGGCGGTTCCGCCTCCCGAGCCTCCCAGGAAAAGCTACGCGCGGGTCGCGATCCTCGCTGGTGTGATTAGCCTGGTGCTGGTCGTGACCGCTGCGATCGCCATGCGGGCCAAACCCACGGCGCTCGACCGGTTTTGGGAGACTGTCTTTGCTTTCAGGGAGCCGATTTCGTTGTATATCGGCGGAGACATCAAGAATACCAAGGATGCCTTGACGGTCCTCGATCTGATGCACAGCGAAAAGGTGGCTTTCGCCGATGCGACGACGATGGCGAAGCTTACGTCATTGTTAGTGCAGAATAAGAAGCCCTACCGGATTCGGCTGCAGCCGTCGACGGAACTTGAAGATCTGAAGGATGGACCGGCCGTCCTGATCGGCGCCTTCGACAATTCTTTCACGTTGCGTTTGACGGATCGCCTTCGATATGGCTTTGTTCGTAATAACGATACCCACATCAACTACATCATCGATCGCAGGAACCCGGGGTCGATGCAATGGTCTGAGTTGGTCTCGGCGCCCTACCTCGACATGAAACAGGATTTTGCGATCGTCTGCCGCCTTATCGATCCCTCGACCGGCAAACCAGTAGTGACGGCGTCGGGGCTGGCCAAGTATGGAACCGAGGCGGCAGGCGAATTCCTGACGAGCGCCGCCGCCCTGGAACAGATCGACCGAATGGCTCCCAAAGGCTGGGAGGAGAAGAATCTGGAAATCGTCCTCACCACTGACGTGGTCGGGCGGCGCGCGGGCACGCCTAAAGTGGCTGCCGTCGAAGTCTGGTAGCCTCGCTAGGGCAATAACTAATTTGACGAATCCGACTTAGCCAGCCACGTTTTGACGCGCTGCTGTTCCTCGGTGCCGGGAGTCCACGCATCACCGCATAGGTTGCACCAAAACCTCAAATCGCCCGCGTCCAATTTGGTTTTCAGGAGAGCCCTATCGAAAACCTGGGTAGGCGCGTGTCCCTTGGGACACATGGATGAAAATGAAGCTGTATTCGGATCACTCATTGGAGTCACTTACTCTTATCGGCTGTCCGACGTTTTTTGTTCTGAGCGCGTTGCCATTCCTTTTCCCGTTTGTCGATCTCGGCTTTTGGCACCGCAATAACGGCACGGAAAAGGCTGTCTAGTGTGGTGAATGGTTGACCGTTTGGTTGTCGTGGGGCTGGTGATGCTGGCTTCATCTATATCCTGTCTTCAACCCCGCACCGCGCCAGGGCTGACGGCTTTGCCTATTTCATCTACATCCCTAAATCGACATTGGCGGATTGCTTCGCGTAGGACCGCTATGATCTCGCGTGTTCCATCGTGCGGATCGTTTAGGGGTATCGAATCCTCAAAAGCCAAGCTGGATTGAAAGCCAGGGGCCGCCGCTGGAGCGTCTAGAAGCACCGGAGGTGGCACATACCTTGGCAGCCGAATGTTAAGCCTTGCTTCCGCTACGGTTTCTCCAAGATCGAGGAGGGCAAACTTCTTTCTTTGCTTTCCTGCCCCATCCAGTGTTTGAAACTCACTCAGGCGATCCACACTTAGTGCCGTTGCAAGGTGAATCGCATCTCCGATTCCCATAATGCGGCCTGACTTAAGAGACCCATCCTCGTGAAACGTTCGGTCATCGTAAAATTGACGAATGACGGAAGCTTTGGCGCTTATTCTTCTATCTATGTCTACCAACTGCAATGTGGGTTGCGAGAATACTTTCCTAAGTAAGTCCTTTTGATCGACGGAGAGCTGGGCCGACAAAACTTCAAGCATTGTTAGCGAAGATGTCACGATAATTGTCTTTCCAGATCGCCAACTGTCAACGACTTGTTCGATTCCCTTGGTAACGTCCTCCGGCCAACACGTTTCCATCTTGATCCACGCCAGGAAAATACATGTGTCCCAATAAAGCAGCTTTGGCTTACCACTCATCCCGAATCCAATCCACGAATTCTTGACTAGTCAGCGAACCTGTAGCGTTCGGGGCCATGCCGCGAAGGTCGTCGAGAGTAGGTAGGCTCGAAACATTATGAACCTCAATCGACTCCGCGTTGATCGTGTAGGGGAACCTATCCCATTTTTTATATCGAAGCTTTCCGAAAACGGTGACGTATTTGTCTACTGCATTCGCAAAAACATTCCTATCCTTAGTTTTAAAAGTTCCGAGCACGCGACTCGGGCCTATCGCCGGGAAGATTTGAAATTTTCGATTCCGGTCGTGAAGATTGATCGCTTCAATTTTGCCAGACACTGACCCGATAGAAAATTCATCGTCTCCAGCGATCCTGTCGATGGTTTCGCGGAATTTTTGATCTACCACGACCGAATTTGGGCCAGCCTGTATCCGAACATTCAAATGGCGCTTTTCGGCGGGAACAGTTAAATCCCGATACGATGCAAGGGCAAGATAGTCAACGTTCTCAGGCAACCGCTCCCTGTTAGCGATGACTCGCAAATTCGTCGTCAGGCGTCGAACAACCCGATTAGCGTATTGCGGAGTGGATCGACCATCAGTGCTGTCGGAAACGGCTTCCAGCGTCACAATAGGAGGGCTGTTCTTTTGAAGCTTTTTAATTCTAAAATATAGCGAAGGATCTAAGGCTCCAGAAACTAAGCGTTCCGTTTCTCGGAGTGCGGCTTTCAGTGTCCGCATTTGCTCCAAAAAATCGTCGAGCCGCAGATCATCGTTAGGCGACGATTTGTCGGAAAGTTCGATGGTGATCGTTCTGTCCTGATGGGCGGCCATGTTTTCAGTCTACGCCGTTAAGTCGGCAATTATACACCTTGCCGTCTCCCACGTTTTTGGCGTGTGTGCTTTACGCCGTCAGTAATGAGAGAGACTCCTGCTTACCCGTGACTTCGGCCCATGTCAACCTCTTGCCGACGATCTGCCGAACCGCCAAATCGAAGCGCTGGCCGTCACTCAAGGGCGCGCCATTTTCATCCTTGCGATTGTTATATCGATATGCCTGTTCGTCTAAGTAACGAAACAGGTGAAACGGTTCAACACTTACATACGTTCCGCTAATACCACGCTTCAATAAGCTCCAGAAGTTTTCAAGGCCGTTCGTGTGAACCTGTCCGTCAACGTAGGCTACGGCGTGATCCACAACCTGATGAGCGAAGTCTCCATCCAGACCGCTATACGAGAGCAGCGCGTCCGTGTAGAGCGCGGAGCCCGCTTCCACATGCTTTCGGACTTCGGCCTGAAGGGCGTGCTTCTTTCGATTCGGAACTACCGTGGTGCGAACCTTACCGCCGCGCTCAAGAATTCCCATCACAGCCGTCTTGTCCTTCGTTCCTGTCCCCGTGATCCGACGCGCTCGCTTCGCAAGGTGCATGTTCCGAGCTTTACCGCCGATAAAAGTTTCGTCCGCTTCAACATGGCCTGACAGCTTTTCAAGAGAGCCATCATGGACCGCGAGGCGAATGCGGTGCATCATGTGCCAAGCCGACTTCTGGGAGATTCCCAAATCGCGCGAGACTTCGTAGCTGCTGATTCCGTTTTTGCACGTGACCAAGAGCCACATGGCCGTAAGCCACTTATCCAGGCCAATCGGAGAATCCTCGAAAATCGTGCCCGTTTTAAGCGAAAACTGGCGTTTCGGGTGACGGCTGGAGCACTGCCATTTATTCTGATTTTTAAGGAAGCTGACCTTGGCATTTCCGCAGGTCGGGCAAACTACACCATTCGGCCAGCGACGAACCACGACGTACTCCATGCACTTCGCCGGATCGGAGAAGTATAAAATTGCTTCCTGGAGAGTCGTCGGTTCCATGAATCAATCTTACGGCGAAATCATGGATTCGTCAAGTTAATTATTGCCCTCGCTAGACGTATCGATACGGGACAGATACTATCGCTAGCTGGTTTGTAAGTCTCAGTAGTAAAGACACTTACTAGCGTCCCCTCGTAATAAAACCGTACAGACCTTGCAACTATACCCAATGGGCTTACTGTAAAGCGATCCCCTCGCACTGGGCGCTTCATCGCTGCGGCGCGACGCAAGGGAACCGTTTTAAGCGGATGGGGTCGGTACTCGGGCGTACCAGAAAGAGTGAGGGGTTCCATGTTGAGCTTAAGAAGGCCGAGCGTTAGGTCAACGTTAAATCTCAGAGCCGGGCGCGCCATTGCGACAATGGCTCTCTTCGTGGGAGGGCTCTTCGTACTGCAGGCGCCCATGGCCAGGGCGCAGGGAACTGCCGACATCGTCGGAACTGTGGCCGATAATAGCGGTTCGGTGGTGCCGATGGCCAAGGTCACGGCGAAGAACCTGGATACGAACCTGATGCGCACCCAGGAGACCGACGCATCGGGCCAGTACTCGTTCACGTTGCTGCCGATCGGCGTCTATGCGGTGACGATTGAGGCCAAGGGCTTCAAAACGTTCGCCAATCCGCGGGTGGCGCTGGCGACGGGCGACCGAACCCGCGTTGACGGCTCACTGCAAGTGGGCGACATCACGCAGACGGTCGAAGTGGAGGCGCAAGCGGCGGCGCTGCAAACGGACAGCTCCACGGTGGGTGGACTGGTGACAAACCGCGCGGTCCAGGACCTGCCGGTGAACGGCCGCAACTTTATCCGACTGGTGCAGCTGGCGCCGGGCGCTACCGAATCGGTGCAAACTTCGCTCGGCGCAGGCAACCGTCCAGACGATCGCCGGCAGACATCTTCTGTCTCGGCCAACGGCCAGAACGATTCGGCCAACAATTTCCTGCTGGACGGCATGGATAACAACGAGCGCGCCATCGCGACGATTATTGTGAAGCCTTCGATCGACGCCCAGCAGGAAGTGCGAGTGGACACGAATATGTATCCGGCGGAGACGGGCCGCGCCGGCGGTGCAGTGATCAACGTGATCACCAAGTCCGGAACGAATGGTTTCCACGGCTCTTTGTTCGAGTTCCTCCGCAACGACAAATTCGATGCGAAGAACTTCTTTAACACGGCCGCGAAGCCGGAGTACCGCCAGAATCAGTTCGGCGGGTCGATTGGCGGGCCCATCAAGAAAGACAAAACATTCTTTTTCGCCGATTACGAGGGCTTCCGAAGGATCCAGGGACAGACATTCAATTCGACCATTCCTTCCGCTTGCGAGCTGGGCCGCGTGGCTTGTGGCGGAGTTCAACAGTTGGGTAACTTCTCGGACAATCCCGCACAGATTTACGATCCGATCACGCACACTGCGTATGCGAACAACGTGATTCCGCTCGGGTCGATCAATTCCGCCGGCGCGGATTATGCCGCCTTGTTCCCCACGCTGCTCGGCTGCTCGCCCACTTGCCAGTATGTTTCTAATCCGCTGCAGACGCAGTACGCGCATACAGGCGACGTGCGCATCGACCAGCGCTTTAGCGATCGCGACATGCTGTTCGCGCGCTATTCCATCAACAACACCGACACGCTTTCCCCGGGCGCATTTCCATCCGCATCGGCCGCCGGGGTCACAATCCCGTCGCCCGGCGCCTTCAATATGTCGACTTTCCCGGGTCCTGCGTATCAGCGCCAGCAGTCGATCGCCTTTAGCGAGACTCACATCTTCTCGCCCACGCTGCTGCTGCAGCTGAACGCGCAGCTCGGCCGGTACGTGACGCAATCAACCAGCGCCAATGCGGGCGTCAACGCGGCCACGGCGTTCGGGATGGCGAATTACAACGTGCCGAGCGTGCCGAACACCGGCGGTCTGCCGCTCACGCAATTCCAGAATGGCGGCTATGCTGCGCTGGGCACCGGCTTCGCGCTTCCCACGGAATATTGGGATACAAATTACCAATACATGGGCGCTGTGACCTGGACGCATGGCTCCCACACCTTTAAGTTCGGAGCCAATCTTTTGCGCCGCGATTGGAGCACGTTCCAGCACTTGTTCCTCGCCAACTTCAACCTGAACTCCACGCAGACGAACTCCACCGGTACTGCCGCCGGTGCGGGTGGCAATGCGATCGCGTCCCTTTTAACGGGTTTTTATAATTCCACCAATCGCACTCTGTCGTTGATTGCTCCCCAGTATCGCGATTGGGAAATCGGCGAGTACATTCAGGACAACTGGCGCGTCTCCAGCAAGTTGACCCTCAACCTGGGCCTGCGTTACGACATCTATACCCCATTCACTGAGAAACACAACGACCTCGCCAATTTTGATCCCACCAACGCCGCGATGCTGGCGGCGGGGCAGGTTCAGGTGGCGGGCGTGAATGGCGTCAGCAACAGCGTGAATATCGGAACGCAATGGGCGGATCTGCAGCCCCGCATAGGCTTCGCCTGGACCCTCGGCCATGGCACAGTTCTTCGCGGCGGCTTCGGGACCAGCTACTGGCCCAACAACGTTGCTTCTCCGGCCAGCCTGAAGAACGCTCCGTTTGTGAGCACCTACACCATCAATCAGCCTGCGCTCAGTTCGTCGCAGACCGGCGGCAATTTGCTCACCCCGGCGCCTGCTGCCGTGCCGAACTCCGTCTGTCTCGTTGCCGCCTGCGGCGCCAGCACGGCATCGCCGGGCTATACGCCGAGCGGATTCGCGATCAGCGCCGGAACACAGGTCCCGTACCACAACACCACCGTTTACATGACCAATCTGACGCTGGAGAAAGAATTCAAGGGCAGCGTTTTGAGCGTGGCCTTTGTGGCCGAACCGGTCACGCACTTGGGTCGTGTGATTCCGAACATCGCCACCAACCTGCCTCCGCAGGGTCCCGGCGGATGCGGCGTAAGCGCGACACCCGGACTCGGCAGTCCGTGCCTGCCTATGCGAGCACTCTGCCTCTGGTTGGCACCATTCAGCTTCTGGAAACGAACGGCGTGGCGAACTACACCGCGTTACAGGTCCAGTTCCAACGCCGCTTGTCCAGAGGGTTCACGTTTGCCTCGAACTACACGCATGCGCAGGACCTCTCGGATGTCGGTTCCACCGGCGGTGCGTGCACCGGGTGCGGACAAGTATTGAATAATTTTAGCCGCGATTACGGTCCGAGCGATTATCTGGTGAAAGATCGCTTTACAGCAACGGCGAACTACGAGCTCCCCTTCGGTAAAAACTTGAAAGGAGCGGCCGGCGTCGTGGGCAAAGGCTGGCAGTTCAACGGCGTTTACGCATTTGCAACCGGCCAACCCTTCACAGTGTTGAGCGGCGCGAACACACAGGGTTCTTTCGGCGTGACGTCTGATCGCCCAAGCGTCCAACCTGGCTCCGGGTTTAGGCAGAGCATCAACGAATGGATCGACGTAACTCAATTCGTCAAACAGCCTTTCGGGACCGTGGGCAACGAGGGCCACAACGACTTCACCATGCCCCACAATATGCGGCTGGATCTTTCCGTGTTCAAAGATTTCCGGATCAGGGAAAGCATGACTCTGCAATTCCGCGCCGAAGGATTTAACGTTGCCAATACACCTTCGTTCGGCATGCCGAACACAACCGCGACCTTTAATAGCAGCGGCGTTGGAACCCAGGTTGGCAGCACTTTCGGCAAGATCACGACGACGAATGCGTTTTATACGCCGCGTGACATTCAGTTCGCACTGAAACTGATCTTTTGAGAAGCGCGCAAGCGGGCCGCGACTGCGCCCTTTGCGTTCAAAGGAGCGACGGAGGCAGCACACGATCGCAGAGCGGGTGGCAACCTTTCGATTCCCCGCGCTGCGATTTAAGATGAAATCGGTTAGGAGCAGTTCGATGAGCAAGGAATTCATCGCCGGAAATTTTCTGGGTCGTGGACGCGCGGGACTGGCTGTTATGGCGACAGCGTGGTTGTGTGCGGGAAGCGCGCTCGCGCTCGGTCAATCGGCCGCGCCGAATTCGCAGGTCCCCGATCTTTCCGGATTCTGGGAGCGTAAGGACGAGTTCGGCGGCGGAAACTTTGGCGGGACGCTCGAACGAATTCCCCGCGCGTCGGTGAAGCCGCAAATTATTGAGGAGGCCAAGCGGCAGGCTGCGGCGCAGGCGCGCGGCGAAGTGGTTGCCTTTGGCTCCCGCTGGTGTTTGACCAACAGCTATCCGTTCTTTATGCAGCATTCGGCAGCGTGGGACATCGTGCAGACCCAGGATGAACTGATACAGGCGCCAGAAGTGCATACCTTTGCCCGGCACATTTACTTGGACGGCCGGAAGCATCCCGACGCCGACCACCTGATTCGTTCGGTGAACGGCCACTCGATTGGGCATTGGGAAGGCGACACGCTTGTGGCGGACACAATCGGGTTCACAGGCGGAGGCGGGACGCCGGGCGGTGGACGCGTCGGTCCCGGCACGCATCTGACAGAAAGCTTCAAGCTGATCGACGGAGGCAAAGTCCTTTCTGTGACGTCCACGTGGGACGATCCGGCGATTTACTTGAAGCCTCACATCTATGAGATGACGTACCATCGGTCGGACCCGGGAACGTACGCGTTCGAAGAATACTGCCATGCCGACGATGCGGCCCAGGCCGGTTCAGTGGTGCAACCGGCGCAGAAGTAGGAGCAATGAGGAAAGCAGCCAGTTTGAACGGTAGGGCAATGCGCAAGGCGGTAGGCGCGGCATGCATGCTTGGTTTGTGCGCCATGTCAGCGGTAGCGCAAACAGCGGCTCACACTGCGGAATCGGGCAAGGCGCCGAATCTTTCCGGATTCTGGGAGCTGCATTTCGACAGCATGAACGTCCCCCCTGCAGCGCTCACGCCCGCATTGGCAGTCGAAGACCCGAGCGCGCAGTATAAGCATGACATGTACGAGGTCCGCTGGTGTCATTTTTTCGGCGTTCCGTACGTGATGCTGCAATCGCCTATCGATATTTTGCAGAACATCAACGGCAAGGAAGTGATCATTTCGACGCCGCTGCGGAATCCCTCGCGACATATTTATACGGACGGACGATCTCACGTCAACCCGGACACATTCGATCCGGTGGCGAGCGGCAATTCGATCGGGCATTGGGAAGCCGATACCCTAGTGGTCGATACGCTCGGGTTTTCCGACGAAGGCGTGACACGCATTCCCGGCGGAGGCCGGCGGACGCAGGCGTCGCACCTGGTGGAGCGTTTCCGGTTGCTCGATGCGGGCCGGCTGTCGATTGTTTCAGCCTGGGACGACGCGAAAATTTTCGCCAAGCCGCACACGTACGAGATCCGCTATTTTCGAGCGCCGAAATTCACGGAGCTCCGGGAGTTTGATTGCAACGCATCGGACGAAGCTCGCGGACAATACCTGCTGGAGCCGCCCGGCACCCAAAGAAAATGATTTTTTGCAGGGAAACTCAATCGATTAGTAGAAGGGTCTCTTAAGGAGTAAAAAAATGAGAGTGAAAGGGATTGCGCTCTTGGGAATGATCGTAGGAGCGGTTCCGGTTTTAGCGCACCATTCGTTTGCAATGTTCGAGCTTACCAAGGACACTACCTACGACGGCACGGTTGTGGAATACCGCTGGGAAAATCCTCACACGCACATTATCGTGAAGGTGGATCCGGGCGCGGCCGATCCGTCTACCGTCGGTACATGGGACGTCGAAGGCGGCGCCACCAACATCATGGGCCGCCAGGGTTGGACGCGGGCCACCTTCAAGTCGGGCGACCACATCAAAGTGGTGGCTCATCCGATGAAGGATGGTGTTACGAAGGGCGCATCCTTGTTCTATGCGATCATGCCAGACGGGAAGCGCCTGTATCACGATATCGCGCGCCCGAAGGCCGACGGCGGAGCCTCGGTTTCGCAATAGGGTTTTCGAAATCTGACTGGCCGGCTGCGCTCCGCATCATCGGCGGCGGGTCGCGTCACCGACGGCAGCCCTCACTTGCCCAGGTAAGTAAGACTCTCTGTGAGGGTGGCCCGCGCCAAGGCGATCTACTCGAATGCTCGAACTGTTTCATTGGATTCAAAACACGGAGTGGGCAACGTCGTTTCGGCAGGCGGATCTCATATTCCCGCTGGTCGAAGGTAGCCATATCCTGGCGTTATCGTTTTCCGTGGGGCTAATCCTGATGCTCGATTTGCGGCTGCTCCATCTCGCTTTTCGCAGCGAGCCCGTATCGCGCATCATGCAACAGGTAATGCCGTGGGCCTTGCCTGGTTTCGCGGTCATGTTCGCGACCGGTTTGCTATTATTCTCGGCGCAGGCCGAATCGGCTTACACCAATAGCTACTTTCGAATGAAGCTGCTCATGCTGGTGCTGCTGGGCGTGAATGCGGCCGTTTATCAGTACAAATACTTTCCGCACATGGCGGAATGGGATACGGCGGAGAAGATTCCGTGGGGGCCGCGCGTAGTGGCGATCGTATCGCTGGTGCTGTGGATGGCCGTGATTGTTTTCGGCCGATTGACTGCGTACGAGTTATAAACGATGGAGGAAGGGCAGGCATGAATCTGAACCGCCTTTGGCAGATGTCTTACGACTCGCGCACCGTCGACATCTTGCGCAACTCCAAGCACGCGATCCCGATCATTCAAGGCGTCCATTTGCTGGGTATCGCACTGCTGCTCGGTTCCGTTGTGATTTTGAATTTCCGGCTGATCGGCATCGGGCTGAGTGGAATCAAGTTGGAGGTGATAGCGAAGCAGGTTTGGACCTGGGGCACGACCGGACTGATTATGGCGGTGGTGTCCGGATTCTTCGTGTTTCTTCCCGACCCGGCGCGCTACGCGGCAAACACTTCGTTCGTGGTCAAAATGTGCCTCTTGCTGGTGACTACACTATTTCAGTACACGATTTATCGCCGTATTGTGAAGGCCGAAGTGGCCACGCACGCCGAGCATCGTCACGTCGTACTGGGAATTGTTTCGCTGTTTTTGTGGTTCGGTGTGGGCTGGGCCGGACGAGCCATTGCATTTTTGGGCTAGACCGGGCGTTTCCCGGGCAGGAGGATATCCATGACGCGCATTGTGAAGACGGCCGTTCGCGGGGGGGCCCTTCTGCTGGCAGCTGCGCTGATAGCGAACGCGGCCCCGCCCGAACCAAATCACCCGACCGGCACGCAGGGCCTGCTGCTGATCGATAAACTCGGCGCGCACATTCGTTTCTTCGATCCGATCACGTTCCAGGAACAGTCGAGCATTGAGACAACCGCGAATCCTCACGACTTTGCTCTCACCGCCGATCACAAGACCGCCTACGTGCCGATCTACGGCGATGGCGTGTATGGGCGCAATCCGCACCCCGGGCACGAAATCCTGATCGTCGATATGGTCGCGCGGAAGGTGACAGCGAGCATTGACGTCTCGCCGTATCATGCACCGCACGGAATTCAGATCGACGCCAAGGGATTGCTGTACGTGGCTTGCGACCTGGATCGGAGACTTTTGGTGGTTGATCCAAAGAAGCGCGCGATCGAAGCCGCGATCGACAACGAAGGCAGCGGCCATTGGCTGGCCATTCTTCCGGATGCGAGCAAAGCGTACGTGACCAACAAAGAAGACAAGCCATTCGTGAGCGTGATCGATTTGAAGCAGCGCAAGATTGTTGCGCGAGTCTCTGTGGCGGGCGGAACCGAAGGGATCGCCGTGTCGCCCGACGGCAAGAGGATCGTTGTAATGGCGCATGCCGAACCCACCATGGTGGTGATTGATCCCGCGACGGACACGGTTATCGATCGTATTGCGCTTCAAGGTCAGGGGCGGGGAGCCTATAAGGTTTACTACACGCCCGACGGCAGCAAAGTGTTGACCATGAATTTGGAGCGAGGTCGATGAACGTATTCGACGCCGCCAATTTGAAGGGCGAGCAGAAGGTTCTTCCCACGGGCAAAGATCCCATGGGATTGGCATTTTCGGCCGACGGAAAGACCACGCTGGTGGCCAATCACGGTGACGGGACGGTGACCGTGGTGGATTTGTCGAAGATGCAGGTGGTGAGTAATTTCAAGGCGGGGACGGGAATCGAGACGCTTACCTATTACTAAGCTCTCGGCGATCGTTGGCACAAGCGGAATACAAAGACAGGCGTTCGTCCAGAGGATATGTCATGCAAATCGTAGCCGGTGTGGATCTGGGGGGAACCGCGATCAACTACACCCTGGTGAACGGCGAAGAAAAGTTTCTGATCGACGGACTGTGTGAGCATCCGTCCCGATCCACCGACGGGCCGGAGACTTGTCTAAGGCAAATCGAAGACGGTTTACGCGCGGCGACCGATCGGGTTGGCGTTTCGTTCGCGGATGTAGCCGTGGTCGGTCTGGATACGCCAGGCCCGGCCAGCGCCGACGGTGTTTTAAGCGCGCGCGGCTCTACGAACTTCGGCGATCCGCGCTGGGTAGGATTCGATATCCGCGGCGGACTTTCGAAGCGCCTGGGGAAACCCGTTACATATTTAAACGACGGCAACGCCGCCGCATTGTGGGGTCATTTTTCGATCTTCGGAGCCCGGCAGCAGGCCACTTCGATCACCACCGTTATCGGCACGGGCCTGGGCGGCGGCATCATCATCGACGGCGAGGTGATCAAGGGGCGGCGCGGATTTGGCGGCGAGCTGGGTCACGTGCTGCTGCCGTATCAGCGCATCGCCGGGATCGAAGGACTGACGCCGAAGTGCAATTGCTGGCGCATGGGCGACCTGGAATCGCTATGCTCGCTGACGGCCATTGAGAAGTCGCTGCTACCGTATTTTCTGAAAAAGTATCCGGCGCACGATCTCAGCAAGCTGGACGACATCCGCTACGCGTCTAAACTGGTGCGCGGCCTTGCGGAGTCCGGCGACCCCATGTGCCGCGAGATTTTCCGCGTACAGGCGCAGGCGCTAGGATTGTTTTTCGACGAAATGATCAACACGTTCGACCCCGACGCCTTGATTGTCGGCGGCGGAGCATTGGAAACGACGCAGACGTTTCAGCAGTGGTTCATCGACGAAGTGCGGACAGGTATGCCCATTCAGCGCGAGGAACAGGCCGACATCCCGATTCACGTGATGCCGAACGGCGATACAGCAGGCGCGCGCGGCGCGGCGATTGAAGCTTTGAATTTCGCGGAAAGGAATGGTCTTGCGCTTCGTTGCGCGTGATCGCGACCGCGCAACTCAAGATCGACATCCGATGTATTCACGGCGGCAGCTCGGAAAACTAGCGTTCGCGGCCTTACCCGTCGCACGTGTATTCGGCCAAGCCACCTTCCGTCCCACCGCAATCGCCGGGATTCCCTTCGGAGTCGAAACCTTCAGCTATCACGATCTTCCTTCGGCCGGCGACGCGCGTCTGATTCCCACGCTGATAGAGGACATGAAGGCGTCGGGAATCGCAGAATGCGAAATCATGTCCGGGCATGTGGAGCCGATGGGGAGCTACGCCACGGGCTGGTGGGTTGCGACGAGACGCGCGCCCGGCTATGCGAAGATGCGTGACGAAGCGCGACGTTGGAGGCTCGCGGTTCCGCTGGATTATTATCGCGCGGTGCGCAAACAGTTCGACAACGCTGGCTTGCGGATGCATCTTTATAACGTCAATTTCAACGAGACGTTCACCGACGAAGAGCGCGACCGGACCTTCGAAGCCGCGAAAGTGCTCGGCGTGGAAGGCTTCAGCTCGTCCACCGTGCTGAGCGAGGCGAAACGGCTGGTGCCGTTCGTGAAGCGTCACAAGATGTACGTGGCCATGCACAATCACAACAACCTGGCCGATCCCGATCAATTCGCCACGCCGGCGAGCTTTGAGGCGGCGCTCGCGATGTCGGAATACTTAAAGGCGACGCTCGATATCGGGCACTATGTTGCCGGCAATAACGATCCGGTAGCGTTCATCGAAAAGCATCATGGCCGCATCGTGAATATTCACATTCGCGACCGCAAGCGGAATAACGGTCGCAACATGCCGTTTGGGCAGGGCGACACGCCGATCAAGGATGTGTTGCGGCTGATTCGCGACCAGCGCTATCCGATCCGCTGCTACATCGAATACGAATACGGATCCTTCCGCTCGTCCACCGAAGAAGTGAAACGCTGCGTGGATTACTGCAGGGAGGCGTTGGCCTGAAATGCGTTGGTGCTTCCTTCTCGCAATCGTCGGATCCTGCGCCGGAGCCCTGCTGGCCCAAACGGCGCCAGTCCAGGTGAAAAACGCCAAACGCGACGCAGGTGGGGTTCCCGCTCCGACAGCGGAACTCGAACGAGGACGCACGGTTTACGTTCTGAGTTCCTGCCACTTTTGCCATGGGATCGATCTGACGGGCGCGGCGATGGGGGCAGCGGATCTCATGCATCTGCCGTTGGTGGGACGCGACGAAGGCGGCAACCTGATCGGTCCGATTGTGCGAAAAGGATTGCCCAATTTGCAGACGGCGATGCCACAATATTCCGACTATACGGATCAACAGATTTCAGATGTGGCGGCGTACATCCATTATTTGCGGCAACAAGGCCGGTATCGTGAATTGATCGCAGCCGGCGACGGGGGCGCGGGCGACGCTGCGGCGGGGCGCGAGTATTTCAACGGTGCAGCAAAATGCGGGGGCTGTCATTCGGTTGACAGCGATCTGAAGCGCATCGGAACAAAATACGATGACGCGCGGCTGCGTGCGCGTTTGCTGCGTCCCGGGCCGGACAATGTTGTTGCAGGAAATGGTGCCGATGCCGGACGCGTGGCGCACCTGAAACTCTTGGAGAGATACAGCGACGCCGATGTGCGCAACCTGCTGGCGTTCTTAAAAAGTCCGGCGCGCTGAGCATGAGGAGACACGCGATGATTACCAGACGCGAGTTTACGAAAAGCCTGGCCGCGATGCCTTTGGCCACAGCAGCGCTCGCGCAGAACAAAGTCCCTCCGGGAGCATCGAAATTCGACGGGGTGCAGATCGGCGTGCAGACGTACAGCTATCGCACGCTGCGCGACTTCTCCAAACGCTTGGATTTGGCTGGGCAAAAAGCGCTGGTGGATCGTATCACCGCGGCAATCATCCAGGACAATATCAATTCCTGCGAGTTTTGGATAGCGTTCATCGAACCAGTGGGCGGTACCTATGCGCGCACTGCCACGACTCTCGAAATGCGCGAAGCGCGCGAGGAATTAAAGAAATGGCGTTTGTCGCACCCTATGGAGATTTTTGAATACTCACGCAAGGCGTTGACGAACGCGGGAATTGAAATCCATTCGTGCATGTTCAACCTCACCGATTACCTGGCGGATGAAGAGATCGATTCCGCGTTCGAGGCCGCAAAGGCGCTCGGTACGAAAATCGTAAGCGCCAACTGCACCGTGAAGTCCATCAAACGTGCGGCACCGTTCGCGGACAAGCATAATATGCTGCTGGCGGCCCATAGCGAGGATGCCGCCTTCGATCCGAACCTCGACGGCATGGTGTTCGCCGACAATCTGGTCGAGGCGCTAAAGTATTCTCCGAATATGCGCATCACGCTCGATACCGGCCATTTCACCGCCTACGGCGGCGATGCGCTGAAATTTGTGGAAGAGCACCATGACAGAATCGTGAATCTTCATTTGAAGGACCGATTGAAAAATCATCCCGAGCCACATACAGATGAGAATACGACCGAGTTCGGTAAAGGGAATGCGCCGATAAAAGAGATTCTGCAATTGATGAAGAGAAAAAAATACAATTTCCCCGCAACGATCGAATACGAATATAAAAGCGATCGGCCGGCTACAGAGGAAGTGCGGCGTTGCGTCGAGTATGCGAAAACGGCGCTCGCATAAGGTGAAAAGATGAAACCAATGCTGCGATGTCTCGCGATGTGCTTATTCGGGCCGGCGCTTTTGTTCCTTGCCGCCGAAGCATTATG
>Ga0075522_10001822_pt1 | contig 16070 bp, 20 predicted proteins | sample NGEPerA_FD_74796 | JGI IMG/M metagenome (GOLD analysis project Ga0075522, IMG submission 74796) | Arctic peat soil microbial communities from the Barrow Environmental Observatory site, Barrow, Alaska, USA - NGEE PermafrostL2-A | ecosystem: Environmental > Terrestrial > Soil > Wetlands > Peat ... | reverse complement strand
ATCTTCAGCCCGCGCTCGTAGTTTTTCTGCTCGCGGAAAACTTTCCTCGTTTGCAGGAAAACGACGGGTACGGCTATCAGGATCATCGCAAGAATGATGGCCAGAATGAAAAGAAACACTGTCATTATTGCTACTGACTTATTTTTATAGTCTTGCCATAGCGCTTTTTCATATAATCAGCCTTGAAAACGGTTAGCTCTTCGCTTTGTTTATGGGGGTCGTCCTTGGTATGCTCGACGATTTGCTTGGCCTTATCGACCCAGGCTTTCTCGATCAAGTCGCCGTCATCATCAATCGGCGTTGCCGGTGCGGCTGGAACGGCACTTGTTACCGGCACCAGTGTTGTTGGCATCGGCTGGGACATAGGCAGCGGTATAGTGGATATGGGCTGTACGGCGGCCGGCTGACGCGGAATCGGCGTCATTTCTACCCTGGCAGGCGCTTGCTCAGGCGGCCCTAGCGGAATTTCGCCGGCACTGGCGGCCGGTTGCGCCGACTGTATCTCCGACGGCAACAGTTCAGCACCGGAAGCTGGCTTACTAGATGGATCCATAGCACTTATTATACAGGTTGCTTACGCTTGATGATAGCGGCTCAGCAGCAGCCCGAACCCGGCACAACCGCGATTATCTCAACCCAGAGCGGATGCGGCGTATTCGGAGGCCTTGGCGTCACCCAGACGCCTGGTACTCTTCCCGTAAGAAGTATAAACGTAAGCTATTAACATGAGCGGGACGAGTACCAGCACGTCGCGTGAGTTCAGCTCGCCGATCGACTGCAACGCCACCAAACCACTGACCGAACCTGTCATAACCGCCGCCAGCCGCCGTTTGCGCCTGACCGACACTCCGTATAGCCCGACAAATGTCAGTAAGCCCCTTATAAGATAATAAAATGTCACCGACAGTAGCAAAAAGCCGGCCATCAACACGAACGACGGCACGCTGGCAGTATTGGTAAAACCGAACACAATACCGTCCGCCGCGGCCAAGCTGGCGAATTTCCAAATATGTTTACGGGCTAAAGGCTTCATGATAATTCATAAGACGCTTTCCTAAAGAAAACTTAGTGCCGGGGCGATAAATCCGCTTATATAAATTAGACTATTGAAGCGCTTACCGCCCACAGCTTGACTGACCGCTCTATCGGCCTTGAGGGCCAAACAGAGCGTTATAATTTGTAAGTCGTCCGTCCCCGCGAGGACTTTCGTTTTGAGCTAGTGCGAACGTTTTTGTTTTTGTGACTTACGCTAATTATCCTAGCACGCCGGGCGCAAAATGTCAATGCCCTTATGCTTAAAGCCGGGCTGGCTACTGGCAAAATAATGGCCGATTGAATGGCAATTTAACGTCCCGATCCGTGTCGGCCAGCACCCCGCCCAAAAAGTTATGCACAGGTTTGTTGAATAATAACCATAATTGTTATTGACGCAGATTTATCTATTCTATAAGATACGTATAGCGCTTGAACAAATTAAGTGCTCAAAAACAAAAAGACCTATTGGGACGACGATTTCTCGCAAGTCGTTGTCCCACCAAGATCAAACCAAAACCTTAACACCAAAGCCAAACAAAAATCTTAAATTATCGTTAAAACGCCTTGCCTTTCAACAGACAAGGCGTTTTACTTTGTCTAAATATCACGCGGGGCGGGCACCGGGAAAGGTTTTGGGACATATGGGTGCTACCGTCCAAAGTATTATCGCCGACGGCTCCGGCGGAACGATCGTCGACATCGAATGTCATCTCTCCAATAACCTGCCGAACATAGTAATTGTCGGTTTCGCCAACAAAGCCGTCGACGAATCGAGGGAGCGTATCAGGGGCGCGTTCGCGACTAGCCATATAATGCTACCTCGCAAACGCATCACTGTTAACCTGGCACCGGCCGATATTCCCAAGGCTGACAGCGGCTTCGACCTGGCTATCGCCGTCGTTATCCTGCTGGCCGGCGGAGAGGTCATGAGCGAGATCGGCAAACATCAGGCTTTCATCGGTGAATTAGGGCTGGACGGCTCTACCAGGGCCGTCCGGGGAATCATAGGCAAAATCCTGACCGGTCGGGCGAAGGGCATCGACACCTTTTACATACCGGCAGCCAACCTTCGGCAAGCCCAGTTGGTGCCAAAAGTAAACTTAATACCCATCGTCAGTCTCAAGCAGCTTTACGATCACTTCAACACCGGGGTGCCACTGGCACCTGTTAAGACTGGTTCCGGTAAGTATAAGTCCCTGTCGACGTCCACCGCCAAGACAGGGGTACAGCTAAGCGAAGTCGTTGGCCAGGCCCAGGCCAAGCGGGCCCTGGAAATCGCTGCCGCCGGCGGTCACAATATCTTGTTCACCGGACCGCCCGGTACCGGCAAAAGCATGCTGGCCAAGGCCCTTAAATCCCTGTTACCGCCCCTGGACCGCGAAGAAATCCTGGAGGTAACTCATCTGCACAGCCTGGCCGGACACGATTATGAACAGCTGGTAACCGAGCGGCCGTTCCGGACGCCGCACCATAGCGCCAGCCACGCGGCAGTCATCGGCGGCGGCTCCAGGCTGCGGCCCGGTGAGATCAGCCTGGCCCACCGCGGCGTGCTTTTCTTCGACGAATTGCCGGAGTTCCAGCGGGAGACGCTTGAGGCCCTGCGCCAACCCCTGGAAGACCGGGTTATCAGCGTCGCCCGCGCCAAGGAAACAGCCGATTACCCGGCCAGCTTCATCCTGGTAGCGACAGCCAACCCCTGTCCTTGCGGTTACCACGGCACCTCCGGCAACGCGGCCTGTCATTGCCTGCCGTACGAAATAATACGTTACAGCCACAGGCTGTCCGGCCCGATCCTGGACCGTATCGACCTCTGTTGCAACGTCCATGAAGTCCAGCACGATAAGCTGCTGGTGCAAGTAGCTAGCCGGGAAGCCGATGAAACCGTTCGACGGCGTATCCTGCAGGCCCGCAAACTCCAATCACGGCGCTACGGCAAAACCGGCCGCCTCAACGCCAATATGACCAACCGCGACATCAAGGCCTTCGCCAACCTCGACGAGGCCTCGAGCAGGCTAATCAACTCGGCTGCCTCCAGGCTAAGACTCTCGGCCCGGGCCTACATGCGCACTATCAAAGTCGCCCGGACCATCGCCGATCTCGAGACTGCCGCCTTCATTACCCCCGCCCACATCAGCGAAGCCTTGGCTTACCGCTCCCAAACTAACAAACATTAAAAGATTAGCGATTTTATTGACCTCTGGGATTCCATCTGTTAGAATGCTGGTACCTTGAAATCAACAAGTAAGGAGACGGACCTATCGCCAAATATACCCGCCTGAATGATCAGATTCGGGCATCTCAGCTGCGTGTCATCGATGAAGACGGCAAACAGTTAGGCATCTTGAGCAAACAGGAGGCGTTGCAGCTCGCGCAAGAACGCGACCTCGACTTGGTGGAAATTTCACCGGACGCCGACCCGCCGGTTTGCAAAATCGTCGACTGGGGCAAGTTCAATTACCAGCGGACCAAGCAACAGCAGAAGAACCGCAAGACGACCAAGACCCTCGACATGAAACAGATGCGTTTCGGCCTGAAGATCGGCGCGCACGACCTGGAGATCAAGATGGGCAAAGTGGCGAAGTTCCTAGAAGCCGGTCACAAGGTCAAGATCACGCTGGTTTACAGGGGTCGCGAGCAAGCCCACAAGGAGATCGGTTTCAAGATCGCCCAAAGGGTAATCGAGGCTTTCGGTGATACAATTGTAGTAGATCAACCGCCTCAGCTGGCCGGACGACAACTAAGCTTCGTCGCCAGGAGCAGCGGCAAAGGCACCGTCGCCTACCAGCCAACCAAAGAAGGAGAAGAAACCAATGCCCAAACTCAAGACTCATAGCGGTACCAAAGACCGCGTCAAAGTAAGCAAGAACGGCAAAGTCCGTGTCGGCCACTCGAACATGAACCACTTCCTAGGGAAGAAAAGCGGCAGCCGCAAGCGTTCGCTGCGCGGTTTGAGCACCCGTTCCGGCGCCATGGCCCGCAACATTAAGAAGAATTTAGGAGTTTAACAGATGCGAGTAAAACGAGGCGTCCCCGGTCACGCCAAACATAAGAAGATCCGCAAGGCCACCAAAGGCTTCAGCCACCCTAACCGCGTCAGCGTCAAGCGCGGCCGCCAGGCTTTGACCAAATCCCTGCAGTTCGCCACCCGCGACCGCAAGAACCGCAAGCGAACCTTCCGTGAACTCTGGAACACCCGCATCAATGCTGGCGCCCGCCTCAACGGCACCACCTACAGCAAGCTGATCGCCGGCCTCAAGAAAGCCGACATCACCCTCGACCGCAAGATCCTAGCTGAACTAGCCGTCAATGAGCCAGCCGCCTTCACCGCCGTCGTCAAAGCCGCCAAGAAATAAACATACCTCTAGGCTGCAACAGCCTGCGAATGACCGGGCGTCCAGCCTACAGGCTCTATAGATACTCTGGGGATGAATCTTGTGACCCTACGAGTGTCGGGATCTTTTACAGCTTCAAAAACTTCTTTAATTTCAGTGGGGCCAACGCTTACCGTAACATTTTCATCTAGCGATAGTGTAGTCATAAGCCCCTCGAAACCTGCTCTGTCACCACAGCGGTATGGCTTTTTGCCGCCACCGTACAAAGGACCTATTTTACCCCAATTATCATCTTGTTGAGTTACGTCCGCTGTTGGACGCCGCAGAATTACAGCCTTGCCTAACCATTCCTTGGCTACCGGGCCGTTCACCCAAGCTTGGCGGTCGCTTTGCCGCAATCTATCTCGAGCGCCTAATAGAAGAGCGGCAACGCCTGCTTTGGCATAACTGGAAGCCTGTTTGGTTAAATGGGCTCCGGTCTCTAGGAATTCCAATACCTCACTCGGGATCCCGTCTTCCGAAGATTGCCCGGCCTTATCCAGTACATCCCTAACCATGTCCAGATCAACACCGTCGACCCTTAGCTCAAGTCTTTGTTGGCGTTCTATGGCCGCAAAAACCTCATCTATGCCAAGTTCCCTGTGCAGCTCCACTTGCATACTCTCGATCAAGGGGCCGGGCTGTATTAAAGCCGTTTCTCCGCCAGTTGGTATTGCCGTCATTAGTGCCTCATTTACTAGCTCTAATAGTGCTGTAAGGAGTTAATATATGCAAGCATGAGCAATTATAAAGGCCAGATTATCTGTAAGCCGGGTTTTGTCGAGGCTGGTCATCTATCTAGGCGTGCTGTTGCCAGTACGCTCGAGCGGTTTTTGTGGTGGATCCTTAGCGGGATACTTCGGGCTTTAGGCCCAAAGGGTCCATCTCCTTGCAGCAGGCAGGGTTTACCATTTCGCGGCGTCACCGCCGTGAATTGCGGGCTCTTACCCCGCTCATTTCACCCTTACCCCTTTACAGGGGCGGTTTTGTTTCTGTGGCACTTTCCCTAGGGTCGCCCCCGGTCGCCGTTAGCGACTGCCATTCCCTGTGCTGCCCGGACTTTCCTCGTACACTTGCGCGCACGCGATCAGCCGATAATCTGGCCGCTAGTTATTATATCACCTCTGTTTGGCTGGGCGAAATACCGAGTTCTTCATCGAGGGCGCGGTTAACGGCGGCATCAGCCAGCTTGTTAAACTCGCGCGGCACGTGGCTGAAACTGATCTTGTCGAATTTGGTCGCCAGTTTCTTGATAGCGTCGTGGATCGGCCACAGGTCGCGGTTCCTGACCTTGAAGATGCCTTTCATCTGGTTAACGACCAGCAGGCTATCCATGTAAACTTCGACCTCCCGCACGCCCATCTTGAGGCATTCCTCAAGGACCAGCTTGAGTGAGGTGTATTCGGCCTGGTTATTGGTCGTCACCCCGAGGTAAACACCCTTGTCGACCAGCACGTTGTCTTCCATGTCCAAGATTACGAAACCGCTGGCGCTGGGACCGGGGTTGCCGCGTGAGCCGCCGTCACCGAAGACTTTGACCTTGTCGGGGTGGGCCGCCGGATCTGGTGCTTGCTCGCCCGGAGGCCCGGTTTCGGTGAAAATCTTGTCGATGGCTTCGGCCATTTCGCGGTCTTTATCCGTAATCGCCTTGCCGCCTTCGTGCGTGATCAGCCAGATTTGCACCACGCTCCACTCGTTTTCCCAGCGCGGATGGTGCTGGAACTCTTCGGCCAGCTCCGCCACCTTGGTCATAAACGCCCAGGCCTGCTTGAAATTCTCGAAGTTGAACTGTTTATACAGCCCGTGTTTGGTTTCGTTCCACATGCCCTCTATCTTAGCACGGGTTAGGCGGCTGCCAGGCTTTCTACCTGACTGTAATAGTAGTCTAGGGCAGACGGCAGCGACTTCACGGGTATTACTTTTCTCTGGTCGAAATCAACTACGACCCCATCGTCATCACGAGTACAACGAAGCCACGCGTGATGAGGGTTAAGCCCTGGTATTTGGGGAAGTTCAAAGCTAGCCCTTATTCCAGTATCACGTCTTGCCTGGAGTAGTTCTACCAGCGCGCCGCCCAACAAAGCCTGATGACGGCACACACCGGCGGCCGCGTTAATAAACCCGGAAAGCCCAATCTCATCCCTGTCGCCTATGACTAACTGGCCGCGTCGCAAGGCCTCTTGTCTCAGTACGGCTCCGGCCAGATGCCTGTCTGAGACCATGGTGTCATTGACCGCCCAGTTTAACGCGTACCCAAATGATAACAGCGATTCTTCCTCGCCCCCTGTTAAATACTCTTCAAGATGTTCGTAAGCCACATCATATGGCCTAGGTGCTTGATCAAAGTCAACAACGTTAGCACCATATCTATAGTAAACCCCGCCTAATATAGGCGTATCGGGGCCGATAACATGACGTTCGCCAAGCTGTACGGGGTTCACTGCCATAATTAGCAGTTATTATACCGTATTATTAAATAATAGTCAATACTATGGTCGGGGTGACAGGACTTGAACCTGCGACCTCACGGCCCCCAGCCGTACGCGCTACCAACTGCGCTACACCCCGAAACATAAATGTCGGGCACCGAGGTGATCACCTGAGGGATCCCAGGTGGGTGCTCGCACGCGGCGGCCACAGCCGACGCAAATCTTGAGCTCCCTAATGATTAGTATCAGATAATCATTATCTCGGATGCAGACCAATGGCCTTACCCGACAATCGTCTATTATAGCGCATCCCGGTCGGCGCGCGGGAGTTATCCCAGCAGGAAATTCAGGATGCTATTCTCGACGTTGCCGATCGGGCCAGCTATGAACTGGAAGATGATCAGCATGAAGAGGATGATGCCGACGAAGCCGAAGCTTTCGATCTGGCGCATGATTTCCTGCAACGGTTCAGGCGCGAAGGCGTACAACAAACGCGAGCCGTCGAGCGGCGGGAAAGGAATCATATTGAAGATGAAAAAGCCGATATTTACCTCTGTAAAGATGACGAGTGAGTTGTAGAAAAAGCTACTAAGACCAGCGCCCCAAAGCCGGAAAACACCAGCCGCCAGGCAGGCCAAAACCAGGTTCGTCAGCGGACCGGCGACGCCGACCAACGCCGTACCGAATTCGTCATACTTCACCCGGTCCGGATTAAACGGCACCGGTTTAGCTATGAAAAAGGGCGGCAGGCCGCTGAGTATCAGGACCATTGGCAACAATACCGTCGTCACGGCATCAATGTGCTTGAGCGGATTCAGCGTCAACCGCCCCATATCCTGCGCCGTGGTGTCGCCCAGCCAGTGCGCGACATAAGCGTGCATCGCCTCATGGATCGACAAGGCGATAATGATCGACAACAGGACTACTGCCAGGTCACCGCCGGATAAGTTATTCAACATGCTTAACTCACAGTATATACGTTTGAGGGATTTTTTATAAAGCTAGACTTCTTCGAGGAGCTGGCGGTGGCCGGCGACGTCGTGAACGCGCAGGTAGGCCGCGCCGGCGGCAATGGCTTTGCGGCCGGCGGCCAGGTTAGTTTCCAGCTCCATCCGCTTGTCACCCAGGAAACGTTTGCGAGAATAGCCGATCATCACATCGTATTCGGGTACATGTTTGGCGAATTCAAGCAGTTGTTCGTTGAGTTCCTGGGTTTTGCCGAAACCTATGCCGGGATCAAGGATAATTTGATTATGTTTCAGGCCCTTCTCCTGCAAGAGGTCGGCCTTAGCCAGCAGATCATCAATCACGACTTGTATGTCATTGATCAGCTCGCCCTGGTGCGCCGCCTGGATATCAGTACCCTCTAGGTGGCCTATGATACAACTAGCTTGATGCCGGGCAATAACTTCGATCATGGCCGGATTATTCATGCCGCTTACGTCATTGATGATGAACTCCCGCATGGATAATGCCCTGCCGGCCGTCTCGGGATGGTAGGTATCAAGCGACAGCCGCCTGGGGTAGAGAGTCGAGAACCATTCCAGAACAAGCTTCAGGCGCTTCCATTCTTCGGTCGGCGTGATGGGTTTCGCGCCCGGACGCGTGCTCTCCGCCCCTATATCAACCAGGCTGGCACCCTCGGACATAAGCTTCTCGGCGTGCCGCACCGCCTTCTCTGGATCCAGGAAGAGGTCGCCGTCGCTGAAACTGTCCGGGGTAATATTCAGAATCCCGACTAATTGAACCATGGTGATATCATAGCAAATCACGCCCGGCCCTGTGCTAACATATGGCAATGACGATGATTTATCTGGCGTTGGGTTCTAATGTCGGCGATTCGCGGCAGCATATCAAGCAGGTGGCGGACCTGCTGGCGGCAGTTCTACGCGACATGAAACAGGCCCCGGTTTACCTGTCCAAGGCCGTCGGCTACACCGACCAGCCGGATTTCTTCAACACGGCCGTCAGCGGCCTGACAGAGCTGAAGCCGGCAACCCTTTTAGAACAGATCAAGGATATTGAACAGCAGGTCGGCCGGACGCCAACCTTTCTCCACGGCCCGCGCGAAATCGACATCGACATTATCTTCTACGGCGACACCGTGCTCGAGACAGATGAACTAACCATCCCCCACCCTGGTTTCCGAGACCGTGACTTCGTACTGCGGCCGCTTCTCGATCTTGAACCTTCGTTGACCGACCCGCAGACCGGCCAAACCGTCGCCAGCTTACTGGCCAAGATAAATTCCAGCCAAAAATCCCTCATCAGACAAGTTGACGAAGAAGCTTAAAACCGCTACAATAACACCTTAATACGTCATTAACATTTAAGGATCCGCAATGCAGAAATGTGATCTCACCGGCAAAGGCAAGCAATACGGCAGCAATGTCAGCTTCTCCCAACGCCACACCAAGAAAGTCTGGAAGCCCAACCTACAGATGAAAACCGTTGTCATCGACGGCCGCAAAGTCCAGATGAAACTCAGCACCCAGGCCATCCGCACCCTCAAGAAAAAGGGCCTGCTGACCCCTGCCGCCAAATAGCCCTCTCTCAGGCCTTAAAATCAACTACCCGACTATAATCGATCAAGTTTTTGTTGCATGTAATAAGGAAACTCTCCGGCATACCGCTTCTGGAGCGCGGGGTTCCGCCAATCCTGCTTAGGATCAATAACACCGCGGCATTGAGTCGAGCCGCAGCTACATGGTTCAATATATTGCGTATCAGAGTCCCACGAAACAGCGTAATCGGTCGTCAACTCTTCTCCCGTTTTTACTGGCTCGCGAGTTACTAAAAACGCCAGGTCAAAACCTTCTAAGATTACTATCTTGGCGTTCGGATCACAGGAGTGGTTATAGCCTACCAAATTACTATCTACTTCCTTGGCGTCAAGACCCGCCAAAAACCGGTTATCCCCAATCTGTTGATGAGAGCCGTTTATGACGCTAACATTGTCTAGGATAGTACGCTCATCGACTACCCGACCCTGTTTAATCGCCACGAGCGTACCTTTAGGTATATCGACAACTGCAAAAACGCCTTTACCCTGTATAGGAGAACCTTCTCTTCGTTCGATTGACGAGGAAAGCCAAGAAGTTATTTTATCAATTTCCTCGTGCTCGGCAGCTTCCAAGAACATACCTGCTATGCTTGGTACGCCAATCTTCTCTGTCCTCAATAGTCCCGGGACAGAGAGATAGCTCATAACTTACTATTTCTCGAGAATAACCAGTTGGGTGATGTCGGTCAGTTCGCCGGGCTTAAGCTTGAGCTTGGTAACCGTTTCCTTGGGTTCCATGGCTAGCTCCTTGAGAGCGGCAGATAGTTCCTGCTGGGGTACGGGATAGTTCAGGGCTTTATCAGCGTAATGGGTCGGTATGACCAATTTGGGCTCGATGTCTTTGATAAGCTTAATGGCGCCGACCGGATCAACAGTGTAACCATTACCGCCGACCGGTACTAACAACAGGTCGACCAAGCCGATGGCTTCCAACTGGGCATCGCTCAGTTCGGGATAAATGTGACCTGTAATCAACACGCTGTATTCACCGGTGACAAGCTTGAACATCGTGGCGCCCAGTTTGCCCGGTTCTTCCATGTGGCCGCGGGCAGTTATGCCGATAATGGAAATATCCCCCACTTCGTACTCCCCGGGACTGTCAAACACCCTGCGCGCGCCGTCGATGTCGCCGTGGGCACCGGTGAACAGGGCTATGTCTTCGGTCCTGGTAACGCTCTTGGCGCCGAGATCAGCCAGGTTGTCATCAATTATGATGCGCGTACCTTTGTGCGTCACGCCAATACAATTAGCACCGTAAAACTGCAGCTCCATTAGTCCTCTTCCTTTTCTTCAATCGATAACAGGTTATGTTTATCGATTACCACCTGTTTCTTGGACTGTTTGATGGCCGTCGCGAAACGGTCGCGTATCTGTTGGCGATACTGGAAATCGGCCAGGCTCATGACGGCGTAACGAATGGCTTTGTTCTCCTTGGCTTCCAACTCGTCAACGTACTTCTGCAGGGCATTAGGATTTACCTCACCGACAATTAGAAAATCCACCCCGGCTGTCTCGTCACGGGTGAACTGGCCGGTGAAAACCACCAGGTCAATCTGGCCTATAGCCCGAAAATCAGCTTCGGAGCCGGCTTCGGCATCGGCGGCGACCGCTTGCGAGGCAGATCCGGCGATAGCTTTCTTCTTCAACCCGCCGCCAAAGATCTGCTGCAACGGTTCGTAATACTCGAATTTCTGGTTAACCTCGTAATACAGTTTGTTGTTGGTGTTATCGGACGTGATGATGCCGATACTGAGCAGGTTGCTGAGTTCGCGGCGGACGGAATTGATCTGCTCGTCGATCTTACGGGTTATCTCGCGGACGAAAAAAGAACGGTTCGGATTGCTGTAAAACAGCTGCAATAACTTAACCCTCGTTTTTGACCCAAACAATTGCTCAATCATTTATTAAGTGTAGCAAAGTTTGGTGCGCTTGTGAACCTCAGCGCTCTAAAAACGTTGTGACAGAATCTACAATTTCATTCCAATTAACAGGGGCAGGAAACCATTGAATACTTTTGTTACGCTTGAACCAGGTGCGTTGGCGCTTGGCCAGGTCGAGGTTGGCTTTAATGATCTTTTGGCGGGTCTCGGCCAGGTTTTGGGTACCGGAAAAGTAGCCGCGCCACTGCGCGTAACCGACGCCTTTGAGGGCCTCGCAATCCCAGCCATAATGGTCGGCCAGGCCTTTGACCTCGGCTTCCAGGCCGACGGCGAGCATGGCGTCGCAGCGTTTTACGATTCTATCTTCGAGTACCACGCGATCGGTTTTGAGTCCGATAATTAGCGTGTTGCCACGCATTTCCTGCCTGGTAGGCCGCGCGCCTTGGGTTTCGATAAGTCTTATTAACCGTCGTTTATTGCGCGTATCGATATCGCCGAGTTCAAGTTTTAAATCAGTTATTCTCTTCAGCAACTCCTCAACACCCAGTCTGTTAAGCTCTTCCCTGTCACTCCTGTCACCAGCTGGCAAAAACCCATAATCATAAATCACGCCGTCGACGTATAAACCGGTGCCGCCAACCATAATCGGCAATTTACCCCTGTTAGAAATATCGTCTATAGCTTGGTTGGCCAGTCTCTTGAACACCGCGGCCGTGAAATCCTCGTCCGGCGCCACGACATCCAACAGGTGATGCGGCACCGCGGCCCGCTCTGCTTCGGTCGGCTTGGCCGTGCCGATGTTCGCCTCGCGCCTGACAGTCCAACTGTCGGCACAGATAATCTCGCCGTCAAACTGCCGCGCCAGGCGAATTGCCAGCTCGGTCTTACCTGAGGCCGTTTCGCCGACAATGACCAATAACGGCGGTGTCCGGCTAGTCATTCGGCGGCCACCACAGTAATTCTCCGACAGATACTTTATAATCATCCGACACCGTGAAGCCCTCGGCCTCCAGCACCTGCTTGTGACCGACCCGGCCGCCCGGATAACCGGCTGCCAGCCCGCCTTGCTTATTAACAACTCTTTGCCACGGCAAATCCGGATTGCCGAAATGCGCGATGCCGCCGACAATCCTAGCTGCCCGGGCATTGCCGCAGAGCGCCGCGATCTGCCCGTAGGTCATTACCCGGCCAGCCGGAATCCGCGCCACCAGCGCCTCCACCCGTTGCCGGTAACCGGCCTCAACTTCTTCCATTTAACTCCTTACAAAGAGGTTTTAAGAACCCTGCTTTTGGCTTCGTTGGCCACCGTCTTGAGGAATTGCTCGATACCGAGGGCCAGGGGCACGTCCATGACCGCCATATCCTTGCGGATACGCGGGACCACTTCCCCGCCGGTGATTTCCTTCTCGCCGATCACGACAGTGTAGGGGACTTTGGCCAGTTCGGCCGCCCGGATCTTCTTGCCGACCGACTCGTTGGAGTTATCGATTTCCAGCCTGATGCCGAGCTCTTTGGCCTGGCTATGGATCTTCCCGGCGAACTCCACCGTAGCGTCTTCCTGGTTAACGGTAATCAGCCGCACTTGCTCCGGCGCTACCCAAACCGGGAATTTCCCCGCCGTGTGCTCGATATAAGCCGCCAGGAACCGCTCGATCGAACCCATCAACGCGAAGTGGACCATAACGGGCGTCTTCTCCTTGCCGTCTTCATCCGTATATTTGAGCCCGAAGCGTTCCGGCTGCACGAAATCCAGCTGCGGCGTCGCCACCTGCAGCTCCCGCCCCATAGCGTCGGTCGCCATAAAATCAATCTTAGGCCCATAAAAAGCCGCTTCGCCCTCAGCCACGTAATACTCCAGCCCGGCGGCTTCGACTACTTCGCGAATGATCTGTTGCGCCTGGTCCCATAACTCCTGATCGCCAAGATAGCCGTCCGAGTCGTCACGGAAGGACAAACGGACCTTCAGCGGCAGGTCCAGCACGCTGTAAAACTCGCCGACTATCTCAACCAGCTTACTCATAACCTCGTGGATCTGGTCGGGCCGGCAGAAAGTATGGCTATCGTCCTGAGTCAGCGACCGTACCCGCGCCAGGCCCATCAGTTCACCGGCTTTTTCGTCCCGGTAATCCGTGGTGGTTTCCATGTATTTCAGCGGTAAATCCCGGTAGCTGCGCGGCCGGGAGGCATAGAGCTGCTGGTGGTGCGGGCAGTTCATCGGTTTCATCACCAGTTCGTCGCTCGACTCGCTGCTTTTCACCGTCAGCCATTCGTCGCCGAATTTCGCCCAGTGGCCAGATACTTCATAAAGCTCTTTCTTAGCGATGTGCGGCGTCCAGACATTTTGCCAGCCATCACGCTTGCGGATCTCCTGCGAATAACGGTTCAGCTCGTCACGCAACACCGTTCCTCTGGGCGTAAACAGGGGTAAACCTGATCCGACCAGCGGCGATATGATAAACAGGTCCAGCTCCTGCCCCAGCTTACGGTGATCGCGCTTCCTGGCCATTTCCAGCATCTCGAGATGCCGCGCCAGTTCTTTGTCGGTAGCGAAAGCCGCGCCGTAAATACGCTGCATTTGGGCGTTCTTCTCATTGCCGCGCCAGTAGGCGCCACCGACCCTGAGCAGCTTGAAAGCGCCGGTCTTACCGGTTGACTCAACGTGCGGCCCGCGGCAAAGGTCCGTGAAATCGCCGTTCTTATAGAATGAGACGACCCCGACCTGGGCCTCCCCCTCGGTTATGGTACCCAGCTCTTCGGCGTCCAGGTCCTTGGCGACAGTGGTGCCGGACCGTCTCAAGTCATTCAACAACTCTTCCTTATAAGGCTGCTTGGCTTCCTGCGCCCACTTGATAGCCTCGTCGATGGACATTTCGGATCGTTCAAACGGCTGGTCGGCAATGATAACCTTCCGCATCTCGGTTTCGATTTTGTCAAAATCCTCCTCGGAAATCTTAAGCTCGCCCAGGTCGATATCATAATAAAAGCCGTTCTCAACCACCGGTCCGACGCCGAACTTGGCCTCCGGCCAGAGATGTTGGACAGCCGTGGCCATAATATGCGCCAGTGAATGCCTCATAGCGTGAAGTTGGTCCGGTTGGTCTGGCACGTTGTTGTCTCCTCGCGAGAGTTTATAAATAAAAGACACTTGGATTCAATACTCTCGCACGGTATTTAATCTCAAGTGTCTTGGTCCTGCTTATTCAGGAGGTTCCACCTCGACGTTTACTCTTGCGACTACGTTAACGCACGTTGTCGCCATCCCGGCGGAGCTCAATGGCTGGTGAATCCACTTCAACGCTCCCTTTTATTGTAGCATCGGCCCCGGCAAAACAAAAAAGGGTCGAATGATCTCGCAAGTCACTCAACCCTTTTTAGCTCGTTCTGACGAGGTAAAACAATCTCGGCAAAACTTCACCTAAGAACTATCATAGCAGCGTTGGTACTATAAGGCTAGCCTATTTATGCTGTAATTACGACATTTCTACATGGGGATAAGTAATTTTATTTAACGTCATGGTTGGCGTTAGATGCCAGTTCTCGCGGTTACTACAGGTGGCACGGTTGCGTTCCAGCCTGAATTACTGTAACTTATACTCTGTTAGAGGGGCGATTAGCTCATTTGGCTAGAGCGCCGCATTGACGTTGCGGAGGTGATAGGTTCGAATCCTATATCGCCCACCAGTCCGTTTATTAAAAATCCAGCCTAAGGTTGGATTTTTTGCTTTATCACCCCTGTTCTAAGCACTAGCATTTAGAGCCGTAGTATTGACTGGTATATATTTCTTTGATAGGATAGATCGGTTAAACAGGGATGTTTTGGTATTCGTAATAGTAGCGCTCTAGACGCCTTTCAGCTGTTTTACGAGGAGCTTGTCTCCTCTAAGCCCAAGAATAATCGTATTCGCCGCCTGCGGGTCGCCGCTACTGCCAAGTAAGCGCCGGGCCACTAACATCGGTGAAAACGGCACCGCCCCGGGGACCTTAAGTCTTCCGGGGCTTTTGTTTTGCACTGTTTCGGGCTTACTTATCCACTGGCTTTATTAATTGCTGTGTGTCAATATGTTGACATGGTTTGTGTACATTGCGGCGGCAAAACGAAGGTCGTGAACTCACGGCCGCAACGCAAGAACAATCAAGTCTGGCGGCGGCGGCAATGCCTGGAATGCGGCGCGGTTTTCAGTACGAAAGAGATCGTGCAGCACGAGCTGGCCTGGCTGGTTCGGGATGTCAGGGGCAAGTTACGTCCGTTTTCACGCGATAAACTGTTCCTGAGCCTGTATAAGAGCTGTGAACACCGTAAAACGGCTGTCGGCGACGCTCGTGGCCTGACCGATACGGTTATGAGTAAGCTGCCGGCTTACGTGGCTGACGGCACGGTCAGTGGTCTTGATATCGCGCGGGTGGCCCAGGTGGCCTTAAACCGTTTCGACAAGGCCGCCAGCACGCATTACCAGGCGTTTCATGGGGCTTAGTTTTACATTTCGCCTGTGACCATAGCGGCCATTACTCTGCCTAACATGGATACATCCCTGGCCAGGGAACCGTGAAGATGGTCATAAATATCAGATCGCAGCAGGTCATCGGCCCGGTCCCGAACCGTTTCCGGCCGCCGGGGATCAAGCGCTTCCCGGTGATTAGCCAGCGAGAAACCGCTGGCCATGCCCGGTTTTTCGGGAGCTACGACTTCAAGCCAGGTCCGTACCCGGCTGGGCGTACCGTAATGGAAGACCATTTCCTGTAGATCCAGCGGTAGAGGGCGATGGGCTATGATGCTCATTTCCCCATCCAGGAC
>Ga0075522_10001821_pt1 | contig 16077 bp, 9 predicted proteins | sample NGEPerA_FD_74796 | JGI IMG/M metagenome (GOLD analysis project Ga0075522, IMG submission 74796) | Arctic peat soil microbial communities from the Barrow Environmental Observatory site, Barrow, Alaska, USA - NGEE PermafrostL2-A | ecosystem: Environmental > Terrestrial > Soil > Wetlands > Peat ... | reverse complement strand
CTTGCAAATCCCGGGCTGCCACATCATGTCAAAGAACATTGCGTCGACGTCGTAATCGGCTAGGATCTCTGTAACTTGAGCCGAAACGAAGTTGCGATAATCGTTATTGTTTTGGCAACAAAGACCATACCGTTCTGCCGGTAGAGATCCCATTGAGTTGCGCGTAGCCGGCACGAATCGCCATTCGGGATGCGCATGGTATGCCCAGTTATTGAAGGTGACGCTGTAGTATGCGCTGGTCGGAATGCTACGAGCGCGGAGTCTCGTTACGATCTCTCCCAAAGGATCGCCGCGAAGCATTGCAGCGTGGATCATTCCAGTGTCGGTGCGCCAGTTACATAGTCCTACATGCGAGTTGAAGTACAGCATGGCGGCATCGGCGCCAGATCTTTCGATGGCTTCAACAACACCATCAGCCGAAAAGCGGCAGAGAAAGCGCGGGTCCCAGTCGGGAATATGCATATCAATTAGAATGCGGTGGAATGACCGCCCGGACCAGCGGGCGCGTGACGTGCTCATTACCATGGCGACTGCGACAACGGCACCGCATCTTTTGGCGACTCATTAGGGCTCGATGCAACGTTGCTCTGACGCCTCATCAGGGCGCTTTCTTTGATCGCGTCGAGAGTGGCGGCGTTCTCGATGCTAATGTCAATGAATCGATCTGCCTCCGCGAGGCCGCCGGTTCGAATGAGCGCGGCAAACGCCTCAGCTTCAAACAGAAAGCCGTTGCCGGGCAAAGCCGCAATGTCCTCGAATTCTGCCTCCCACGATCGGCCGCGCTTTAGGCGGAAGCACGCGGGCTGACTTGACGACGTGTGGTTACTATATTCCGTGTCTATGACACCGTCACTGCCAATGATGATGGCTCGGCGGGACGCACCCATCGCGAGACCACACACAATCTGGGCGGTAGTACCGAGCGAATAATGCAATGTCGCTGTTGTCGCCAGATCTATCCCTGATTCGTTCCATATGGAGACGGCATCTACACTGATGGGACATCGCCCAATTGCGCGGCGCGCTATGCTGACGGCATAGCTTCCTGCGTCGAGCAGTGCGCCGCCGCCGAGCGCAGAGCTAAATCTGATGTTACAGCGGTCGTCAACCGTGAAGCCCATTGATGCCTGTACGATGTGAACCATACCTATTTCGCCAAGCTTTATGCGGCGGAGTAATTCGAGCATTTGCGGTTGAAAGTAATAAGGGAATGCCTCCAATAGGACGATCCGATTGCGACGGGCTGCGTTTGCCATGCACCGCACCTCGGCGAGCGAGGTGCCTAACGGCTTCTCGCAGAGCACATGTTTCGAGGACGTTGCGGCGTTGATCGCCCACTCGGCGTGCAGGCTGTTGGGAAGCGCGACGTATACGGCCTCGACTTCTTGGCTCAACACTAACGCTTCGTAGTTCGGATACACTCGGTCGACTCCGAATGTCCGGGCGAAGGCTTCGGCAGTCGGATAATGCCGACTTGCGATAGCAACTACCCGAACACGGGCAGACTGTTGGATGGCGGCAAGGAATTCCCGTGCCACGTGGCCAGTGCCGAGGATGCCGATTCGTACAGGATCATCATGCATTTATTTGCCCGGTCCCGTCGTCATGCCGCTGTTGATAACATTTTAATCTCACTCAACACCGGGCCGGGCAGATCGCACCTCGCATCGGAGCAGTGCATATCCGTTTGTCGAGTGCATCGGCGAAGATCCGCGCGCCCGACTCCCGCAGCGCGTGAACGCCACTTTTGTGTATTGACACTCGCAAATATTGGCACTGAAAAACTGTAGCCGCTTGGATTTGCAATCGCAGACTGGACTCGTCGCTCAGCGCGTGAAGGCCGCCGCGTTCCCCGCATCGACGTTCAGGATATTGCCCGTTGATTTGGCCGAGCGCTCGGAGGCGAAATAGGCGACCGCTTCAGCAACGTCCTCGGGATACACGCTGCGCTTGAGTAGGCTCCGCTCTCGGTAAATTGCGTTAAGGTCATTGGTTGTCGCATTATTCTGCTGAGCGCGCTGCGCCGCCCATTCGCCATCCCAGATTTTAGAACCGCGCAGCACGGCGTCTGGATTGACAACGTTTACGCGGATGCCCGCTGGAGCGCATTCGAGTGCCAAGCACCGTGCCAAGTGAAGCTCCGCCGCCTTCGCCGTGCAATAAGCCGATGCGCCTGATGATGCTACCAGGGCGTTCTTTGAGCCTATAAACACGATCGAGCCCCCAATATTCTGGGATCTCAGAAGCCGCACGGTCTGACGGCTGACGAGGAAATAACCTGTAGCGAGGATATCCATGTTGCGCTGCCAAAGCGCAATGCTCGTGTCCTCGATTGGCGCCGCTGAGGCAATGCCGGCGTTTGACACACAGATGTCCAGTCCGCCGAATTCGCAGACCGTGTCGCGGAACAAAGCCGTGATCGCCGCTTCGTCTGTCACGTCGGCGAGCCAGCCGACGGAAAAGTCCGAGCCGAATTCGGTGTCCAACACTTGCTCTGCTTGATTGAGGGCATTCTCGTCAATGTCGCAGAGTACAACACAGGCCCCGTCAGTCATTAAACGCCGCGCCGTCGCTAAGCCGATTCCACCGGCGCCGCCTGTCACAAGGGCGATGCGTCCGGCAAGTGCCTTCGGCTTCGGGAGAAGTTGTAGTTTGGCTTCTTCCAGGGGCCAGTACTCAATGTCGAAGGCTTCTTGCTCGGGCAGGCCGCTGTAAGTGGAGACGTTTGAAGACGCGCGAATCACATTGATCGCATTGATGTAGAACTGGCCGGCGATCCGTGCGGCCAGCTTGTCGCGCGCAAAAGTTAGCATGCCGACGCCTGGTATTAGGTAAACGACGGGGCTGGCGTCACGTATCGACGGTGAGGATGGGCGCTTGCAACGAGCATAGTAGGCTGCGTAGTCGGTGCGGTATGTTTCGATTGCCGCCGGAAGTCGTCCCAAGAACTCCTGTTCAGTTTCCGAGACTGGGTCAAATGGCAACACGAGCGGTCGGATTTTGGTTCGAAGGAAGTGATCCGGGCAGGACGTGCCCAGCGCAGCGAGGCGCGAGAGCGCTTCGCTGCCGACAAAGTCGAGCACGGCGACAGAGTCATCGAAATGACCAACCTTCGGGGTGAGCCCCGAAATCAGGCCGCGAACTCGCGGCATGACTACAGCGGCGAACTCGCGTCGACGCTCCTTCGACAGCGGCGCCACGTGTCCAGCCTCAAGCTTCCGATTGGAAGCTCCATGCGTCTCGAGCCAATCGACCGCCTTGTTAATGACTCCGATGGTGTTCGCGTAACATTCGACTGCTGTTTCGCCCCAGGTGATGAGCCCGTGCGACTGCAGCATGGCACCCCGCGCGCTAGGATTTTCCTCGGTGAATCGGCGCAATTGAAGGCCAAGTTCGAACCCTGGCCTGATCCAGGGTAGCCAGCCAATGTCCGCGCCGTAGATTTGTTCGGTAAGCGCCTGGCTGTCGATCGAGGCAGCTATTGCAATCACGGCGTCGGGGTGTACATGGTCGACGTGTTTGTGTGCAATCAACGCGTGTAACGGTGTATCTATGCTTGGCACACGTGGATTTAGATTGAAGGCGCAGTGCGAGTAGAGCGACACCATGCGGTCTTCGTCCTGAGGACCTAAGTAGAGTCGCGGTAGGGTAAGTAGTTTTTCCATGTACAACGTGGCAAATCCGTCGAGCGTCATCGTACGCATATCTGCGCCCGATCCCTTAACCCACAAAATATCGACCTCCTTGTCGGTCACGGGATCTACTGAGCGAAGCTTCGCTGAGGTATTGCCACCACCGAAGTTCGTCACACCGATGTCGGCCCCTAGCAAATTCGATCGATACAAGAGTTCTTGTTCCGGGCCGAAATGCGCTGCCACGGTGACGCTCCAGCGGTTCTCGATGAGGGGCAGTGCGAAAGTGGCAGGTTCGCTAAAGCGGGTGTCCATGCAATTGCTTACGCCTGGGCTGAAAGTGTGAGTGCACATTGAGCATGCTCAGTGCAGTTTCGTGCATATTCGTGCAAAATCGATCAACAAGCAACTTATCGTATCGCTTGAGTCCGGAAATCGAATTGGGGCGATCTCTTACTGGATGGTGCACGCGCCTTCGCATTTAGTGGCCAATGCTTCAATTGGCTCTCGGCGCAGATTCGCGGCGCAATCTAATTGTTTAATTGTGAGTAGTCGATTATTACGGTGAACCGCAGCGAATATGCACATGTCAGACGAACTCATCGCCCTCGTCGACGTGGGGAAGACGCACAGTAAGCTCAATATCGTCAACGCCAAGACCGGCACAGTGTGCTGGTCCGCCGAGCGAGCACTGGCGGGTATCAACGGGCCGTACGGTCGGCAACTGGACGTTGAAGGCATTGAGAAGTGGGTATGCAGCAAGCTGAACGGTGTGCCGGAGCGTGGCGCGATACGCGCCGTCGTGCCTATCGCTCATGGTGCGGCGGCGGTTCTGATTGACGATCAGGGTGGGGTTCTTGCTGCCCCGGACTATGAAGACCCCGCTTTCGAAGAGGTGTCGGAGTCCTATCGAACGGTACGCGACTCCTTCGCGGACACTTACTCGCCCTTCTTGCCCTTTGGTTTGAATCTCGGTCGTCAGCTGCATTGGCTGCAAATCCGGTTTCCGACACTCGTCGAACGTTGCTCGAGCATTCTGCTCTATCCGCAATACTGGGCTTGGCGGTTAAGCGGCGTGTTGGCGAGCGAAGTGACTTCTCTCGGCTGTCACAGCGACCTATGGCGGCCCCTCGAGGCGCGCTTTTCAAACCTTGCGAATCGGCAGGGCTGGGCCCGGAAAATCCCAACCCTGCGGAAAGCCGCCGACGCTCTTGGGCCCCTCAGGACCCACATTGCACGAGAGACCGGACTCGATCCTGCCTGCCGTGTGATGTGCGGCATTCACGATTCTAACGCTTCCTATTTGACTCATCTGATCGGACGCGAACAGGGTCCGCCGTTCGCAGTCGTGTCGAGTGGCACCTGGACCGTGATCATGGCTCATGGGACCGAACTCACGCGGCTGCAAGAAAGCCGCGACATGCTTGCAAACATTGACGCATTCGGAGTCCCCGTCGCAACGGCACGCTTTCCCGGCGGGCGTGAATATGCCGCCTTGATCGGCCCGCCTGGCGGCCCAACTGCGCCGTTGCGGCACGCACTCGCAGCCGTGCTCCGTCGGCGGGCCATGGCCCTCCCGAGCTTTGCAACAGGGGGGCCATTCGCCGATCGTCCGGGACAATTACTCAATGCTACAGGTTTGCGAGACGCAGAACGCGTCAGTCTTGCGTCTCTGTACCTTGCGCTCATGACGGACTTGGTGCTCGACCTGCTCGGCGCGCGTGGCAGTTTGATGATTGACGGTCCGCTCGCGGCGAATACGCTGTATTGCCGGATCTTGTCCACGCTCCGGCGCGAGGCTTCAGTCACAATGAGTGAGAGTCGCGTCGGCTCAATTGCTGCTGCACAGTATCTCTGCGGATATGTGCCTCGCCCTTGGTCGAATACCGCAGACACCGCTAAGCCGCTTGACCTCTCTCTCAATTCCTATCGCGACGAATGGCGTAGCAGACTTGGTATAAGTCAGGCGGCCACGTTGCTTGATTTCGATCAGTAGCCGGCAGAGACTGTCAATGTCCTCCGCATCTGGTGGATCGTCCCGTCCAAATCGATCACCCGAGTGCATCGCTTCCTTCGTTCGAAGGTGCGCCGCGGATGGTCGTTTAGATCAGGATATCGGACGCGTTGGGGCGTTACGCCCCTTTAAGTGAAGAGTGCAAGGTAGTGCTGGAGCGCGAACGCCACCGAATGATTCTGCGGCTCGTTACCGAACGGTCAATCATCAGCGTTGGTGACTTGGTTGCGTTGCTTGGCGCTTCTGAGGCGAGCATTCGGCGCGACATTAACGCACTCGCTGAGCGTGGCGAAATAAATCGGGTGCGCGGCGGAGCCGAGGCTGTTCGCCCGCGTTATGAAGCGCATCTCGTCGGGATGCCGTTCGCGCTCAGTCGGCAGATTGCCGTCCCTGAAAAGCGGGCCATCGCACGGGCCGCGTGTGAACTAATCGAGCCAACGGATAGCATCATTATCTCTGGCGGTACGACGACGCATCGTCTGATCGAATACCTCGCCGACCGTGAACTCGATATCCTGACAAATTCCTTCGCAATTGCAGCGGAGCTAATCACCAAGAGTCGGAATCGTATTACGCTTCCGGGCGGCACCATATTCCGGGAACAAGGGCTCATACTTAGTCCGTACGCGGACAACACGATCAAGAATTTCAGGGCCACAAAGCTGTTTACCGGCTGTTATGGCATCAGCCGGTTCGGCATCATGCAAACCGATCCACTCATCGTACATTCCGACATCGAACTGATCGACCGCTCAGAATCGGTGATCGTGCTCGCGGACAGCCGCAAATTGCGCCAACGGTCGCCGATGATCGTCGCACAGCTCAATCGCGTTTCCACGCTAATCACAGACAGCGGCGCGCGAGCTGAGGACTTGGAGGCCCTGCGTTCCGAGGGCCTTAAAATCATTCTCGCTCAGGTTACGGAACGGGAAGAGGATCAACCGCAAAGCTGAAGCGGCAGCAAAACTTGCACCAAGAGAGCCCATAGTCGGCATCCGGCCTCGACGCCTGTTAGCTTGGGAACGTCGGCGCGCCTTGGCGGGGTTCGCTAGAACCCATTGACCCAAGCCATCACAGGCCACTGCTTGACTTGAGTGCTTGGCCTCTTGGTGAAGCTCCCACGACTGAGATTGACCGAAGTAAATCGGAAATGATTGATTTTGAGTGCTTCCTATAGTAAATGTACCGGTACGGAGAATGAGAGAGGCATTCCTTGGCAAAAACGATCGCATTGTGGCGTACTTCACCCATAAGGCGCGGCGCCCTTTCGGTACGCGTACATTGCGTTTTTCGTGTGTTTTTAACGGCCGCAAAGACCCAGCGGCGAGGTCGCGAAGCGACTGAGCGCTGCCGACGCAGCGGTACGGCACGACCACATTGATCGCTACGCAAAATCGGCTCACGCGATCGATGAAGGTCGGATGGGCTGTCGGTGAACTCGGTGTCGCTGCGTTCATCGGCGTCATGTTAATTTTTCTGTTGTTTTTCCTGACCCAGGCGCTCGACATATCGCCGGTCCTGGCGGGGTTCGCCCTGCTCATTCCGCGGTTAGTAGACGTAGCACTCGATCCGCTCATTGGTGTTGTATCGGATCGAACCCGAAGCCGTCTCGGCAGGCGTCGCCCCTTTCTGCTCATGGGGGCGCTAGCGCTCGGACCACTGTTTGCTTTGACGTTCTCAATGCCGAGTTATTGGCCTGAGATCGGCAAGGTCGTCTACGTAACAGCCTTGTATCTGCTGGCAAGTTGCGCGTATTCGATTTTTGACGTGCCCTATTCGGCGATGGCTGCCGAATTTACGAGCGACTATCGCGAACGCACGAATCTCATCACCTATAAGGAAATTGCTGCGCGCATCGGCATTATTCTGGCCGTCCTAGTTTCGCCACTCATATTTACATCTCAGAGGACACTGGCCTCGGGATTCCAGTTGCTCGGTATAGTCGGGGGCGTATTTATTTCGCTTACCTTCTTCGTAAGTTTTTTTGCGACAGCCAATGCGCCTCGCCACGATGTCACCCTCAAACGATTCGAGTTTCGGCAGGAGCTTGCGGCGATCGTCGAAAATCGCCCATTCCGCATCCTCTGGCTGGTGTTCCTTGCGCAGAACATCGCGATCGGCGTCAGTTCCACCGCCGCCATCTATCTGATCACACTTGTCATGCGCGCCAATGTGACGGTGGTCGGGCCTCTTATAGCGATCGGTGCTGCGCTTGGCATGTTTGTCACGCCGTTGTGGGCGCTCGTTGCCCGTCGGCTCGGGAAGCGGGCTGGCTACTTCCTGGCGCTCGCGATCGTCGGTGTGATGAGTCTGCCCGCACTGTTCATTCCCGCTCACCTCTATCAATTGCTGTTTGCAGTATTGCTTGTCGCTGGTTTGGGAGACGCCGGTATCCAACTGCTGTCCGGCTCCATGGTTCCCGATACGGTCGAGGTAGACGAGCATAAAACGGGAATGAGGCGTGAAGGCTCCGTATTTGGAGCCTGGATCTTTTGCCGCAAGCTCGGAATGACGGTCGGAGCATTTCTAACAAGCGTCGGTCTGTCATTGTTCGGTTTCGTCGGCGGTGAGGGAAACCAGCAACAGTCAGCTTTAACGCTGACGGGGATTCGCATCATCTATTGTCTGGTCCCGTTCGCGTTTTACCTCGTTGCAATGATGCTGTTATGCCGCTACGACTTATCGGAGTCCCGCTTTAATGCGCTTAAGGCGCAGATCGCGGCGCGCTAGCTCACCTGCGCCTAGCGAATCGAACCCTTCGGACGTAGAGAACAACGCTCAATAGTTGGCAGTTTTAAGAATCACGGGGAATACCTCATCGATTTGGGGGGAGATCTTAATGAATAGTCGACCAGTGCAGCGGCAGGTTCGGTGCGCGTGGGCGGTAGCTCTAATGGTGTGGTCCGTCGATGCCTTTAGCGAGCCGACACAGACTCCGTTGCCCGGCGTGCTCGACGAAATCGTCGTCACGGCCCAAAAGCGCGAGCAGAATGCTCAGGACGTTGGAATACCCATCACTGTGCTTAGTGGCGATCAACTTCGTAAACTTGGTTTTACGGAAACTACGGATATTGTGCAACAGGTCCCGTCGCTGCAGTTTCAATCAACTTCAACGTTCGCGACGCTGAATATTCGTGGCGTGTCCCAGACAGAATTTACTGATCAAAACGAGCTACCCATCGCAGTGGTCGTGGACGGTGTATACATCTCGTCTCCGGGCGCTGTGCAAACGCAGATGTTCGATCTAGACCGCGTCGAAGTGCTCCGCGGCCCGCAGGGCACCCTGTTTGGACGCAATTCCACCGGCGGTCTTCTGCAATTTGTAACCGCAAAACCTACGGACAGCTTTGGCGGCTACGCTAATCTCACGTACGGCGCTTATAACCAAGTCAAGTTCGACACCGCGCTGAGCGGCCCTATCGCGGGAGACACTTTACTGGGAAGGATCTCGCTGTCTGAGGATTACCACGAGGGGTACCTGTACAATTCCCTGGGACCTGCCGAGCTATCCGCTCGCACCTACTCCGGTCGCGGGCAGCTTCTGTTTCGTCCGACAGACGACTTGCGCATCCTTCTCAAGCTGCAGACGAGCATAAATGACCACGAGAAGAATGGCGGTTATGTCTGGGATCCGGCGTTCCCAGGCGCCGACGGCCTAGGCGTGCACATAGCTCCGAATCAGAATCCCTGGAATACCTGCGGCGGCTGCGATCTCCTGGGCTATAGAAATTTCAATACCAATCCCTACCATCAGTCGTTCGACACACCAGGATTCTTCGATCGGCGGGCCAACGAGGCTGCTGTCACACTAGACTGGGATACACGTCTTGGCACGGTGACATCCGTGTCGGACTTTTATACCCATAGAAAGAACTACCTGGAGGACACGGATGCCTCACCAAACCCGCTCTTCATTTACGGGACGGATAACCATCTAAATCAGTTCTCTGAGGAACTGCGTCTTTCGTCGACTAAGGGCGATCTGTTCTGGGTGACCGGGCTATATTTTCTTGACATCAACAATCATTTTATCCAAACCCTGACGTTTAACTTTGGACCTGGGGCTAGCTTCTTCGGATCGGACGATCGACTGGACACGACAAAATCTTGGGCAGCATTCGGGCAGCTCGAGTACCCATTGGCGACGCACTGGAAGCTAGTTGCGGGTGGCCGCTGGACTAACGACGAAAAGGAACTTGACGGAAGCACGTTGAATCCGTTCGGCAACGGCATTCGCGAGATCGTCAACAGCAGCACAATTGGTGATGCAGCCAAGCAGAACTTCCGCGATTGGCAGGGCAAGCTTCAGTTGGAGTGGCGGCCCGACCCAGGTTCTCTGTGGTACGCGGGTATCAGTCGCGGCACTAAGGCTGGGGGCTTCGAGGGTAACTTGATCGATCCGACGCACCTCGTCTACGGTGAGGAGAAGTTGACGGACTATGAAGCGGGTTTCAAGCTCACGTTTGCGAAAGCGGCTACCAGACTAAACGGAACTGTCTTCTACTACGACTACAAAGATTATCAGGCGTTCCAGTTCGACCAAGAGACACTATCGAGTAGCGTACGAAACACGCCTGCGAGAGTAAGAGGTGCCGAACTTGAGGTGCGTACTCGGCCGCTTCGCTCACTCGAAGTGAGTCTCGGCCTCTCTCTTCTGGATGCAGTAGCCAAGGGTATCGTTCTCCCGTCGGGACGCATCGCGGACCGCAAGATGCCGCAGGCGCCAGACGCGAGCCTGAACGGACTGCTCCGATACACGGTTCCAGTATCTACTGGGGACGTGTCCTTTCAATACGACTTTAAGTACAACAGAAGTTTTTATTTCACAGTCAATAATGCGCCGGTGGAGAGAGAAGATCCACATTTGCTCGGCAACGTCCGTGTGGCGTATGACTCTAGTGATGAGCGTTGGGACATCGGCGTGTTCGTCAAGAATGTGTCCAATGTTTATTACCGCGTGTACGCACTCGATGTCAGCGGGCTCGGCTTTTCCAATGACCGCCCAGGACTTCCGCGGTGGTGGGGGATCAACGGCTCCTATCACTTCGGCGCGCGTTAGTACAGCGTGACGTTGTCGGTTTCAGCAGAGAGCAACCGGAACTATCGGCACCATTGGCAAATGGGACGTGCTGTGGCAGCGAAGGTAGCGACTTGGCTAGCATTGGCTGCGTTGGGCGCAGCCTACGGTGACCCTAGCAGCGCACCGACGCCACCGGCTGGTCGCGTCGACGCAGCCCGGCTCGCCCGCGCCCCGAAAGAGCCTGAACAGTGGCTAACTAATGGACGCGACGGCGCCGGAACCTACTTTTCGCCCCTTGCGCAGATCAACGCTGCAAACATCGCCAAATTCGGGTTCGCTTGGGCCTACGCGCTCGGTACCAAGCGCGGACTTGAAGGCACACCGATCGTTGTCGACAACGTCATGTATGCGTCAGGAAATTGGGGACGCGTGTATGCGCTTGAAGCCGGGACCGGGAAGGAGATTTGGACTTTTACACCGGACGTCGACGGCCAGTGGGGACGTTACGCTTGTTGTGATGTAGTGAACCGCGGTGTCGCGGTATGGCAGGGCAGGGTCTACGTCGGCTCGCTCGATGGCTGGTTGTACGCCCTTGAGGCAGCAACTGGGGCGATTGTATGGAAAGCAGATACACTGATCGGTCGCAGCAAACATGCGCCGTATACAATCACCGGCGCGCCTTTGGTCGCCGGCAACAGCGTGGTCATAGGAAACGGCGGCGCTGACTTCGGCGTGCGCGGATACGTGTCGGCCTACAATCTCGACTCGGGCGATCTTAGATGGCGGTTTTTCACGGTGCCGCATGACCCCGCGCTCGGTCCTCAAGAACAGATATACCTAGCCAAAGCGTTGACCACCTGGGATGCGAACAGCGAATGGTCCCGAGGCGGTGGCGGGACAGTCTGGGACGGAATGGCGTATGACGCTGAGTTGAAGTTGATCTACATCGGCACCGGTAATTCCTCACCCTACACGTGGCAGGAGCGCAGTCCAAAGGGCGGCGATAACTTGTATCTCGCGTCCATTATTGCGATCCATGCCGATGACGGCACGATGGCATGGTATTACCAGGAGATACCAGGCGAGCGTTGGGACTACACCGCCACGATGAAAATGGTATTGGCAGATCTTCTAATCGACGGCAAGCGACGCAAGGCGTTAATGCAGGCACCTAAGAATGGATATTTCTACGTCTTGGATCGTGTGTCTGGCGAACTTATTTCGGCCAAGCCGTTCGCATTCACCAATTGGACCAAGGGAATCGATGCAGCCACCGGACGTCCCATTCCGAACCCTGCAGCCGAGTACCTGAAGACGCCGAGGCTGATTTTTCCGTCACAGGCAGGTGCGCACAGTTGGCAACCCATGTCTTACGATCCGGCGACGGGGTTTGTATATATCCCGGTGATCGAGGCCCCGATGGTCTTCATCGAGACTTCGAAGCGCCCGGTGGGTTTGATCGAAGGTACATTCACGGTATCGGCTATTCCCCCTGAGGCATATGTCCCGCAAGCCATGGCCAGCCTGTATGGGCCGCTACCCTCGCTTGAGGCTATGGCGGCGGGCATCACTGCGCCACTTAGCTCGAGCGGCATCCTGCGTGCATGGGACCCAGTTGCGAACCGTGTCGTCTGGTCACAGCCGAGCTTTGGCGCTTGGAGCGGCGGGGTCATGTCGACGGCCGGCAATCTGGTATTTCAGGGCGACGCGGCTGGGATGCTTAGCATCTACGCCGCAGACACCGGCAAACTTCTGAAGAAGATCGATGTCGGCACCTCTATCATGGCGGCGCCGATGACATACAGCATCCGCGGTCAGCAATACGTCGCCGTCATGGCGGGTCTAGGAGGTGCCGGAGGTTTCGCATTTCCCCCGGACAGCGCTGCGTACAAATATGGCAATGACGGGCGCATTGTGGCGTTCAAACTAGGGGGCGGCAATGTGCCGAAGCCATCCTCGGTTGCGGACACCCCATTTCTGCCCGTGCCCGATATGGCTGGCCCACCCAAAAATATTACCCGAGGCGAGGTGCTCTATACCCGCTTTTGCTCCCGCTGCCACGTTTTTGGCCGGGGCCTGCTGCCCGACCTGCGGCGGATGTCTCCGGGCACAAATCGTATCTTTTACGAAATCGTCTTAAACGGCGCCTTCGTTGCGAAGGGCATGGCGCGCTGGGATGATGTGCTGTCGCGGTCCGATGCGGAAGCCATTCACGCGTATATCAATGATCAGCGGCGGCATGCTTATGCCATACAGCAGAGCACGCGGTGAAGACTGAGGCTGTTGATACGCCTGCCGGGAGCCCTCGACATCCATTTCACCTCGATCCGCAAATGGCGCTGATCCTGCGACGCATGCTCGCGCTGCAGGGTGGAAGCCCGAAAACGTGGGAGGGAAGCGTTCCGGAACTGCGACAGCGGGCTCGCGAAGAGTACAAGTATTGGAACGCAGCGCCTCCCGCCATTCCTCGCGTCGCGGATCTCGCAGCGGTCGGTGCGTTCGGACCGTCGACAGTGCGCCTATACGATCCGATCGGCGCCGACGTCACGAAACCGGGACTAATCTATTTCCACGGTGGAGGCTGGGTGATCGGTGATCTGGATCTAGAGGACACGGCGCTGCGCGTGCTGGCCCGGGAAAGTGGCGTCGCTATACTCTCGGTCGATTACGCGCTGGCCCCCGAACATCCATTCCCGGCCCCGCTCGAGGATTGTGTTGCAGTGAGCAGTTGGATACGAACCCACGCGAATCGTTTTGGCGTAGACGCTGAACGACTGGGCTTGGGTGGCGCCTCTGCCGGCGCTAATCTTGCACTCGCTTCGGCCCTAGAGCTTCGCGCTTCGGACACTCGGTGGGTTCGGTCGTTGCTCTTAATGTACGGTGCGTTTTCGCCTCCGAATGACAGCCCGTCCTACCGACAGTTCGGAGATGGCAGCTACGGCCTCAGCACGTCACAGCTGGAATACTTTTGGAGTCTATACGTCCCAAACGCGGCTGGGCGTCAAGACCCGCGGGCAGCCCCGAGTCGCGCGATATTGTCGGGTCTTCCGCCCGTATTCATGACGGTCGCAGCCCTCGATCCGCTGCGTGATGACAGCCTCCGCCTTGCCGATGACTTCACCAAAGCGGGTGTTCTTGTGGACTGTAGAGTCTATCCCGGTGTCATTCACGGCTTCACTCTGCTCGCGCGTGAACTCGATGCGGCGATGCGCGCACTCCAGGAGGCAGGTGCGGCACTGCGGGCGAGCCTTTCCTGAAAGGCTTTCCAGGAAACTTTCACACTTCTGCCACAGTTGTCGCGGAACATACAGAATCTTCCCACGAGGGTTCCGGTGCAACGGCGGACGCGCGAAGCGATCGAAATCCTCTCACCCGGCAACAGACATCCTAGGCGAGCGCTCGCTGCCATCGTACCTTCAACGAACAGTTACGACGCGGCCGCCCGAGTCCGAACGAGAACTGGCGTTTGTGAATACGATGTGCGAGCTCGATTCCGGCAATCGTGATTGCCGCGTTGGTGAATGACTTGAATCCCTTCATCGGCGCACAGCGGCGCTTGATCGCGCGGTGATCTTGCTCAACGATGTTGTTGAGATACTTGCAGGTCCTTACCTCCACGTATTTCCACTTCGGCTTCTCCCGTCGTAGTAGCCGAAGTGCGCGGTGACTCGGAGTATGGCCATCCAGGGTTACCTTGCGCGGCCATCGCGTAGGATTCGTCGCCAGCGCCTTTCGGAAGAACGCCTGCGCGGCGGCTATGCCACGATCCCGACGCAGCAGAAAATCGACGCTTTTGCCCTGCTTATCCACGGCTCGATACAGGTAGTGCCATTTGCCGCGGACGGAAACGTACGTCTCGTCTACCCGCCAGGACGAGCCGATGCGGTGTGCATATCGATTCCATCGCTTCTCGAACTCGGGGACATAACGAACCACCCATCGCAGAATCGTCGTGTGCGAGATCGCGACACCGCGCTCTGCCATCATAGCCACGAGATCTCGATAGCTCAGCCGGTAGGTGATGTACCAGCGAACGCAAAGCTCAATGATGTCGGCGTCGAATGAGCGGCGGCGGTACATGGGGTCACGAGCAATGGGGTTCGTCATTCGGGGCGCCCTCGAAAGAGGCCGAATACTACGTGAACGCTCCGCAGATGCACCGGAACCTCGGAGGAAAGCCGGATAGCTAAGTGTTTGGTGTGACTACGAATTTTTGGCGCGCCCGGAGAGATTCGAACTCCCGACCCCCTGGTTCGTAGTTATATTAGTCCGCTGCTCCCCAGTGCGCCTGACTGCGCTGGAGTATGCAGTTTCAATGGGTTATTTCTAGGGTTTTACTTTGTTGCCTAGTACATGCAGGGGAGGTACGATCGCGCACGGTAACTTGCTGGTAACTCAATGGACTGAAGGCTCATGGGCACAAGAAAACTGCGCCAAGACACGATCAAGTCCCTCCCCTACTTCGGTACCCATAATGTCCAATGCATCTACTGGGACCCGCAGCTGCCCTGCTTCGGAGTGAGGGTCTATCCGAGTGGCCGGCGCGCGTTCGTCTGCTCGTATAGGGCTCAAGGCCGCAAGCGATTGGCCACCCTGGGCCGAGGTGACGTACTCAGACTCGACGCTGCACGCAAGAAGGCAGTGACATACCTTGGTCAGGTTGCCGAAGGAGTCGATCCGCAGACGCCCAAAGACACCCTCAAAGCGGCCGGCACGGTGAAATCTCTTGCGGACGCGTATATCGAGCGACACGCGAAGCTTAAAAAGAACACCTGGGCTGATGATGAGTCGTATTTGGCGCGCCATCTCCTTCCTCGATTTGGCACGAGATTGGCGCTGGCGATCACCACCGATGACATGGCGGCACTGCATGCGGAGATCGGCACCAAGCATCCCTATGCCGCCAATCGACTGCTCGAGATCGTGCGAAAGATGTACAACCTCGCTCGTAAGTGGGGACTCGTGCCGATCGATAAGGCAAGCCCCGCGACCGGCGTTGAGCGCTTCCCTGAAACGAAGCGGCGCCGTTTCGTTACTCCGGATGAACTGCCGCAGCTATCGAAGGCGATCGACCAGGAGGTTGATGAATACATTCGGCACGCCGTTTGGCTTTTGCTACTCACGGGGCTTCGCCGCGGAGAGCTCCTGAACGCCAAGTGGAGCGACATTGATTGGAAGCAACGTACCTTATTAATTCCCAAGACCAAGAATGGTGAAGCGCTTCTCGCCCCCTTGAGTCACGCCGCCATTGCACGCCTCAAAGTCGTGCCGCAATTACAAGGCAATCCCTACATCATCTGCGGCCGGAAGGCGGGGCAGCACCTGGTTAATTTAACCGACGCCTGGAGTCGGATCCGCACGGCCGCGGGACTGAGCGATCTGCGAATCCATGATCTACGCCGCACGGTCGG
>Ga0075522_10001820_pt1 | contig 16083 bp, 15 predicted proteins | sample NGEPerA_FD_74796 | JGI IMG/M metagenome (GOLD analysis project Ga0075522, IMG submission 74796) | Arctic peat soil microbial communities from the Barrow Environmental Observatory site, Barrow, Alaska, USA - NGEE PermafrostL2-A | ecosystem: Environmental > Terrestrial > Soil > Wetlands > Peat ... | reverse complement strand
CCTGGTGGTCGGCGCGCTGATGGCGATCCTGCGTTGGGGCGGGCTCGGGCGCAGCATTCGCGCGGTCACGCAGAACCGGCGCATGGCGGCGGCGATGGGCATCCGCACGCCGGTGATCGATGCGCTCACCTTCGGGCTCGGCTCCGGCATTGCCGGGATGGCCGGGGTCGCGCTCTCGCAGATCGACAATGTCAGCCCAAATCTTGGGCAGAACTACATCATCGACAGCTTCATCGTCGTCGTGGTCGGCGGCGTCGGCAATCTCTGGGGCACCCTGCTCGGCGCGATGATCCTCGGCATCGTCGACAAGTTCGTCGAGCCGTTCGCGGGCGCCGTCCTCGCCAAAATCCTCGTCCTGGTCCTCCTGATCCTCTTCATCCAACGGCGGCCGCGCGGGCTGTTTCCGCTCAAGGGACGGATGGCCGAGGCATGATCCGGTTCGAGCGGCTTACGGTCATTACATTAGGCTGTATTTTAGGCAGTGCGGTGCTGCTCGCGGCCTTGAACCTGCTGACGCCGGCGGCGAGCGCGATCCACGTGCCGAATTTTGTGATCTCGCTGGTCGGCAAATACCTCTGCTACGCGATCCTCGCGCTGGCGATCGATCTGGTCTGGGGCTACGCCGGAATCCTGACCCTGGGCCACGCGGCGTTTTTCGCGCTCGGCGGCTATTGCATGGGCATGTATCTGATGCGCGAGATCGGCGCGCGCGGCGTCTATGCCAATCCGCTCCTGCCGGACTTCATGGTGTTTATCGGCTGGAAGGAGCTGCCCTGGTACTGGCACGGGTTCAGCCATTTCTGGTTCGCCTTGCCGATGACCATGCTGGCGCCGGCGGCGCTGGCTTTCGCGTTCGGCTGGTTCGCCTTCCGCTCGCGGGTTTCCGGCGTCTATCTCTCGATCATCACCCAGGCGCTCACCTATGCGTTGATGCTCGCCTTCTTCCGCAACGACATGGGGTTCGGCGGCAATAACGGGATGACCGATTTCAAGGATATCCTCGGCATCCCGCTCAATCGCGAGGCCACCGCGGCGGGGCTGATGCTGATCACCGCGGCGGTGCTGGCGGCGGCTTTCCTGCTCGCCCGCGCGATGATCCGCTCGCGTTTCGGCAAGGTGCTGGTGGCGGTGCGCGACGCCGAATCGCGCACCCGCTTTCTCGGCTACCGGCCGGAATCCTATAAATTGGTGGTGTGGGTGGTCTCGGCGATGATCGCCGGGATCGGCGGCGCGCTCTACGTGCCGCAGATCGGCATCATCAACCCCTCGGAATTTGCCCCCGGCAATTCGATCGAGGCGGTCATCTGGGTCGCCGTCGGCGGGCGCGGCACGCTCGCCGGCGCGATCCTCGGCGCGATCCTGGTCAATCTCGGCAAGACCTGGCTGACCAGCGCGCTGCCGGAGGTGTGGCTGTTCGCGATCGGCGGATTGTTCATCGTCGTCACGCTGTTCATGCCGCGCGGCATCATCGGCCTGTTCGCGGCGCACGCGGCGCCGAAGGCCGCGGCGCCGTCCGACGCCGCACCCGGGGCCGCACCCGGGGCGGCAGCCGCCCGATCGGTGGCGCGCGAGGCCGCCGGATGACCGGAAATACGCTGCTGTATCTTGACGGGGTCACCGTCTCGTTCGACGGGTTCAAGGCGCTCAACGAGCTTTCGCTGGTGCTGGAGCCGGGCGAGATGCGAGCGGTGATCGGCCCGAACGGCGCCGGCAAGACGACGATGATGGACGTGATCACCGGCCGGACGCGGCCCGACACCGGGCGCGTCGTGTTCGGCGACGCCACCGACCTGACGCGGCTCGACGAGCCGGCCATCGCCCGGCTCGGCATCGGCCGCAAGTTTCAGCGGCCGACCGTGTTCGAGCACCTTTCGGTATACGACAACCTGCTGTTGTCGCTGGCCGGCGACCGCAATCCGCGTTTCGCGCTGTGGGCGAAGGAGACCCCGCGGGAACGCGCCCGGCTCGGCGAGCTGCTGGCGACGATCCGCCTGGGCGACGACCGCGAGCGCCCCGCCGCCGACCTCTCGCACGGCCAGAAGCAGTGGCTGGAGATCGGCATGCTGCTGGCCCAGGAACCCCGCCTGCTGCTGGTCGACGAGCCGGTGGCCGGGATGAGCGACGCCGAGACCGCCGAGACTGCCGACCTGCTGCGCGAGATCAACCGCACCCGCAGCGTCGTCGTCGTCGAGCACGACATGGCCTTTGTGCGGGCGCTGGGCGCCAAGGTGACGGTGCTGCACGAGGGCACTGTCCTGGTCGAAGGCTCGATCGACACGATCCAGAACGACGAGCGCGTCATCGAAGTTTACCTCGGGCGCTGAGCCATGCTGGAAGTCCAGGGGATCGACCTTTTTTATGGCGCGAGCCAGGCGCTGCGCCGCGTCAGCCTGTCGGCGGCCAAGGGCGAAGTCACCTGCGTCCTGGGCCGTAACGGGGTGGGCAAGACCAGCCTGCTGCGTACGATCTTTGGTCTTCTGCCGATCCGTTCCGGACAAATCCGCTGGGAAGGCAAGGACATCACCAAACTTGCGCCGTACGACCGCGCCCGGTCCGGATTGGCCTTGGTGCCGCAAGGCCGCGAAATCTTTCCGCGGCTTACGGTGCTCGAAAACCTGGAGACCGGGTTCGCCGTCCTGCCGCGCCGCCTCAAGCAGGTCCCGGACGAGATTTACACCCTGTTTCCGGTGCTGAAGAACATGCTGGGGCGGCGCGGCGGCGACCTTTCCGGCGGTCAGCAGCAGCAATTGGCAATCGCCCGCGCGCTCGTCATGCGGCCGCGCCTCCTGATCCTCGACGAGCCGACGGAAGGCATCCAGCCCTCGACCATCAAGGACATCGAGCGGGTGATCCGCATTCTCGCGGCGGGGCGCGAAATGGCGATCCTCCTGGTCGAACAGTATTTCGAATTTGCCCGCGCCCTCGCCGACCGCTATGTCGTGATGGAGCGCGGCGAGGTTGTCCTCTCCGGCAGCGCCGGCGACATGGCCGAGGGTGATGTACGACGCTTTCTCACGGTTTGACGCGGCAACCACCGGTCTCCAGCGGGCGCGAGGCGCCGCATCGATCGGCTTCGCCCAACGCGGCGGGCGGACCGCGCTCACCGAGCTTTACCAGCAGGCGCCCTGCCGGGTGATGTTCCCCCGGCCCGAAGAGGGAGAACCGCCGCTCGCGGTTCTGCTGACGACTTCGGGCGGCCTCACCGGCGGCGACGACGAGCGCATCAGGGTGTCGATCGCCGACGGCGCCGCCATGGTAACGACCCAGGCCGCCGAGAAGATCTACCGGTCGCTCGGCCCCGACGTGACGATCGAAGTCGAGCTCGACATCGGGAGCGGCGCGCGCCTCGAATATTATCCGCAGGAAACGATCGTCTTCGACGGCGCGCGCCTGCACCGGCGCACCGAGGCGAGCGTGGCGTCCGGAGGGCATCTGGCGGCGGCCGAGATGCTGGTCTTCGGCCGCCAGGCGAGCGGCGAACACCTGACGCACGGCCGGGTGCTCGACGGTTGGCGGGTGCGGTTCGACGGCAGGCTCGCCTGGGTCGATCGGCTCGCTCTCGACGGCGATATCGCCGAGACGCTCGCCGACCCGTTCACGCTCGACGGCGCCGGCGCGATCGCGACGGCGCTGCATGTCGGGGGTGACGTCGCGCGGCTGATTCCGATGGCGCGCGAGCTGGCGGACGGGGCGGTGACGATCGTCAACGGCATCCTCATCGCCCGCATCTTCGGGCCCTCGCCGCACGAGGTGCGCGACCGGCTCGTGCGGTATCTTTCGGGAATGCGCGGCGCGAGCGGACTTCCGCCGCGGCTGCCACGGGTCTGGCATGTTTGAACCCGCAGGCCGGGCATGAACCTCACCCCGCGCGAAAAGGACAAGCTGCTCGTCACCATGGCGGCGATTGTGGCGCGCCGGCGTCTCGAACGCGGCGTCAAGCTCAACTACCCCGAAGCGGTCGCCTTGATCACCGATTACGTCGTCGAAGGCGCGCGCGACGGCCGTGCCGTGGCGGAATTGATGCGCGACGGCGGCCATGTGCTGCGCCGCGAGCAGGTCATGGAAGGCGTCGCCGAGATGATCGACGAAATCCAGGTCGAAGCGACGTTTCCCGACGGCACCAAGCTCGTCACCGTGCATGCGCCGATCCGCTGAGGCCGCGGCATCATGATACCAGGGGAAATCATCACCGCGCCCGGCGAGATCGAGCTTAACGCCGGCCGGCAGACTCTGACGCTGGAGGTCGCCAACACCGGCGACCGGCCGATCCAAATCGGGTCGCATTACCATTTCTTCGAGACCAACCCGGCCCTGAGCTTCGACCGGGCGCAGGCGCGCGGGTTCCGGCTCGATATCCCGGCGGGGACGGCGATGCGGTTCGAGCCCGGGCAGACGCGAACCGTCCGCCTCGTCGGTCTCGCCGGGGCGCGCATCGTGCACGGGTTCAGGGGGGCGATCGCCGGCAAACTGGATCCGGCGCCATGACCGTTCGGATCGCCCGCGCCGCCTATGCCGGCATGTTCGGCCCGACCACCGGCGATCGGGTGCGGCTTGCCGATACCGAACTCTTCATCGAGGTCGAAGAGGACCGGACGATCTACGGCGAGGAGGTCAAATTCGGCGGCGGCAAGGTGATCCGCGACGGCATGGGCCAGAGCCAGCTGACGCGCGCCGAAGGCGCGGTCGACACCGTCATCACCAACGCGCTTATCCTCGACCATTGGGGTGTCGTCAAAGCTGATGTGGGAATAAAGGACGGCTGCGTCGCCGCGATCGGCAAGGCGGGCAATCCCGATATCCAGCCCGGAATCGACATTGTCATCGGCCCGGGGACCGAGATCATCGCCGGCGAGGGCCGCATCCTGACCGCCGGCGGGATCGACGCGCACATCCATTTCATCGCCCCGCAGCAGATCGAGGAGGCGCTCTATTCGGGAGTCACGACGATGATCGGCGGCGGCACCGGACCGGCATCGGGTACGCTCGCGACAAGCTGCACCCCCGGTCCGTGGCACCTGGCCCGGATGCTTCAGGCGGCCGAGGCGTTCCCGATGAATTTCGGGTTTCTCGGCAAGGGCAATGCGTCGACCCCGGCCGGCCTCGTCGAGCAGGTCGAGGCCGGCGCCTGCGGGCTGAAGCTCCACGAGGATTGGGGCACGACCCCGGCGGCGATCGATTGTTGCCTCGGCGTCGGGGACCGCTACGACGTACAGGTTGCGATCCACACCGACACGCTCAACGAATCGGGATTTGTCGAAGATTCGATCGCCGCCTTCAAGGGCCGCACGATCCACGCCTACCACACCGAAGGCGCCGGCGGCGGGCACGCGCCCGACATCATCCGCCTTTGCGGCGAGCCGAACGTGCTGCCGTCCTCAACCAATCCGACGCGGCCCTACACGGTCAACACCCTCGACGAACATCTCGACATGCTGATGGTGTGCCATCACCTCGACCCCAAGATCGCCGAGGATGTCGCCTTCGCGGAAAGTCGGATCCGCCGCGAGACGATCGCCGCCGAGGACATCCTGCACGATATCGGCGCGTTCTCGATGATGTCGTCGGACAGCCAGGCGATGGGACGCGTCGGCGAAGTCGTCATCCGCACGTGGCAGACCGCCGACAAGATGAAACGCCAGCGCGGCCGCCTCGCCGAGGAAACCGGCGAGAACGACAACGCCCGCGCCAAACGCTATGTCGCGAAATATACGATCAACCCGGCTATCGCGCAGGGAATCAGTCGTCACATCGGCTCGGTGGAGGTCGGGAAATTCGCCGACCTGGTCCTCTGGTCGCCGAAATTCTTCGGGGTCAAGCCGGAGCTCGTGCTGAAATGCGGCGCCATCGCCGCCGCCCCGATGGGCGACCCCAACGCCTCGATCCCGACGCCGCAACCGGTGCACTATCGGCCGATGTTCGGGGCCTTCGGCCGCGCGACGGCGGCCTGCGCGGTGACCTTCACCAGCGCCGCGGCGGCCGCGTCCGGTCTGGCCGCTTTGTTGGGGCTGACGCGTCGCCTGGTTGCGGTCGAAAACACCCGCTCGATCGGCAAAAGCAGCATGATCCACAATGCGTTGACACCGGCGATCTCGGTCGATCCCGAGACCTACGAGGTGCGCGCCGACGGCGTGCTGCTGACCTGCGAGCCGGCGGCCTTTCTGCCGATGGCGCAGCGCTACTTCCTGTTCTGACGGTGGCGATGACCACCGACGCGGCGCTCTACCGGCTGTTGACCTGGCTGTCGCCGGGTTACCCGCTGGGCGCCTTCGCCTACAGCCACGGCCTCGAACAGGCGGTCGAGGCCGGTCTCGTGCGCGACGCCGACGGGGCGAAACGCTATGTCGCGACGGTGCTGCGCGCCGGGTCCGGGCGCAGCGACGCGGCTTTGTTCGCCGCGGCCTATCGCGCCGCCTCGGACGACGATGCCGCGGAACTGAGGGCGCTCGCCGAGCTCGCCGCCGCCTGGCGGGCGACCTCCGAGACCGCGCTCGAAGCCGGCGCCCAAGGCCGCGCTTTCCTGTCGGTGACGCGTCGGGCATGGCCGCATCCCCTGCTCGACGCCGCCGCGGAATCGCCCTCCCCGCCCTCGCTTCCGGTGGTCGTCGCGATCGCCGCGGCGGCGCACGGCGTGCCGTTGGCGCAGGCGCTCCTCGCCTATCTCCATTCGCTGGCGGCCAACCTCGTCTCCGCCGGTGTCCGCCTCGTCCCGCTCGGGCAAACCGACGCGCAGCGCATCCTGGCGGCACTCGAGCCGGACATCGCCGCCGCTCGGGATAGCGGCCTGACGATCCCCCTCGACGCCGTCGGCGCCAGCGCCGCGATCGTCGAACGATGCTCGGTATTGCACGAAACCCAATACACGAGGCTGTTCCGCTCCTAGTCCAGCTAAGTCTAATCAGCCGAATTACCGCTGCCGCCCAACCCCGCCAGCGCGCCCAGCGTGATCGGCTTGTAGGGCGCGCGGGGGCGGTAGGCGCCGATCTCGGCGATCGGTGTGCCGAGCGTGTCGGCCATGATCGCGCCGACGATCGGGCCGCAGATGCGGCCTTGGCAGGGGCCCATGCCGCAGCGGGTGAAGGCTTTCGCCTGGTTCGGGCCTTGCGCGCCGAGGCGGGCGGCGCGGCGGATTTGCGCGACCGTCACCTCCTCGCAGCGGCAGGCGATGGTGTCGTCCCGCGGCACCAGCACCGAGGGCGCCGGGCGGTAGAGCGCGTCGAGGAACGGGCGGATCGCCATTTCCCGGTCGAGCGCGCGGCGCAGCGGGCGGGCGCGGCGGTCGCGCTCGGCGGGGGTGATCGCGTCGAGCAGCGCGGCGGCGTCGAGCGCGGCGAGGCGGCCGGCGAGCGCCGCCGCCTCCGCCCCGGCGATGCCGCCGCAATCGCCGGCGATCGCGATCGTCTGCCGGCTGGTGGCGCCCCATTCGTCGACCACCGGCCGCCAGCAGAGCTGCGCGGCGTCCCAGCGATGGTCGAGGCCCAGCGCAAGGCTTATCTGCGTGTTGGGGATGACACCTTCGTGCAGCAGCAGAAGATCGGCGTCGATCTCGCCGGAATCCCAGGCGACGCCCTCGACGCGGCCGCGCCCGACAGCGCGCAATCCGGTGACCTGGCGGCGGATCGGGATGTGGGCGCGCCCGACCTCGCGGATCAGGCCGAGGCCCTTGCGCAGGGCGCGCCGGGCCGGCCACAGCGCCCGCGGCAGCAGGCGCGCAGCGGCGTGGCAGTTGCGGTGCGGCGCGGTTTCGAGGATGAGGGCGGGCGGTGCGCCGGCGCGGACGAGCTGCGCCGCGACGAGCCAGACCAGAGGCCCCTGCCCGGCCAGCACGGTGCGCCCGGCGGGCACTATGTCGCCGGTCTTGAGCAGGATCTGCGCCGCGCCGGCGGTCATCACGCCGGGCAGCGTCCAGCCCGGCACCGGCACCGGCCGCTCGATCGCGCCGGCGGCGACGAGGATGCGGCGGGCGCGCAGGGTTCGGCTCGCGGCGCCGGAATTTCCCTGGGAGAGCAGCGACAGCGTGCCGTCCGGGTCGATGTGCCAGACAAGGGTGGCGGGGAGATACGCGGCATTGCTGGCGCGCAGCGCGGCGGCGAGCGGCTTGCCGGCGAGGTAGTCGGGGCCGAGCGGGGAGTTCCCGCTCGAATTCCCTGAGGCGCGCTCGATGCCGCGATAAATCTGGCCGCCGGGCGCGTCCTGCTCGTCGATCAGCGTAGTGTCGAGGCCGAGCTCGGCGGCGAGCGCCGCCGCCGCCATCCCGGCCGGCCCGGCGCCGACGATTGCGAAATCGATTTTTTCAGGCGTCATTGCAAAAAGCCGTCATTGCGAGCCCACGGGTCTGGCTTGCGGCCAGCCCGAGGACAGACTCCTTTTCGTCGCCTTGCGGCTCCTCGCAATGAAGATAGCGTTACGCCGTATGTTTCCGGATGAACGCCTTCATCCGGTCGAGCGCGCGGGCGGCGTAAGGCGCGTCGGGCTTGCCGGTCATAAAGCCGTGATCGGCGCCCTCGTAAAATTGCACCTCGATCTCGCCGCCTTTCTTCTTCCAGCCGTCGGCGGTGCGGTGCGTCACCTCGACCGGGACCCACTCGTCGGCGTCGCCGCCGAACAGCAGCGCCGGCGGCAGATGCACCTTCTCGCCACGGTCGAGGATCGCCGGTGGGCTGCCTTCGCTCATCACCGCCTCGGTGCCCCAGAAGGCGTGGTGGCGTTCCATCAGCTCGCTGTTGCCGGCCTTCTTGGCGAGGTGGTAGCGCAAGAGCGGGTCGAGCACGCCCCAGCCCGAGATGACCCAGCCCTGGCGCGCGTCGATCTCCGGCGCCTCGGGCAGCGGCAGCGCGCAGTAGCGCGGGTCGTCCGGCCGCATCGCCGCGAGCAGCACCTGATGTCCGCCGCTCGACGTGCCGAAGCTGCCGACCCAGTCCGGCCGGCTGCCGTAGAGCCGCGCGCGCGCCTTGAGCCAGCGAATGCCGAGATTGATGTCCTGCAACGAGGCCGGGTAGCCGCCGTCGGGCGGCATGCGGAAATCGATCGAGGCGACGAGGATGCCGCTCTCGGCCAGCGCTTTCGCCATGAAGTCGTTGTCGGTGCGGTCCTTATGGACCCAGGCGCCGCCATGCACTTGCAAGGCCGCCGGGAAGGGGCCGGCGCCGAGGGGCCGGTACACCCGCGCCAGCATCGCCCGGCCGGCCTGGCGCTGGTATTCGACATCCTCGACCCGCACCTCTTGCCGGTCCGTGGGGCGGGCATCGGCAAGCGTGGTTGGCATGGGTTCCTCCCGAAACTGGTTGACACGAGTATAGGGGGCGGCGTGGATGCGGGCTACGCGTGTCCTTCGAGGCTCGCTTCGCGAGCGCCTCAGGATGAGGATGTTCTCTGCGTCATTCCCCAACCATCCTCATCCTGAGGTGCTTTGCGAAGCAAAGCCTCGAAGGACGCATCGGCCGACGCAGCCCTACAGTAAATCTGCGACCGCCGTCTTGTAACGGGTGATCGCGGCGAGGTGCTCGGCCGCGGTCTTGCCGGCGATGCGTTGGTGGTTGGGGCTGGCGTAGGTGGTGTGGACGGTGACGTGGGTGACCCCGGCATTCTTCCAAAACTGGATCTCGTTGCGCCAATCGTCTTCGTTGCCGGTGCCGGGCGACACCCAGACCTCGAACCCGAAATTCGCCGGGTCGCGGCCATTCTCGCGCAAGAGGCCGCGCAATTTGCCGAACGCCGCCAGCGCCACATCGCCCATCGGATAGGCCAGCGGCATGAACCCGTCGCCATATTTGGCGGCGCGGCGGAAGGTCGCCTCGGCATGGCCGCCATACCAGATCGGCACCCGCCCTGAGGCCGGGCGCGGGTTGATGCCGGCATCGTCGATCGTGTGGAACTCGCTTTCGTACTTCACATGCGGCTCGGCCCACAGCGCCTGCATCACCCGCACCTGGTCGGCCGAGCGCTTACCGCGATTGTGGAACTCTTCGTTGAGGCCGGTGAACTCGACCTCGTTCCAGCCGACCCCGATGCCGAGCCGGAATCTGCCATTGCCGCCGCACAGCACGTCGAGCGACGCCGCCTGCTTGGCGACCAGCGCCGCCTGGCGCTGCGCCAGGATCAAGACGCCCGAGGCGAAGCCGATCTTCCGGGTGCAGCCGGCGAGAAACCCGAACAGCACGAACGGGTCGTGATAGGCGGTCGCCGTGGTGCCGACCCTGCGGCCCTCGTAATTGCCGTCGGGGTTGGCGCCGAGCACGTGGTCCGGCGCGAGCAGATAGGCAAAGCCGAGGCCCTCCGCCGCTTGCGCATAGTCGCGGATAATTGCGGGTCCGGTGCCGATATCGCCGACCGGCAGCGAGGCGCCGAGCTGCATGGGGTTCTTCCTTGTCTGATTGTTAAGCCCAGCTTAACCACACCTAACCATAGTCTCACGAGGACAAATTTCTCCGAGAAGGCCGTGTCCTCCGATACCCTGCCCACAAGCGAGTCGACAAAGCCGGTAGGTCTAACCGGTTGGTTAGCCCTGTTGGCCGTTGGGCAAATTTTTGGGCTACTCGCGTATGTGGTGCGCCTTTTTCAATATTATGCGGGTGTGCCGGTACAGCGAGGATTTTTGGCGCTGCCGATCGCCTTCATCGGCGAGGCGATTTTGAATATTGTATTTTTCCTGTTAATTAGCTTTTCGACGTATGCGATCCTTACAAAAAAGCGCTGTTTCAGATGGCTTTACATCAGTGAGGTAATGGGTATGCCATTGTTGATTTTACTGGATGCCGCATGGATTTCCTTCACGACCGCATTGTCCTTTAATAATTATCTCACTCATACGGACGCTCTACAGAAAGCGATTGCAGCTTGCATACCGGGCGCCGTGTTTACTGTCTATTTATTCAGATCGCAGCGAGCTAAGAACACGCTGATCCACTAATCGGCTGTTGCCTCTCCACTTTTCAGACGCAGCGATGCAATCTGACACCGGGCTCTCGCGGATCGCGATGGCCGCGCCGCGCTTTGCGCTCCTCGCAATGACGGCGGCGATGGGATTATGCTGGTCGGCGCAGATTGATGAGCGCGGGTGAAGAGCGATGATCAAGCGGTTCCATGCACTGTATGTCGGCCAGATCGATCTCGACAATGTCGGCCTCGACGGCACCCCGGCGAACGACCGCCGCTATTCCAACGCGCGCCTCAGCGAGGTGTTCGAGACGTCGAAGCGGGTCGCCCAAGTAATGGACGAGCTCGGCTATTACTGCTTCTGGGCCGCCGAGCATCATTTCCAGCACGAAGGCTACGAGTGCATCCCCAATCTGATCCAGTGGGGGCTGTGGCTGGCGACCCAGACCAAGCGGCTCAAATTCGGTTGCGGCTTCAACATCCTGCCGATGTGGCACCCGATCCGCCTTGCCGAGGACTACGCGATGGCCGACATCGTCACCGACGGGCGGGTGGTGATGGGGGTCGGGCGCGGCTACCATACGCGCGAGGTGGAGACCCTGGGCGGCCCGCTGCTCGACACCGACGCCAACCGCGACATCTTTGTCGAAGGGCTCGACCTCTTGCTCAAATGCTTCAACCAGCAGTCGTTCCGCCACAAGGGCAAGTATTTCGACGCGCCGCCGCCGGTACCCTATCGCGGCTATGACCTCAAAGAGATCACCATGGTGCCGCGGCCGAAGCACCTGCCGGTCGAGATTTTCATGCCGATCGCCAGCGGCCGCACCATCGATTTGATGGCCGAGAAGGGGCTCAAGGCGATGGTGACGTTGAACGGCGAAAAGATCCTCGACGATGTCGTCCAGGCGTTCCACCAGGCTTGCCACAGGCATGGCCGCGACGTGCAGCTCGGCGAGGACATGGTGTGGGGCGCCGGCATCTACCTCGCCGACAGCCAGGAAGAGGCGATCCGCCGGCTGGAGCCGGCGCACGACGAGCGCTTCAAATGGTTCGCGCCGTTCGGCTTTGTCCGCTACGCCGACGAGAACGGCCGCACCTGGGGCACCCCCGGCGCCCCGGTCGGCATCCCCACCCTGCGCGAAGGGGTAAAGCAGAAGGCCTGGTTCTGCGGCCGCCCGGACGAGGTAATCGACGGCATCAAGTCGATCGAGGCGCGCTATCCCGGCCTCGAAGATTTCATGATCCACTGGGCCGAAGGTCTCTCGCCCGCCGAATTCACCGAGCAGCTGCGCCGGTTCGCCCGCGACGTAATGCCGGCGTTCAACCGCGGCTAAGCCGCGATCGTCGGCTACCGCGTAATCATGGCTTTCGCGTACCGATACGCGCTGGAACGCCAGGAGAACGGGTGGTGGCTGGTGCGCTTTCCCGGCATCCCCGAAGCCCTCACCGAGGGCGAGACCGAAGCCGCTGCGCGCACCAATGCCGTCGATTGCGTGATCGCGGCGCTCGAGGGATACCTGAAGGCTGGGAGGCCGCTCCCCAGACAGCGCGAGGGACATCTGGCCGCAGATCGCGCCGTCCTGCCGTCACTGGTTACCGCAAAACTTGCCGTCTATGAAACGATGCTCGCGCGCGGCTGGTCGCGGGTGAAACTGGCGTCGGCGCTTGGGATGCCGGAAAACTCGGTGCGGCGATTGCTGGATTTGCGCCACAATTCGCGTATGGGAATTATCGACGAAGCGCTGGCGAAGATGAACGCGGAATTGCCGATCGATTTGCCCAAGGTTCGTGCACGGGCGGCCGTGGACTGAGGACGCAGTCGCTACCGGCTGAGCTGCACCGCCATCCGCGCCGCGGCGCCGGCGATGCGCGCCACCGCCGGCAGATCGATCGCATGCGGCCAGCGGTCTTGCGGCAGGTGAAAGAGCTTGTTGGTGCCGACCAGGGTCAGATAACGCCCGCCGGCGCTGTGGATATCGCGGGTCTCGCCGCTCGGGGTGAAATCCTTGGGCGGGATGTCGTCGGGCGGGTGGCCGGCGCGGGTGAGTTCGGCGAGGCCGAGCGCGCGCAGATCGTCGACGTTGGAGACCAGCGACAGCACCCCGCCGGCGGCGCCGAGATTGGCGCCGTAATGCACCCAGTCGACGCCGCCGGCCGCGCCGCCGGGCTTATCCCAACCGGGACGGCGGGCGATGAATTCGTCGAGCCCGAGATGGTTGAGCTCGTGCCCGCTATTGGCGGTCAAGATCACGTCGCGGCCCGGCGGCGCGGCGGTCAACGCCCGCAGCGATTCGAGCCAGCAGACGAGGCCGCCGCCGCGCTCGGCGGTCGATTGCCACCATGAGCTGCGCGGCGTCATCACGACGAGCGGCGGGCGGTTCGCGGCGCTGCCCTTGAGCGCGACGACGATATTGACCGCCCGCCCCGGACACCGCCGGCTGAAGGCGAGCACGCGGGCGGTGTCGCCGCGGGTGGCGGCGGCGAGCACCGACGGCCCCGCCTCGCTCGCGACATGGATCGCCGGCGGGCCCCAGGGCGAACGGAAATCCTCGGCGTTGAGCAGACCGAGCCCGGGCGCCTCGCCGCGGCAGACCACGACCAGCGCGCGATGCCCACCCTGAATTGAATCGGCGGCGCGGCGCTGGCGCTGAAATTCGCCCGAATAGACCGCGCGCGGCGACAGCTCGACGACGGCGATATCGGCGTTGCCGCCGATAAAACCAAGCCGGCCCTCGACCCCCGCGATCCCGCTCGGCGGCGCATCGAACACCGGCACTCCGGAAATCCGCTCCCCGGCGATCTCGAGATAGGCGAGCGCCGGGTCCAGCCGGTCGATGGCGAATTCCTCGATCTCGACCGCCCCCGCGAGACCAGCGGCTTCGCGCGCCAGCCATTCAGCGCCGGCCGCGTCGCCCGGCGTCCCGGTGCGGTGCGTGCCTTGCCGGTCCCACGCCTGCAGCCAAGCCGCGGCGCGGGTTTCTGCCTCTGTCATGGTGCCCCGCCGTGGTAGATGATGGGTCCCGGCAACCGGGGAGGAACGCCACGATGATCTGCGATGTCCACGCCCATTACATCCCGCAAAAATTCGGCGACTTCATGGGCGACCGCTGGGGGCCGCGGGTCGGACCCGCCGTCACGGTCAAGGAGGGCATCGCCAAGCACCCGGTGTCGGACTCGGCGACCGACATCGTCGGGCGGCTCGAATTGATGGACGCGGCGGGGGTCGAGAAGCAGGTGCTGTCGCCGCACCGCCCGCCGTATCTGCCCGACGAGAGGGAATGCGTCGCGGCGCTGCACCTGCTCAACGACGGTTACGCAGAACTGGCGCACAAGCACCCGGACCGCATTTCCTCCTATGTGATGCTGCCGCTGCCGCACATCGACGCGGCGCTGAAGGAGATGGAGCGCGGCCTCGACCAATTGGGCTGCGTCGGGGTCAACATGCACATCTCGTGCTTCGACCGCTCGGTCGCGGAAGCTGAGTTCGAGCCGATCTACGCCGAACTGAACCGGCGCGGCGCGATCCTCTTTGTCCACCCCTCGACCAACGGCATCTGCTCGCCGTTCATCAACGACTACAAATTCACCGCGCCGGTCGGCACCTCGCTCGAAGACGCCAGCTTCGTGCTGCATATGATCGCCAAGCAGATCCCGCACCGCTACCCGCACATCAAATTCATCGTGCCGCATTTGGGCGGACCGATCCCGATGCTGCTGAACCGGCTCGACGCGCAGGGCCAGAGCCCGCGCCACCACCCGAACCTCGCCGAGACGCCCAGCGTCACCGCCAAGAAATTCTATTACGACACGGTGTGCTACGGCTCGAAAGCGGCGTTCTGCTGCGCGCTGGAGGCGTTCGGCGAAGACCATCTGGTTACCGGCAGCGACTATCCGGTGCTGCAGGATTTCGAATCCTACAGCGAAACGTTCGCCTATATCGAGCGGCTGGGCCTGCCGAAATCGGTCACCGACAAGGTGCTGCACCACAACGCGCAGAAGCTGTTCGGGTTTGCCCATTGACCCGAGCGGCTTTCACCGAGCGGCTGGCGGCCGTCACGCGCGCGCCTCCCGCATCGCCTGCCAGATGCGCTGGCTGGTCGCCGGCATGTCGAGGCTGGTCGCCGGCATGTCGAGGCTTGTCACCCCCAGCGGCGCCAGCGCGTCGATCACCGCATTGACGATCGCCGGCAGCGCGCCGACCGTGCCGGCTTCCCCCGCACCCTTGGCTCCCAAGGGGTTGCGCTTGGTCGGCACCGGGTTCGAGGTGATCTCCATATAGGGCATCGAATCGGCGCGCGGCATCGCGTAGTCCATAAAGCTGCCGGTCAGGTTCTGCCCCGACTCGCGGTCGTAGACGACCTGTTCCATCAGCGCCTGGCCCAGCCCCTGCGCGACCCCGCCGTGTATCTGGCCCTTGAGCCCCATCGGGTTCACCACCGTGCCGACATCGTCAATCACCACATAGCGCACGATCTCCAGCGCGCCGGTATCGGGGTCGATCTCGACCTCGCAGATATGGCAGCCGTTGGGGTAGGTGTTGTCCTCCGGCGCGAACGTGCCGGTCTCGAACAGCCCGCCTTCGAGCCCCGACGGCAGCCGCGCCGCCTGGAACGACGCCTTGGCGACATCGGCGATGCCGATCCGCCGGTCGGTGCCGGCGACCGCGAAACTGCCGCCATCGGCGCCGACCGCGAACTCGATGTCGGCGTCGGCCGCTTCGAGCAAATGCGCGGCGATGCGCTTGCCCTTGACGATGATTTTATCGGCCGCCATCCACAAGGCCGAGCCGCCGATCACCGTCGAGCGCGAGCCGTTGGTGCCGATGCCGAAGGCGACGCGGTCGGTGTCGCCGTCGATGTACTGCACTACATTGGGGTCGAGCCCGAGACGCTCGTTGAGCACCTGCTTGAAGGTTGTTTCGTGCCCCTGGCCCTGGTTCTTGCTGCCCATCAACAGGGTCGCGTTGCCGCTCGGGTGGAAGCGGATTTCGGCGAATTCCTGGCCCGGCCCGGCGGCCTTCTCGATCGGGTTGGCGATGCCGATGCCGCGCAGCCTGCCGCGCGCCTTCGCTTCGTCGCGGCGCGTGGCGAACCCGGCCCAGTCCGCCTGCTCCAGCGCCTTCGCCTGGTTCGCCGGGAAGTCGCCGCAATCGTAATTGAGCCCGAGCGCGGTCTTGACCGGCAGCTTCTCGGGCGGGATCAAGTTCTTAGA
>Ga0075522_10001819_pt1 | contig 16096 bp, 13 predicted proteins | sample NGEPerA_FD_74796 | JGI IMG/M metagenome (GOLD analysis project Ga0075522, IMG submission 74796) | Arctic peat soil microbial communities from the Barrow Environmental Observatory site, Barrow, Alaska, USA - NGEE PermafrostL2-A | ecosystem: Environmental > Terrestrial > Soil > Wetlands > Peat ... | reverse complement strand
GGTCACGGCGGACTTTCAGTCCATCCAGGATAACGTCTTTACGCCCATCTGCTCGAAGTGCCACGTCGGCGCCAGCGCGCCCGAAGGCCTGCAGCTCGATGCCGCGCACAGCTACAACCTGCTGGTCGGCGTACCGAGCGTCGAAAAGAGCAGTCTGCTGCGCGTGGATCCGGGCAACCCAGACAGCAGTTACATGGTGCTCAAGATCGAGGGGGCGTCCGGTATCGATGGCGGTCAGATGCCGCTCGGTGAAACGCCGCTGCCGCCGGCAACAATCACCGCCATTCGTGAATGGATCACAAATGGCGCGATGAATGCACAGCCCTCATCGCTGGCGGCGGCGATCAGCCTGGAAGCGGCCAGGGCGTTCGCGATTCAGACCACCGCGCCGGTCGACAAAGCAGTCGTGCAGGGCCCACTGGCGCAAGTGGTCGTGGCCTTTACTCACGACATCGATGCCTCGCTGGTCAACGATACCACTGTATCGCTCGAGCAAATTAATCCGCCGCAGAGTGACGACGATTCCGGCGTCTCCGTCGCAATCTCGGCTGCCGTGGCACCGCACAATCCGGCCGTGTTGTTGATCACGCCAAAAGTGCCGCTCGCTGCCGGGCTCTATCGGCTGACCCTGCGCGGCACGGGCGCCGCCGCGCTGGCCGATGTGGATGCAGCGGTTCTCGGCTCCGACAGTACGTTGGTGTTTACCGTGGAGCCTGCTCAATGACCGCACGGACCCTCCGGTGCGCCGTACGCGCCGCGCTGTTATCGCTGTGCTTCGTCGCCGGCATCGCTCACGCGGAACCCTATCTTGCCGTGCAGATGGGCCTCAAATGCAGCGTGTGCCACGTTAACCCTACGGGTGGCGGCTTGCGTACCGCCTTTGGCGATGCATTTGCACAGAACGTACTGCCGGCCAAACACCTGGCCACCGGCACTCCCGCCGACAACTGGATGGGGCAGATCGGTCAGTTCCTGCGGGTCGGTGGCGATCTGCGATTCGACGGCCAGGTGGATCAGGCGCCACACACCAAGTCAGTCCAGGAGTTTTCGCTCGAACAAGCCCGCGTCTACCTGGATGCGAATGTGATTCCCGACCGGTTGCTGGTCTATGTCGATGAACAGGTGGCCCCGGGCGGAGCACTCAACCGCGAGGCCTATGGAATGTACTGGTCTGCCGCGCACGACTGGTATGTCAAAGCCGGCGAGATGTATCTGCCCTTCGGCTGGCGACTCCAGGATCAGAGCGCGCTCATTCTCACTGCCAGCGGCATCAACATGACGGCGCCGGATCAGGGGGTGGAGGTCGGCTGGATCAAAGGGCCATGGGATATCCAGATTGCGGTCAGTAACGGCACCGCCGGCGGCCCCGTCAACAGCGATGGCAAGCAGTACAGCGGGCAGTTCATGTTCGTGCAGCCAATCTGGCGGCTCGGGCTCGCGGCCAACTCCAACAATCAGTCTCTGGGCAGCAAAAGCGCCTATGCAATCTTTGGCGGATTGAAAACCGGCCCCGTGTCATGGCTCGGACAGGCCGAATTGATCGACGACCACAGTATCGCCAACGGGCAGGGACAGATGCTTGCGACCCTGCTCGAGGCCGATTGGCTCATCGCCCGCGGCAGCAATCTGAAACTCACCGATGAGTTTCTGAATCCGAACCGGGCGGTCCCCAACGGTGAGCAGACGCGTTGGAGCCTGGTGTACGAGTTCACTCCAATTCAGTTCCTGCAACTGCGAGCGGGCCTGCGATTCAATGACGGCATACCGCAGGACGATTCCGAGCACCAGCGGCTGTACTTCATCGAGGTTCATGCCTACCTGTAGCGCTGTAAAGTAATCCATGATCCGGAGCTATGCCAATTGCTGGCATATAGTACGATTTCAAAGAGCCGGACCAGGAAATTCGATGTTGAAGCGACTACTACGGCGCACGGCGATGTCGCGCGGACATACCCTGGCTCCAAAGGTCAGGGATGCCGAAGTGCTGGAGTTGATTCGCCGATTGCGACCGCGAAGCTGCGGGCCGCCGCTCATTCGCCTCGGCGGCAATGGCGATGGTGGCTACCTCATTCCCAATGACCTTGAGGGCATCCAATACTGCTTTTCGCCCGGCGTCAGCGATACTGCGGCATTCGAAGATGAGCTGGCGGACCGGAACATCCGCTCCTTTCTGGCCGACTATTCGGTTGCCGGCCCGCCCGTCACGCGGCCGCAGTTCGTATTTGACCGCAAGTTCATCGGCGCCAGCGACCAGGGTAACTTCATGACGCTTGCCACCTGGAAGGACAAATACCTCAGCGGCTATCCGGGTGACCTGCTGTTGCAGATGGACATCGAGGGCGGTGAGTACGAGGTTATTCTGAGTACTCCACCCGTGCTGCTGGCATCATTTCGCGTCATCGTGCTCGAGTTGCATTCGCTCGAGCGGCTGTTCGATCCGTTTGCATTCGGGATCATGAAGAGCTGTATCGAGAAGTTGCTGAGCCACTTCTTTGTGGTGCACGCACATCCGAACAATTGCAGCGGCATGCTGCGCCACAATGACATCGAGATCCCCGAGGTCATGGAGATGACGTTCTACAATCTCGACCGGAGCAGCCCTGGCCCTTACCGTCTCGACTTTCCGCATGCGCTCGACGTCGATAACTGTAGTTGTCGGCCGCCGATGGCCTTGCCAGGGTGCTGGTACTGATTATCTCGGTATTGGCTAAGGCCCTGAAAACAAATAGTTGCATTGACTAATGCATCTATTGCTTCAGCAAACGGCCGAAAGTCTTCGGTGCGCGTCAGGCCGATACCAGACCCAGTTTCCTGCAGGCGGGGCACTCGACCAGGGTCGGCAGGTCAAGCTCGAACCAGGAACGGCCGCACTCGCAGCGCATTTTGTAGAGCCGCTGCGCTTTGATGGATCGCAGCTCCTCCTCGCTCACCACGATGCCGCTTTCCATTGCGCCAATCTGTTGTGATTGCGCAACATTCTGCCTCGAGGCGCTCTTGGACGCCGGCTGAGGTGGCACCATGGTCAGGCCCGCGCGCTCACGCGTCGAACGGGAGGAGGGTCGTTGGGCAGTCACATCCTTCATAAGGCCGCCAGTGCGGTGGGCCGCATCTCAGGTGAAACAATCATGTTTGCGCCTCACATGAATCCGCTGTTTCGAGCGAAACCCCGTGTTTTCGTTATGTTAACCATCGCATATCAGGGCGCCTTAGGCAACTATGCCGCCGGCTTACAGGGCGTCGGCCGCGCCCTGATATAAGGATCAATGAGCAGCCGTCCGGGCGCACGCCCATCCGAAGCGATGCACATTCAATCCGCCGTTCCGGCTGACGCGACGGCGCCTACGCGCGATTTACGCTCCGTTCGTGGAAACCACCGCCGTGTCGTTCGAGGAGGTTGTGCCGACGATCGAACAGTTTACCGCGCGAATCGCCAGGGCCTTGCAGGGATGGGCATGGCTGGTCGCCGACCGCGACGGCCGATGCCTGGGTTGCCTACGGCTCCATGCATCGTGAGCGTGCCGCCTACCACTGGTCGGTTGAAGTGTCGGCATATGTGCACCGCCGGGCGCAAGATCGGACAATGGCACGACGCGGCGTGGCTGCAGCGCGCACTGCGGGATTCGCCGCCCTCAGGCTAGCCAGTCACGGCCTCGCAGCGTGGTGAGATATGGCAGCAGTTGCGCATCGAGCCGTGCGTCAGGGGAGTGGTAGCTCCATTGCGCGGCGGGCGGCATGGACATCAGGATCGCGTCCGTGCGTCCGCCAGACTGCAATCCGAATAGCGTGCCGCGATCCTGTACCAGATTGAATTCCACGTAACGGCCGCGACGATACAGCTGATAGGTGCGCTCGCGCTCGCCGTAGGCGGCGCCCTTGCGCCGGCGCACGATCTCCAGATAGGCCCGCAGGTAATGGCTGGCGACACTTTGCATCAATGCAAAGCACCGCTCCCAGGGCATGGCGAGCTCGCCTGACTCGGCGTTCAGGTCATCATAGAAGATGCCGCCGATGCCGCGCGCTTCGCCGCGGTGGTGCAGAAAGAAATACTGGTCGCAGGTGCTGCGGGTCAATGGATATAGCCGTGGATGGAAGGGCGCGCAGGCCGAGGCGGCGGCGCGGTGCCAGTGGATCACATCTTCCTCGTAGGGCAGGTAGGGCGTCAGATCGAAGCCGCCGCCAAACCACCAGACATCGCCGGCGCTGAAGAAACGCACGTTCAGATGACTGGTAGGAGCGCAGGGGCTGCGTGGGTGCATGACCACGGAAATCCCCATGGCGCGAAAGCCGCGTCCGGCCAGGTGTGGATTGCGTGCGGTGGCGGCCGGCGGCAACTTCGATCCGTTCACATCTGAAAACGCAACGCCACCACGTTCGAACACCGCACCGCCTTCCAGCACCGCGGTGATGCCATGTCCGGCCAGAGCGCCATCACCGGCAGTACGCTGCCACGGGTCCTTCAGGAACTGCCGGCTGCCATCTTCCGTCTCGAAGGCCTGGCACAGCTGCTCTTGCAAGGCGAGCAGGAAACCGTGCACGCTCTGGCTTGGGGTGTCATTCATATTAGCCACGGAGACAGGCAATGATCGCATTTACCCGTTCTGCATCAATCGCGCCTGGCAAGACCGCCGATGCCTTACGCTTCGGCCATGACGTCGCCAAGTTCGTCAAGGACAAGCACGGTATCACTCTTGAGTTGTTGATGCCGATCGGCGGCAACCCGTCGCGCATCGCCTGGCACTGTCGCTTCGAGGGTCTCACGCAATGGGAGAGTCTGATTGGCAAACTGATGGCCGACAAGAAGTATCTGGACCTGGTGGCCAAAAGCAGCGATGCGTTTCTGCCCGGCTCGGTTCACGATGACATCTGGCGAACCATCTGAGCGCTCATCGAGAATTACTATGAAACTTAAGACTCTGACGGCCGTCACTGTCCTGAGGATTCTGATCAAGGACTGACATCTGCGATTGCCGCTGGCGCCGCAAGGCGTCAGCGGTTTACGCTGCCGGCGAGTATGCCGTGCCGCTTCGTCTATATCGCCCTGGCGCTGGCGCTGGCGCTGCCGCTGCAGGGCTGCATGGCCGTCAGGCCCGCGTCATCTTTGCCCTCATCTGCGGAACCGACGGCCGTCATGTATGTCGTGCGGCGGTCGTGGCACATCGATATTGGATTCGCGACCAGCGACCTGGCTCCGCCGCTGAGCTCTTTGGCGCATGGCTTTGCGGGCGCGCACTTCCTGCTGTTCGGGTTCGGTGACCGTCGCTACCTGCAGAGCAAGAGCAAGCGCCTTCCGAATATGCTCGGGGCGCTATGGCCCGGACCGGGTCTGCTGCTCATGACCGCGCTGGCGGGTACCCCGGCGCAGGCTTTCGGCGAGCGCCATGTCATTGCCTTGCGCGTCAATGCGCGGCAACTGCACGCCGCACAGGCAGCGATCTGGGCATCGCTTGCGCTCCGCGGTGGCGCGGCGCTATCCGAGGGTCCGGGTCCTTACGAGGGCAGTGCCTATTGGCGCGCGAACCAGAGCTATTCGGCGCTTCATACCTGCAACACGTGGGCGGCTGAAATACTCAGGGCAGCAGGCCTTCCGGTCCGCACTACCGGCGTGGTCTTCGCCGGACAACTGTGGGAGCAAACTCGCCGGATCAACAGTCCCGGCGAGTGAGCCGTTACCGGCAGGGCGGCTGCGTTCCGTCCGAGCACACTACCGTGGTGGTCGAATTTTGCGGGACCACAACCGTGGTTTTGGCTGGCGCCGGCGGACTGCTGCTGCTGATGCAGCCCGAAAGCAGCATCGGTATGGCAACCATCAAACTCGCTAGTATCTTCATGGCGTTTCCTTGGTAATGGGCTGCGTCGCGACGCTTCCCTGCGGCGTGCATGCGATGATTTCGAATAACGATCTAAGTGTCGGCGGGCGAGCCGCGAGCGCAACAGCGGCGCTTCCCAGCAGTTGCCGTCGGCCGGCGCCTACGCGGGTGCTATCGCGCAGAGGTGCTTTTACCCAGTATTTCCGCCCGAATGTCGGTGACTTCCCGCGCGCGCGTGGGCACAGCACCTTCGCAGCGGTCCGGACGCGGACAATGCGTGCTGCGCGGACAGATAATGCGTGCCGGATGCAGCAGCGCCTCCTCGACCCAGGCGATGTTCAGCACGCCCGCGGCGGCGCGCAATGCGATCGCCGCGGCATCCGGGATGGGCGCGTCCGCACGCCGGCGCAGACACTCGGCGGCAATGCTGCCAATGATATCGACCGAATTGGCTCCGTTGGCGTCCAGCACCGGCGCCAGATCAATGCCGACCGAGAGCACGTGCGGATTGCCGGCCATGTCCCGCGTACGCATCGAATAGCAGCAGTAAAGCAATGATCGCTCCTGGTCCCGCAGCACCGAGATCTGGGAGCCGGACTCCTTCTGGTGACCGCCGATCATGCGAAATACCGCCCACTGCGGACACGGATCCGATGCCCGCGCCATGTTGCCCCACGGCAGCGGTATGCCGTTGCCGCGGTAGACCGCGCGCAGATAGCCGGGTGGATAGGCATCGAAAAAGTGCCAGTAGGGATAGGGCGACACCTTGGTCATGCGGCGCATGACCACGGCAGGAGTGAGTTCGAGCTTCGCTGCCGATTCAACGCGATAGCGCTCGCGCGCCAGAAATCGCCGGAACGGAATCTTCGGGCACAGCAGCGCGCCGGCAAAGAAACTGCACTCGAAGTCACGCCAGGCATGCAGCACATCCTGGGCGCGAAGACCCGCGACGTCCGAGCCGCCTTCGGGGCTGCCACCCATCTCCCCGCCGGTGGCATGCGGGGATTTCATACCATCGCCGCCGTGCAGCACTTTGTGCCCGATGTGCGTGGCGAGATCGAATTTAAGCCGTGCCGGCTCCGAACGCAGGGCGCGGTTCAGATATATGGTGCCGGGAGGCTCGAAGAAGGAACGCACGGTACTGCGAACCTGCTGATCCTGATCGCGCACCATCACCGGCCGGCGCTCGAACCAGCGCAGTTTCAGGCCATGGTGCGCGGCGAGCTGTTGCAGATCCTCCACCGACAGCGGAAATCGCCGATTGCCGACACTCTCGGCGCTGCGCTCGAGATCCGGAAAATCGTTGCGCGACATCTCCTGGTGAGAACGAATAAGCAGGTGCGCAAACTGGCGGCCGCTGGTGCCGGTCTGCGACAGAAGTTCCGGGATGGCTGATTGCAGCAGCTCTTTTGAGAACAGGAACCCCGGCTCCAGCGGGATTCGCGCGGCACCGCCAACGCGTGCTGCGGTCACGGGTTGCGCGACGTCGGCACTTTCATCCAGGAACCAGCTCACTTCGCGCTGGAACACCCCCGCGAGCAATGCCAGCAGCTCCTTGGAGGGAGTGCGCTTGCCGCTCTCGATCATGCTCAGGTAGGACACCGACGGGGCAATCTGCGCGTCGACTTGCACGCAACGTATCGACAGATCCTCCAGCGTCAGGCCATTGCGCTTGCGGATATTGCGAAGTTTGGCGCCCAGGAAATGGCCGTTACGCAGTAGATTTGGCATGGCGGTGTGAAATTAACATTGTGAAGTTTTTAAAGTCAAATATTCACAACCCGACCGGTATGCTCAGTCGATGAATTCTGCGCTGTCCGCAATGGCTGATCACCTCAGTGCCGATTACCAGCCCGTGGCTCCCGAGCCGGCGCTGCAGGCCGCCCCCAGCCGCCTGGAACGTGCCGACGAGGTACTGACGCCCGCCGCCTTGGGCCTGCTGCTCAAATTGCATCAGCAGTTCGATGGCCGGCGTCTTGAACTGCTGTCCGCGCGGCAACAGCGGCAGCTGCAATTCGATCGCGGCGTATTACCTGGCTTTCTCCCGGCATCAGCCGAAGTGCGCAATGCCAACTGGCGCGTCGCGCCGGTGCCGGGAGACCTAATGGACAGGCGGGTGGAGATCACGGGACCGGCCGAGCGCAAGATCATCATCAATGCGCTCAATGCACCGGTCCGCATCTTCATGGCCGACTTCGAGGATTCGTGCTCGCCAACCTGGAACAATCTGCTCAATGGGCAGCTGAATCTTGCCGACGCCGTACGCCGGCGCATCAGTTACACCGATCCGGCCGGCAAACTCTATCGCCTCAACGCGCGCACTGCCACTCTCATGGTGCGGCCGCGCGGCTGGCACCTGCCTGAAAAGCACGTACGCATTGGCGGCGAGCCGGTGTCGGCCGCCTTGTTCGACTTCTCCATCTATCTGGCCAATAACTACCAAGCACTGGCGCGCAGCGGAACCGGACCTTATTTCTATTTACCGAAACTGGAGAGCCACCTCGAAGCGCGACTGTGGAACGAGGTCTTCATCGCCGCGCAGGACCTTCTAGGCCTGGCGCGCGGCACCATCAAGGCCACGGTGCTGATCGAGACCATATTGGCGGCCTTCGAGATGGACGAGATCCTGTTTGAGTTGCGCGAGCACTCTGCCGGACTCAACTGCGGGCGCTGGGATTACATCTTCAGTTTCATCAAGGCATTCCGCAACCGCGCTGACGCGGTGTTTCCCGATCGATCAGCCGTGACCATGGACCGTGAGGTGTTGAAGTCCTATACGGATCTGCTGATCCAGACCTGCCACCGGCGCGCAGCACATGCCATTGGCGGCATGGCGGCACAGATTCCGATTCGCCTTGATCCGACCGCCAACGCGGCGGCCATGGCGAGCGTGCGTGCCGACAAGCTGCGCGAGGCGCGCGCTGGACACGACGGCACCTGGATTGCCCATCCCGGACTCGCACCCATTGCCATGCAGGCGTTCGACAGCGTCATGCACGGCGCCAACCAGTTCGGGGTGGCGCGCGAGGACGTGCACGTAGGCACTGGCGAGCTGCTGCGGGTGCCGGAAGGGGCCATTACCGAGGCCGGAATTCGCCTCAACATTCGGGTTGGCGTGCAATACCTGGAAGCGTGGCTGGGCGGCAACGGCTGCGTACCGCTGTATCACCTGATGGAAGATGCTGCCACGGCCGAGATTTGCCGGGCGCAGCTGTGGCAGTGGCTCCGGCACGAAGCACGCACGCTCCAGGGCCGGCGCCTCACGCCGCAATGGTTCGATCAATTGCTGGGCGACGAACTCGAGCGCATTCATCGGGAGGTCGGCAGCGCCCGGACACTCGCAGGAGTGTTTCCGACCGCGACCCGGCTATTCGCCGGCATGGTGACCAGCGAGAGCTTCGATGACTTCATGACCTTGCCCGCGTACGAGCTGCTGTCGTAAGGGCTACCGGATTAATTGGAGAGTCCATGATGAACCCGTTGCGATCCCTGCCGACCGCCGAAGATCTGCGCAGCTATTGGCGCGAGAGCCCGCGCTGGCGCGGTGTCACGCGCAGCTACAGCGCCGAGGATGTGGTGCGCCTGCGTGGGACCGTGCCCGTGGAATATTCCATTGCCCGCCTGACCGCGGAAAAACTCTGGCGCTATGTCAATGAAAAACCGTTCGTCAATGCGCTCGGCGCGCTGACCGGCAATCAGGCTCTGCAACAGGTCAAGGCCGGTCTCGACGCCGTGTATCTGTCGGGTTGGCAGGTCGCGGGCGATGCCAACCTGGCCGGACAGATGTACCCGGATCAGTCGCTGTATCCGGCGGACTCGGTGCCCGCGGTCGTGCGCGCCATCAACAACGCGCTGCGCCGGGCCGATCAGATTCATCATGCGGAAGGGGACCACTCGATCGACTGGCTCAAACCCATCGTCGCGGACGCTGAGGCCGGTTTCGGCGGCGTGCTCAATGCCTTCGAACTCATGAAGGGCATGATCGAGGCGGGGGCTGCCGGCGTACACTTCGAGGACCAATTGTCCTCGGCCAAGAAATGCGGCCACATGGGCGGCAAGGTGCTGGTGCCTACTCAGGAGGCCATCCAGAAGCTGCTCGCCGCTCGCCTGGCCGCGGATGTCTGCAATGTGCCGACCGTGCTGGTTGCCCGCACCGACGCCGAGTCGGCGACGCTGCTGACCGCCGATGTCGACGAGCGCGATCGCGCGTTCATCGATACCGCCAAGGGGCGTACAGCGGAAGGATTTTATTTCCTGCGTGCGGGCCTGGAGCAGGCGATCGCACGTGGTCTGGCGTACGCCCCTTATGCGGATCTGCTGTGGTGCGAGACCGGCAAGCCGGATCTGGAGGAGGCCAGACATTTTGCCGAGGCGATTCACCGGCGCTTTCCGGACAAGCTGCTGGCGTACAACTGCTCACCCTCGTTCAACTGGAAGCGCAAGCTCGACGACGCCACGATCGCCAGATTCCAGCGCGAACTCGGGGCCATGGGTTACAAGTTTCAGTTCATCACCCTGGCCGGATTCCACGCCTTGAATTACTCGATGTTCGATCTGGCGCGCGGCTACAAGGCCAGTCAGATGACAGCGTATGTGGCCCTGCAACAGGCGGAGTTCGCCGCCGAGGCAGCCGGCTACAGCGCCACCAGGCATCAACGTGAAGTCGGCGCAGGCTATTTCGATGCCGTGACCCAGGTCATAGCGGCGGGTAGTTCCTCACTCGGGGCGCTGAGCGGCAGCACCGAGGAACAGCAGTTTCGTTCGGCCTGAGCTCATGTTGATGTGCGAACCGCAAGGCTCCGAACCCGGCCGGGGGCGCGGGGAAATCGCCACGGCGTTCGAATCAGCGCTGTACGCGGTGCGCTGCGCGCAGCAGGTGGTCGAGGCATTTTTGCATTACAACGCGCGCTTTCGCGCCATTACGCGCCGCGCCGCCGATCGTTTCGCAACCCGTGACTGGCATGCGGGCCAGCAGGATGCGGTGGAGCGTATCGACCTGTACGAGTTGGCGGTTCACGAGACCATCAAGGCGCTCGAGCAGACGCTGCTGGATAACGTGCGGCGGCGGGAACTGTGGATCGAGGTGAAACGCCACTTCGCCAACCTGATCGACGGTTTGCCGGATAGTGAGTTCTGCAAGACCTTCTTCAGTTCGGTTACGCGCAAATTATTCGGCACCATTGGCGCGGCAACCGACATCGAGTTCATTGCCACCGATCTGAATCCGCTGGCCTCGGTGCGCGATCGTACGGTGACGCGCCGCTACCGCAGTTCCGGCAGCCTTGCGGGACTGATTCAACAGCTGCTCGCGGATCGGCCGATCGGCGCCCGCTGGCGGGATATCGGCCGTTGCGCCCAGCGCAGCGCGCAGGCGATTGAACAAACCCTGAGCGCACGTGGACAGCCGGCAGACATCGAGGACGCTGAGTTCGTCGATGCCGTGTTCTATCAGGCCACGCGCGCCTATCTGGTCGGGCGCATCGCCTGCGGGCGGGGCTTCGTGCCGATGGCCCTGGCGCTGCGCAATACCGAGGCCGGTGCCATGGTGGATGCCACCATTGTCGATGAGGATGAACTGAGCATCCTGTTCGGCATTGCGCGCTCCTATTTTCACGTCGATCTGGAGAGGGTCGCGGAAACCGTAGCCTTCCTCAAGGACCTCTTGCCCCGTAAACCGGCAGGCGAGCTCTTCACCGTGCTCGGCCGCGCCAAGCAGGGTAAGACCGAGCGATACCGCAGCCTGATGCGTCATCTCGCCAACAGCCACGATGAATTCGTCCATTCACCAGGGGAACGCGGGCTGGTGATGGTGTGCTTTACGCTGGCCTCATTCGACGTGGTGTTCAAGGTCATTCGTGAGCACATCCCGACGGTCAAGGACGTGTGGAAGCAGCAGGTAATGGCAAAGTACAGCTTCGTATTTCGCATTGACCGCGCCGGACGCCTGATCGATGCGCAGGAGTTCCGTCGGCTGCGTTTTCCGGTAGCGCGCTTCGCGGCGCCGCTACTGCAGGATCTGCTGGCGGAGGCCGGCGACAGCGTTCATATCGATGGCGACGACGTCATTTTTGATCATCTGTACATCGAGCGCAGGCTGGTTCCGCTCAATCTATACCTGCGCTCGGCCGAGCCGGCGGACGCTGAGCGCGCAGTACTGGACTATGGCCAGGCAATCCGCGATCTGGCGCAAACCAACGTGTTTCCCGGCGATCTGCTGCTCAAGAACTTTGGCGTGACGCGACACGGGCGGGTGATTTTCTATGACTACGATGAGCTGTGCCGGGTGACGGATTGCAGTTTTCGGGATGTCCCGGCCGCCAGCTGCGATGAGGATGAAATGAGTGCCGAGCCATGGTTCTATGTCGGCGACAAGGATGTGTTTCCTGAGACTTTTGCGCACTTCCTGGGCATGAACAGCGCGCAACGCTCAGCGTTTTTACAGGCGCATCAGGATCTGCTCGAACCGGGCTTCTGGCGGCGCACCCAGCAACGCCTCAATGCAGGAGAGATTCTGGAAGTATGTCCGTACGTGCCCGCCGGAAACTCAACCGAGCTCGTCAGCGGCGGCATGGATCGTGTCGTAGATCATGCCTAGATCATCAGCGGTGACGCAGTATGGCGGCAAGACATAGACCGTATTGCCCAACGGCCGTAACAGCACCCCGGCGGCGCGGAAGCGCGCGCGCAATCGCGGTCCGATCTGCGCCAGATAGCCAGGATCGGCCGTCTTGAAATCCATGGCCGTTATGGTGCCTGTCTGGCGCACGTTCTCAAACCGGCTATCATCGCGAAAGCGGTTCAATTGCAGGCTCTGCTGCGCGGCCAGCACGCCGATACGCTGCATAACCGGCTCGCGTTCCCAGATTTCCATATTGGCGAGCGCGGCGGCGCAGGCGATGGGGTTGGCCGTAAACGAACTGGAATGAAAGAAGGTTCGCCGCCGCTCCTGCGAGTAATGAGCGTCGAAGATCTCGTGGCGACAGACGGTGACCGCGAGCGGCAGGGAGCCGCCGGTGAGCCCCTTGGAGTAACAGGCAATATCCGGGGTGATTCCCGCCTGCTCGCAGGCGAAGCGCGAGCCGGTGCGCCCCCAGCCGGTCATCACCTCATCGGCGATGAACAACACCCCGTGCGCTGCGCAAATGCGATGCAGGCCGGCGAGTACCTGCGCCGAATACATGTGCATGCCGCCGGCGCCCAGCACCAGCGGCTCGACGATGAGCGCGGCGGCATCGCCCTGGCCGCAGGCCGCTTCCAGCGCCGCCAGCGTGTCGGCTTCGCGCCCGGTGAGCGGGAACGGAATGCGTGTGACCTCGAACAACAGCGGTTCATAGGCCTCGTTGAACGGGCCGCGCGCGCCGACCGACATGGCCCCGATCGAGTCGCCGTGGTAGGCGTGTTCCATGACGATGATGCGTGCCCGTGGCTGACCGGTGTGGCGCCAGTAACCCAACGCCATCTTCAGTGCCACCTCGACGCTGGTCGAACCGCTGTCGGAAAAGAATACGTGCCTGAGTCCGCTGGCGACCACGCTCAGCAGCTTTGTGGCCAATTGTTCCGCCGGCTCGTGGGTATATTCGGCAAAGATGATCTGATCGAGCCGATCGGCCTGCGCCTTGATGGCGGCAACGATGTGCGGATGGCGATGGCCGTGCGTGATGACCCACCAGGAGGATATCGCGTCGAGAATACGCTGGCCATCATCGCTCGTGAGATAGGCCCCCTCGGCGTGCACGATGCGGCGCGGCGGCGGCTCCACGGCATGCTGGGTGAACGGATGCCACACGGGCCACGCCGAGGTGCGCAAGCTGCAAGCCATCGCTGCTAGGGGATCTCTACAATACACCTACTCGCTGACACCCCAGGCATCGGTTACAATCACTGATCACCATGACCGGCACTTGCTGGCGCGTTAACTCCAGGTGGCGCGCTCGGGGAACAATATTGTCGATCAAGCCACGCCGGACCCTATGTCCGCGCCACTACTCGCTATTAGCGGCCATTCTCCTGATCAGCGCGCGAGCGCTTGCGCAATCGCCCGGCCCTGCGCCCGTGGCGGACGATGCATCGCAGGAACTCAGCACCATCGTCATTACAGCCACGCGCGTGCCGGAGTCGAGCGTGAATCTGCCGGTTTCGATCGATCGCGTCGACCAGCGTCAGATCACGCAGGGACAGATGCAGATCAACCTGTCGGAAACCCTGGACACGGTGCCGGGGCTGTCGGTCCAGAGCCGGCAGAACTATGCACAGGATCTGCAGCTTTCCGTGCGCGGCTTCGGCGCCCGCTCCCAGTTCGGCGTGCGCGGCGTGCGGCTGTACTCGGATGGCATTCCGGGCACGATGCCGGATGGGCAGGGGCAGTTTTCCAACTTTGACCTGGGATCGGCCGAGCATATGGAGGTGCTGCGCGGGCCATTCTCGGCGCTCTATGGCAATTCCTCGGGTGGCGTGATCGCCTTGTTCACCGAGGATGGCAAGCCGGGCTTCGAACTCACGGGCACCGCCGAAGCCGGCAGTTTCGACACTCAGCGCTACGCGCTCAAGGGCGCCGGCGACAATGGAGGCGTGAACTATGTGGTGGACGCGACGCATTTCACCACCGACGGCTATCGCGACCACAGCGAGGCGCAACGCAATATTCTCAACAGCAAGGTTCGCTTCGATCTGGACGGCGCCTCCAAGCTGACGCTGGTTGCCAATGCCATCCAGACTCCCTTCATACAGGATCCGCTGGGATTGACTCGTGCCCAGCTTGACCAGGACCCGACCCAGGCAGGCGTCAACGCCCTGGCCTACAACAGCCGCAAATCGCTCAATCAGGAGCAGCTTGGCGCGATCTATGACCGCCAGATCGGTACTCACGATGCGCTCGAAGTCACGGCCTATGGAGGTCATCGCGCCACCACGCAATTCCAGGCTATTCCGGCTTCGACCGAAACCCTGCCCATCAATCCCGGCGGCGTCATCGATCTGAATCGCTTTTTTGGCGGAGTGGATGTGCACCTGACCGATCAGCGCACGCTGTTCGATCGGCCGCTGCAGTGGACTGCCGGCGTCAGCTACGATGATCTGCAGGAGGCGCGCGAGGGATTTCTGAATTTCATCGGCACGGAGCTGGGTGTCGAGGGAGCCTTGCGCAGGCATCAGCACAACAACGTCGACGATATCGATGAATATCTGCAGGCACGTTGGGATGCGGGCGATCGCTGGCGTCTCATGGCGGGCCTGCGCAACAGTGTCGTGCAGGTCAGTTCGCACGATCTGCTGGCCGCAGCCGGCGTCGACCCCGACAGTGGCGTGCGCTATGCGGCCACCAACCCGGTGGCGGGAATCAGCTTTCTGGCCGCTCCCAATCTGCATCTTTACGGCGACTACGGCAAAGGCTTTGAGACCCCGACACTCAATGATCTGGCCTATCGCTCGACCGATGGCAGCATTCCCGGGCTGAACCTTGGTCTAAGGGCCGCGCGCAACGACAATTTTGAGCTGGGCATAAAGGCCGGTGAGCACGCGTGGCGCGCCAACCTTGCCGCGTTTTACGTCAAGACCAACGATGAGCTGGCAGTGCAGGCCAACGCCGCCGGCCGCTCGGTGGACGAGAACATTGGCGAAACGCAGCGCAAGGGATTGGAGCTGGAAGCCGATGGGGCATGGGCGGGCGGTTTCCGCTCACACGTGGCCTACACCTACATCAACGCCGTGACTACTCAGGCCTACGCGACCTGCGTGGGTGCGCCGTGCCGGCCGGTGATTATCGCGGCCGGAAGTCATCTTCCTGCAGTGCCGGAAGACTCGTTATACGCTTCGTTGACCTGGGACTATACGCCCAAGGGATTCTCGGTCACCCTCGAGGCGATCAGTCGAGCCCAGATCTTCGCCGATGATCGTAACAGCCAGAGCGCATCCGGCTATACCGTGGCTAACCTGCGTTTCGGGCTCGATCAACGATCCAGCCGCTGGCACTTCACGGAGTATGCGCGCATCGATAACCTGACCAACCGCAGCTACGTGGGCTCAGTGATCGTCAACGAGACCAACTCGCGTTTTTTTGAGCCCGAGCCGGGTCGATCGTTCGATCTAATGTTTACGGCCTCGCGGCGGGATTAGGGCCCCCGATGCAGAATACCGCCAGTGCCCGCATCGACCTGACGGCCCTGCGTCACAATCTGCAGGTGGTTCGTACGCTGTGCCCGCATAGTCAGATCATGGCAATGCTCAAGGCGGACGCGTATGGGCACGGAGCACTCGCTTCGGCGCGAGCTCTGGCGGCTGCCGACGGATTCGCG
>Ga0075522_10001817_pt1 | contig 16111 bp, 19 predicted proteins | sample NGEPerA_FD_74796 | JGI IMG/M metagenome (GOLD analysis project Ga0075522, IMG submission 74796) | Arctic peat soil microbial communities from the Barrow Environmental Observatory site, Barrow, Alaska, USA - NGEE PermafrostL2-A | ecosystem: Environmental > Terrestrial > Soil > Wetlands > Peat ... | reverse complement strand
TTCAGGAGCTGGGCCGTTCAGGCATCACCATAATCCTCGTGACCCACGAGCCGGACATCGGGCGGTGCGCGGAACGCGTGATCACGATGAGAGACGGGCAGATCGTCTCCGACGACCGCCAGCAGCCCCTGATCGCCCGACCCGGCCCGGCTGTGACCAGCCTAGCGGCAGAGGCGGCCTCGGCCCCGGTCTCGGCGCCGGAGTCAACGTTGTCGACGGCGCTTCCCGAGGTTCGTCCATGAACGCACTGGCGATCAGCCGTGTGGCGGGCCGTGCCCTGCTGCGGAACAAGCTCCGATCGTTCCTGACCGCATTGGGGGTGGTGATCGGCGTGGGAGCGGTGATCGCGATGGTAGCCATTGGTGAAGGTGCCAAACGGCGCGTCGAGGACACGTTCGAAGCGATGGGCACGAACCTACTCATCGTGCTTCCTGGCTCATCCTCCTCGATGGGCATGCGCGGGGGCTCGGGGAGCCAAGCGACTCTGACCTGGGCAGACCTGCGAGCCATCCGGGCCGAATGCAAGGCGGTCGCAGCGGCCTCACCGGTGCTCAACGCCCACTTGGTTGTCCAGGTCGAGGATCAGAACTGGACCACCTCGATCATCGGCGCGAGCACCGACTACATGACCATCCGCAACTGGCGCATGGCCCGCGGCCGATTCTTCGACCAGAGCGACACCGACACATCCACCAAGGTGGTGGTCCTGGGCGAGACCGTCGTGAACAACCTCTGGAGCCCGGGCTACGACCCAGTTGGCCAGACAGTGCGGATCCAGACTGTGCCCTTCCAGGTCGTTGGGGTCCTGGCCAAGAAAGGGCAGTCTCCGATGGGCCAGGACTACGACGACACCGTCCTCGTCCCGTATACGACCTACATGACCAAGATCTCCGCCGGCTTAGGCGGCTACATCAACGGGATCGTGATGGTGAGCGCCATCAGCTCCGCCGACACCACGCGCGCAGAGAATGAGATCAGGTCGCTGCTTCGCGACCGGCACCACCTCATAGTCGGCCTCGATGACGACTTCTCTGTACGGAATCTCTCGGAAATGGCTCAAGCCCAGCAGCAGGGCACCACGATCCTCACCACCCTCCTGGCGGCGATCGCCGCAGTCTCGTTGTTGGTGGGGGGGATCGGGATCATGAACATCATGTTGGTGAGCGTGACTGAGCGAACCCGAGAAATCGGGGTGCGGATGGCTGTGGGCGCTCGCTCCTGGGACATCTTGGCGCAGTTTCTGAGTGAGGCACTGGCCATTTCCCTTGCCGGCGGCCTGCTCGGGATTGCCTTCGGATTGTTGGGCGCCCGTCTATTAGCGACCCATTTCGGCTGGCCCTTTTTCATTCACCTAAACGTCATCTTCATTTCGGTTGGTTTCAGCGCGCTGGTCGGCGTCGTCTTTGGTTTGTATCCCGCGCAGAAGGCATCTCGGTTGGATCCCATAGAGGCCCTTCGCTTTGAGTAACCGAAATTCATTTTCGAATCTCGGGTTTGGTGTGAGTCGCTACATCGCCCCAACTTCGACCAACTTGGCGAGGTCCACGTGATCATCGATGTGTTGAGGGTCCTCGCCCTGCTCGCGACACCCAATCTCGTCGCAGCGCCCTCCGTTCCCGCCGGCGTGCTGACTCTGGACCACGCTCTGGAGCTCGCCCGGGCCAACCTGCCAGCGTTGCGCCAGGCACGGGCACAAACGGACCAGGCCCGCGGCTTGCACGACGAGGCGCGAGCGGGATGGTACCCAACCGTCACTGCCACGATCGGGTACAAACGCACCACAGGGAATTTGGCGACTAACCCAGGGCTCACACCCACTGGCGAGACCCTTCCCGGTGCCAGTTTGAACACATACAACTACTTCGCAAACAGCGTCTCTGCGTCGCAGCTGCTCTGGGACTTCGGTCAGACCTCAAACAAGATCGCCGCGACCGTGGAGACAGCCCGGTCGCAGCAAGAGGCGGAACGCACGGCGCTCCTCCAAGCGGAGTTCGCGGTGCGCACGGCGTTCTTCACGGCCGCAGCCCAGAATGCTCTCGTCGGCGTGGCGGAGATCAACCTCCAGAATAACGAAACGCATCTGGCTGAGACGCGCGCATTCGTCAAGGAAGGCACCCAACCCGATATCGCGCTCGCCACCGCTGAAGCCAATCAGGCCAACGCGGTCGTGCAGCTGATTACCGCCAAGAATGCATACACCACCGCTAAGGCCAAGCTCACCCAAGCGATGGGAATCCAAGGTCCCGCGATCAGCTACGAGGTGCGGAACTCACCCTTCTCACCCGTGCCCGACGAAGACGGAGCGCTCGACAAATTGGCCGTCGAGGCCCTGAGTACGCGCCCCGAGGAGGCCTCGCTCCAAGCACAGCAGCGGTCGGCGGAGGCGAATATCAGGGCCAACTTCGACAGCTGGTTTCCGGCCATCTCCGCTACCGCCGCCGCCAGCGACAATGGCACTACCCTCGGTACGACCAGCTGGCTGGGCCTCACTCCCAACGTAGCTGCCGGTCTATTGTTGAGCTGGTCGGCTAACGTCGGCCCATACGTTCCGGCAGAGGTTCGCGTGGCAAGAGCGCAGCTCGCCAGCTTGGATGCGCAGCTCGACGCCCTGCACCTCCAGGTGCGCGTCGATGTGGAAACTGCGCAGCTCGCAGTCAAGGCCGCACGCCAGGCGTTGGTCGCGGCCCAGAAGGGCTTCGATGCCGCCAAAGCCCAGCTTCGCCTGGCCAATGGTCGCTTCAGTGCTGGAGTGGGTAACGCTGTCGAGGTGAGCGACGCTCAACTTGCCGCCGACCAGTCGGGAGGCCAGGCTGTTCAGGCCCAGTTCAACCTGGACACTTCGAGGGCTCAGCTCATCGAGGCGTTGGGGCGGATCTAGTCCGGGCGGTAGAGTGGCCAGCATGAGCGAGCCCAAAGGGACGGCGGTTGACCCAGCCAACCTTTCTCATGGCGTCGATCGCGAGTGGCCCGAGTTTCTCAATGAGATCCGCGTGGTGCTCCCAGGGGTGCAACTACTGTTCGGCTTTCTCTTGGCCGCGCCGTTCAGTGATCGCTTCGTCGAGGTCGGGAATGCCGTCCAGACCATCTACCTCGGCTGCTTCCTCGCGACGGCCACGTCTTGTGCTTTCCTAATCGCACCGTCGGTCTATCACCGCCTCCACTGGCGGCGCGACGTTCGCGACAAGGAAGAAATGCTACGCACCTGCAATCGTCTGGCGATTGTAGGCGAAGTATTGCTCGCCCTCGCGATGACCTCGGCAGTCTACGTCGTCACTTCGCTGGTCTCCGGCCCGAGGGGCGCCCTGTGCGTCAGCGCCGGCGCTGGGCTGGTGATTACCACCTTGTGGTTCGTCTTGCCGCTCGCACGTCGGCGGGTGGAGAAGAAGCAATGACGGACGAGCCAGTTCACGAGGATCGCGGCTCTAACTGTTCGTGGCGCGCTCGGGTTCGGCGGCGACCGACTCCTCGAGCGACGGATAGCGCTCCACGAGCGAGAGGTGGTAGGCGATCATTCGGAACTCGACGCGGACGGCGAGGGTCAAAAAGTCGGCGAGTGCGGCCGGCATCCGCTCGGTCGCGAGAATGAAGGCCGCGGCGACCAGCCAGGCGAGCGCAGCCGCCAGCGAGATTACGGCCACGAGCAGGAGGGCGGGCAAGCTGGTGAGGATTCTGAGCAGCGACGAAGCTACGGTCGGGGTTCCTCCAATCGCGATCTGGAGGTCAACATGACTGCCTTCGCTCGTCGGCAGATCGTTGGTCAGAAGCCATAGATAGCCGTACGCGCTAGCGAACCAGCGGAGAGCCCGCACGACTCTCGGCGCGTTCTCGCTGAGATAGCGCGGGCCACCCTTCTGCGTGACCAGTGCGGCTACCAGAGCCGGGAGAGCAAGGTAAAGGAACCAGTAGATCGACGAGCAACCGATCGTCCCCAGCGCGAGCAGCAAGACCAGCCGAATAACGACGTGGATTCGAGGAATCCTGGCAGCTCGTTCAACGTTGAGCTGAACTGGATGATGCGACATGCCTCAACGGGAATGCATGGGCCGCGCCAGCTACGTGCCTGCCTGAGGTCTCTCCGCCGGTTGCCTGCGCGGGAGGGGGTGGCGGTTCTCGAATGCGGACGATCCCGAGGACCGCCCCCGACGCTTGCGGGAGATGCGCAGATCTTGCGGTGGATCCAAGGAGGTTCGCAGAGTTTTCGCCGGCCCGAGGGGATCCTATTCGGACACGCCCACGGGCTTCGGCATGACGAACGCCTCCAATCGGCCGCGCGGTCTGGGGCGTCCTTGAGCCGGGTTCCGGCTGCTGATCTCAATCATCGAAGCGTCGCGTCGAACGTTCGACCATCCGCGAACATGCAGCAATCGACGGGTTGGCGACGACCGCCTGGCCGGCGGCGATCCCCGAGCCCTCCAGCTCGACGATTGAATCGTCCTGCGACCCGACGTCGATTGCGACCGGCCTGATCGAGTGGTCGGTCTCCGCAAGCCAGATGGTTCCCGCTCCGGATCGCGGTCCGACCGCCGGGACCGAAAATCTGATCGCGCTCCTCGGCACACGCAGCGCGTGAGGGGAGCTGGTCACGGGCAGATCGACGCCGGCCGCCATTCCGGCCGCGAGCGCGCCAAATTCGTTCTCGACGTCGACCAACACCTGATAGCGCGCAGGCGTCCTCGGGGAGGGCTCCGCCAGAACCACCTGGCGGACCGTGGCCTCGAATGATGACCCCGAGAGATCGGGTAGGCGTACGACCGCGGATCCTGGCTGGACGCGATTGGCGTAGCGTCCGTCGATGTCGACAGCCATTCGTAGTCGTCGCCGTGGATCGGCGCCGATGACGAATAGCGGTGGTCCTGGGGGACTGGCGACGATCGATTCGCCGGCCTCGATCGATCTGGAGATGACGGTTCCAGCGATGGGCGAGCGAATCACCCGACGTTCGAGCAGGGCTCGGGTGTAACCGAGCAGGAGTCGGCGCTTGGCGATCTGCGTCTTCGCCGCAAGGAGCTCGATCTCGGCGTAGCCCGCTTCGCCGGGCAGCGTCTCGTCGGTCGATAGGTACTCCGGGAGGGTCCCTTCGCGACCCTGAGCATCGATGGCGTCATCGAGCTTTTTCTCGGCGCCAATGCCGGCCAGCTCGGCAGACGCGGCCTGAAGCCGGGCCTGACCCAATTCCGTAAGCTGCTCGAGATCGTCGAGCCGAGCGAGGATCTGGTCCTTCTTCACCCGATCACCCGGCGATGCGATGACCGTCACGACCTGACCGGCGAGGGGCGAACCGATGCGCACTGTGTCGGCAAGGGTCAGGACGCCCTGGGCGGGCAAGACACCATTGATCGCACCGCGGGTCACGAAAGCAGTGGGACATTGGGTCCAATCGGGAATGCTCTTCTTTGTGGCCCTCCAGGTGATCGCTCCGTCGATCGCGGCTCCCAGTCCCAGGAGAACGAGTAGCGCCGCGACGCGCCTTCGCTTCCGCGTTCGCTTCGGCTCGACGCCGGACGGTGGCGAAGAAGATGGCGCGAGAACGAGCGAGCCTCTTCGCTCCTCTCCCGGAGGACGGGTTCCAGACGCGCGATGGGCGGAAGTAAGCATGAGGCGACTTCCGCGGCCTAAGGCTTCGTCGCCACGATATCAAACGAGAGGGTCACCATGTCCTTGATGGTGACCGCGCCGTTGACGAACGAGAACGGCGTGATCTTGAAGTCGGTCTGGCGAATCTCGAAGATCCCGATCGCGTGGAGCACGCCGTCCTGCATGGAGACCCGCGCCGGTACCGTCATCTGGCGGCGCACGCCGTGGAGGCGCAGCTCGCCGACCAGGCGAACGTCGTAGGTGCCGTCGCCCCGTCGCTCCGAAGTCACGTTCCGGGTCTTGAAGGTGATCTCGGGATACTTTGTCGTCTCGAGTACCTCCTCGCGCAGAGCGGATTCAATCGCCTGGCGCTCCCCAATGCTTTTCTCCTCCAGGAGATAGAGAGAATTGGCTTTGACCGTCAAGTCCAAGAAGGCGGTCCCAGCCGAGCCGCGTTCGAAGGTCGCTGTCCCCGAGAAGTCGCGAATTTCAATCTTGTGATCGTGGGCGAACATGGAGGAGAGCCCGCCCGTCTCCGTCTCCACGATGAACCGGCTCTTCTTGGCGTCGATCCGGTAAGGCCCCCGGGTGAATTGCGCGGGCGACTTACCGCCGCTGGGCTGACCGTAGCCGGTGGCGCCGATGCTTCCGATGACGCAGGCTAGGGCGGCCATGAGACGCCGCCGGGTGTGGTTCATGAAGTTGTTCTTCATACGCGTTCGACACTGCAGCTCTGGTGCCAAGCGATTCTGGGAAGAGGTCGTTGCGTAGTCCACGCAGTTTCTGCGCTCAAGCGTCATGCCTGCGCAAATCGTGCGAAGCGTCCGCCGGGCCGCCGGCCATTGCCTGCGGCACGGCCTCTGCGTCAGCGTGCCTCGTCTCCTTATGAGATCTCGGACAATCACAGCGCTCGCGCGCCTGTTGCTGATGCTGGAAGAACGTCAGACACCCCACGTCGAGCTCAGCGCCCCAATCGAGGACGGCTCTTTGTGGAATGGCCTTTGCTCCAGAATCGGGGGTGCGCCTTCGCGCGGTAGGAAAGACACAACCATGAAGATTGCAGACCTAATGAAGAGGGACGTCGAGATCTGTGGGCCGGACGACAATCTCGCAACCGCGGCCTCGAGGATGTGGGACGGAGATATCGGCTGCGTTCCGGTGGTCGCCGAGAGTGGGCACGTGGTGGGCATGATTACTGATCGCGACATCTGCATGGCCGCGCTAACCCGCGGACGACCTCTCCACGAGATTCCTGTAGCGGTCGCGATGTCGAAGGAGATCTTGTCGTGCCCGCCCAACGCGACCCTGATTGAGGCCGAAGAGATCATGCGTTCCGGGCAAGTGCGCCGGCTCCCGGTGATCGACTCCGAAGCGAGCTTGGTTGGGATCGTCTCGTTGAATGATCTTGCGCGTCTGGCGGGGCATGAGATCGGACGAAAGAACCGTGACCTGAGCGCGCAAGAGGTGGCGGCGACGCTGGCACCCGTCTCCGAGCCACGCCGCGGCCTCGTCGGGAGATTCCAACTACATGAGACGAAACGAGAGTAGAGGGTGCAGGCCTCCCTGAGTCCACGCGAAGGATCGCGTTCGCGATCAGGGGATCGGGACCGCCTCCACCTCGCCCTAGTCCCGCGGAGTCTCTGGCCGAACGCCCGTCCCCAGCTCGGGTCTCGAGATATAGGCGGAGCCTCCCTTTGAGGCTCGATTCAATCTGACGGACGCGCTCACGCGTTACCCCGAAGCCTTCGGCGAGGCCGACGAGCGTCACGGGCTCGTCGCTGAGCAAACGGGCGCGGAAGATCTTCAGGTCCCGATCGCGCAGCGTGGCGCCAAATCGGCGCAGCTTCTGCTTCAGAAGACTTGCGAACTCGGTTGCCTCGACCTGTCGGTCGGGGCGCGAGGTGGAGCCCGCGGGTACGAGGTCGCCCAGCGTCCGGTCGCCCTGGTCGTCGGAGGTCACGGGCGCGTCGAGAGAGATCTCGGAAGCGCTGAGTCGCCGCTCCATGTCGATCACCTCTTGCTCACGGACACCGAGCGCGGCGGCGAGGTGCTTGGCCTCCACCCGGTAGCCCTGCTTTTCCTGCTTCTCCCGTTCCTTGCGCAGGTTGAAAAACAGCTTGCGCTGAGCCTGCGTCGTGCCGATTTTGACCAATCGGCGGTCACCTTCAAGATGTAAGCGCGGATCCACCAAGAAGCGTATGAAGAGAGCTTGACGCCTCGGTTGGGATCGTACTTCTCGACTGCGTGGATGAGGCCCAGGTTACCTTCCTGAATGAGGTCGAGAAGATTGTCGTGTTGGCGGCGATATTCTTGCGCGTTCTTCACGACCAGGCGCAGGTTGGCGGTGACGAGACGGGCGGCCAGCGCGGAATCCGCGTTCTTCGAAACGGTGTCATGCTCCTCTTCTCGGGTCATCAGCGGGTATGCCCGGAGCTCGTGTAAGTAGGCTCCAATTGTGGAGTGGTCGGCGACCGCAATCTCGCCGTCGCCCGCGAAACCGACGGACTTGGCGACGTCGCCGGGGGCGTTCGCTTCCAGCGTTGCGCACGGTCCGGCGCGTGTCTCCTTTTTTCGCCGCGTGCCCCGGGTGGTCGTGCCCGGCCGGCAAGGGGTTCGCTCCGCAACACGGCGCGGACCGTAGATGGGGTTGTTCCTGTAGGAAGCGCCCGCGTTCGTGGGCATGCCGTTCTCTATGGCAAGCAGCGTGCCAAAGGCTGCCTCGTCTCACCGAAGTCCGAAGCGACATCAAGTCTCGGTGAGATTCTCAGCGGGTGGGTGTGTCGTCGATGGCAAGCATTCGCCGAGCATCGACGTCGCGGTCGCCTAACATCTCCCCATCCCTTGCAAAGCTTGCACGAAGCCCCGGGGACCGAGGGCGCCCGGCGCAAATCCCGCGCGGGCGTCGCGGGCCGGTCGCCTCACATCCGGTGCTGCTCCTTCTCCAGGAAGCGCATGGCTACGCGCACGAAGTCTCCGGCCGTGATGATCCCGACGAGCTTCTCGTCCTTCGTTACTGGAAGACTGCCGAACTTGTTGTTGGTGAGCAATCGCGCCGCTTCAGCCGCGCTGGTCTCCGCGTCCACGGTCAGGACATCCTTCTCCATGACCGTTTCGACCGGCACGTTTCCCGCGACCTCGGCAACCGAGTCGGCGCCTGCGTGGCCGCGGCCAGTCTCGGCCTCCAGGACCCGGTGGTAGGTGATGAGGCCAATGACGTGCTCGTCGGCATCGATGACGGGCAAGTGGTGGATTCCGCTACGTTCGATCTGGCGCCGGGCCGTCGCCAGCGTATCCCCGACCCGCAACGTCTCGACGACGTCGGTCATGATGTCACCCACCGTCGTGGTTCTCATCGCGGCACTATAGCAAGAGGCCGGCGGCCGGGTGGGTACCCAGGCACCACCGTCGTCGTCACGGCGGCCGCCGGCGGACCTGCCGCCGGCGCCGCTGACTCGTCACGATCACTACGTGACCCGACGACCCTGAACCAGCCGGACCAGCACGACCACGACCGCGAGTACGAGGAGGATATGAATGAATCCCCCCAGCGTATACGAGGTCACCAGGCCCAATGCCCACAGCACCACAAGAAGTACAGCTAGAGTCCACAGCATGATGTCCCTTCCTTTCTGATTCGTGGGCGAAGCAGAAGTCATGCCATAGCCGGGCCGATGGCCTTCCCTTACCCGAATTCGCGGACGAAGGTACTCAGCCACACGAAGTCCACCGGCTTGGGCAGAAAGCGCGCGCCTGCTTCGCGCGCCGCTCTCACGGTCCTTTCGTCTGTGTAGGCGCTGATGACGACCGCGTGTAGTTGCTTGTGTTGCCCCCGGAGCAGCTTGACGAGTTCCGCGCCAGTCATTCCCGGAAGCCGATAGTCGGTTACGACGATTGCGACGCCTTCGCTAACCGCGGGGAGCGCCTCCTCGGCGCTCCCGAAAACCTCACTCGCGTATCCGTCGAAACTCAGGATCTCGGCGATGTTCTCAGCGAGCTCCAAGTTGTCGTCGACGATGACCACACGAGCCCGGGTCCGGGCGTCTTGAAGAGCCATCGCTAGCTCACTAGAGCGCGCCGGACCCGAACACTCAATATGTACTAAAGGGAACCCCTCGCCGATGACGACCCACGAGGCAGAGCCATCAGATCGCCGCGACTCCAGCGCGGCAAGAAATGAGCGCCAACCCCGTCCGGTTGCCCACCCCGAACTTTGCGAGCAAACCGCTGACGTGTGCCTTAACCGCACGTTCCGAGATGCCGAGGGAGGCGGCGATTTTCAGGTTCTCCATCCCAGAGCCGCACAGCCCCAGCACCTGACGCTGACGGGGCGTCAGTGATGCCCAAGTCCGACTCTGCCGGGCGACCTCTGGCGAAACGGGAAACTTGACGGGACCGCGGCGCCGCCGCGCGACGGCCCCGGCCATGGCGACGAGCCGGCTTGCCCCATCGCCCGGGAGCTCCACGCATCCGTCGACGCCAGACGCCCGCGCCGCCAGCTGAGACGCCGTTCCGATCGCCACCACGGTCACATTTGGGTGCACGATTCGCAGGCGGGCCAGCATCTCTTCCTGCGCCGCCTCCTCATGAGCAAGGTCGACCAATGTGAGGTCCAGCACGGCACCGCGGGCTGCTTTCAGCAGACGTGCGAAGGTGGCAAAGCCGTCGACGCGGCGAAACCCATGTTTCCTCAGGATCTCAACGATTCCGTCTCGATACAGCGCCCGGTCAGAGAGTACGGCGATGTTTTCAGCGAGGTTCAGGCTGTCGTCGGCGATGACCGCACGGGGCCGGTTCCCTGTGTGGTCAGCCATCGCCGCCTTACTTAGTCTGGCAGACCCGAAGACTCAATATGGACGAAAGGGAAGCCACCATGGACAAAGGGGTACCCCGGTCTCACCGCTGCGGCATCGCAGGTCGGAGCGACTAGGCCCGAGCGAATCCGGCGCGACAGGCGATGCACACGCCAATCAACACGGTGCCCACCGTAAGGAGAAGGATCCAGAACCGAAGCCGGGGGGACGAATCTCCGGTCAGGTCACGAACAGGAAGGTGATGTTGTCATACCCGTCATACCCACCTGATTACGCGGACCCCGAACGGCGAGCTCGGGCGAGTGGCGACCCACCACGCTTAGGAGCTGATCGATATCGATGGGTTTCGATAGGACCGGCGCAGAGACGTGCTCGATCGTCCATGGCGACGCTCCGGTGATGAACACCACCGGAGGCACGCGGGAGCCCAACTCGGCTTGCATCGCATTGAGGAGCTCGGAGCCATCCATCCCCGGCATTCGCAGGTCCGCCAGCACTAGAAAGGGTTCATCGTGAATGGCCTTGAGGGCCTGACCACCGTTCGCGACGCCGACAGCCCGATAGCCGGCGTCCTCCAACGTCTCGACCATGACGTCGCGATGATCGTTGTCGTCGTCCACAACCAACACCCAACGCGGATTCGAGAGCATAAGACTACGGCGAAGCAAGCCCGGTGCCAAGTTCGAAGGTCGTGGGGCGGCACGTGGACCCAGAGCGTACTGGTTCATCACCGGGGGGGACGGTCTCCGACATTCGCGCAATTACCGCGTCGAGCCGCGCGACCCGCGCACCAACTGCGCACCACCCCTCGATGGTGCCCGGAGCGCCTTGGGTACGAAGGTCACGCCCAGCCAGCATGTCGGCGATCGGCGGCGCGGTGGTCGGAACGGCCATCTCGACGATCACGTTAGGAAGCGACGCCCTGGATCTGAGGAGTTGCAGGCGGTTCGCGTGGCAGGCGCATCAAGAACGTCGTCGTGCCGTCGACAGAGTACGCGGCGAGCGTACCGCAGCCCGAGTTGACGATCTGCTTCGCTATGTAGAGACCGAGACCGAGATTTCCGGCCGTCGATACTTCGTGCTGCCTGGCACGGCGGAAAGGCTCGAAGATGAAAGGGAGGACATCGCCCGGAATAGGATCTCCCTGGTTGATAATCTCGACGACGACTTCGCCGGAGTCGCCGTGGGCTTTGACGACGACGGCCGTACCCGGCGTCGCATGCTCGACGGCGTTCCCCACGATGTTGGAGATGGCTTCCGCCAAACGATCCGGGTCCCACGTGCCGGTCAAGTCGCCTTCAGTCTCCAGGTGGATAGCCGCCCCGAATTCCCCGACGACACTCTGGCACAGCTCGCGCAAATCCGCGGGCTTCGGTTCAAGCGGGAAACCACCCCCGAGACGGGCGCGGGTTAGATCGAGCAGCTGAGAGATCATCCGGCTCATGCGCTGGCTGCTCTTGGTGATGCGCGCGACTTGCTTCTCGGCTTGCGGGTCGAGGTTGCCGCGCCGAAGCATCAGCCCGGTCGCCATGCCGATTGCCCCGAGCGGGTTGCGCAGATCGTGGCCCACGATGCCGATAAACATCTCTCGGAACTCGGCCACAACGCGGAGCTCTCGCTCGCTCGCTTCTGCGCGCTCCAAGGCGGCCTCCACTGTCTCGGTTAGCTCTTGCGCCTGGATCGTCGCTCGGACCATGTGCTGGTTCGCTTCGAGAAGGTCGGCGGCGGCGCGTCGAGAATTATCGTAGAGCCGAGCATTGTCGGCAGCAAGAGCGCCCAGCTTAGCTTCATTGGCACGGCGGGCATCCTCGGCTTCCTTGCGTTCGGTTCGATCGATCCCAGTCTTGATGACGTACTGGATCTGTCCGTCCGGATTCCTGGTCAACGTGTCCGACCAGGCGAGCCATCGTCGCTCGCCGGTCCTGGTGACCCAGTAGTTCGCGGAAGCGTTTGGAAGCGCCGACGTCCGCGACGTCTCGAAGAGGACCGCCCTGACCGACGCCACCTCTTCTGGAGCAAGGACGAAATCCCAGAGCTTGCGGCCTCGAATCTCCTCTAGCGCGTAGCCCGTCAAGTCGGAGCACGACCGGTTCCAATAGACGATCCGGCCTTCGACGTCGAGCACGACGACGAGGGCACCTACAGCTTCGAAAGTCTGAAACTCCGACTCAGTCATGCTCACTCCCCCCTAAGTCCCGATGAGGCCTTCCGTGCAGAGTGCCGCCAAGTCAGCTTCTTCGCTTCTTCCCGCCCAGCCGCCGGAGTGCCTGTGAGCAGGCCCCGGTACCCCCTTCAGTGCTTTGCCCAGCACGATCCCCCCATCCGACGTGATGTCGTACGCTCGCAGCTCATTGCTGTGCTGGCTCCAACTCCTGCACCACCGACTCGAGCACCTTGGCCATCCCCCAGTCGAGCGCCTGCTGGCCGAGATGGATGAAGCGCATCGAACCATCGCCGATCTTCGCAGCGTCGAAGAAGGAGCTCTGCTGCTGGTAGCGCAGCATCTTGATGGGCGTCTCCCCGATGTGCTGAAGTAGACCGCCTCTCTTCTTGGGGCTCGCGTTGGCGAACGTGATCTGACGACCGAGCGTCGTCTTGCGCAGCCAGTGCCGCCGGCGATCAGATTGAACGAGAACTCGGGAATCCCTCCGCCCAAGACTTCATCGAGGCCGGGAACCCCCGAGGGCAGCTGACGAATCGGAACGCGGTCGTTCATCCTTGGGTCTCCCTGAGTGACGCATGTCTTCGATCGTCGGCCAGGCGCTCCGCAGTACCAGGATCGCCAAGCGCTCTCCGATGAAGGTGGTGATGAGATCGATGAAGGTGCCGAAAAGGGTCGCCGCCGTCTCGATCGCGACGGCGGGCTCGAGCGCCTGCAGGTACACCCCGAGCTTCGTCATTCCGTCGGGGCCAACGACGTCGGCGAGGGAAGGGAACTCCGCTCGCGCCAGCTTCGCGCTTCGCGCGAACAGTGCTTGAACGCCGGCCGATCCCAGAAATGAGGACAGTCGCGCGTTGAGCTTCTCGTAGACTTGCCAGGCCGCCGCAGCACACGTCTCCGCGTTGACGTCGGAAGCGCCCTCCGTCGCCAACAATCGCCTGGCCCTCTCAACCTGGCAGGGCTCGGTCGGCTCATTTATCCGACTGTCCGGACAGAGTTGCCCAGCCGGCCGTAACCCACCGGTTTGGCCCGAGGATGCGCGCCTGCCTCCGCGCGCCGCCTTCACTGTCCTTTCGTCCCTTTCGTCGGGTGTAGGCGCTGATGACGACGGTGTGTGGGCTGATAGTGCTGTTGGCGGATCAGCCTGACGAGCCTCCGGGCTGGTCATTCTCGGGAACCGATGGTCGGTCACGACCGAGCGAGACTGTTTCCCTGCGGTCATTGGTACCTCATCTAAACGTGCGACATGCGAAGACTCAATATGGACGAAAGGGAACCCACTATCGACAAGGGGAACACCGATCCACCGTTACGGTATGGTAGATCGAAGCGACTAGGCACGCGCGAATCCGGCGCGACAGGCGATGAGCGCAAGCTCTGTCCGGTTGTTCACGTTGAACTTCTCTAGCAGACCGCTGACGTGTCCCTTCACAGCACGTTCCGAGATGCCGAGAGATGTGGCGATCTTCGGGTTGTCCACGCCACAACTGAGAAGTCCAAGGACCTGCCGCTGGCGGGGCGTGAGCGACGCCCACGTCAGACGCTGCCGCGAAAGCTCCGGCGAAACGGAGAACTTGATCGGACCGTGGTGTCGACGCGCGACCGCCTCCGCCAGCGCAAACAGTCGGGCCGAGCCATCGTTCGGGATCTCGACGCACCCATCTACGCCTGCCGCCCTCGCCGCCAGCTGCACCGGCGTTCCGATCGCCACGATGGTCAGGTTGGGCCAGGTGGCCCGCAAGCGGCGCGCGACCTGCTCGGCATCCTCCCGCTCGTGCGCGAGGTCGAAGAGCGTGAGATCCAGCGGCGCGGCCCGGGCTGTCTCTATCAGGCTCTCGCAGTCGCCGAAGCCATCGACCCGCTTGAAGCCGTGCTGCCTCAGTATCTCGACGATTCCGTCCCGATATAAGCCTTGATCTGAGAGCACTGCGATTCGGGGTATCCGTAGTCCTGCTGGCCTCATTTGTTCTCTTCGGAGGCTATCGGTCAGCGTTTGCATGGCGAGGCGTCAACGCAACCTTCGTACCAGAGCTGCAAGATGGCAGGACGGCTTGGCTGAGCTTCAGATCGCGCAATTCCTGCGGATGGCGTTCCTGGTCGGCAAGGACTGCGCACTCGTGCTCGCTAGATCCATCCTCCTGTTCGGAGAGGCCAGTCCTCCGGAAACGCGCCCAGAAAAGGCATCGGGATTGCATTGCTGGCGATGGTCATGCTGGTCGAATCAAAGCATCAGCCGCTCCTGGACGCGATGCGGGAAGACGTCGCACTTGATCCGGACGTCAGCGATGCCCTCGACGCGCTCCGACAGACCGAAAGGGAGTCTCTGTCGGTTGTGCTGAGCGAGGCACGTGACCTGGCGGGTCGCCTCGCGCCGCGGCCGGACGGCGAGCGCCGGTCGCAGCTCGATCTGGAGAGCTGGCTCGGTGCTGTGCTTCGGGGACCCCACGACAGGCTGTGGTTCGAGGAGCGGGTTCGCTCCGGTATGCGGGGTTGGTCCAACCTGCCGCCTGTTGTTTGCGTTCTCGTGATTGGGCGCGTGCGCCAACGCCTCACGGAGATTGCGACGATGACGTCGGTGACGCTGGAGCCAAGCCGGGAGCGGATCGCCGACGCGCTCGCCCGTCTGTTCGATCTAGAGCTCGTGCTCGTGCACTTCGATCGGGACCTCACGGACGACAACGCGTTTGCGACCACACATGTCGGCCCTCTAGGTGCGATTCCGAGCGAAACCAGCGCGAGGATCTTCAACGCGCTGGGGGTGATCGAGACCTCCGCGTACCTTGTCGGGCGCTACAGCGCAGAAGCGTCACCGGGAAACGTAAACATCGAACGCCACCTGGACCGCATCTCGAGACACGTGCAACGAACGAACTTGGAGATCGTGCGACTGGTCGGCACGGCGCACCTCCGCAGCCAGCTCATGGACTGAGACAAAGAGCCGCCAGAGCCGGGCGTCCCAAGCCGTTCCGCTTACGCCTCGATGAGGAAGTTGCGCATCATTCCGGCGTCCTCATGCTCTAGGTTGTGGCAGTGGTAGACGAAGAGCCCCGGATAACGCTCGAAGCGCATGCGTAGGCGTACCCGCTCGCCGGGTAACAAAAGGAAGGTGTCCTTCCATCCCTCCGTTACCAACCCGTGCTGGAGGGTCGCAGCGATTGATTGCCACGCCGGCGCGACCACCCGCTCGAGCACCTGGAATTGGCCGGTATGAAGGTGGATGGGGTGAGGCATCGCCATCATGCCGCCGAGGTTCTGGAACTCCCAGTCCTCTGTCGTCCCGAGCTTGACCCTCTCGTTCGGCGCCACGCCGGTCATCTCGAACATTCGGCCGTTGAGGATCCAGCGCATCATGGCCATCGACACGTCGATGCGGCGAGGTTGGCCGCGGTTCACGACCTCCTCGTCTGGTCGCCACTCAAGGGGCTCGAATCGAGCTGGCACTCTCAGAGGGTGTCCTACAGGAGGATCGCGTGAAATCAACACGGAGCGAGGCGCCGGAGCATAAGGCGAGTCATACAAAGCTTGATGTCACTTTCACTCGACGCAATCGTTCGCTCGAATTCCT
>Ga0075522_10001814_pt1 | contig 16117 bp, 15 predicted proteins | sample NGEPerA_FD_74796 | JGI IMG/M metagenome (GOLD analysis project Ga0075522, IMG submission 74796) | Arctic peat soil microbial communities from the Barrow Environmental Observatory site, Barrow, Alaska, USA - NGEE PermafrostL2-A | ecosystem: Environmental > Terrestrial > Soil > Wetlands > Peat ... | reverse complement strand
CTTCGCCTGGGCGCGGATGAGCCGGTGAGCATCGGCGGCGACATCCGGCGTGGCGGTCTCGCCTGCTCCGATCGCCCAGACAGGTTCGTAGGCGATTACGATGCTTGCGAACTGCCCCTCTGAAAGCGCGCCAATGCCGTTCCGAAACTGTTCCGTCAGTACCTCTTCCATGTTGCCCTTTTCGTGCTCTCCAACGCAGACGATCGGGATGAGTCCGGCGTCGAGGGCCGCCACAGTCTTCTTCAACACGCTCTCATTCGTTTCGCCAAAATACCGACGACGCTCGCTATGTCCCACGATCACGTGCGAACAGCCGGACGCCCGGATCATCGGGCCAGAGACTTCGCCGGTGAACGCACCCTCCTTCGCCCAGTAGAGATTTTGTGCGCCAAACGAAATGCCTTAGCAACCCCCCAGATCGTTTGTCCGGTCGCGGGAAGGTCGGGTAGCTATAGCGGCGAGCGCGACACTGTCTAGGTCGTTGATACAGGATATGTCGGCCCGTGAAACACACTGTGCCGAACCCAGAATCACCCATCACGTCTTTTTCCTCGAGGACCAGCACATCGAAGATGAAGAAATGCAGCGTCGTACCGGGCAGCGCCGTGATTCTGGAGCACGCTGAAGGACGGCCTGCCCTCGGCATCGAGCGCTACGACCTCGCCGTCGATGACGGGGTGATTGGGCATATCCGCCAACGCCTTCACGATGCCGGGGTAGCGGGAGTTGAAATCGTTGTGTTCCGCGAACGCAGATGGATTTTGCCGCCGGTTTTGATGGCGAGGGCGCGGTAGCCGTCGAGCTTCAATTCAACGAGCCAGTCCGGGTCTTCCGGCAATTTCTCCATGAGGATGGGCACCATCGGCCCTATAAACGCGGCTATCATTTGGGCACGTTTCCACTTGACTGTTTTCGCGACGATCCCTGGACGCACGGTCTTGACATCGTCACAACTGAGGCGAACTCGAGTTCGGGCGTGCACACCGCGAGCACACAATTCTTTCCCGGACTCTCCTGCCAAACCCGTGAATACATTCTGCCCGATATGGTCCTGCCACTGATTGACGCGAATCGATGCGCCACGGTGATGCCAACCCGCTGATCCCGGGACTAAGTCTCTATCTGACACAGTGTGAATCGGGCGACGCTGGGTACTTATCTGACGTCGCATTCGGCGATTTGGCATTGGACTTAAAACTCAGTCGTCACTGATCAGCACCCGCAGTCCGCATCGCCGATTGACTTGTCTTGACTGGTAGGAAGATGGCCACCTCCGCTCCCCCTTGCGGCCGGTTCTTCGCGACGATTCTGCCGTTATGAGCTTCCACGAATCCTTTGCAAATCGAAAGGCCAAGGCCTGTCCCTTTGGAGGCTCCCGGCGACGCCCCACGGAAAAATTTGTCAAACACGCGTTCGAGCTCTTCCTCTGGAATTCCTCTCCCGCGATCAAGAACCCTAATTTCCAGATGGTCAGCGTCCGTCTGGACCTCGATTTCGACAGGCGTCTCACCTGGAGAATATTTCAACGCGTTATCCAGCACGTTCACCAGCACTTGCACGATCAGAACGTTGTCCATAGGTACCAGAGGCAGGTTGGGAGCAATAGTAACTGAGACGGAGTGGCTCTGAGCTGCGTCGCCGAGTTGGCGCAGTGCCGCACCGATCACATCATGGACATCGCAAGGCTGGGTTTTCATTCTTATCACACCGCCTTCCAGACGCGTCATGTCGAGCAAGTTTTGAACTAGCCCGTTTAGTCTCCTTGCTTCGTCCTGCGCTGTTTTCAAAAGTCTCTGTTGTGTGACCTCGTCGAGAAGCGCCCCATCTTCCAATACACTACTTAGGGCACCGATGACTGATGCGAGTGGCGTTCGCAAGTCATGCGAAATCGTATTAAATAAGGACTGCTGAAGCTTGTCGGCTGCTTGAAGTATCAGGAATTCGCTTTTGGCGCGGTTCGCCTCCTCCCGCGCTTCCTCAGCTTGTCTGCGGTCTGAGATGTCGCGGATGAAGGCGCCGAAAATCCACGTGTCCGCTATCTTCGCGGAGGAGATTGCCAGCTCTACGGGGAATTCGCGGCCAGTACGGTGAACGGCAGTGATTTCTATTCTCTTGTTCAACAACGGTCCCTCGCCTGTGTCGAGAAACCTTTGCAAACCTCGCTCGTGGGCTTCCCGATACTGCGGAGGGATGATGGTGTCGGACATACGCCTGCCGACGGCCTCCTGCCGAGACCAGCCGAAGATTTTTTCAGCTTCCGGGTTCCATCCAGTAATTTGACCCGCGGGATTCATCGTAACGACGGCGTCCAGCGCGGTCTCAAGAATCGAGCGGATCCACTGCTCGCGCTCTGGCATAGTCGTCACCTCTCGCTTACAACTGTAAACTCTTCATCTCATTGACAATTCGGCTCGGTTGTCAAAGTGCTATTCATAGTAAGCTCACCGACCAATTCCGAATCGCCCAGCAGTATGTGCCCGGGCGCGGGCTAGTAGTACTGACCAGCGGACTCGATTATATGCCATCAAGGCCTGACAAAGAGGAAACCAAAGATCATGTGCCGGGAGTGGCCACATCTGCCCGTCGGGCGGCGTACAGATTGGGCATCGAGGCTATCGCGCGAAACCCTCGCGACCTGTTCTTTTGCGATGCTCGGGAAAGACGCTTGGGTTGACGGCGTTCCTGTGCGGGTACGTCAGACGTTGACGACTTCTTGACGGACGCTGGCCATTTTTTGATGACTCTTGGACATCAAAGTCGGTATGATTTGTTTTAGAAGGGGCAAGGACTCAAGATGCGGAATTACGACGACGGCGCGATCATCCTGGTCGGTGATGATGAGGTAGCGATGCGCCATGTCTTAAATGCGCAACTGAGTACCAGAGGCCATTCGGTTTACGAGGCGGGGACCGGCGCTGATGTTCTCCGAACCGTTTCGGTGCTGGAGCCGGATGTGATCCTTTTGGATCTCGGATTACCCGATATAGATGGAATCGAAGTCACCCAGCGTCTACGCCGCTCGACGCAGACACCGATCATCATTCTTTCGGCTCGGACTGCGGACCTTGACAAGATCGCCGCGCTGGATGCGGGTGCGGATGACTACCTCACCAAGCCGTATAGACCTGACGAGCTATTCGAGCGCGTCCGAACAGCCCTGCTTCGGACCACGATCCAAGGAGAAAACGTATTCGAGGCCGGCGATCTTGTAGTCGATCTGAGCTGTCAAACAGTAAGAATCAACGATAGTCTTATCCAACTCACCGACCCTGAGTTCGAACTGTTAAGAGTCCTCGTTCTGAATGCCGGGAAACTCCTGACACAGCACCAACTTGCCACCGACGTTTGGGGGCGGCATGATATCGAAACGATACAGCTCCTGCGGACCACGATCGGTTCTCTCCGTCAAAAGCTAGAAGCCGACCCTGCGCGCCCCCGCCATATCGCCACCGAAACGGGTGTGGGATTTCGCTTACGGACGGAGCCCTAGCGAACCCAGGCTGAATCAGGAACGACCGTGTATTGGTGCGGCGCACCACCAACCGCAAGGCCGTGGCAGGGGGGAGCGGCCCTGCGCCAACCAGGCTTTGTCATTTTCGTCAAGGGATTTGATTACAAAGGCTGCCTCAACGCTCTCGCGGAACTTAGCTCTTCTTTGGCTGATAAGCTCCCGGGACCATCCTGAACGAGATTGCGATCCTATTCCATCCGTTGATGGCCACGATTGCCATAGTCAAGTTCACCAACTCCGCTTCGGTGAAAAGCTTGCGTACGCGCTCATAGGTAGCGTCCGGAACATGAGCGTGCGCGACGTCGGTGACCGATTCAGTCCATTCGAGCGCGGCCCGTTCACGATCTGTGAAAAACGCCGTCTCGCGCCAGGCGCTCAACGTGTCCAGCCGCTGCTCGGTCTCCCCGGCAGCTCGCGCGTCTTTGGAGTGCAGGCAATAAGCACAACCGTTCATCTGCGAAGCGCGAATCCGCACCAGTTCCAACAGCGGAGCCTCGAGACCGGACTCTCGCACCAAGTTTTCTAAACCCCGCATCGCAGGCAGCGCGCCCGGGACGCGCTTGTAAGCATCCAATCTCGGTTTCATGAATCGTCTCCTAATCGGGCGTCGTTAGCTGCTTTCCTTTTTCCGCCAGCATCACAGCCAGGAGTCTCGCGGGCTTAGTCATGCTCGCGTTGCGCGAAACTGCATGAAGCTGATTCGGAGTCTCAAGAAACATCTGCCCGGTGGTGTAAAGTTTTTCGAGATCGTCTCCGACCTTCGACCGTGCCTCGCCTTCGAGAACATAGGCGATCGTAATACCGGGATGGCGGTGCGCACTCCTTGTAATGTGGTCGCTTGAAAGGCGATGGTTATGCTATGAAAGCACTGCAGCGTGGAGTTGAAGTGGGCTCCCGACGACCTGTGGTCGATAGAAATGGTGCGTTGAAGGGAATTCTTTCGCTGAATGACATCGTGCTTCAGGCGGATACCGACGACCTCTCTGAGGAGGCTCGATAGCGAGGTATGTGTTGAGATCTCTCACAATCGAGCGTCAGCCAGCAAAAGTTCTGCGATTCGCCGGGAATAATCGGCATCATAGCCGTACTCGGTGGCGGCGCGTTAAACATAGATGTAATCTCGTGTGAGCCGCCGGAACTGGGAGTGCCGCCGCTTTGCCATCAGGATCTGATAAAGATCGGTGGCGCCAGTCTCGAAACTCAAAGCAGATCCCGCCAAATAAAGCAGCCACGTGCGGTACGTCTCGCGGTCCACGTGCTTTAGACATTCAGGCATGTTTTGCTGAAGCCGCTCCACCCACCGGCGACAGGTCAGTGCGTAGTGGGGCCTGAGATTTTCCACATCCACAATCTCGAAGCCTGCTCGCCCGGCTTCTCGGACCACCGTAGATAAACATGCGAGCTCACCTCCGGGAAATACGTTCTTTTGGAGGAAAAGAGTTTCCGGGCCGTCCGTGGTCCCCTCGGGACGTATGATGCCATGGTTGAGGAATAGGCCGTCATCATCCAGGAGGCTGGAGATCTTGCGGAAATAATTCCGGAGCCGATGACGTCCAACGTGTTCGAACATCCCCACAGATGCGATCTTATTGAACCGGCCAACCACATTTCGGTAGTCGCATTCGTGGACCATGACCCGATCTTCCAAGTTCTTCTCGGCGATTAGTCCCGCGGCAAACAAATCTTGTTGACGGCTCAATGTGCAACCGTCTGCGCGTGCGCCATACTTCTCGGCGGCGCGAATAACCAGCGCGCCCCAGCCACACCCGATATCGAGAAACCGGTCCTCCGGACGAAGATCCAGCTTGCGGCAGATGTGATCTAATTTTGCCGACTGGGCCTCATCAAGGGTGCAGCCGAGGTTCTTGAAATACGCACACGAATAAACCATCCGGGAATCCAGGAACGACCGGTAAAGATCATTTGAGCGGTCATAGTGAAAACGGATGTTTCGCGCCGCCCGCAAAGGTGTCTGAAACCAGGATTCAATTCGTCGTGGCGCCAGTCGCGCGGCAATTGAGGCAAAACAGTCGCGCAGGCCGTGGCGGGTCATCTCGGACTTGAACCGAATGGCGGCGATGATGTCGCCATGAATGTCGAAATCTCCACGGATGAAGGCAAGGGCGGTGGAGTACAGATCCGAACGGAGTAACCATTCGTACTGTCGAGCGTCCTTCACTAAGAATGAGAAAGCCGGATGGCCGGATCCTCGCAGGAGTGAGGGGCCATCGCGATAGATCACCTCGTAGGGAACACCGATTATTGTGGACTCACGCTTGTAATTTGGTGTCATAGATTGTACCGACTCACCTCCGCTTCCTTGGGTAAGAAAGAGCTCCAGTGCCGTCGATGTGCTCCTCGCTTAGCGTCCGGGTTGCGCCCATTCGATGACTTCCTTAATGGCATCCGGCTGACGCTGATCCTTTAGTCCGGCGAATTGATCGCGCGTATATCGATTGGTGATCAAGCCGGCGATTTGAGCGCCCCAACGCAGATGAGCCTGGGCCAGATCGTCCGCCGCCATTTGGAAATGCCCGCGCGCGGCATTCACGCTGCCCAGCAGGACCTGATTGTCCAGCACCAACTGCCGAATCAATTCGGCTCCGGGAATCTGGAGCGGCCGGTCGCCACCTGGGATGCCGGTCAGCACATACATCCCATTCAGAGCCAGCGCGTCGAGAAGATTGAACTCCAGCTTTGCAATGCCGGTGGCGTCCAGTATAAAATCCATTCCACCGATTTTCTTCTCCACCTGGTCCGCCGGCACTTGACGGCCGTCAATATAGCGCCCGCCGATACCGCTCAACCATTTCGGGCGCGCGGTGTTTGCATCGACCACGTCGAGGCCGTAAACTTCGCCGCCGCGCAAGACCAAGATCATGGCCGCCAGCAATCCGACCGGTCCGAGTCCGGCGACCAGGCAGCGCCGTCCATGCAGCCAATCGGGAGTCGTGGCGGAGTCTGGACAACGCACCGTCTGCACACGCAGGGCCTCGTCGATAGCTTTCTCGACGACCGAAAGCGGTTCCATCAAGACGCCGACCGGCTCCAGTTCGGGTGGCACTCGTACGACATATTGTTCTCGGTCGACGACGAATTCCGTCTGGTATCCGTCCAGTCCACGGATGCCTCGCTCGCGGTACTTGCCGGTCAGACACATGTCAGCGCGGTTCATCAGACAGCAGGCGCATTCACCGCATCCGCGCCGTACGGTGAACACAGCGTAATCGCCGGTCTTCACGCGAGTAACGGAGGAGCCCACGCTCATCACTTGGCCAAGCATTTCGTGGCCGATGACGAGTTCCTTTTGACCGTCGGGGGCTTGAGCGCGGCCTCCGGAGACTTCTTCCCGGTCGGTGCCGCAGATGCCCACTCGGATGATTCGGATTTTAATTTCGTCCTGGGTGGTGATGGAAGGTTCAGGCCGTTCCACCAGACGCGATCCGGCTGTGCCCGGAACGATCGCGATTGCTTTCATAATCCTAGCCTTTCGAGCAAATGATCCCCAACCCGCAGCGCATTCGCGATGATGGTGAGGCTGGGGTTCACGGCCGCAATCGACACAAAGAAACTTGCATCGACTACGTAAAGATTGTCCAAATCATGCGCCTTGCAGTTCACGTCCAGCGCCGAGGTCTTCGGATCGCGTCCGAACCGGACGGTTCCAGCCTGGTGCGCGGTGCCTCCGATTGGAATGTCCTTGCCCAGGTAAAGCGAACGGTGCATCAATTGATCGTGTAAGCCGATGTCGCCAAGCATTCCCTTGAGCTTCGCGGTCAGGCGCTTGTGTCCTTCCAGATTGGTCTCGTGGATGCTCAGCACGATCTGTCCATCTCGGTTGATCGTTACGCGGTTGTCGGGATGGGGTAAATCTTCCGACTGCAGCCAGAAATCGATGGAATGCTCCGCCAAATAGTCGAGCGCAAACTCGGGCTTCCAAACCGCCCAGCCGGACGCCTCTCCCTTGAGCATTTCGCCATCCGATTTGCCGAGCATCTGGATCTCACCCAATGGATAATCCCAATCGTCGGAGCGGAAATAATAGTCGTTCAATGCCAGAGTCTTCTGGAAAACGGTAGGATTGGGATCCTTGGAAACGGCCATGAAGGCCGAACAGTTGTGACGCATATAGTGCCGGCCGACGACATCGGAGCTGTTTGCGAGACCGCCAGGATGTTTCTCGTTCGCGGAGCGCAAAAGCAGGGCCGCGGAGTTGACCGCCCCGCAGGAGACCACGACGATGTCCGCGGAGTACTGCTCTTCGGCGCCGTCGCGCGTGACGATCACTTTGGTAACTACGCGCCCGGGTGCGTTGGTTTCGAGGCGCTCGACATAGGCGCCCGTCAGGAGTTCGACATTAGAGTGCTCCAGGGCCGGATCCACGCAGATCACCTGGGCGTCTGCTTTGCCATTGACCAAGCACGGAAATCCATCGAACGCGGCGCATCGCACGCAGGCGCTGGTGTGCAGGGCCTTGCCCTCCGCTTCGTCCAACAAAATGCCGAGCGGCAAGGGAAACGGGTGGTGGCCAAGCCGCTTGAAATCGTCGAACAACTCCTGAATGCGCGGCGCGTGGCTCACCGGCGGATGACGATAGGGCGCGCTGGCAGGACCTTCCGTCGGATCGACCCCGCGTTGCCCGTGGACATGATATAGCTGCTCGGCCTTTGTGTAGTAAGGCTCGAAATCCTGGTAGCTCAATGGCCAGGCCGGGGAGATGCCGCCGTGGTGTCTAACCTCGCCGAAGTCCTGCGCGCGAAACCGCAGCAAGGCCGCGCCATATACCTTCGTGTTGCCGCCGACGTAATATTGAATGCCGGGAAGAAAGGCGTTGCCGTCCTTGTCATACCAGGTTTCTTTAGCCCTGTATTTAGATTCGACGAAGACAGATTTGGCGTCCCAGTTGTCCTTCTCGCGAGGCAAGTATCCACCGCGCTCGAGCAGCAGAATTCGTTTCCCCGATGGTGCCAGTTGATAAGCCAGCGTTCCTCCGCCCGCTCCGCTTCCGATGATAATGACGTCGTAATGATTACTTGTGGACATCGCTTCTAACCAAACACGGGCGCCAGTGATATTGAAACCAGACCCAGAACAAAGAGCGTGAACATTAGCGCAAGCAAGCGCTTCACGTCAGCGTTGGCGCCGCGAAATTCTTTCCACACGAAAACGCCCCAAACCGCGGAAATCATAGTGTTGCCCTCACTGAGCGAAAACGAGGCCGCCGGCCCTATGGCGGGCGTAAAGGCCGCAACAAAACTACAGATGGTCCCGACTCCCCAAATGAACCCACCCAAAACTCCCCAGGCGTGAACCCCGCGGCCGCCATGGAAATAGTCTCGGAGCGAAAGCGGAGATCCGCTCACCGGATGCCGCATGAACGCATAATTCAGCGGAAAGTTGGACGCGAGAGCGCCCAGCGCAAAAACGAAGTACACGGTGTATGGCCCAAGATGGTTCTCTCCGGTCAAAGCTTTCGCGACGAACGGATAGAAAAGCCCGATAACGACGCCACACAGTAGACTCAAGCCAATCCCTTTGGTTCCAGCCTTTGCGTTTTTTGACAGTCCACGATAAGCCATTGCGTTAGAAGCGATGGCCGCGCAGATCAGCAGAATCCCGCCAAAGAGGAGCAATCGGTTGCCAGCCGGCGAGACCATGTAATTGAGAACCGCGCCGATGACCAAGGCGAGCCCGGCGCCCAACGGAAATGCGACAGCCATGCCAGCGACCGAAATCGCAGCGACTAAAAGCAAGTTTCCGAGATTGAAAATCACTTCACCTACGAATGCTTGGACCAAAGAGCGAACGCTTGCGCTGCCGAGATTGTGGAAGAAACTTACCGAAGCCGCGGGATTCGTGCGGCCCAGGGTGAGACCGAATAGAAGCGCGCACGCCACCAGCCCCCACATATAATCCCAGTAAAATAACTCGAATCGCCACGTTTTATCGATCTTCTGCGTGTTAGCCCAGCTTCCCCAGCACAACATGCTGACCAGCATCATCAGGAGAGCGATCGGATAGGTGTGGGGAGTGTACATTGGTTGGTCAGGCGATTGACACCATAAAATCGCGCTCTTCCCAATGATTGCTAGTCGTCCAGAAGAACGTAAAACGGACGGGCGCTTGCTGCGCCTCAACAATCGGAATGTCCACAAATTCGACTCCCAGCCTGGTGCTGGAGGAGGAAGTATCCTTCACGGTCCGCCATTCGTCGTTCGACCAGTGCAAACGGAAAGGAGCTTGCGCTTGAATGCGAAGCACATAGCCGCGTTTGACGCTGCGCGCCTGCCGGGTAAATTTCCAGACTTCGAACGATTGCCGAGTCGAGCGATCGCCGAGATACCGTTTCGCAACTTCGGCAATCAGATCGGACACCTGGCCGTCGTTGGCGGAGCGAAGCAACTTGATGTACTCGGCGTGCGCCCACATCAGCGGCATGGCCGAACCCGTTGGCCGGCCCAGGAACATATGCACTTGCGGCTGATCCGCATCGGGCCACACCTGCTCGGTCAAGAGACCGGTGGGCGACGCCAGGCTTTCCATCGCTCGAATGAAGGGCTTGATGTCGTGTCCGGCGGCTAGTTCATAGTGACCTCGCTCGCCCGTGAGCAACGGCCACGCGCCTCCGTGCCCCCAGCCGACAAAAGGACCGCCATCTTTCCGTTGTCCGTACCCATCATGGTTATAGCGGTGCCAGCTTGGGCCAAACGGAGTCTCCACTTTCAGGACCGCGTCCACCACCTTGAGTGAATCCACGATGATGGGGTCGCCGGGTTTGCGGATACCATAGCGCACAAGTTGCAGAAAACCTGCATCCACAACTTCTTTGGCTGGAAAGACGTTTCGCGCGTCGGGTTGGCGGTTCGCAATCATGAGGTTCCCTTGGTTCGGATCTTCGTCGGGATTAGGATTGTCTGGCTGCTCTGGCAGAATCCGCATGTAATGGCGAGTCACGCCTGGAAGCAGGGTACCTTGCGTTGTGACAGTCCAGTTCTCGACATGGCATTCCAGGAAATCGGCGTATTCCTCCAGGTATTTCGCGGTCGCCTTATCGCCTTTCTCCCGAGCAAAGCATGCGGCGCAGATGAGCGCGGCGATGTTGGATGCCAGCGTGGAGGGGGAATAGCCGCTGACTTCCTCCCAGCGTTCCTGGGGAGTCACGGGGCCATGGCGGACCAGATAAGCAGCGGCCCGCATGACCATCGGGTACGGGTCGAAATCTTCGAGGGCTTTCTCGCGTTTGAGGCTCGCGGCCAGGATAATCGGAAAGGCGACTTCATCCAGTTGGATTCCCCGCCAGTAGGGATCGCCGTCAATCCAGAAGTTCTGAGAGAAACCTCCGTTCTCCTCCTGGGAGACGTCCAGGTAAATCAGGGCTCTCAAGGGTGTGGCATAGTCTCCGGCCGCCAGCATCGCGGTGGCGCTGTTGACCATATCGCGCGTCCAAACCAGGTGGTAACCGCCCTGGTCTTCGTCGCCGACCGTTTCTCCCCAAGGAATTGCCAGCGAGGCGATGAAGGCCCCAGGATACGATTTATCTTCGTGGGCGCGGAGCAAACTGAAGCTCGCGCGATATAGGTTACCGTGATCTCCCGAGACCTTCTCCAGCGGGAGGACATTCGCACCTGATCGGGCCCACTGTTCCTCGTACCGCTTGTAATGCTCGGCGAAGGGAGTGCTTAGCGATTGAAAGAGCGTTGAGACAGCGTGGTGCTGGCTATTGCCGAACGCCAGTCCCAAGGTGAATTCGCGCGTAGCGGTTAAGTCCAACTCCCCGGTGAGCGCGATGTTGCCGTCGGGGGCCCGATCGAACTCCCAGTCCATTTGGAAATTGCCGTGCAGATCGGTCCAGCCGTCGCTGGCGCCGACGTACCCGCACGACACGCGCGAAAAAGGAACCGTGGCCGCCATCGCCAGCCAAGTTCCCTTGCGTTGGGCAATCAGGACGGTTCGGCCCGCCACGCGCGCCACGTAACCGTTGTTACCCCGGCCTGCTACCTCGATGTGAGGCGCGCACAAGGCGTAGAGCTTAAGCTTGGAGACGAGCGATTCGTCGCCGGTTAGCTTGGTGTGTTGAAGAACGCAGGCCAGGTGCGGGTCGGTGATGATTTCCTTAACAATGGCATAGCGCCCGTCTGGATCCGAATTCGTGCAGCGGTATCCCAAGCCGTGGTCCGATAACTGCTCCAGCTCGGACTTGAGATGGTGCTTCTCGTCGTGGAAAAAGCTCAGGCCGTCGGTGATCAGATACTGCAGGTCTCGGATCTGCGGCCGGTCCACCGTAGGAAAATACACCTCGGTAACGATGCCGTTCCAAAACGTAAACCAGACTCGGCTGGAAGCTGCATAGGCGGTTCCCAACCCGTCCTTTCCTCCGTGCGTCCACCGAGGCTCGATGCCCGGCTGTCCAAAGGCTTTCATTTGCACCGCCCTCACAACCCGACCTTAGTGTAAAGCGAGAAACGTCAAAACGCCCTCCAGAACTTACGCCATGCGTCTGGAAGGCGCTTGCAAGAGCGTAAACGTAATCCAGGCCGCTGGAACCAGGAAAACGAACGAACCACCCACCCACATGATGACCGCACCCAGAACCTGATCGGAGAGCGGCGAGACGTGAAAGGGATTGGCCTGCGTGAGGTAATAACGATAAACCGGCCAATCGCAGAACGCGAGGAAGGCGGAGAGAGCCGTATTCACGATGTCGGCCGCAAGAAGGTACAGCACCAGTCCCCACTCGTTCCGGCGCTGCTGGGTTGGCCAAGGCTGAATGACGCACCACCAAAATGCGAGCGAGCTGGTGAGAAAACAAACGTGCTCGAAATCGTGCCAATGTTCGTGTGTGAGCGCAAAATCGTAGGCCGCGGGCACATGCCAACCAAGGAAGGTCAGGTTCATCGCCAGCCATGCTACAGGCGGCGAAATTAGCCAGCGCCCGAGGCGGCGCAGCACGCCGATACGCAGCAGCGGCCCCAGCCCCGGCTTGAGAATCCACGCGGGCAGTCCGCGCAGCAGCGGAACAACCGGCCAGCCGAGCAGCAGCAAAGGCGGAACAACTGACATCAGAAGCAGATGCTGCAACATGTGGGCGCTGAGCAAAACGTCGGCGAAGCCGTCCAGCGGAGACGCGACGGCCATCCACAGAACCGCGAGCCCCAGCAGGAACCAATTCAGCCGCACCGGCGCAAATTGTTGCGCGCGTGTTTTCCGGATTGCGAGCCAGCCTCGCAGATATACGCACGCGGTGAGAACGATCGCAATCGTGAGCATCTCGGGTGAGCTAGTGCTGTGTCAAACGTTGAGAGGCATCCACGGCCGGCGTAAGATCCGATCCCCGCAGAGTCAGAAGAAAGCGCACCAGCGCGGTGGTTTCCGCTGGATTCAGTGCATTGCCGTAGGAAGGCATATTTCCGCCGCCCTGCAGTACCTGGCGAGTGGTTTGATCTTCCGTCATGCGGGTCGCAATAGAGTCTAGCGCCGGGCCGCGCAGGCCGCCGAGTCCGCCTAACGAGTGGCAGTTGCGGCATTGCTTCTCTTGCAAAACCAGAGCTCCCTGGCGTTCGAGCGGTGTGCGGCCGTGAAGATATTCCACGGGAACCGGATCGCTGCTCCAGGCGTCCATAATCGGGCTCCAAGGAGTGTAGGTTCCGAGGCGAGTGAAAACGCCGAGCGTAACGGCAATCAGAGCGACCATGAGCACCGCGACCGGGCGGCGCGACCAGTGCTTTTCTCCTTCTCCAGCGAGCAGCGGTAGCAACAACAGGGCGCCGACGATGACGACGGGCGCAATCAATAAAAACGGTGTTTCGAGACTCGGCGGCAGGAACGCCAGGACCGCGTAAATCCAGAGGAACGCGAAATCCGGTTTCGGTGCGGTTTGGATGACGGTGGGATCGGGCTGTCCCGTGGGACCGAACGGGCCGAAGAAGAAGGCACATGCGATGACGGCGAGGAGGATTGCAGCCGCAAAGGTCGCGTCTTTCCATACGGCGTCCGGTACAAAGGGTATGCCGTCTTTCCGGACCAGTTCGTGATATTCGCGTTCGTAGGTTGATTTCCGGACCAGGCGTCCGGGCATGGGCCACTCATTGATGCCGAGGCGCAGCACCATCCATCCATGCAAGCCGACGCTGGCAAGCAAGATGCCGGGAATCACGAAGACGTGCAGCGTGAAGAAGCGGGACAGCGTGGCTCCAGCGATGATGGGACCGCCTAGGAGAGCATGCACGAGGATCGCGCCGGTGCCCGGCACGCGGCTCATGACGGATGCGCCGATGCCGAGGCCCCAATAAGCGTCCTGATCGAAGCGCAGCACCTGACCGCTAAACGCCATACTCAGGGTGAGCAACAACAACAAGACACCGACGATCCAGGTGAGCTCGCGGGGGAACTTATAGGCTCCAAAAAGAAAAACCTGTGCCATGTGAATGAGCACAATGGCAATCATGAAGTTTGAGCCCCAGCCATGGATGGCCCGCAGAAACCAGCCCAGGGTCACGTTGTGATTGAGGAACTGGAGGCTGTTCCAAGCTTCGCTAGCCGAGGGAACGTAGACCAGCGCGAGCAAAATGCCGGTGACGACTTGGAGGCCAAGCAAAACGGCGGCGGCGCTACCGAAAACGTACCACCAGCTTGCGCTGCTAGCGGGTATGGGATGTTCCGCTGCTTCGACGATGGGTTTGGCTAGCCCGAGCCGGTGTTCTACCCAATGCCTTAGCTTTGACATGACTGGCGCTTGGGAGCGGTTTCAAGTTGAATGAGGGGATTCCTCGCGCAGGCCTCAGTGGCAAGGGTCGGCATCTCGCCCGCGCTGATCATCAATTTGTCGCCCAAGATTTTGTGCTTGTACTCGAACAGCCCTCGCGGGGGTGGTCCCGATGCGCGAGATCCATCGGCATAATAAGCGCCGCCGTGGCAGGGGCACAGGAAAAGTTTCGATTGCGCGAACCAGCGGACAGGGCAACCGAGATGGGCGCAGTTGATGGCGAAGACCTGAAACTGTTGGCCGGATACGCGGCGCACCCAGCAGGCCACATTGCCGGTTTGCCCGTCCCAGGCCGTAGTGACAGGGTTGCGATAGTCGACCAAGCGTGTCTCCCCTTCGGGGAACTCATTGACGGAGCCGAGCGCAACCCAGGAGTTATAGCTTGATCCTTTCTTGAAGGGGGGGCCCAGAATATAGCCGAGAATAGGCACCGCGAGTACCACACCTACCGCGCCATTGAAGAGCACGGACAACTTGAAGAGAAAGACGCGTCGCGATTTCGATGGGTTCATAAATAACTCCGCTTCAAAGTGGCGCACGCTGCGCAGCTAGCCATGCGACGACGCCGGTAATTTCCTGATCGGTCATGGCGCGCGACCCCGAGCCGGATATGTCCGAGCGCCAATCCGGCATGCCCTGGTCCGGACGTCCAGCGATGATCGTGCTGCGCAGGCTTTGATCGCTCACCAGCGCCAGATAGGAAGGGTCGACAATCGAGCCTGGGGCGTCTTTTGTTCCCGTGCCGCTGGCCCCGTGGCAGCGAGCGCAAAACTCGCCAAAGGCTTTCTGTCCTTGCGCCGGATCCGCCTTCGAACTTGCGGCATAAGAAGGCGCGGGTGAAGCGCCCAAAACGTTCGGGCGGCCCCACTGCTGGAGGATGCCCTGGACGAGGCTATCGATCTGCCGATCGGCAAGGGTGCCTCCCGCGGATTTTTCAAACGCGGGCATGAGCGTGCCGCCGATTCCGTTGGCCGTTACTTGACGCACCGTGGCTTCGCCCGCTATTGCGAGATAAACAGGATCGGCCAATGAGACGGCCGCGCCGTTTTTCCCATTCTCTCCATGGCAGGCGGCGCAGTTCTGTTTGTAGAGAGTAGCAAATTCCATTACTTGTACCGGAAGCGGAACCTCAGGCCCCGGTGCCGGACGACCGGGCGCGTCACAGCCGATACAGCCTAGGCAGAGAGTAGAGAACAGGCCCACGCACAGATTCGAGACCGCGCTCATTCGGGATTGTCTTTCTTCTCTGACGATTCGCCAAGATCGGTGTGCAATCCCGCGCGGACCGCGAAGGGCAGCGCCTGAAACTGAGGGGTGCGCACCTTGACATCCAGATTGACCACGAAACCGGCAACCAGTCCGAACGCGCATTGCGATATCGTGAACCAAAGCCAGTCGATGCGCTGATCCAGGATCGGGCTGACAATGCCGAGGACGCTGTAGGCCAGTCCGGTCCACAACAAAGGCGCGATGAACCCGCAACTGAGGATCGGCCATTGGGGGAACATCGGGAGCATCGCGCCATAGAGAAGTCCGACCAGTAGCGAGATGGCGCCGTGAATCGCGAGTGCCGCCAGAAGACCGCGTAGATGAAACTCCGCCAGGAACGCGTCGCTCTGGCCTGCCCAACTGACAAAGCCGCCGGCTGCGAGAAGGTTTATCGCGTACCAAATGCTGTGATATTTGATCCATCCGTAGAGCATTGCCGGAATCGACATGGCGATGCCGCCCGCGATACCACCTTTGATCCCGGCGGTGACCTTGTAGGTCTCCACAGGCAACATCTTGCGATGCATCGAGGCGACGGCCAGCCGCGCGACAGAAGCGCGGGCGCTGATGACGGG
>Ga0075522_10001810_pt1 | contig 16141 bp, 3 predicted proteins | sample NGEPerA_FD_74796 | JGI IMG/M metagenome (GOLD analysis project Ga0075522, IMG submission 74796) | Arctic peat soil microbial communities from the Barrow Environmental Observatory site, Barrow, Alaska, USA - NGEE PermafrostL2-A | ecosystem: Environmental > Terrestrial > Soil > Wetlands > Peat ... | reverse complement strand
GCTTATACGAACGGCTTTGGAATTGCCACCAACATTGTTTTTTATCCGGATGCCGAAACCAATTTTACTCCGTGGATACCGATTCAATTTTTTACGATTGCCGCCAATCAAATGCTGTTCGAATACTCGGCGGCGTGGTTCAAAGAGAGTCCATCAAATTATCTAGCAACTTACTATGGCATTCTTAACTATACCAACACTGATCCGAATGGAATTGGCCTTATAAACTTTTTAGGCGTGCCGAATATCTTGGGCTTGACAAATGATCAAGTTCCTTCTTTTGGCATTACTAACATTCCCATCTATGTGAACGGGCAGTTTGTTTATTCATCCGCCATCAACCGCGTTCTTCAACTCGCTGCGAACATTTATGATGCAACGACAAGCCGGTCTTATGACGCTTCTGGTTTCTCATTGCCTACACTTTTTGAACCTCTTTTTAGCAAAGTGGCTAATGGTTCTAGTTTTAATGTTTATATTAATGGCTTTCAGGAATTATTCGGAAGCGATATGGGATTAACGCTCACTGCTACGCAGCCACGAGATTTAAGTGATACAAATGTTTTGAACACATGGAACCCGTTGCCCGGCACGCTTGTTTATGGCGTCCCAATTATTGTTGGTGCGAAAAAGGGACTGCCCAATTTCAACGAGTTTTCGATGGCAAGCTCTTTTCAAATGACGCGTAAGCTCCAATTGACTCGCGGAAGCACGAATCAAGTTACCGACCCCACAAGCTCGTATAAAATCAACCAAATGTTTATTTGCAGCATCACGAACTTGCTCGGCGTGGAATGTTGGAATTCATACGTCACGAATTATCCACGAGCCACCACGATTGCAGTGAGCGATCATGTTCAAATAACTTTAACCAACGATCTAATAACAGGTATGATTTGGCCTTCACAAGACGTAATTAATTTTGCTTCAATGCTTGTCAACAACTGGCCTGGAACAGGAACGGGTTTGACTATAAATGGAAATTCTTATGTGACCACTAATTTCACGACAATCGAATTGCCGCCGGCAAGTTACATATTCAAAGGCCCGCTTTATTTGACTACTTATCATTTTCATCCCATCGGAACAAATGGGGAGCCAACCTACGAAGTAAACCCAAATGGATTGCCGCAGCCACATTGGGGTTTATTGGTCACAAATAATCTTCAGGTTGTGGTGATTGATAATGCGACCGGGCGCGCCATTGATTACGTCCAATTAAGGGGGCCAACCAGCGCGCGCGATCTGACGGCGGAAATTTTGGCCCAGCCCAATCCCACGATGTGGCTCACGAATTTTGTGTCCGGCACCTCCTCGTTGGGGAATCTGCCTGAAGGAGTTAATGATCAATTAGAAGCTTCGGAAAGTTACAGTGATTTGTGGAGCCAACAAGATGAAGATCAGGTAAAGCAAGAGATAGACGGTTTTCTAAAATTTCTTCATGCCACGCCGATTTACGGATATACGAATGCTTATGGTTCAACCAATTTGCAAATCCAAGCTCCTTATACTCCGACAGCGACGACAATACTTTTCAATACATTTCAAGCAAATGATCCATTGGTGCATTACATGGCCAGCGATTTGTTTGATTCAGTGAATGGCTCCATAGTGACCAGTGATCTCACCAACGTTCCAGCAACTGTATATCATGAGCGTTATCAACCATGGGGAAAATCCACCCAAATGGCGAACTACACGCCGGATATAAGTCCTTGGAATCTGGCTCTCAAAGACCCTCTGACGTGGGGCTCGGATTATTGGGATTTTCCGACAAATAAATTTCCGACGGTTGGCTGGCTGGGCCGGGTGCATCGCGGCACGCCGTGGCAGACAGTTTATCTAAAATCATCACCGATAGATACCAATACATGGGTGCGATGGACAGGCAATACACAATTAACTCCCTCTGGCCAATATTTTGACGCAGCTAACGCTATGCCCACAAATGATTGGTTATTATTTGATCTTTTCACCACGGTGCCGAATGATAACGCAACCCACGGCCAGCTTTCTGTGAACGCAGGAATTGACGGTCGCCCAAGCCTCGCGGCATGGTCGGCGATATTCAGCGGAGTAATGGCGCTTTCTAATTCTGTAAGTGACTCGACATTAAATACCGTTTTGCAAAGTATGGCGAGCAGTCAAAAATATCATATCCCAATTCTTTTGCCGCCGCCATCTCCTTATGTATTTTCATTTACAGCAAATCCAATTAACCCGGCAGGTTCCGCTGGTGCGAGTTCTCCATTGGAACAATTGGCGGCAGGCATCAATGCTACGCGGCTGACGGTGACGAATGCCGACGGCCTTACCAATGTGTTTGAACATGTCGGCGATATTTTGGGAACGCCGCAGTTGACGGAACAATCACCATTCTTGCATTGGAATAATGCGGGCGTGCTTGACGCCGCACAGCAAGACCTCGGCATCAGCGATGAAATGTATGAATGGTTGCCGCAGCAGATGATGTCGTTGGTGCGCGACAGCAGCGCGCCGCGTTATGTGATTTATTGTTACGGCCAGACGCTCAAACCCGCGCCTAATGGCATCGTCACCAGCGGCGGACAGGACTTTTTTGGGATGGTCACGAATTATCAGGTGGTGGCCGAGACCGCCACGCGCGCGGTCGTGCGGGTGGATGATGCCAACACGCCGCATCCGCACGTCGTGATCGAGAGTTTCAACCTTTTACCGCCGGATTAAACGAACCGCCAAGACACCAGGATGAAGACAATTGTTTTAACCGCCAAGTTGCCAAGAACGCCAAGTTTTTTAGAACCGACTTCATTTTTATTTCGTTTCAATCTTGGCGTCCTTCGCGCCTGGGCGGTTGATAACGGAGGTTTATTTTATGCAAACATTCATTGAGCCGGACAAAAAAGTGGACGAACTGGCGCACGCCGTCATTGGCGCGGCGATTGAAGTGCATCGCCATCTGGGGCCGGGTTTTCTGGAAAGCATTTATGAAGAGGCAGTGTGCGTCGAACTGGCGGACAACGGAATTCCTTGTGAACGGCAGAAAGAAATCAGAGTCCTTTACAAAGACCGGGAAATCGGGAAACACAGGATTGATCTGCTGGTCGGAAAAATCCTGATCGTTGAATTGAAGACCATTGAGGCGTTTGCTGAAATCCACAAAGCGCAGGTGATTTCTTATCTCAAGGCAACCGGCTTTCCTCTCGGCTTGCTGATAAATTTTAATGTTCCGATTTTGAAAAATGGCATCCAGCGTGTAGTCTATAGCAATAAAACCGCCATGACGCTAGGAACGCCAAGGTGAAAACGAACCAAATTAAAATGGCTTTGAATAAAAAATGCTTGGCGTCCTTGGCACCTTGGCGGTTATAATTAAAAATGCGTTCACGTCCTAAATTTTGGTTGGTGGTCTGCCTGCTGTGTTTGGCGGGCGCATGGTTTTTTTGGCAGCAGGGCAATCGTTGGGCGGCGCAACCAACTGCCGTCGCCCACGCCAAACCCGCCGCCGTTACGACAAGTATGGCCACGGTCAAATCCGCCTCGACTGCGCCCGTGCTTTTTAGTTCGCACAATGCCGCCACCAATCGCATCGCCAAAACCAATGAGTTCGCCTATCGGTTGAGCAACACCAAAAAAACCATCGGCGAGCTGATGAACCATCCTCATGCGATTTTACTGGATAATGCGTTGATTGACACAGACGCGCGGCTTGATTTTTCCATCCCCAAAAATTTGCAGGCATCGGATGATCCCGGCAGTTACCTCGTGCAATCGCGCGGGCCGCTGGATAATGCTTTTCGCGCCATGCTCGCGGCGGCGGGCGCGCAAATCATTTCTTATATTCCCAACAACGCCTATCTGGTTGAAATTTCGGCCATGGGCGCGGCGACAGTGAAGGGCAGCCCGATGGTGCAAGCGGTCATCCCCAATGCGCCTTATTACAAAATCAGTTCCTCGCTGTTCGATGCCACCGGGGAAACGAAAGATTTATCTGCCGACACAGTCTTGACTTTAGGTTTGTTCACCGACGTTGCGCCGCAAACCGTGAAACAAATTGAAAAACTGGGCGGAGTGATTGTTGGCACGGATAGTTCGCCTTTTGGCCCGGTCATCCGCGTGCAAGCGCCGGAAAATTGGACGGCGTTGGCGGCTTTGCCCGGCGTGGAAATTGTGGAAGCGGCGCATCGGCGCGCAGAAGCAAACGATTTGTCGCGCGTGACGCTGGGTATTTCAACAAACACTGTTACCCAGACAAATTACATGGGTTTGAATGGTAAAAACGTAATGGTGGAAGTGAATGACACGGGCATTGATGCGAATCACCCGGATTTTTCAGCAAATGGAAACGCAATTTCCGGTCCTGCTGGTTCAACGCGCGTTTTTGGTGATTCACCCTTAAGTTTGGTAGATACCAATGGTCACGGCACGCATGTGGCTGGCATCATCGCGGGGAATGGCAGCAAGAGCATTAATCCATTCAATGTCGGCGCAGCGGCGCAAGGTTCGGTGACCAATGCGGATTTTCGAGGCAAAGCGCCGTTGGCCGATTTGTATTCCGTCGCCTTTTTGGATGCGAATGGCAATTCATTTGATGTTCCCGATGCCTATTTGCAAGCGGCGGCGGCCAACACCAACGCGCTTATTTCAAACAACAGTTGGGTCAACATTGATGACACGGCTTATGATCTTGCGGCAGCCAGTTACGATGCGGCAGTGCGCGATGCGTTGCCGGGAATGATCGGCTCGCAACCGGTGCTGTTTGTTTTTGCGGCGGGCAATGGCGGCGGCGGAAATGACAACGGCTCCGGCGGCGATTCCGACACCATCAATTCACCCGGCACGGCAAAAAATGTGATCACCGTTGGCGCGTTGGAAGAATTGCGGAATATCACCAACGTTGTCACCGACATCAATGGGGTTTCAAACGCCATTTGGGAAACGCAGTCGGACTCAAGCTCACAAGTGGCGAATTATTCGAGCCGGGGCAATGTGGGGATCGGCACGGAAGGCACGGCGGGACGTTTCAAGCCGGACGTAGTCGCGCCCGGTTCATTTGTGGTTTCAACCCGTTCCACCGAATGGGATGAAGCCGCCTACTATAATCCGACGAATTACTATTTCCAGACCTTGCCCGACCAATTCATTGAAACGAATTCGGAAAATACCTACAACTTGTCCCTTTCTTTTCTGCCGCCGGACATAACTTTTAATTCCAACATCGTTTCCATAACCATCCAGCTCGTGCCCAATATAAATTCACCGACGAATTTCCCTGTTTTGCCGATCTTTGTCAGCCATACCAACTATCCCGCTCCACCGTCAAACAATGGTGATTTTGAAAGCACGAGCAATGAAGTTTCTATTCCGCCGGATGGCAGCAGTTCCTATTTATCGGAAATCGAAGGCGGAAATTTGTATTACACCATCGTCAACACGAATAGCGAACGGGTGGGTTACGATATTGACATAGAAATCACGACGACGAATGAATTTGGAAATTATTTCACGGTCTTGAGCAATTTGAACGATACGCTGGGACCGTATTATCGCTACGAGTCCGGCACGAGCATGTCCACCCCGGCGGTATCCGGCGTGCTGGCGTTGATGCAGGATTATTTTACCAATACCTTGGGCTTGAAGCCGAGTCCCGCCTTGCTCAAGGCGATGCTGATCAATGGGTCGCGGCCAATTGGAAATTATGACTACGCCATTAACGGCGGCTTGAACTTGGAAGGCTGGGGTTTGCCGAGCCTGCCAGATTCTTTGCCGGATGGATTGACTAATCAAATAAACGCGCCTTCGTCAGCTTTCTTTTTGGATCAAAATCCGACCACCGCGCTGGCGACCGGCGACAGCCAGACATTTTTAGTGACCGTGGATCCTACTTCGTTTGGACAGGCATTTCCATTGGAAGTGACCTTGGCCTGGACCGATCCGCCGGGCAATCCCGCCGCCGCCATTAAGCTAGTCAACAACCTTGAGCTGGTCATCACCAACCTCGACACCGGCGATGTTTATTTTGGAAATGATTTTACTTCCGGCAACACATTCAATGAGCCGTGGAATACCAATTCAGCCGCAGCACCCAACCTGGATTCGATCAACAATGTGGAAAATATTATTATTCCGCCGTTGTTGGCGGGAAGTTATTCCGTTACCGTCATTGGCCGCAGTGTGAATGTCAATGCCGTGACCGCGCAGACGAACAATGCGGCGGGAGCTTATGCGCCGAATGTGGTGCAGGATTATGCGCTCGTCATTGCGTGCGGTGAAGGCGAAGTTGCCAACGCAATAAAGGTTACTCCCGCGCTCGTTGGAAATGGCGGTTTAGTTTCCAATCCCACTTCCGACCAGCGAATCACCGGAGTAGGCATTGATAGCACGGGCGTCGCGACCAACGGACAAAACGGCATATTCTTTGATCAACTGGCCGGCGCGAATTCGCCACTGCTCGGCACGAACACGCTTTCTTTTACCAGCCCCAATTCACCTTATGCCACGAATTCCGCCCTGACCGTTGGCCAGACCAATCAATGGCATTTTTATGTCGTGACGAACAACACAACGTTCACGAACGCGGCCTTTGTCACCTTCCTGCCGGATACACTTTCGATTCCGCGCATCGGCGTATTTGCGGATTCCGATGCCAATTCCACGCGCCCGGAAGCGGACATTGACTTGTATGTAAGCACTTCGCCTTCGTTGACGAATCTGGATCCGACGGTGATTTCCAATTGCATCAATGGCGTGCAACAAGTCGGCGAAACTGTCGGCGGAATTTTCAATGGCGCATCGCTTGGACGTGGCGGCACGGAATTCGTCGTGGACACCAATTCATTTCCCGTGCCCGGTGAAGTTTATTACGTCGGCGTGAAATCGGAAGACCAGCAAGCTGCCGAGTATGGTTTCCTGCCGGTATTCAGCCAATTGCCATTCAGCCAGTCCGGGCCAAACGGAACCGAACAAGTCAACGGCGTTGAATTGCCGGTCACCATTCCTGACGGCAGTCCCGCGCATCCGGGCATCGGTTACATTTTTGGACTGGCGTTGCAGCCGATTGAAGTCCAGGACGTGACCGTGAGCGACACGATTACTCATCAAAACTTTGGCGACCTGATCGGCACGCTTCAACATAACGACATTTCCGTGGTGCTGAACAATCATGATTCGCTCGGCAATCCGCCCGGGCCTTATAACTTTCTTTATGACGATGGGCCGGCGCCGGTCATTGGTTCGCAAGCGCCGGACGGGCCGGGAACATTGCAAAGCTATCAGGGACAACAAGGCATGGGTCCATGGATTCTGACGGAAGTGGATGATTCGCTGACGCAAACCGGCCGGGTGGATAACTTTCAACTCACCATCCAGCCGCATCAGGATTTGGGCAAGGGAATAGATGAACTCGTTCCGGCCCAGGGCTGGGCTTATGGTTTTGTTGACGTGCCCGCCGGTTATACCAATCTGACCATAGCGGCCACAAATATATCGCTTGAGATTTTAGGCACGCAACCCGCGAGTCCGCCTTTGGAACTCTTTGTCAAGTTCGGCTCCGTGCCGACCCTGGCGGATACCAATGATGTGGTTTATCTCACCAACAGCTTTACTAGATTGTCTTATCCGAACGCCGATCCGGGTAATCTGATTTCCACCGGGCCGTATTTGACTCCGGGTCGCTACTTTGTCGGCATCTATAATCCAAGCACGGTCCCGCAGGAAGCTTATGTCATCGCTACTTTGAACTTTTCCGAAGCGGCCATTTCGACCGTTGATTACGATTCCTCCGACGCGGTGCCGATTCTTGATGACGCCGTGACGACCACAAGTCTGCATGTGACGAACACGGATATCATCCAATCGCTCAACATTGGTTTGCGCGTGGATCATCCGCGCATTTCGGATCTGGTGTTTCATTTAATTGCTCCTGATGGCACGCGCTATCTGCTCATGGAAAATCGCGGCGGCACCACCACCAACGGCGCGGGCGCGACCATTGGAATGACAATAATTACCACGAACGCCACATCGCAAAATATCGAGGAGTTGCCGGCGGCAGATTATCCCGTAGGCCCGATTGCGGATGGATGGTCGGTAATGAAGAATCAAGTCAGCGTGGTGACTGATCCCGCGAATACTTTTCAAAGCGGCAATTTTCTGGCGTTGGCCAATGGCACGATTTCGAACACATTGCCCACAGTGGCGGGGCAAACTTATACATTGACGTTCGCTTATCGCGGGCCGGGAATCGTCAGTCTGTGGAGAGGTCAAGGAAATGCGAACGACGATATCAATGCGAATAATGGCACTTTAATCGGGACATATGGTTCCGGAGAAGTGGGATCCGCTTTCATTTTGGATGGCACTACAGGATATATCAAGGTTCCTGCCAGTTCCAGCTTAAACGTCGGACCCGGCGATGGTTTTACGTTCGACGCCTGGATTGATCCATCAAACTTGAATTCTCAAACGATTGCGGAATGGAACGATAATGCCGGCAACATTGGCGCGCATTTCTATGTTTCTGAAAGTGAGAGCGGTCCGGGCCCTGTGGGCTGTCTTTATGCCAATCTGTATAACGGCGGCGATCATATTATCAGCACGGGTGCTGGAGTTGTGACGACGAATAGTTATCAACACGTTGCATTAACGTATAACAAGACGAGCGGAACGGCAGTCATATATCGAAATGGTGTCGCGGTTCAAACTGAATCTTGGGGATCATTTACGCCACGGACTGCTTATGATTTTTACTTGGGCACAAGGCCAAATGGTTACGACACCGGCCAAAATTTTGATGGTGGAATAGATGAAGCAAGTCTCTATCAACGTGTTCTTTCACCTTCAGAAATAAAAGCCATTTTTCAAAACGGCAGCGCGGGAAAATATAACATCATTACTACCACCTTTCCCCAAAACCTCGCGGAAGCCACGATGAATTTGCAGGGAAACAGTCTCATTATACCTTTTGGAGCCAATACCAACTGGCAGATTTACACCAATACTTTCACTGCCACGCAGAATGGCACACCGTTGCAAATAACCGGACTTGAGCCGGGAATGTTATTGACGGCGATGAGTTTGACGCCGCAGGCCAATGTTCAATATGAGTATCTTACGTTCACCGAAGACACCAATCTGACGACGACGCCGATCAAGTATGCCGTTCCGCCGTTTGTGCAAGTTGTAGCAACGGGATGGACACAATGGAACGGGAATGGACACTGGTATAAGGCTGTCCTGACAAATGGTCTTACATGGGATCAGTCCGACCAGATTGCCCATAATGAAGGAGGCTATCTGGCAACAATCACTTCAGCAGCAGAAAATGATTTTGTTTTCAGTTTAATTGATTCTCCTTCATTTTTTGGAAATTGGTTTGGAGGAGGCGATGGTCCCGCCATAGGTGGAGTTCAGACTAATGGTGCTATAGAACCCGCTGGCGGCTGGACTTGGGAGACGGGTGAACCATGGGTGTATACCAACTGGTTGGCGGGGCAGCCCGATAATAACGCCGCATCATCAGGAAATGAAAATAGGTTGTATTACTGGAGTTCAACTACAGGCACGCCAGCAAATACTTGGAATGATTTTCCAGAAAATCAAAGCCTAAGTCCAAGTTCTTATGTGGTGGAACGAGATTCAGGTTTTGGCCTTTATTACCTGCCGGAACAAGACATCAGTGCGTTGGATGGCCAAAGTGCGTTTGGCACCTGGCAGTTGGAGATTCAAGATGATCGCGCGGGCGCGGGACTTACAAATTCGCTGGTAAGCTGGCAGTTGCAATTCACTTTTGCCACCACCAATTTTGTCATACCAACCGCGCCGATTGCCTTGACTAATACAACGCCGGAAACCAATGTCGTTTCTTCAAACAGCATCACCTGGTATTCCGTCTATGTGCCGCTGAATGCAGATATTGCGACCAATCGCCTGATTTCTGCGAGCGCGCCGGTGAATCTTCTGTTTAATCAGACGGCTCCTGACACAAATGGAGCTTCTACGCTGCTGGAAAATGTGCCCAGCGGCTCCACGAACTTAAGCACGATGACTGCGCCGCAGTTGATGCCCGGCATGACGTATTATCTAGGCATCCAAAATACGAATGACTTCGATGTGACCAATGTTGTGCTTGAAGTGGATTTCCATTTTCTGGCGGCAGGCGCGCCGTTTGCGTTCACGCAACCGGCCACGCTGGTCACGGGCGCCAGCGCGCAATTGAACGGATTTGCCACGCCAAATGGTTTTCCGGCCACGGCTTGGTTCCAATGGGGAACTACCACGAATTACGGAAGCAACACGCCGCCCGCCAGTGTGGGCACCCTTTTGAATGTGGTTTATACGAACAGCCAGATCAGCGGTCTGGTGAAAAACGTGCCGTATCATTTTCGATTGGTCGTGAGCAACGCCTTGGCAGTGACTTATGGTTTTGACCAGATTTTGGATGAGGCCAATGTGGTGGCGTGGGGGGCCAATTATGTCGGGCAACTGGATGTGCCGGCGGGCTTAAGCAATGTGACGGCCATTGCCGGAGCTTACGATCATAGTCTGGCGATAAAAACCAATGCGTTGATTGCAGTCTGGGGCGACAATACCTTTGGTCAGGCAACCGTGCCGCCAAGTTTGACCAATGCGATGACATTGGTGGTAGCGGGCGGCCAATACTATACCACGGCCTTGCAAACCAACGGGACAGTGGCGGCCTGGGGTGCAAATATACTTAACGCGACCAATGTGCCGCCGGGCTTAAGCAATGTAGTGACGATTGCCGGCGGAACCTATTCCAGTCTCGCGTTGAAAAATGACGGAACAATTGTGGAGTGGGGCGCTCCCTTCTTTAATCTGGGAACGAATGCGCCGGCGGACGCAACCAATATCGTCGCCATTTCCAGCGGCACTTATCATAATCTGGCGTTGAAAAATGACGGGACTATCATCGCCTGGGGCGATGATAGTTACGGCCAGACCAACGTGCCGGCGGATTTAACCAATGTCGTGGCCATTGCCGCCGGTGGTTATCATAGTCTGGCGCTGAAGAACGACCGAACGGTTGTGGCCTGGGGCGATGATAGTTCCGGTCAGACCAATGTGCCCGTTGGTTTAAGTAATGTGGTGGCCATCGCTGCGGGCGGTTTCCATAGTCTCGCCTTGAAAACCGATGGCAGCATCGTAGCCTGGGGCGACGATACTGCGGGCCAGACCAATGTGCCCGCCGGCTTAAGTAACTTTGTGGCTCTAACCGCCGGTTATCTGCATAGCCTGGCATTGACGCCGCAGTCAGGCATCAATTTGACCAACGTTAGTGGAACGAACCCTTCCAATGGCGTGCCGGTAATGAACGGTATTTTGCCCGGCGGAGTTACCTATTATCAAGTTGTAGTTCCGTTGAATGTGGATTTTGCCACCAATATTTTACTCAATGCCAGCGGGCCGCTGAATGTCTGGTTCAGCACCAATACGCCGCCGACCATTGGCGCTGCAAACGATACGCTGTTGCTCGCTGGCGTCACGAACGATGCTTATGTATTAAGCACCAACGGCTCGCCCCTGCTCATTCCCGGCTCGACTTACTATCTCGGCATTCAAAATACGAATAGCTTCACTGTCGCTTATGGAATCCAGGTGGATTTTCATTTTATGATTGCAACCAATCCGTCGGTTTCCATTTCGAGCATCACCCAAACCAATAATGGAACGACCAATGGCTTCCTGCTCAAATGGTTTGCGCCGACGAACGATATTTTCCAGGTGCAATTTACGACCAATCTCGCGCCCGCCGATTGGCTGACGTTCAGCAACATCATCACTTATACCGGTTCGCTGACGCCGACCAATGGCTTGTTCACGTTCTTTGATGACGGCTCGCAATTTCCGTTTGGCGCGACCCGTTTTTACCGGCTGATACTTTTAAGCAGTCTGAATAATGGCGCGCCGCAAACCAGCACTGTTTCGTCCAGCGGCATCAACTATTTTTCGATCACCGTGCCCGCGAACGCGGATTTTGCAACGAACCTCCTGCTCTCCGCCAGTGCGCCGGTGAACCTATTATTCAATCAAACCGCGACGCCAACCGGCACGAACGCGGGCGACTTCACGTTGCTTACCAATTCCACCGGTAGTATTTCGATTTTAGGTTTGAGCACCACGCCGCCGCTCGTTCCCGGCTCCACTTATTTTCTGGGCGTGCAGAACACTAATAGTTTGCCAGTGAATTTTTCGCTCAAAGTGGATTTCCATTTGCTAACGGCAACGAGCGCGCCGGTTTCAATTTCCGGCATCATTTCCACGAACAACGGCGGCGGGACGAATGGCTTTTTGCTGACGTGGTTCGCGCCGACGAACGATATTTTCCAAGTGCAATTTACGACCAATCTCGCGCCCGCCGATTGGCTGACGTTCACTAACATTATTTCCTACGACGTTTTAATGAGTCCCACGAACAGCCAATTCAATTTCTTCGACGACGGCTCGCAATTTCCGTTTGGCGCGACGCGTTTTTATCGGCTGATGCTTTATGGTTCGAGTCCGGCATTTTCTGCGCCGACCATCAGCAGCGTTTTCATCAATACCAATGGCGTGAATTTGCAATGGTCCGGTTCCAGCGGCGAAGGATTCAAGGTTCAATGGAAGACCAATCTTGCGCCGATCGTTAATTGGAATACGTTCAGCGGCATCGTCACGTCCCCGAATACTTCCTTTAACTACCTCGACGACGGCACGCAAAGCGGCGGACTGGACGGCGTGAAATTTTATCGGCTCATGGTGTTTCCTTGAGCGGCAAAATTTTGCCTGGCGGCAATTTGCTTCCGCGCAACTTTCATGTAAAATTACAGATTCGTTCAATCTGAAATTTTACAACTGTGAGCAAAGAATTTATCAAAATCGGTGGCGCGCGTGAGCACAATCTCAAAAATCTCACGCTGCAAATTCCGCGCGATAAACTGGTCGTCGTGACCGGCTTGAGCGGCAGCGGAAAATCGTCGCTCGCGTTCGACACGATTTACGCCGAAGGCCAGCGCAAATACGTCGAATCGCTTTCCGCATACGCGCGCCAGTTTCTCGATCAATTGCAAAAACCGGACGTGGATTTCATCGAAGGACTTTCGCCGGCAATTGCGATTGAGCAACGCAGTTCTGGTTCCAGTCCACGTTCCATCATCGCGACGACGACTGAAATTTATGATTACTTGCGTCTGCTTTACGCGCACATCGGCCAGGCGCATTGTCCCGAAACCGGCGTTCCGATTTCCACGCAAAGCACGAGCGACATCGTGGATAAAATTCTTGCGCTGCCGCAAAAAACAAAAGTCATGTTGCTCGCGCCGGTCGTGCGCCGGCAAAAAGGCGAGTTCCGCGACGTGCTCGAACGGCTCGCGCGCGAAGGTTTTGTCCGCGCTCGAGTGGACGGCGAGTTTGTGGAACTCGGCGACACAAATCGTCCGGTCAAACTTGATAAGAAAAAATTTCATAACATTGAAGCTGTCGTGGATCGGCTCGTGATTGACGACAAAATCCGCGTGCGTCTTGGCGATTCTGTTGAAACCGCGTTGCGCTGGGGCGAAGGCGTTTTACTCGCGCTGCATCAACTTTCCGTAGCAGCGAACGTGAGTTCGCTCAAAAATAAAAATGAACCGAATCAGATCGGCGAAGAAAAATGGATTGAAACTCTTCACTCGAACAAAATGTGTTCGCCCGCGACGGGAAAAAGTTTTGATCCGCCGACGGCGAAACATTTTTCGTTCAACGCGCCCGCCGGCGCGTGTCCGGTTTGTCACGGCCTCGGCCAAAAAATGATTTTTGACGAAAATCTTGTCGTGCCAAATTCCGAGGAGCCGCTCGAAAGCGCGATTCAACCGTGGCGACGCGCAGGCAAACGGATGAATATTTATTACAAGGCATTGCTACGTTCGGTTGCCGGACATTTTGGCGTTAATCTGGAAACGCCTTACGAAAAATTGTCCGACGATTTCAAAAAAGTTTTGATGCACGGTTCCGGCGAAGACGAAGTTGATTTTTCATTTTGGCGCGCGGGCAAAGTCAGCAAAATATCGCGCCCGTTTGAAGGCGTGCTGCCGAATCTCGAACGTCACGCGACGGAAAGCGAGAGTGAATTTATTCGCAACCGGCTCAAGCAATATATGAGCCCGCAATTTTGCGAAGCGTGCGGCGGCAAACGCTTGAAGCCGGAAATTCTCGCAGTGACTTTGGGTGGCACAGGCGTCCCGCCTGTCGGTTCGGGCGTCGCGCCCGAAACCGTTTTGACGGCCACACCTGCTCCGGCAGCAAATGCAAATCCGCAAAGTTCATCCATAAACGAAATCCGGCGGGACGCCGGATTTGACGGGCGGGACACCCGTGCCACCAAAAAATATTCAAAATTAAAAATTCCGGGTTTGTCCATCATGGACGTTTGCAGTTTGTCCGTGGAAAAAGCCGATGAATTTTTTGCGTCACTGAAGTTGACGGAATTTGAGCAAAAAATTGCCGCCGAAGTCATCAAGGAAATTCGCGCGCGGCTTGGTTTTCTCAAAAATGTCGGACTCGGTTATCTCACGCTCGACCGCGAAAGCGGAACTTTGTCCGGCGGCGAAGCGCAGCGCATCCGGCTCGCAACGCAAATCGGCGCGGCGCTCGTTGGCGTGCTTTACGTTTTGGACGAACCGAGCATTGGCTTGCATCAGCGCGACAATGATCGCTTGCTGCATACGCTGAAAGGATTGCGTGATTTGGGCAACACGGTTTTAGTCGTCGAGCATGACGCGGATACAATTCGTAACGCCGATTACATTTTGGATTTGGGGCCGGGCGCGGGTCGGCACGGCGGCGAATTGGTCGCGGCGGGAACATTGCCGGAAATTTTGGCGAACAAACATTCGCTCACGGCAAAATATCTGACAGGCGAACTGGAAATTCCGATCCCGAAAAAAAGAATTTCACCATCGGAAAAAGGCTGGCTGGAAATTCTCGGCGCGAAGGAAAATAATTTGCAGAACATTGATATTCGCATTCCGCTCGGCACGTTCACTTGCGTCACTGGCGTGAGCGGCTCCGGCAAAAGCACATTGGTCAACGATATTTTACAGCGTGCATTGTTCCGCAAATTTTATGGCTCGAAAGAAATTCCCGGAGCACATCGCGCGCTCAAAGGTTTTGAAAATCTCGACAAAGTGATTGTGATTGATCAATCGCCGATTGGCCGCACGCCGCGCTCAAATCCCGCGACTTACACGGGAATGTTCAATCACATTCGCGATTTGTTCGCGAAACTTCCGGCGGCAAAAGTTCGCGGTTACGAGCCGGGACGATTCAGTTTCAACGTCAAAGGCGGTCGTTGCGAAAAATGCGAAGGCGACGGTTTGCTAAAAATTGAAATGAATTTTTTGCCGGCGGTTTATGTGACGTGCGAAGCGTGCGGCGGAAAAAGATACAATCGCGAAACGCTGGAAATTTCTTACAAAGGAAAAAATATTGCGGATGTTTTGGACATGACCGTGGACGAAGGCGTTGATTTTTTTCGCGCGGTGCCAAAAATTTATGATCCGTTGCTGACGCTCGCGGAAGTCGGCCTCGGTTACATTCATCTCGGCCAGCAGGCAACGACGTTGAGCGGCGGCGAAGCACAGCGCGTGAAGTTGGCGACCGAACTCTGCCGCAAAGCCACCGGCAAAACGCTTTATATTTTGGACGAGCCGACAACCGGTTTGCATTTTCACGACGTGGCGAAATTGCTCGAAGTGCTTTTCAAATTGCGCGCGACCGGTAATACACTTTTGATCATCGAGCATAATTTGGACGTGATTAAAACCGCGGATTGGATCATTGATTTGGGACCCGAAGGCGGCGCGGGCGGCGGAAAAATTATCGCGGAAGGTCCGCCGGAAAAAATCATTCACATTTCCGAAAGTCACACCGGTCATTATTTGAAAAATGTTTTAAGCTAAACCACCAAGTCGCCCAGACACTAGGTTGAATTGGCTTTATGTCTTTGTGTCTTGGTGGTTAAAATTCATTTGTGGCATTTCTGCGGCGATCATTTTTGATTTTATTCGCGCTCGTTTTGGGTGGCGGCCAAATTTTCGCTGCCAGCGCCTCGAAGGAGCAGCGCGCTTACGCCTCGGCGGTTGCCGCGTTTCAGGATGCGATGTGGAATCTTGCGGAAACGGAATTT
>Ga0075522_10001806_pt1 | contig 16154 bp, 14 predicted proteins | sample NGEPerA_FD_74796 | JGI IMG/M metagenome (GOLD analysis project Ga0075522, IMG submission 74796) | Arctic peat soil microbial communities from the Barrow Environmental Observatory site, Barrow, Alaska, USA - NGEE PermafrostL2-A | ecosystem: Environmental > Terrestrial > Soil > Wetlands > Peat ... | reverse complement strand
GTCGGCAGCGCCACCGGCGAGACGCGCCAGGCGATGGGCGACCTGTGCCGAGCCAACCTCGATAGCTGGTTCGCCGGCGACGGCGTGAAGACGCTGATTCCCGAACTGCGCTAGGACACCAGCGGCGCCGCTAGTACAGCGCCCCGTTAATTAAGAAACATAATGTCGGCTCATCTTCCGGTCCGCGTCCTGCCGTGTGAAAGTCCATGCGATGCAGCGCTGTTCGGCGTTGCGACGCTGCTCCCAAGCCGCGACTTGCGCAGCGAGCAGAATGCGATCGGGCAGACGACGATCAAGGCATTGGCGATCGAGGATACCGATCTCCATTTCCGCCATGTTGAGCCAACTGCCGTGGGTCGGCGTGTAGTGAAATACGACGCGACGCAGCAGGGCTTTAGCGGCGTCGACGCCGAGTACCTGCTCGAAGCAGACGCGAAAGTGGGTATTGAGGTTGTCCACGACCAGATGCACGCGCCGTGCCGTGGTGTAGACGTCGTTGAGCAAATGCTCGATGAAGGCTACGAAGTCGACCTTGGCACGGCGATCGGTCACCACCACGGTACGGCGTCCGCCTTTCGGCTCGACCGCGACGAACAGGTTGCAGGTGCCCGCCCGGACATACTCGCCATCGGCCTTGGCCGGTGCACCAGGCTTCATCAGCAATGGAACGCGCACCTCGCCGAGCAATTGCTTGCTCTTTTCGTCGACACAGATGACGGGCTCGCTGGCGCGGAACGGCTTCGCGTACAGATCAAGCAACGCGTACATGCGCTGCCGGTATTGTGCCGTCAATTCGCCGATGCACCACATCAGCTTGCGCCACGGTTTGAGGCAGTTTTTTTTAGCAGCCGGCGGATAGTTTCCCGGCTGATCGGTCCGATTCCCGCCTGCACCTGCGCCGCCTGCTCCAGCAGGGCCAACGTCCAGCGCGTGGCACCCGGCGGCGGCGCGGAACAGGCCAAGGCGACAATCTGCGCCTCGGTATCCGTCCCGTACTGGCGCGGTTTTCCCGGGCGTGCCTCGTCGTGCAGCGCATATTCCAAACCGCATTCCCGATATGCCGCGCGGGTGCGCCAGATGGCGGTTCGGCCGACGCCTAATACCTCCATGATCTGCACCTCCGAGACGCCGCGATCCAGCGCCGCCAGAATATGTGCACGGTTGACTTCCCGCGCCGAGTGCCAACCCTTCGCGCGAAATGCTTCAATCAACTGTCGATCCTTCTTGGTGAGCCGCAGTTCTGTCTGGCGCATCGCCGTGTCCTCGATTGGTGGTAGGCGAGCACCATGATAATACGTTTCGTTATTTACGGGTCACGGTACTAGCAAAGGAGTTTGCCGACCAAGTCAACAAGCGGCTCGACGTGCCTGCCAGTGAGCAACGGATTTATGCGGGTTATCTGGAATCAGCGATGTTGGCAGCCGGACATGCAGACTTGCCGCCACAATATGTTGTGCTGGTGGACAGGAGCCCGGTCATTCAGGCGGCATTCATCTACTGGCGATCACCCACCGGCCAATGGCACATGATCGGCGCATCGCCAGTGTCGACTGGGTTGCCTGGAGCTTTCGATCACTTTGTAACGCCATTGGGCGTCTTTGAGCATACGACAGCCAACATGGATTTTCGCGCGGAGGGGACCAGAAACGATCTGGGCGTCCGTGGCTATGGCGTGCGCGGCATGCGCGTATTCGATTTTGGGTGGATCATGGCCGATCGCGGTTGGGGCCCCCCGGGCAGAAGCGTCATGCGTCTGCAGATGCATGCGACCGACCCGGACCTCCTAGAGCCACGACTGGGGCTACCGCGCTCCAAAGGTTGCATTCGCATCCCGGCTTCGCTGAATATCTTCATTGACCATTATGGATTGCTCGACTCAGATTACGAGCGCGCCTTCAACGAAGGTCAACATCTTTGGGTGCTTCCGGCCAACCGATTGGCGAGCCCATGGCCAGGAAAGTACTTGATAGTCATTGATTCGATGAGTAGCAGCCGGCCGCAATGGGCACGGAAGTACCCTCCTTCGCTTTGAGGCGCCCCGCCCGCAGCGGCCGGAGCTACTACGCCGAGCGCGCCGAGCGGTGCGTGTTAGTTGTGCGTGATCCGAGCGGCTCAGCTCGAAGCTATCGCCCTTCGGCTCGCAGTTTGGCTTGAACTCCCGATGGGGGAGTTGTCAATCATTTCGTGCTTCGCCTGATGCGCGGTCGCGCTTCGTCCGGAGAACGGATCAGCAGGACCGGTACATGCGTAGAGCGTACTATGCCCTCGGCATCACTTCCCATGACCAATCGCGTAAGTCCACGGCGCCCATGTGTACCAAGCACGATCAAATCGGCTCGCCATTTCTTGGCCTGTTGGATGATGACGTCAGCAACGCGATGGCCCAAGGTCTCCACCAACACCACATCGGTCTTAACTTCGCGCTTGTAGGCTTTCGCCTCCGCTTTCGCCAATATCACCTTGCCTCCTTCGCGAAGCGCATTCAAGTACTCGTCGACATACGTGGCCGGTGTATACATGGCGCCGTACATATTCTGCGTAACTACGAATTCGTCGATGACGTGCAAGAGGCAGAGCCTCGCGCTCTGCTCCATTGCCATCTTGATCGCCACGTCCAATCCGCGATTCGATGCATGGCTTCCGTCAACGGGCACCACAATTCGTCGAAACATCGACCATCTCCTGTGATTTTGGATCGCCTCAGGCCATCCGGTTCCCGATATCCGGTGGCGAGAAGACAGCGTATCGCGCGATGGGACGTGCTAGTTGATCCACGTCAAAACTCCTGCAAGCGACTCCGTGCTGGGATGAGCGCCGCCCGCGCCAACATTTTCATGCACCAAACGATCCCCTGACACCAACGCGCTTTGTCGATGCGTCGTTCTTGCGCAATGTCACAGCGGCATTTGGTGGGAGCTCGACGGGAAAGTGCTTGGCCATGTCTGCAGACAAACCGCCTTTTCAGAAGCGCTACTGCCTCGGTGTCCAGCATCGAAGGGAGGTCGCGAATGTGCCAGTCGACGACATACGTACATCCAGCCTAAGGCGGGCGACTTCGCCGGTAACACCAAACAAGAATGACTGCGGCTGATCTTGGACAATCAGCCGCAGTTACTCGATACCGGTTCCGAAGGTGGCGGGCTGCGTACCCCGACCGAACGGATACGCGGCACCGTTCTACCAAGGACTTACCACGACATCGTTCTCCACCGTCGAGACTCCCGGGGCAGACCAAGCCGCTCGCTCCGCATCTTCCTTTTCCCGCCACGAACTAGCACTTCCCCGCAGCACAACCCTGCCGTCGGTGGCTTCGACCCTGATTTTGTTGGCGTCAAGCTGGGCGTGTCGTGTGAACGCGCTCTCGATCTTGTCTTTCACGTCAGCCGCATTGATCCGGGGCTTCAAGGTAATGCGATTGGTGACACCCTTGACGCCCATCGTGTATTTGATCGCATTCTCGGCTGTGGTCTTCTGAAACTGCCACTCGACCTCACCGTCGAGCGTCACCCAACCATTTTCCACAGTGACCTGAATCTTGTCGTATGGAATGGAAATGTTGAAGCGCAGTGCGCTGAGGATCGACTGGGCAATGCCAGGGTCGCCGCGCTGAGCCCCGCCAGGCAATTTGTTCGCCAGGTCATCTGCCACAGCCTTCACGCCTGATACGCGCTTAGCCGCGCGTTCGGCATTCTTCTTGTGAGCATAGCTCGTGACCGATCCTGTCAGCGTCACGACGCCATCCTTGGCTGCGACGCCGATGGCAGACGCATCTACGGCAGGTTCCCAATCGAGTTCGGCAAGGACCCTGCGCCGAAGCCCGGTGTCATCAATCTTAGTCGTCATTTTCACTTCTCCTATTTCAATAATCCAAATTCCTTGGTGAGACTTGTGCGCCGCTAAATATTGCGCGGTATCCACCTCAGTCGTAGCGTTTCGCATGAAGACGCGAAGCGTTTTGAAATCCTATGCCTTGATACGATTGACCTCTTGACGATGCGCAAGATTTGCCGCGAAACATTCGTTTTCGTGAGTCGGCCGCGTGGGCTGTGCCTGCCATCTTGGCAGCGAACAAACGGTCCATGCTTCAGCTCGCAATCTTCCGACGCATCAGTTGATCGGCGTCAATGGTTGCAGCGCTGCGCGCTCTAATATGACCATACTCAGCCAAGGAGAATACGATGTATCGGCACATCCTGGTACCGCTCGACGGATCGCCGTTCGCCATGAAAGCACTTGGACACGCCTATCAACTAGCGCAGGCCGTAGGCGCTCGAGTTACCCTGTTTCATGCCTCTCCGGAATACCCCACTGGGATGACCGGTGACGGGGTCATTTATCAGCCGCTCACGCGTGCTGAATACGCCAAGCTGCAAAAAAGGGAGGCGGACCGCCTCTTTAGCACTGCTACCCGCAAGGCGACCAACTTCGGCTTATCCGTAGCGACGGTGCACGAGATTGCGGCAGCACCGTGGAAGGCGATTCTTTCCACCGCAAAAAAGCAGAGATGCGACGCCATCGTCATGGCGTCGCACGGGCGCGGCGGCGTAGCAGCACTGCTACTGGGCAGCGAAACGCAGAAGGTACTGACGCACTCGCGACTGCCCGTGCTGGTCGTTCGCTAGTTACGCATACATGCGCTGCAATGGCAGTCCGCTCATCTGAGGCTTGGTGCGTCTATGCGCGAACAGGCATCACGTCGCGGACGTGAAAGCACGATGTCGGCGGAACAACGACGTAACCGCCAAGGCCAGGAAGCCGTGATTAGCGGCCGTGTTGAATTTCAGCCGATTACTGGCCGATCGCCGAACGTGAGTACGGCGGCGCCGCATAAGGCACCGGTGCGCAGTGCGGTAAGCGCCTCGTTGGCCTTACGCAGGGGGAATTCAACGATGCTGGTTCGAATCGGAACCCTGGGTGCGAGCTCCATGAACTCGATCCCATCGCGGCGCGTAAGGTTGGCCACCGAACAGACATGGCGTTCTCCCCACAGAAGTTCGTAGGGGAATCGAGGTATATCACTCATGTGAATGCCTGCGCACACGACGATTCCGCCCTTTGCGACATTGCGCAAGGCAAGCGGCAGCAAGCTGCCCACGGGCGCAAAGATGATGGCAGCGTCGAGCACGTTCGGCGGGGTCTCCTCGCTTGCGCCCGCCCAGACGGCTCCAAGCGCGCGCGCGAAGGCCTGTGCCGTTGCATCGTCTCGCCGGGTGAATGCGAATATTTCCTGCCCTCGGAAGCGGGCGACCTGTGCCACGATGTGGGCCGCCGCGCCGAACCCGTAGATACCGAGCCGGCGAGCCTCACCCGCGGCCCGCAGCGCACGATAGCCGATCAACCCCGCGCAGAGCCAGGGCGCGAGCTCCGCTGCCGGGTTTGCTGCTGGCATGGCAAAACAGAACCTGTGGTTTGCTGTCACGTACTCCGCGTATCCGCCGTCCACCGTGTATCCCGTGAACCGAGCATCATCGCAAAGATTTTCGCGATTCGTCAGGCAATAAACGCACACGCCGCAGGTTGATGCCAGCCAAGGAATACCGACACGGTCGCCGCGCGCGAATGTATTGACGCGAACGCCAACATCGGCCACGATCCCTACGATCTCGTGGCCGGGAATGATCGGCGAGCGCGCGTGTGGCAGCTCCCCATCCACGACATGAAGATCGGTTCGACAAACACCGCAAGCATCGACCTTCACCACCAGCTGCTCCGGCCCGGGACGGGGATCACCGACGCTCAGGAGTTCAAGCGTCGTGCGGGGAGCTTTGAGGACCATAGCCTGCATCGTTGCATCCTATCAGCCTCGGCGCGATTCGAGCACCATCGCAAGCTTTCAGGGCGCCGCTGTTGCGGGCGGCGATTTGGCCAAGTTGAGCCTAAGGCGCGCGGTGCCTCTCTCAGGATAGGTCACGACGAAGCCAAAGCGTCGCGCCAAGCCGATGACGCGTCGATTGTCGGTGAGCGCGTCTCCGACCAACTCCCTGGTGCCACGATTTCGACAATAATCGATGAGTTTCCTGAGTAGAATGGGGCCGAGCCCCTGTCCTTTGAGATCAGATCGCACAACAATTGCAAATTCGGCAGCAATATTGTCGGGATCGGCAATGGCCCGCACGACGCCGAGTGTCTCGGTGTCATCACCGTTGCCTTTGCCGGTCGCTATGAATGCCATCTCCCGGTCGTAGTCGATCTGCGTAAGTCGCGCGAGCTGCGAGTGCCTGAGCTGCCGCACCTGCATGAAAACTCTATAGCGAACGTCGTCGGGATCGAGCGCGTTGAAGAATGCAACATGCTGCGCACTGTCTTCGGGCCTGATCGGGCGCAACAATACTTCGCGTCCTCGCCAAGTGATCTGTTCCTCAAGCTCGTCCGGATACGGGCGAATCGCAAGCCGATCCGCACCCCCTGACCCCGCCAGCGCGACGCGCATGCGTGCATCCAGCGCAAGCACACCATGCTCATCGGCCAGGAGTGGATTGATGTCGAGCTCCGTGATCTCTGGGATATCGGCAACCAGCTGCGACACTTGCACCAACGTCCGGGCGATTGCATCAGCGTGGGCAGGTGGACGGTCGCGATAGCCTGCCAGTACCTTGGAAATGCGCGTGCGTGAGATGAGGTCTTGAGCGAGCACCATATTGAGCGGCGGAAGGCCGATGGCGCGATCGGCGGTAACCTCCACAGCGATGCCCCCCTGGCCGAAAAGGATAACCGGGCCGAAAACCGCATCGGTGGTCATACCGACGATCAATTCCTGCGCGTTGGGCCTTCGAGCCATGGACTCCACGGTGAAGCCGCTTAGCCGTGCCTCGGGTCGGTAGTGCAGTACCCGCTCGCGTATGTTTTTAGCGGCGGCCTCCACTGCATTGGCATTTTCGAGATCGAGGATCACGCCGCCGACATCTGATTTGTGAGTGATGTCAGGCGAGAGCACTTTGAGGGCCACGGGGAAGCCAATCTCGGCTGCGATCTTCTGTGCGTCCTCACTGGAATTCGCGATGCGCGTATCGACCACGGAAACGCCGTAGGCGGCGAGCACCGACTTGGCTTCCGCCTCCGAGAGCATGCTCCGCCCCTCCGACAGAGCCTGATGTACCAGCGCTGTCGCTCGATTGCGGTCGCGGGCGACTTCGGGAGATCTCGAAGAGGGAACCTCCATCAGCAGTTCCTGATTGCGCCGGTATTGAACAATCTGGACAAAAGCCTGGGTGGCAGCTTCCGGAGTGTCATAGGTGGGAATGCCGGCAGCGTCGAAGCTCTGCTTCGCGTGTTGCACGGAGGCGCCGCCCAACCAGCAGGTGAGCACATTGTGGCTGGCCCGCTCGATGATCGGTCGCACCGCAGTCGCGATCTCCGCGCTTGGAACGATGGCGGTCGGCGCATGGATGAACAGGATGGTGTCCAGTTCCGAGTCCGCCAGCAATGTCTCCAGGGCCTGCACATACCGGTCCGCCGGGGCGTCACCGATGATGTCTACCGGGTTACCATGCGACCAAGTGACAGGCAGGATGGAGTCGAGCTTGCCCAGCGTTACCTGAGAAAGGGGGGCGAGCTTGCCTTGCGCGCCGATCAGTGCATCGGTGGCCATGACCCCGGGGCCGCCGCCATTGGTGATTATGGTCAGCTTATCGTCTGTGAGAGGTCGTGCTCGTGCGAGTGTCTCCACTGCGTTGAACAGATCGTTCGTCGTGAACACACGCAGCATGCCGGCGCGACGAATGGCAGCTTCGTACACGTCATCGGAGCCGGCGAGCGCGCCCGTGTGGGAAGTCGCGGCCTTCGCCCCTTCCGCTGCCCGCCCGGCTTTAACCACCAGCACAGGCTTGTTCCGTGCGGCGGCGCGCGCGGCGGACATGAATTTGCGCGCGGCGGTGATCGATTCTAAATAGAGCAATATCGAGTGCGTTTCAGCGTCGCTGCCCAGATAGTCGAGCACGTCACCGACATCCACGTCGGCGCTATCGCCGAGCGAGATGAAATTGGAAAAGCCGATGTTGCGTGACTTCGCCCAATCGAGCACCGCCGTCACCAGGGCTCCCGATTGCGACACGAACGCGATCTTTCCAGGCAAGGCGCTGGTGTGCGCAAAGCTCGCATTAAGCCCCAACGCTGGAACCAGAAGGCCGACGCAGTTCGGCCCAAGAATGCGCAACAGATGGGGCTTTGCCGCGGCCAGCATCGCGTCCTTGAGATTCGTGCCCTGTGCATCCGTTGAAAGTCCAAGCCCCGACGCTATGACGATCGCTGCCTTGGTGCCGAGTGTGCCGAGTTCACCGATCAATGCAGGCACCGTTGCTGGCGGTGTGCAGATCACCGCAAGCTCTGGCACCAGCGGAAGGCTCGCCACTGTCGGATAAACCTTGATGCCTGCAAGTCGACGATGCTTCGGATTCAGCGGGAGAATGGGGCCGCTGAACTTTCCTTTGATCAGATTGTTCAGCACGATGGCGCCGACGCTGTGCGGCGTGTCCGAAGCGCCAATGATCGCGACGGAGTGCGGCCGAAACAGATGTGCGAGATTTCGAGTAGTCATCGCTTGGCATTCGATACGACGTGCCGAAAAGGTCGAGGGTCCCTGCGGCCAATGCAGACAGTTGAAAGACCAAGCGACGGAGCAACGTGTCGCGGACCACGTCACATTTTTGCGTTCAAGCCATCAAAATGGACCATCGAGTGAATCTCTCGATACTCGATGCCGGAGCAGCCGAAAATGACAAATTACCTCTTACGCCGATCTGCCCCTTCCGTCTTTATCGATAGTATGTAGCGCGCCATCAGCATCGCTTCGGCATCGGATACCTCCGGATGCGGTGGCATATGCCACGGTCCGCCACGACGTGCGCCGTTCTTGATCACCGCGGAAATCGTCGCGAGTGCCTGGGGTTTGCCTTTGTACTTGGCGGCAACATCAACATAGGCAGGCCCTGCCAACGCTTCCGCATCCGCGTGGCAGACGTAGCACCGATACCGATGCAATAGCACCTGCGGATCCTGGGCCCGCACGATGTTTGGCGTGCTCATCGCGATGGCCAGTACCAGGACTGTCAAGCTCGTGGACACCCAGTATCCATTCAAGCAACGGTACGCGCGCGCGCCGAATCCGCGATTGCGAACACCTTGGCCGCATTCGGGATGGCGCAGGCCCCTCTTCATGACAGCCAATACGCGAGCAGCAGCACAAGAATTGTGCCGACGCCGGCGCCAGTGGCGATAGATGTCCATGGCTTCCTCTGAACATATTCATCGTACAGCTGTATGGCGGCGTGCGTCTTCTTGGCCAGCGCATGATGCGCTTCCGTCACCCGCGTTCGCATCGAATCCATCGTGCGCTCCTGCTTCCGTGGTGTGCCCGCGTCAAACTCTTTGAAATGATGGCCGATGTGGCGATCCCGGGCTTGATCGGCATCAATTCAAGATCAGAAACGATTGCGATCCTTTGAATGCTTGCGACATTGATATTCAGTTTTGGAGAAACTCAGCGACGGATCTGCAATGCATACGGACGAAACCATTTGTAAAACTCCAGCCAAGCCAATCCCACCACGGCAGCCATCACGCTCAGCAACAACTGGGAGCCAGTCAGCGGAGCGAATCGGAAGATCGTGCGAAGCGGTTCCAGGTAGAGCACTGACGCAAGTCCCAGCAGCGCCGCACCGGCCATCCAGCCCAGGGCGGGATTCGGACGACGAATGGTCGCGAACAGGGTCTCGTCGCGAGAGCGATTGACCAGGATCAGCCCGACGTTAGCCAATACCGCTGATGCAAACGCCATGGCTCGCGCCTGTGCCTCTGGCGCACCGGCCGACAGCGCCCACCCGTAAAGCAACATGATCGCGATCAACACGCTCGTGCCTTGCCCGATACTGGTCGCTATCATCCGGCTGCCAAATAGACGCGAAGTGCCCGGGCGGGGAGGTCGACGCATGACATTGGTTTGCGGCGGCTCCGCCTCGAACACGATGGAACATGCCGGATCGATCACGAACTCCAGAAATACGACGTGTACAGGGTATAAAAGCAGTGGCCAGCCGAATAACAGTGGCAGCAGCGCCATCCCCGCAATGGGTACATGCACGGCGACGATGTAGCACATGGCATTCTGGATGTTGTCGAAGATGCGTCGCCCGAGCTTGACCGCTTCCACCAGTGAAGCGAAATCATCTTCAAGCAACACCAGCGACGCAGCTTCGCGTGCCACGTCGGAACCGCGTTTCCCCATGGCGACACCGATGTGCGCGGCCTTGAGCGCGGGCGCATCATTGACTCCATCCCCGGTCATCGCGACAACTTCGCCATTGGCTTTCAACGCTTCGACGAGTCGCAGCTTCTGCTCGGGTGCGATACGGGCGAAGATATCGACTTGCGCCACGCGCTCCCGCAGTCCCACTGCCGAGAGGGCGTCGAGCTGGATCCCGGTTGTGACCATTTCTGGACGCGCGAGGCCAATCTGCCGGGCTATCGCCTGCGCTGTGCCCGGATAATCCCCGGTGATCATCACGATGCGGATTCCCGCGGCGTAACATTCCTTGAGGGCCGCGGGCACCGCGGGCCGCATAGGGTCGGCGAGCCCGGTGAGTCCAACCAGCCGGAGTCGCAGTTCGGCCTGCGACGCGGGCCACCGATCGGATGATGCGGGGCGCGGTGACAATGCTCCCCTTGCCACCGCCAGCACCCGCAGTCCCGTGCCGGCCATCTCGGCGACTTGTCCGAGCATTTCCGCGCGTTGTGCACTGTCGAGCGCGCACAGTTCCGCGATGGCCTCGGGCGCACCCTTGGCGGCCACGATGTATGCATCACTCCCCTGCGCCTGCCAGACATGGGCGACCGATAGCTGTTCCGGCGACAGCGGGTACGCGCGCGCGTGTGTCCATGCGCCGAGGCTTTCGATCATCCCGGGCGCGCGTTCCTTCGCGAGCTGGTGGTAAGCCTTTTCCATGGGATCGAACGGCTCGCGTTCGCTCGCAAGCAGGCCGAACTCGAGCAGCTCCCGCACATGTGCATCGTCCGACATTGGTGAGCCGGACAGATCGCCGGGTGTCCACGTTCGCTGTACGATCATGCGGTTTTGCGTCAGCGTGCCGGTCTTGTCCACGCATAGCACAGTCATGGATCCCAGCGTCTCGATGGCCGGTGCACGTCGGGTCAACACCCCGCGTCGCGAAATTCTCCACGCTCCGAGTGCCAGGAATATGGTGAGCACCACTGGAAACTCTTCGGGCAGGTTCGCCATTGCCAACGTGATGCCCGCGAGTACTCCATTCAACCAATCGCCACGGCTGACGCCGTAGATGACGGTGACCAACGCGCACAGCGCCGCGCCGATGAGCCCGAAAACGAGAACCGCACGGCGCGTCTCGCGCTGCAGCGCGCTCACTTCCGGCACCAGCGATTGCAATGCCTTGCCGATCTTGCCGATTTCAGTCTTGAGTCCTGTAGCGATCACGCGGGCCATGCCCTGTCCACGTGTGAGCAGCGTTCCCGAGTAGACGAAAGGAAGATCGTCGCCGCCTGGCCGCGCCGCCTCCGTCACGATCTGGCTGGCGCGCTTGCGCACCGGGACCGACTCTCCGGTAAGGAGCGATTCGTCCGCCATCACATCAGCAGCGCTCAACAATGCCGCGTCGGCGGGCACCCGGTCGCCTTCCTTGATCAGGACGACGTCGCCGACCACGATTTCGCGCCCCGGCACGGAACGCCATTCGCCATCGCGCAACACCTGAGTCCGCGGGCTTGCGAGTTCGCGCAACGCCTCCAGCGCACGCTCGGTCTTGCGTTCCTGGTAGAAGGTAATGCCCATGACCACGAACACCGACGCAAAGAGCACGAGCGCTTCGCGCACATCCCCAAGCACCAGATAGATCGTGGAAGCACTGATCAACAGCAGGAACATCGGCTCGCGCACGACTTCCCAGGCGATCGACCACAAGCCGCGCGGCTTGGCGGAAGGAAGCTCATTGAATCCGTCTTGCGCCAGGCGGGTCGCCGCTTCCTCGCCACTCAAGCCAAGCGCCGCAAGCGCGCTGTCGTTCATCGAAGCGCGGCCGCCAAATGAGGGTAGAAGGTGTGCTTGATCACTTCACCGCAACGAGGCAGGCAACGACCGCTGGGATTCCGTGATAATTGAACGGGAGGCCATTGAACGCCGAAGGCCCGTTCAATCCACTCGGTGGCAAGTACCGCGTGGGATCGACTCGACAGCAGACTCCTTCGTGTACGTGTGACGAAGAGGCACTTGCAACGCCATCGAAAGCGGATACAAGGATAAAAACGGCCTTCATCTGCACCGCGCGACGTGGTCGCCGAAGCGCGTGGCGATGCCGGCTTCGTGCGGCGAGATGAATGTTGGTGCAACAGAGGCGTCCGGTTCCCGGTTGCGTCCCTTACTTGATTGCGAGCTGCTTTGCGCTTGCCATCCCTTTCTTGGGCAGCGTGAGTTCGAGTATGCCATTTACGTATTTGGCCTCGGCTTTGTCCTGATCGATATCGTGCTGCAACGTGAAGCCGCGAAACTGGCTTCCATAGTAACGTTCGCTACGAATGACCTTCTCGCCGTTCCTCACTTCCTTTTCATTCTTCACCTCGGCGCTGATCGTCACCTGGTTGCCATCGATCGAAATCTTGACATCGTCCTTGTTTACACCAGGGACCTCGGCTTTTACGTGATAGGTCTTGTCGTCCTGCGAAACATCGATCTTGATTTGAGGTTCATCCGGCAGGCCTTTCCATAGCGACCGCATGCGTGGGACGCGGAGCACATCTTCCAGATCGAGGCGCATCAAGTCACCGAACGGATCGAAACGCGCAATGTTTACCATTTAAAGCTCCTCACAAGAATGGGCTGCATTAGATAGTTCCGATGCGAATGCCATCGCAATCGGTGTCATTGCGGGATTTTCGCGAACCTCGCAATCGATACTCATGGTAATGGCCCGGGCGATGCGCGGTTTGATCCTGCTCAAGACAATGACTCTCTGGAAGGTGCTGGCACCCTGTCATCCCGGCGCCTTGCAAAAGGCGACAGAGTCGCATCGGATTTGCGCATGCAACTACGACCGCCGGTGACGATGCGCGAGTGGGCAGGTTTCTATGGAACCATGCACGCCAATGTCGAGCATGGCGCGCGCCGGATGCTTATCGTCAACGGCGCGGGCTCTGGACCATCGCGCTTGACGGCCTATTGAGTCAACGCGCACTGCCACTCTCGGAGCTCTCGGGCGTGTCGAAGCCCAGGCGCGAGCAGGAAATATTCGTCGTGTGTGCCCGCTTGTATCAGTGCACCATCAATACAGGCAGTGTCATGGATTGCAGGATCGTGCGCGTTACGCCACCCAGTATCCACTCACGCGCACGGCCATGTCCATAGCAGCCCATCGCCAGCAAGTCTGCGCCAACATCCATGGCCAGTGACAGCAGGTTTTCGCCGGCGTCGCCACCTTCACCGCCCTCCGGGCCACCACGATGCAGTTTTGCAGTGATACCCCGAGCGTTGAGCCGGGCCGCCAACGCTTGCAGCAGCGTGCCCGACTCTTCCGAATAGCAGACCAGGTGCACGGCATCCGCACCAGCGAGCCAAGGAACCGTCGCAGCAACTGCCCGTGCGGCCTCGCGCGTCTCCTTCCACGCGACCAACACCGTTCGGCCGATCGGCCCGATGATCCCTGTATAGGGGATTATCAGCGCGGGCACACCGGAATCGACAATCAGGGCCGGAATAAACCCGGACGATATATCGACCGCCGAAGGGTCGCTGGCGTCATATTGCTCCAGGATCATCAGGTCGCAATAAAGCGCCCTTTGCCATAAGTTCCACGGCGCAACGCCTTTCTCGTCTGACCATTTCAGCCGCGGCCGTGCGGATGCGGCAACGGCGAATGCGGCCTGCGCGTTCCGTCGGCGTTCGTCGTCGATGTCCTCCAGCATCGCAGCGGCCACCGCGCCGCTCGTAACCGCCATCGGGTAGAGCTGCATGCCGGACGTGACGCAATATTGAGCGGTGACATGTGCATCGAATGCATCGGCCACATCGCTGGCGACCTGTGCACGTCTTTGCGTATGCTCGGAGTTATCAAGGTGCAGGAGAATCGATTTCAGAGTCCGCATCGCCATTTCCTCGCGAACAAACACTACAAACATATTCGGACCCAACGATACGACAGTCGGCGCTCTATTCGGCTTGGTGCTGCTGCGTGCCCACAATGATGGATAAGAGGCTAAACTTACCGCGAGGGCACCTGTTGATCCACGTCAATACCGGGTGCAAGTTCGTCCGCGCAGCACTCAGCGACGCAACACGCATTTGTCGTAGAGCTGTGGGAATTCCCCGCATGGATCATATTTCGCCTTCAGGGTCCGGTATTCGTCTCCGCCATAGGTGCGATCGAAAGCATCGCGATCGAAGAAATTCTCGGAGTAAAGGGATTTGATGCCCCCCAGTGAGGCGACTTTTTCCTCGATCGACCGGTTGAAGTGATGTGGCGGCAATCGGGTCTGGCGATGAAGGACATCCCAGAAGCCGAAATTCACATATAACTGGCCTGGCTGCAGACGATAAAGCGGAAACTGGCTGGCGCCTTGCGTTGCGACCAGCGGGCAGACCCACACCGGCGCAATGCCGATTTCGCGCTGAAAATAGGTGAGGAACGCCGCGGCATTGGCAATTGGAATATCGACATCCTGGATGATCGATTCGGAGTGCCCGCCACGCAGGCGGTCAATGGATCTGGTCAATCCCCAGCGACTGTTCCAGCGCATGATGCGCTGGTAGGTGCGCGAACCAAGGCGCTTGCGGCCGTATAGGCGACGAATCCATGGAACCTGGGCACCGACATTCTTCGAGCACCAGAACCAGTCGGTGTCCCATCGCCAGACAAAGTCCAGCGTGGTCAGATAATCGGACTTACGCTCCCGGATCGAGCGGTAATAGATGTGCTCGAAGGTATAGTCACTGACATAGGGGGCGGAATCGACGAACCGGCCGGAATTGATATAGAACTCATCATCGGCAAATGCGACGCCATCGATGAAATCGGCACCGCTGCTGCATTGCCTTTCGATCTCCGTGAAGTAGTTATCGGTGTCGGTGAATCGGCGGTGCTCGATCGCGACAAACGGCTTGGCGCGCACCGCCTTGATCTTGAGCTTCAGCGCATAGCCGAGCGTGCCGTACGAGTTTGGAAAACCGAAGAACAGGTCCCCATGCTCGTTGTCCGGGCGGCAAGTCAATACGCGGCCGCCGCCGGTCAGGACATCGAATTCGACCAGGGATTCGTGGACGAGGCCGTACTTGAATGATGACGCTTCGATTCCCACTCCGGCCGCGGCTCCACCCAAAGTGATCGTCTTGAGCTCGGGCACGACCGGGGGCAGCAACCCGCAGCGGAGCGCCGCGGCCACCAGGTCCTCATACGTAGTCGTGCCTTCCGCTTCGATCCATCCAGCGTTGGCATCCATGCCGATGACGTGATTGAACGCGCGAACATCCAGCCGTCGCCGCGAATCACGCACAGGGTCGCGAAAGAGATTTGAAGTGTCCTTGCGTAATCCGAGCGGAGCGCCATTGGCGCCTCGAACGGCATCGAGAAGGTCGTCACGACGGGCAGCATAGCCGTCCTGCGTCCGCGCAGACGCGGCGCCAACGTCGTTATCGAGCGACCGGAGCGGCATTAAAGCGACACCGCGTCACGTGAATAGAGAAAATCACGTGTCATAGGATAGTTCTTACGCGTGATATTGCGTTTGCTGAACACGATCTGGAACAAATGCGTCTGTTCGTTCGACGAGCGGAACATTTCCGCGCACCCGATCAGATAGGTGCGCCAAATACGGCGAAACCGCTCGTTGAATTTCACCGGATCAAGCGCGTGAATCCGCGGCCAGCTACGGTCGAAGCGATCAGCCCAGGCGTCGAGCGTGGGAGCGTAGTGGCGGCGCAGGTTTTCGATGTCAACGACCTCCAGTCCGTTGACCTCCATCGCGACGATGACGTCGGCAAGACTCGGAATCCAGCCGCCGGGAAACACGTGCTCCCGAATGAAGAATTCGGTCTCCCGCCGACTAACATGGCCGATGAAGTGCAGTATCCCGAGTCCGCCCGGCCTGAGGCAGTTGGCGTGGGCAGCGACGACTTCATCGAGCTGGTCGCGCCCCGCATGTTC